>Ga0265798_10001070_pt1 | contig 43522 bp, 47 predicted proteins | sample P3T30metagenome_FD_192430 | JGI IMG/M metagenome (GOLD analysis project Ga0265798, IMG submission 192430) | Plant litter microbial communities from East Loma Ridge, Irvine, California - P3 T30 | ecosystem: Environmental > Terrestrial > Plant litter > Unclassified | place: USA: California... | reverse complement strand
CAACCAACGACGCTTGCGCATAGATTATTACACTTTTGTTTTGAATCATACGACATGCCGATACCTGACAACGACATGAGGATCCGTCTCAAGGCAACGGCGTTCGTCATCTACTACCATGCCGACCTAACCAAGGCGCGTCAATTTCTCCTCGACTTCGGACTGTCCATCGCGCGAGAAGATCCCCAAAACCAGATCTTCTTCAAAGGGTATGGCGTGGAGCCCTTTGTATACATCGCACGTCAAGCCGACGGCAAGAGCAGTTTCGAAGGAGCAGCATATGAAGTGGAGAGTAGAGGAGAGCTGGAACGCGCAAGTCAGATAGATGGAGCTACTTCTATTGCACCTCTCGACGCTCCAGGAGGAGGGAATTATGTTAAGCTCACCGACCCTGTAGGCCACCATGTCTATCTCATTCATGGTCAACAAAAGAAGGAGGCCGAACCGCCAGCTCTGAAGAAGCTGGTCGTCAATTACGAGGACGAAAAGCCACGAAAGGGCAAATTCCAGCGCTTTGAGCTCGGCCCAGCTCCCGTTCATCGCTGGGGTCACTACGGTGTGACATATCCAGATGGCGCGTATCAACAGATGTATGACTGGTACACCAAGACTCTCGCTCTCGCTCCATCGGATATCGTTTACAAAGACGATAAGCCCATCACATGCTTCTTCCATATCGATCGTGGTTTGGAGTACACAGATCACCATGCCTTCTTCTTTAAGCGGGTCAAACCGGACTACGAACCTACTGTTGCGCATTCTGCGTTTGAGACCCATGACTTCGACGTCGAGCATTTGGGCCATGACTATCTTGAGTCGAAAGGATATGAGAGTTGTTGGGGTGTGGGAAGAGTTGGTTACATCAACTCCATGGTTGTGGACGAACTGCTAACCGGGAACAGCATGTCCTCGGAAGTCAAGTCTTTGACTACTGGTTTGATACCAGCAAGTTCATATTGGTAGGCAACACTTGTCATAATTTGATTGGCCTGATACTAACAGCGTTACAAGGAGCACTATGCGGATGGCGATTTGGTCAATGCTGAGACGGAGGTATCGCACGTTCCTGCTGGGCCACAGGCGCTCAAGATCTGGGGGCCACCTATTCCGGGCGTGTTTTAGGTGATATTCAAAGTGTTATGAAAACGAATAAACACGTAGATATATAATTCAAACGCGTTCCACGGTCTGGCGGAAAGGCCAACAACGGGCGAACGTAGGTAGTGTACAAAACATGCATGAGAAACACGACCCAATGCTATGAATGGCTACCTCCTTCGATCTAAGCTTCTTCGTTCTGGCTTTCGCGGTCCTTGCGAGGAAATAAGGCAATGACAGGGCGGCGAGATCTTGGCTCCCATTTTGCATGAATGTGATGCAACGCTTCCCGACACCGGCCGAAAGCCTTGAGGACATGAGTCGCCACAACACCTCTTTAGACGCCATCGAACAGCTTTGCCTGCCTCTTATGTATCAATGCCGCTACCAAGAAACACATGAAGCCCAATACACCGCATGAGCCAGCAAGCACCTGTCCATACAGATAGGATCCGTTGCCAACCTCAACCAACGCACCTCCACCAGGACCTCCGATAAGGCAACCAAAACTAGACAAGGCAAACCCCATGCCCATTCTTGTTCCGATTTTCTTGTTGTCCAGGGTAAGATCGGCGAGTGTTGCAGGGAACATGGCTTGCAAGCCTGCAGCAAACAAGCCGTAAAGCGCCGCAAAGGCATACATTCCTGCTGTCGAAGTGATCGCAATCCAACAATATAGTAGAAGAGCAGTGACGAAACTGACGATCAGGCTGATGGTCAATGGCCGGCAATAGCGGCCAGCAACGTACGCGGGTAACAGACGTCCCGGAATGCCGATGCCGTTTAGCACCAAGAGGAGCGGTATCGATTCTTCCAACGTCATACCCAACGTTGTTCGAGCGAAAGCATTGATCTGGGTAAGGTCAGCTATTTGTTGAAGAAGATTGCGGTATGTACTTACATAGAAGAAAGCGAACCAAAGACCTGCGAAGCAAAAGACCGAGCCGAGAATCTGTGTACGTTAGCAAAGACGTCCCGGGTTCGTCGAATCAGACCACTTACGAAAAGATCAAAGACCGGGTCCTTGAGCTCACTCGGTTCGAGCATCTTGACCGCAACCTTTGGTGGAAGCCGCTTCTTTAGCAGCCGCTCAGCAATCAATAGCATGACCAGCGCCATGAAGCCCAACGTCCTCACCGCCCATCCAAACCCGATGCGATCAATCAACCTGTTGAGCATGATCGGAATAACTAGCCCACCAGTGCCCGACCCGCATAACGTGATACTAATTGCAAAACTCCGCTTTGTCGCATCGAAATATGTCGAGATCACGGATACCATGGGCACGAACATGCATCCATTTGCGAAACCGATGCAAAACCCCTGCGCAAGCACGAACTGCCAGTACTCCTTGCAGATACTTGTCATGAAGATGCCGACCAACCATAGTCCAATGCCTACGCGCAGAACAAGCTTGAAATGACCGGTGTCTGACGCGGCGCCAGACCAAAGAGGGATGGACAGCAGGAAGAAGACGGTGAGTGCACCGATCCATGAGATATTGGACGCGGTCGACAGTCCAATGGAGGTATAGTGCGCTTGGAACATACCAAATGATGTGATGAAGCCCCAGGTGAAGAAGGTGATGATATGCCCACCTAGCACTTGTGACCATGCTACCCATCCGCCATTGGGAGGCGGCTCGGTAGATGCGACTCTCGTGACATCAAAGGTTGAAGATACTTCTTGCTTGGTTGGCGCAATATCCTCCTCTTCGATCTGGCTGAACTCTTCAGTTGGTGGATCCGGTCCAATGGCGGCCATGTTGTTGCACGGCAAAAATGATGTTTGACCGCAAGGTCAGTCGACCCCAGGATTCTGCTTCCCCAGACCCATACTTTGCTGAGTCACGTCTTGCGGGAGATCGAGTTTGGCGAATTTTGCAAGCTCAGTTTTCCGAATTTATGAGGTAATAGGAGGGGATCGGTGGCGGGAAGATGCCCGCCGCAGCGGTCATTGCCGGCGGGCCAGGCGAGGCGAGTACGTCGGATACGGCACGCTCTGCCACTGCGCTTGAAGCAACGCTCGGAAGCCAGCCTCGCGCATTGAATGCCTAGCTACGTAGCTCAGACAACGCAGTACGCGCAATGGGTTCTGGGTTTGGCTTTTAGAATGATTGTTTGCGCATCTTACTTAGGACAAAGCCTCGTGGCAATAGGGTGATGTTCGCAGCGAAGTGGTAGACTTGGCGGAGTTACCCCACAGCCTCTCCCAGCCAATCATGTGCGCGCGCCTTCCAGCTTCCGAGGTCCGTCTGATATCAGTACAGTAAAGAAGCAGCCACGATACCCGCTACAGCGAGTCAAGTCTTGCTAAAGAGAATATCACCGGAGAGATCGATGATGCCGGAGTGACGCAACAAGTTTACGATAATCAGAACCTTGTCGTATGGCTCTACTAGGTACTACCTAGGTGCTACTACTACTACTTAATCTTAACACTTAAGTATGCAGGCTACTCTTTTTCTACAAAGTAGAACTGCGGCTGATAGTAGATTGGGTGCGTCTTCGCGATCATTAGGGTTCACTCATAACGGCTCGAAGAAAAACGAGGACTCGCCGGTCCAAAGGTTAGTTGAAAACAGCTATCAAGAGTCGTGCTCGCGGATGTTAAAATATCTCGTGTTCTTCCTAAATCTAGTCAAGCTTTAGATGCTAGCTGAACTGGTGATATATTCCGAGTTTTTTCGGTGTGTGATTGATAGATACTAGTACGCCACTCCCTTCACTCATCGCATTGGGCTGGAACTCGCACCTGAGACAGCCTTTGGGGGACGGTACTATCAACGCGACGACGAAACACTGAAAAAGTCTCAGTGCGACCCTGCGTGGAGAGCGTTTTGGAAAGAGAAAACTAGGTCGTTCTAGAGGCAGCAAAAACGACAGATTTTGTTCAAACACGAAGGGGACGAAAAAGTCTGTGAGTCTCGACGGTACGTTGACGTGATTGGAAATAAACCCTTCGCGAGGGCCGTGGTCTTGCAAGTCGCTTCCGCTCTGTGTCTGACCAGAGCACTCTACCACCATTTCTGATGGATGCCTCAACAGTAGTCTCGAGATGCTCAAACTTAAGAAATTCCATCTCCAGGCTCGGCAACGGATGCTATCTTCCAGCGGGATCAGTTGCCCTGGATTATTCAAGGATCGCAATCCTATTGGCGCGTTGATCACTGGAAGCCGTGGGATGAGGTGCAAGATCCCTGGAAAGACCTAGCTGGGCAATATTTGAAAGTTCTACTCCTCGACTAGCATGATTGGAAGAAACCCCAATTGCCATGGGAGTGTTATTACGACGGAGAACTGTAAGGTAGGTACAGACGCGAGTCGTGAACAGCGTCTACATAGGCTCAGTCGCCATAGTCAAAAGGATTGTGCGCCGTCGTTAGTCGCGAGGCGCTTTTTATTTTGATACGTCGCTATGTCACCACGGCTGCTGTGACATGAACATCTTTTAGCTGAGAAGCAACGCGTTCATCGAGACCCACCATGTGCAGAACAACGGGATGCCGATGCACGAATACATCTTGTCGTACTGCCGTGTTATCCAAATCTCAAGTACCAAGCTTTTTGTAGGGGTTGCCGAGATATCAGAATACCCGGTGGCACTGATGCTGTTCTATCCCTTTATGGCTGGGCTACCGGCAGGACTAACGCCAACAGAACACAGCTGTTGGTAGCTTCTTCTTCTAGTAATCCTCTAACGAGATTGTGGCTCGAGGATGCAAGCAACCGCAACGATTGTTCGGGCACCTATGCAGGGCAAAAGGGATGGAACCACAACAGGCTCGTATAGACGTCTCCACCGTAAGCGATGCTGACGCCCAGGTGAACGATCAAATTTAACGTGTTCGTATACTGCATGTATTAAAGCTGTCCCCTCTTGCTGCAATGTGATACCCCAGGTACCCCTAAAAGGCCCATCACGTTCTTTTTGCAGCTCCAGCCCTACCTGCGGTCTCCACCTCCACACTCTCTAATCGCTATACATTACTATACAAACATAATCCTTAATCATGTCGTTCAGTATCCGCAACACCATCGCCCTGGGCGCCTTCTCCGCCCTCGCTGCTGCGCAAACCGTGCCCCCGAAGCTCGACGCAACTTGTGCCGATGTGGTCATATTCATGGCTCGTGGCAACGACGCCCCATACCATGACGGTCGCACTTTCCCCTTCGTCGAGGCCACCTGCGGCAAGTTGACTGCTCAGGGCAAGAGCTGCGACTACATTGACATCCAGTTTGATGTAACCCTTGGTGGAGACTACTGTAACCAAGTTGCTGAGGGCGCTCGCAATGGTATCTCTCAGATCACCGCCTTCAACGAGAAGTGCCCTTGCTCGCACATTGTGGTGAATGGGTACTCTGAGGGAGCTCACGTGGCCGGAGATGTGCTTGGAGGACCGGTAAGCATCATGTGAGAACCGGGCACCCGTGAGGCATGTGCTAACTACGTACTGCGATATAGGGTGGATGCACATTCGTCTCGACCGGCCTAGACAACAACTCTGCTGCAGGCAAAGCGGGTAAGCGACTTCGACGATACTACGGCAATGTCCTTCCTAACATGTTTCAGTCGCCGCGGCTCTCCTCTGGGGAGACGTGATGCATACCGCCAACCAGCCCTACAATGTGCTTGACGGTGCCGACAAGCAGTCTAACGGGCGTAAGCCGGAGGATCTCGCTCGCCTCAATCGCTACGCACCCGTCCTTCGCTCCTACTGTGCTGCCGGCGACCCAGTCTGCGCCGGCGGAAACATTGTAGCCGACCACTTGAACTACTTTGAGCTCTACACCGACGATGCTTCTTCCTGGGTCGCCTCCAAGATCGACAGCGTCGCACCTCTGGCGTCGTGCGGTGCCACCAGCTCGTCATCCTCTGCTGCCGCCTCTTCCGCTACCAGTGCGGCCGTCACCCAGTCTTCTGCCGTCGTTCCTACCTCGTCTGCCGTGGCCACTGCGTCTGCTACACCTACTAAGGCTGAGTCTTCTGCTGCTGAGACGCCTTGCTCAACCTCTCCGGCAATGGTTTCTCCCTTCCCCGAGCCTGTCCCCTACAAGCCCGATGCCTGCGTCCTTGAAGTTCACGTAGAGTATGCCTACGTATAGTTTGAGCAAGATGGAGCCGAAGGAGCAAGTACCACCACTACAGTGCAATGCGAAAAGCTGTCAGCAGCGACAGTATTGCGACAATATATACGACGTGTTGCCACCTTCAAAGTCTTGTTCCTCTAGCTCTCCTCTTGTAAAGTGACCGTGTTGTAGCCGCATCATTCGATGTTCCCGAGGTCCGATCTGTTTGTTAAGGCCACTTCAATCTGGACGGAAGCTAGGAGTATCATTTAAGTTGCATCCCGAAATGAATTTGGAAACACTGAGCGAGTAAACGACGGGAACGTTGCGGATCGCCGGTATTAGCTCAACGTATTGAGCTACGACTTTTCCATGTTCCAAGCCTGTCGATACGCGATGGAAGATGACGCCTGTGAGCCTATGGAGAAGTAGGTGAAACGGCTTTGTACCTCCTTAAATAGATCCCTACACTGCGCTATGTGAACTGGAGTTCCTGTCCGTCTGTTGGGCCGATAGGCGGTCGTCACGCAAGTCGAACATGACCAATGCTGACGACCTTGGAGCGAATTGTGGCTGTCTTGGCATTCCCGCGGAGTTCATAGGTATGCACGTCACCTTCCCCATCTCATCGCCAAACCTCGCCCAAACCTCACCCAAACACCGCATCAACGCCGCCATGTACCGGATACGACCGCGATTCGTACCCATTCGCGCTCTACCTCGCACGTCTCAACCCTCAATCCAGCATGTCCGTAGCCTTCCACAATCCCGTGCCTACCAGCAACTCGGTCGCAGTGGCCAGCAATACAAACGGTTCAACTCTCCCTCAGGTGGCCTCTCCGGTCTCCTATTTCGCTGGGCTGCCCGCCCAACGTTTTACCGTGACGTCGGTCTGATCAGTGTGGGCACTGGCGGCGTCTACCTGTACAATCTCGAAGAAGTGCCCGTCTCTGGTCGCCGCCGCTTCAACATCATCTCGCCTGGCATCGAAGAAGCGCTGGGACGGTCATCCGTAGAGCAAGTGCGGCAAGAATACCAAGGCAGGATACTACCGGATAGCGATTCGCGGGTGAAGCAGGTGAAGAGGGTTTTGGAGCGTTTGTTGCCGTATGCCGAGGGCGAAGGGTTGAAAGACTTGCAGTGGGAGGTCACCGTCATCGAGTCTCCGGAACAGAACGCGTTTGTAGCGCCGGGGGGCAAGGTCTTTGTGTTTACGGGGATTCTGCCTCTGTGCAAGGATGAGGATGGCATTGCAGCCGTGCTGGGACATGAGATTGCGCACGTGGTTGCGCATCACACTGCGTTGGTACTCTTATCTCGGACCGATGAAGCATGCACTGACCAAAGAACAGTGAACGTATGTCTCAAGCGCCTCTGATCCTCCTCGGTGTTCTCGCCCTATCTCTCTTCGATGTCTCCTTTTACTCGGGCAAAATGCTCCTCGACCTCTTCCTCTCCATGCCCGCCTCCCGCAAGCACGAAGCTGAAGCCGATTACATTGGTCTCTTGATGATGGCGCAGGGCTGCTACCGACCAGAAGCTGCAATGCAGTTCTGGACGCGCATGGAGAAGGCTGGTGGGGCGGGGCCGCCGCAGATACTGAGCACGCACCCGAGTCACCACAACAGGGAAGAGAAGATTAGGGAGTGGCTGCCCAAAGCGATGGAGAAAGCTGAGGCGAGCGAATGCGCTGTCACGAGTGGGTACGGTAAGTGAACGCACGCATACGGTATGATGATGAGGATCGTGACTGACGCGACCCAGCTACTCAATTCAGCTCCGCGTTCGATAGCTTCGGACGCTGGTGAAGCGTCGGAAGCCCTTTGACGGTAGAAGACTTGTACTAACACCCTGTATACCACCTGATGACTACACTAACATGATGCACCACGAGACCAAAGAAATGAAGGTCCCATCCCTGAACCATCCCAGATAGTCTTGGATGTGAGTAGATATGAGATGAATTGATGATTTACTCTAACATGAGATGAGAACTGCCTATAAAGGCAAGTATGCTTGCTACAAACAGTTGCAAGCAAGCATCGGTACGTACATAAGGTACATGCCAGCTAACCAACAGATAGTGCGCTATGGGCCACAGGGCAAACATTGTAACGTAATGTCATAATTTCTTATACTCTATTAGCCTCGGCACCCCGGTTCGAGACAGAACATGAACATCCGCCGTCCTTGCGACCCCTATACTCGGTCTACCTACCGATTCTCTCTCCTCGACCTCCGACGCGGTATCATCGAAGTAACTATTCCCCATATCCATAGCCTTTCCCATTTCAATCTCCGTAACGGTCAATCTCCTCTCCACATCGAAATCGAATGCGCCATTCTTCTCTTCGGGTAATGCAAAGTCCCATGGCGATTTCTCGATATCGTCTTCGTCGTCCATGCTGACCAGGTTCTTTTCTCCCCAACTCCCGCGGTATCCTGGTAGAGTGGGTACCTCGGAAGGTGTGGTGGCTCGAGCGGGACAGTGGAAAACATGTTTGAGTAAAGGGGACAGTGAGGGAAGAGAGGCGGCCAGAATGCCGATGTCAACCTCGATTTGGGACCATACTGGAACCCAAGACCAGCCCCTGCGGTTCATTTGTCAGAAAATGCTACTAGTAAAGAGAACGGGCTAGGCGAAGGCGTACCAGCTGAAATCGACTTCTTGCCATGTACTTCCTGGTCTGATGGGACTGTCCGACATGACAATCTCGCAAAGGCGCATGGTGCTGGCTATGACCGGGATGACGCCGATAGAGAGAATGACTGCTAGAGCCGCTGAAGGGACGGTCAACAATGAGCGTTCATAGAGACATAAAGACGTCGACTTACTCCTTTGTCTCTTGTTGAATTTGATCACCCATATCAAAGGCAACGGGAAGATCAACAAGACAATATCAGTGACGACATTGATGGCACCCGAAATGACCATGAACATGGCAGCATTAATGCATCCATCGGGTTGGGCTTCGATATCCCAGACACGTGATACTGGTGTACAGATGAACAATTGAGCCTCCGGACGATGTCAGTTGTGCATCTCGTACAGATAGACGGGCATGAAACTCACAAGGAAGACGGAGAAACTAAAGGCAGTCATAAAGCCGGCCGCTGTCCATACAGCAGGTGACTGCACGATCCATGGCAGGCCCTGTTTTCCATAGCCGATTCGGTAGTACAGAGATAAGATGCTCATCTTGACCGCCCTGCAATAAAGTTAATCTTGGAAGCTGATGTCGAGAGCGATGTTGCAGCATACCAATTTGCGACAAAGTAGATGAGCATATTGATCCATTGGTACTAGTCCACTGTCAGTACTAAGTCGAGTGTCACAAGGTGTGTTGAACATACCATGAGCATCTCGTCGAATTGCTCCACGTGAAGCTCTGATGCATGTCGTCCCTGGCCATGCTCGATTTGTAATATGATGGTGACTGTCTGTGCGGCTCCGAGGGTAACGGCGATGGCGATGAAGAGATCGTCTAGGCCGAATTTCTTGACAACGTATCCGCGCGTGAAGCATCTACATTTTGTTAGCAATACGACATTTGCTCGTGGCGAAGATGGGTGCTTGCCGAAGAGCCACAAACGCCACAGCGACGGTATACATGGCCATACTGACTCGGCCTATGACGGGCCCTTGGTCACGCCCGTTCGCGACGTATACGATGTGCCCCATTGCGAGTTCGGTACCTGGTTGAGCTATACGATGTCCGAAGGTTTGACATGGGGCTACGAGAGTTGATGCTACGACGGCGCAAGGTTTCCAAACGCCCGACTGGAGAAGAGGAAGCGAAAAGCAAAGTGAAGGATGATGGCCAGACTAGAGGCTGGCAGACGGGACCTACACACATCTAATACATCGTGGACGAGTTACGACACCCAAAGTGCGACAGGGCGATGGGCACGTTGCAAGACTCGGCACGGCATTATTGAGGCGGCGCTGGTTGAAACTAAGATTGCCTTCCAGAAGCACATCAAACGGTGCACAAAGAGCCACGCGGCCTGTGCATGCCTCTTGTCGGCATCGGCACTGTGGGTTGTCGCGTGGTCATGGTGCGGCAAGCCCTGTCGCAGCGCGCATCTCGAAACCTTGTTTGGAGCCACGATCCCGGCACAATGGTATCGGAGGTTTGTGGGAGAACATGGCCTCGGGTTGCGTGGGCGGGAGGCTGAACGAATGGTTCGAGTGTTTCTGAGATACACGGTGATTGGCCGCGCGCGTGCACCAGGCCGACGGGCTATCCTGGTGTGGCTGGTGACGATGGCATAGACGTCTTCTTGGACGTCTCAGGGGGGTTTTCACAAGGGCCTAGTCACTGCTTGCGCTGCTCGGGTGTTGGGCAGACCGACGATCAGATGGCGGGCGATGAAGAAACTCGGAGCATGAGGTCGAGGATCGCCGCGGAGGCAGCCTGGTTTCGGTTACGGGCGGGCTAGCGCTGATGCGTGTTGGACGTTGCATTCACGTCACTCTGCCAGCACCGCACGCCCGCGCGAAAAGCATCGAGGCTCCAACAGGCGGGCGTGCGGAGAGCAGAGGCATCCGCCGCAGCCACGACGCCTGCGCGTGTTGCCCAACGGAGCAGGGAAGCCGCAACCCACCAGGCGAGCCGCTCCTGCCCTGAGGCGGCCTCAACGCTTGCCCGCCTGCCTCGACACTTGCCTGCCTGCCTGCCTGCCTGCCTCGGGTCGCTGGCACGACATTTGGCGTCACTGCGCTGTAAGCTGGCATGCTCCCCTCCTCTGTACCACACCTGTTCCTCTCCCGCCCCGTTGCATGCCCGCCTACACCTCTCACCAGTCTCCCCGGCCTCTGTGGCCTGCTAGCATACCGCCATCCTCAACCACTGACCATATTCCTCTGCCCGTAGACGCTCCCCTCGCCCACGACCCGCCGCGGCTTGCCAGGCACGCGAGCCATCCTGCATACCCCACCCTGCTCCCTCCACCCTCTCCACCCCCGCCGTTGCCCAACCCGACCCTCGACGGCACCATGGCCGCCCGCGCGACCATCACCTTCTCGCAGCCGGGCGTGCAGCCGCCCGTCTATGTCACCACCTCCCTGAACAATTGGACGCTGGTGCAGATGCAGCCCCTGCACGACAAGACGGCGTCGGGCGACCTCATCTTCAGCAGAGAGTTCACTGGCGTCGCTGAAGGCAGCCACCAGTACAAGATCCGCGTCGGCGAGGACCATTGGGTGCTGGACGAGTCGAAAGAAACCGGTATGTCCTTCTACGTCCTCGTCGACTGTCCCGCTGACTCTCCGCAGCTGCCGTCGACCAGGGCATTCGCAACAACCTTGTCCACGTCAAGCCTGCCAGCGAGAGCACCTCCCTGCGCCCAGCGTCCGAAGCTACCACCAACACAGCCGCCCTAGAGACTTCCCCCGGGAATCCCTCAAAGATGCCCGAAGACCGCAAAGACAGTACAATAAACCAGGAGCAGCTAGCTTACGATCAAATCCACTACGCCCATCTGCCTGAACATGTTGCTAAACGCGCTGCCGACTCAGAATCTGACCTTGAGGGCACCAAGGTAGACTCCCCGGTCGAGACAGCAGCTCCGAAAACACCCGAGATTCCTCTTCTGGTAGTCGACAAGACTGACCGTCGGCCTGCATATGGAGATGACTTTGGCGCCGGCGCTACGACCGCCCAAAAGGCTGCGCATGACATGAGAGCCGCGGATTCCTTGCCAGACCAGCTCAATATCGTGCCCGAGTCCCATACGGAGCCAGAGTCTGATGATGGCGAAGCTGCTCCATTGTTTCGCCATGAGTCTTTCCAAGCGGATCATGATCCTCAGATCGCTCCCGCTATAATCATCGACGATGAGTCTGCGCCATCATCGACAGACCAGACTAGTTCCGGAGAGGCCATAGATACACCTTCGGAGCCTGACGACAGTGACGAGTTGCATCTAGCGCCCTTACTTAGCCACGAGACGGGCTTCGAGAATGGCGGAGCGGGGCTGAGCGACGGTCCGCATTTTTCCCATGGAACTGACAACGACGATGACGATGACGATGACGATGACGATGATTTCGGTGGAGCTCCTCTCCTTCCTCACGAGACTGGCTTCCATGATGACGGCAGAATTCCAACCGAATCTGAAAATGACGAGGACGAGCTCGACAGGTATCCGTTGCTATCACACGAAAGTGGCTTCTCGGATTATAGGGGAAGCGAGATCGTTACTAAGAGTGATAACTCGGGAATCTCGGAGCCATGTCACTACGGGGCCTACGAGGACGACGAGGATGACTACGCTGAGAATGAAGAGGGCGATGCACCTCTCCTCCCCCATGAACGCGAAGCATCTGCTGTCAGTAGCACTGGGTCTGTCTTTTCAGAGGACGATACCCCCTTTTCTCTGGACAAGCAACCGACTTTTGGTTACGAGACGGACAACGCGAGAGAACTGTTCGGCGGAGCCGGCCGACACGACTTTTTTAGAGGGCGAACAGGAAGCAATCTTCCCCACAGGCTACCACAATCAGATGCGGAAGATCATGACCTGAACGATCCATCGTTGGAACGATTTCCCACTAGCCGTCAATCAATCTTGGAACGTGTAGCGACAATTGGCATGCATCTTCCCGAAGATGAATCCATGCACGAGCGGCCACATTCTCCCCAGCCATCTGTTCTATCTCAAGCGTGCTCCTCTGTCGATCTTGTACCTGTCAAATCGTACACCTCGCTAGCTTCTGTACCTGAAGACGAATTCAGCGACGAAGAGGAGGACCACCATGATCTAGACAGTATGCCATCGCCCGTGTACATCAGTCACAATACTACCCGCATGTCCAGTCCGCCCGCCAGGTTCGTTCGTGACCCATACGCAACCCCACTGCCTGATGAAAGCAAGCAACTTGGGTACGCTGTCGACACCAAACACGACGAGTCGAGTAATCATACCCACGAGTCCAGCGAAGCGGAAAGTGTGGATAAGCATGACGGTGCCAAAGACGTCTCTCGGGCTTCCAATGCTCTGCGAGATGCCATCACCGCATCTGTCAACACCGAGAAACCTGCCATGGATCAAGTTACGTCTGAGCCCAAGGCTACCGCCGCAGGTGCGCACCCTGTAGCCGGTCCGGATTCTGACCTCCGGCAGCGCAGACTACTAGTTGAAGACTCTTCAGAGACATCAGAAGATGCGACAAGCGCAGTGGTAGATGGTGTCAGTATCAAAGACAAGATTGTCGAGGCAGCGAAGCCTGCACTTGCACAGCGACCGAATCATCACAACGAGAACTTTCTTCAGCATTTCTTCCGAGTCATGTTTGGGCCCGTCGGTCACCTCATGACTGCTTGTTTTGGCGATCGGAAGCGAGCTAGGTGAGCGAACACCGTTTCCTTTTCTCCCTGAATCCTTGAGTATGTGGCTTGTGGCGCTCTTGCCTCGTACGAATTCCGTCACACAATGACAGTATTGAGAGACGCCATTGCTAACACAAAAGCTTCAGTGCTTCCGCTCTTGTTCTTGGTACTGGTGCAGCGACTTACTATTACGCTGCGAAAGCATCAAGATGAGCTTGTGCCTAGTGCACGATGATCAAGATTGCGACACCTCGGATTCACATTACGACGAACGCGGAAGGAGCATAGCGATGCGGTATTGGGTTGCCGTGAATTGGACTTTCCTACACCTGCGTTGAGCATAACGAGATTAATGACCTGGGTTAGAGCATGCGCTTGGGCGCGCTGGCGTTTTATGTAGCATTCTCTCTCCTCTTTCCACCTCGACAACCTCATCTTGCGTCGACAAATAAATCAATGTGTTTGTTTGCTGTACGTGTTTGTTCCGATGAATATCTTGTGTTTGACAGTGAGACCACAACCCAGAGCCAATATCAAGGCGGCAAAATCACTTCCAATTAGCACGTAAATCCATTCTTGATGTAAATGTGCATTGTATCATAGTCTTATTCCTTCTGTGTGTTGCGACACAGCGGTACTACCTAGGTATCTCATATCTCATGGCAAAGGTTTCTTCATGTAAAACAAGGACAAGACTCAAGTCTAGTGAAGAAAACGTCAGCGAGTGTAACACAACCCAACCACCATGCTACCCACTCAGGAAAAGTAGAAGGTAGGTTACACGCGCGGAAACAGGGGAACGAAAACGCGACCGTGACTGCATGTGATTCTTCTCACAGACGCGGCCTGTTTGCTCCACTCGATTGTGCACTCACCGACTTGTTCTTGACATCGTATCGGTCGTTGTTCATAATCTTCTCCCATCCGGCAACAAACTCCTTGACAAACTTGTCCGCGTTGTCGGGTGAGGCGTATGTCTCGGCGACGGCGCGAAGCTCGGGATGCGCACCGAAGACAAGGTCGTGGCGAGTGGCGGTCCACTTCTTCTGGCCGGACTTGCGGTCAACGCCCTCATATAGCTCCTTGCTTGCATCAGTTGCCTTCCACTCGGTGTTGTTGTCGAGGAGGTTGACGAAGAAGTCGTTGGTGAGTTGGCCAGGACGCTTGGTGAAGACGCCGTGGGATGAGCCGTCCCAGTTGGCGTTCAGCGCGCGCATACCACCGGTGAGGACAACCATCTCGGGGGCAGTAAGGCGGAGAAGATGAGCCTTGTCGACGTCGAGTTGCTCGGTGCGGACACGCTCGGTACCCTTGCCAAAGTTACGGAAACCGTCAGTGACGGGCTCAAGGTGCTCGAAAGACTGAACGTCAGTCTGCTCCTGCGAAGCGTCGGTGCGGCCGGGGGTAAAGGGAACGGATACACCGGCAGCCTTCTCGACGGCAGCGGTACCAGCCAAGACGATCAAGTCAGCCAGAGAAACCTTCTTGCTGCCACCGTTGAACTTGGATTGGATGCCTTCAAGGGCCTTGAGAACCTCGGCAAGCTCCTTGGGGTTGTTGACCTCCCAATCCTTCTGGGGAGCAAGGCGGATACGGGCACCGTTGGCACCTCCACGCTTGTCGCTGCCACGGAAAGAAGCTGCTGAAGCCCAAGCAGTGCGGATGAGCTTAGCAGGCTCAATGCCAGCGTCAAGGATTTGCTTCTTCAGCGTTGAGATTTCGGACTCGCCGATGATCTCGCCCTCTGGCTGGGGAACGGGGTCCTCCCAGATGAGCACCTCTTTAGGAATCTCCGGGCCCAACCACCTGGAGCGGGGACCCATGTCACGGTGGAGGAGCTTGAACCAGGCGCGAACAAAGGCGTCGTGTAGCTCCTCGGGATGGTCCAGCCAGCGACGCGTGATCTTCTCGTAGGCAGGGTCCATGCGCATGGACAAATCGGTAGTCAACATCCTCGGCTTGTGCTTCTTGCCTTGGTCGTAGGCGTCGGGAATGATCTTGTCCTCGGTCTTAGCGACCCACTGGTTCGCGCCAGCAGGGCTCTTCTCCAGCTCCCACTCGTACTTGTAGAGGTACTCGAGGTACTTGTTGCTCCACTTGGTGGGTGTGCCGGTCCAGGTAACCTCCAGACCACTCGTGATGGTGTCGGGACCGTTACCGCGGCCGTGCTTGTTCATCCACCCAAATCCTTGTGTAGAAAGATCCTCAGAGTTCGGGTCTGGGCCGGTGTTCTCGGTGGGAGCAGCACCGTGTGTCTTTCCGAAGGAGTGGCCTCCGATGATGAGGGCGGCGGTCTCCTCGTCGTTCATGGCCATGCGGCCGAAAGTCGTGCGGATGTCGTGAGCGGCGGCAACGGGGTCGGGAACACCCTCGGGACCTGAGCGCGTTAGATTGGTAGGAGCAGAATGCCGGCTGGGTGTGCTTACCTTCTGGGTTCACGTAGATGAGACCCATGTGTGCGGCGGCCAAAGGCTTCTCGAGATCCCTCGATGTGTGGGTCTCGTCCTTGTCGACCTTGTGCTGGTCGCCGTCCATGATGCCCTGGCCCTTGACACCCTTGGCACCATCAGCGTAGCGGACGTCGCTGCCGAGCCACTCGGTCTCGCCACCCCAGTAGACGGACTCGTCGGACTGGAACGTGTCGGCGCGGCCACCGGCGAAACCAAAGGTTGGGCAGCCCATGGACTCGAGCGCGACGTTGCCAGTCAGCAGCATCAAGTCGGCCCAGGAGATCTTGTTGCCGTACTTCTGCTTGATGGGCCAAAGCAGGCGGCGGGCCTTGTCGAGGGAGACGTTGTCGGGCCATGCGTTGAGGGGAGCAAAGCGCTGCTGTCCCTCACCGCCGCCACCACGGCCGTCGGTGACGCGGTAGGTACCAGCCGAGTGCCATGCCATACGGATGCTACGGGCATGTTAGAGGAAGTAGCTAGGGCCAATTGGGGGGTGCACGTACAAAAGACCGCCATAGTGGCCAAAGTCGGCGGGCCACCAGTCCTGCGAGTCGGTCATGAGGGCATTGAGGTCCTTCTTGAGCGCATCGTAGTCGAGCTTCTTGAACTCGTCGGCGTAGTTGAAGTCGGCGCCGAGAGGGTTCTGTCTGGGGTCGTGCTGGCGGAGGATGTTGGTCCTGAGCTCGTTGGGCCACCAGTCTGCGTTCCGGGTGCCGGCGCCAGCGACGTTGGGCGTCTTCTTGACGGGACACTCGCTTTGGGACATGATGGAGTGTGGTGTCGGGTGTGGTGGAAGAGACTGTTTGAGGGAAACAAACTGCGCTCGCCGCTGCTGGGTTGCTCTGGGTGTATAAGTAGCGGGGCATTCATAAGCACGACCAATCTGGCCAGCACCTTCCTGGCTTGCCCCCCGCATCTGTTAGCTCCATCCTGCCTAGCATCACGAGAAGCTCCGCCCCACTATCGTGACTTCACCCAAGCACGCAGCCGCACTTCTCGGTGCTGCTCGTCGCACCACGTCTCATTGGTGCTCCTCGGCGCGCTCCATCAGACGCTCTCGTCAAAGGCCAGCATCTCTGTCGCCGCCACGCGCAATGGCATGACGACCTCGATCGGCATGTGGGCCCTCTAGACCCCGCTTTCGGAACCGCTACCATGACGGTAATACTCGCCTTGTCATTCGTGGACGCGAAGTCACGACGAGAAGAAGCTATGGCGGAAATCGGCGGCTTGGTGCGCTGGACGAGGCCAGACACCGACCTTGAGTAAGCCGTCGAGCAGCAACCGCATCACCGACGAGGCCATCTGATGCCACGCCATACTAGATCGCGTAATGCATGGAATCTGCTAGACGCGCCAACTCGTCTGATCGACCGGGTATGCTATCATCCATGGGCCTGACAGCAAATAGAACTATGTGGAATTCTAATCTGCTAACGACCTTCGATCCCGAAACATCGTCTAGCAGCACATGGTTTGATGCGTCCATCTCTTGCCACTTGAGAACGTCGGATTTGCAACTCCTCGTATCATTGGCGTGGAAAAGGCTGCATCGTGACAATACATATTGACTTGCGTGTCAAACAACTCAGTTGTTGCAAGCTTGCCCGAAGTCGAGTCTGAAGTCGATGTACATGCGTCTCACGCCACCTTAACTTGCCTGACAACCCCACGTACATCACCCCGCACCACACGCGCCTCATGTATGGGGAAGGCCAAGCGCCTACACGTACACGGCTCCGACAACCGCCCACTTCGCTCCTTCAACGCGGAAACCCCCGCCTTCCCTCATGTGAGAGACGATTCGAGCCTACTGAGTCGCGTTGATGATGATCCATATTTTACTGGGCATAGGTTCAAGACCGAGGTTGTCTAGCTAGCATTCCATTGGCTTGTGCGGAATCGCAAGGTGAATCGCTACTCCGTCATTGGAGAAGCTTGCGGCGCGGACAGTCTGTGCGATTTCATGAAATGAGGGGTAGGATGATGTTGAGGGGTTCATGTATAGACCATTCTCTAGTCGTTGGGCTGTCACCGTTTTGATCTGTTCACCTTCATACTAATCGACTTTGTACCAACCTCCTCAACTACCAATCTCTCAACATGACAGAAGAAAAAATCCAAACCTTTGACATACCGAAAACATGCAAAGCTGGCGTCGTGGTCAACGAGGGTCCAGATTTCCACGTTGAGGTGCAGGATGTTCCAGTCCCAGAATGTGGTATGTGTCGAGCACTGTTCAGGGAATCGACGGGTGTTGACGACGCTCCCAGGGCCCACGGACGTACTCATCAAGCTCAATGCGACCGGTATCTGCCACAGCGATCTTCACTTCATGCTCAACGACTGGGCTCTTCCCAAGATGTCAGATTTAGGAGTACGATGCGCGGGACACGAAGGCAGCGGTGTTATCGTTAAAGTCGGAGACCAGGTCAAGAACTTGAAGCCGGGAATGCGAGCTGGATATAAGGTGAGCGAGTCGAACATCATGTCCCCATGGATCGAGGAGGAAGCGAAGCGAAGGGAGAGCCTTTCCAGAAGAACATACGCTGACGTTTCCAGCCAATCCAAGACACTTGCGGTACATGCGAGCTTTGTCGCAACGGCAACGAATGCTACTGTGCAAAGGCAGTCTTGACTGGACTGATGATCGACGGCTCATACAAGCAGTACATCGTTTCGCCCGAACGTTACACAACCCTCGTCCCAGATGGTGTAAACGACTACATAGCTGGACCTATCATGTGCTCTGCTTCGACAATCTACACATCAATCAAGGAGTCACAGCTGCGGCCCGGAGACTGGGCCGTGTTCCCTGGTGCAGGCGGTGGCGTCGGTCTACAAGGCGTGCAGCTCGCGAAAGCTATGGGTCTGCGCGCCATAGCCATTGATACTGGCGATGATAAGCAAAAGCTCTGTATGGAAACTGGAGGCGCAGAGCACTTTATCGATTTCAAGAAGACCGACAACGTAGGCGAGGAAGTGGTCAGGTTGTGTGACGGCATCGGTGCCCATGGCGTCTTCGTCACCGCCGTGCAGACCTACCCGTCCTCGATATCCTATCTGGGCAACCGTGTAGGCGGAAAGGTCATGTGCATTGGGTTGCCGCCGGCTGGTACTCAGCACATCGACGTGGACCCGAACCAGATGTGCTTCAGGAAACAGAGTGTACAGGGTACGCTCGTGAGCAGCATGGCGGACGTCGACAAGACGCTCGATTTTGCGAAGCGAGGACTGTTGAAGCCCATCTACACTGTGTATCCGCTGAGCAAGTTCAACGAAGCGGTGCAGAAGCTGAAGCGGGGAGAGATTGCTGGCCGGGCAGTTGTCGATTTCAACCAGGAGTAGAGGGAATGCAAAGCTCACCTGTAAATGAAATGATACACGTAAAGTTGTTGCATTTCTACGACGACATGATGTGGAGAACGTGGCCGGGTGGTGATGCCTGGGCTCGTTTGGCATGTGATTGAATGGCCTTGGCATGTGTGCGATCAAGCGCCAGCCACGCCTCACCAAATACCGCAATGGGACGACATCCCTCCACTGCACGTAATGGTTGCTTGAGCAATGCGCCCCAGCCTACACAAGAGCATATGTCGAGGGCATGTCCAGCTCGTCGTCAAATCCGTCGTCCCATGGACAGGCTGAAGCATCGTCGAGGCGCACATTCAACGGGAAGCAGCCGGTCGTGGAGGACGACGACAGCGATGAAGAGGCGCTGCTGGCGGACGATCCACTAGAACGCGACCTACCTGAGCAGTATGCGCACACAGCGCCCTTGGTATACCTCCATACTAACGCGCATCTCCAGGCTGTCTTTCAAGCGCAGGCCCAAGCCGCCTGCATCCTCCTTCGGCTTCTCGCGATACCTCGCCTCACCTCTCGGATCAGCTAGCAACCGCGCTTCGCCCCAGCCACGATCGCACCGCCCGAACGGCTCCACCGAGCTTATACTCAACTATCTCGACACGCCTGGCAACGCAGGCGAACACCTCCAAGACACCAAAGATGCAAACGGCCTGGACTGGTATGTCGAAGGGCCCGGGCGACGAGTCGGCTACGACGACCTTACCGCAATCGACTGGATCTTCGAATACGCCAAAGAACGACAGAGGCTACGCTATCTCTACACCGGCGCCAGCGGCGTACTTGGCCACCTCAAGCAGTTGGCAGACGCAAGCCAGGTCTGGATCATCCTGGTCGCTGCTGGTATACTGAGCGGCGGCATCGCAGCCTTCATCGATGTGGCTAGTGACTGGCTTGCGGACCTCAAGACGGGATACTGCCACAATGTTGATGGAGACGGTCGCTTCTACCTGAACAAGAGCTTCTGCTGTTGGGGGATCGAGGAAGAGCAGGCCTGTCATGACTGGAACTCCTGGGGCGCTGCCATGGGTATTGGGAGTGTGGGAGGGCGCTATGTTGTCGAGTACGTCTTCTTCGTGCTCTTCTCTGTGCTCTTTGCAGCATGCGCCAGTCTTCTGGTGCGCGAGTTCTCGCCGTACGCGAAGCATAGTGGCATACCCGAGATCAAGACGGTCCTGGGCGGCTTCGTTATCCGACACTTTCTGGGCGGATGGACACTGGTCACAAAAACGGTTGGCTTGTGCCTCGCAGTCGCGTCAGGCTTGTGGCTAGGCAAGGAGGGTCCGCTGGTACACGTCGCATGCTGCTCTGCGAACCTTTTCATGAAACTCTTTGGTAATGTGAACGGCAATGAAGGTCAGCGTGGTTCCCCATTCTCTGGTCTCCAAGTACTGACAGGAGAATAGCACGGAAACGAGAAGTGTTCTCCGCAGCGGCTGCAGCGGGTATCTCGGTCGCTTTCGGTGCGCCCATTGGGGGCGTGTTATTCAGTCTTGAGCAACTCTCATATTACTTCCCGGATAAAACCATGTGGAGCAGCTTTGTCTGCGCCATGGTCGCTGCTGTCACCCTGCAGGCTTGCAATCCATTCCACACCGGAAAACTCGTGTTGTACCAAGTCACGTATCATAGTGGATGGCATGACTTCGAGTTGGTCCCTTTCGCATTCCTTGGAATCTTGGGCGGGCTCTTTGGGGGCTTCTTCATCAAGCTCAACATGGGCGTTGCTGAGTGGCGCAAGAACCGACAGTATCTCAAAGGTCCCGTGACAGAGGTTGTCATCGTATCTTTCGTCACAGCACTCATCAACTTCCCCATCAAATTCATGCGCGCTCAAGCGTCCGAACTCGTACACATCTTATTTGCCGAATGCGCCGACCTCGCCGAGGATACGCTGGGCCTATGTAAATCTGGCAAAGCAAACACAGGAGTCATTGCACTCTTACTCATCTCCTCAGGACTGGGCATAATACTTTCGGGCTTCACTTTCGGCCTGCAGATACCTGCTGGAATTATCCTCCCTTCTATGGCCATCGGAGGACTCTTTGGCCGTGCTGTGGGACTTTCTGTCGAAGTTGTTCAGGCGGCCTGGCCAACGCTTTTCGTTTTCAAATCGTGCGAACCAGACGTACCCTGTGTAACCCCAGGCACGTACGCTATCGTCGGTGCCGCATCCGCACTTGCCGGAACGACACGTATGACAGTTTCAATTGTAGTCATCATGTTCGAACTTACCGGAGCGCTCACCTATGTCCTGCCTATCATGATTGCGGTCATGATAAGTAAATGGATTGGCGACGCAATCTCCCCACGTGGTATCTATGAGTCCTGGATACACTTCAAAGGCTATCCTTTTCTTGACAACCGCGAAGACAACGGTTCCAGCATCCCAGATGTTGGCGCAGGTTATGTAATGACGCGCATCGAAGACTTGACTGCGATTACTGCGACTGGCCATACTATCGGATCGCTGCGCCAGCTTCTATCTCAACACAGATTTCGTGGCTTTCCTATCATAGACAATAGCCGCGATGCACTTCTCCTCGGTTACATCTCCAGGACCGAATTGCAGTACGCACTCCAACTTGCCTTGACGCCTCCCCGTACCTTGGCCGCCGAAACAGAAGCGTACTTTTCTCACCAACCGCTCTCTGATCCTGCAACATCACTGGACCTTCGGCCTTGGATGGATCAAACACCCATCACACTCAACGCTAGAGCCAGCTTTCAGCTTACAGTGTCCATGTTCCAAAAGCTTGGGCTACGCTATGTTTTGTTTACGGACCGAGGTATGCTGAAAGGCTTGCTTACCAAAAAAGACGTGTGGTACGTAATGAACGGTGTTGACGAAGAGCGCGAAGAAGGTGGTGCAGGGGTGGGGGGGAGAGGAGGTCTTAGGCAGGAGAGTGATGACGACGAAGAGAGCGAAGAAAGAGGGTTACTCGGTACGCCAGAAGAGGAACACGACGACTTCATTGGCGCGCACGATAGATAGCTGAGTGTAGAAGCTGTAGCACCATGTTCCACACGCGCACATGGACGGTGTAGTTCCTGTCAGAACAAAGTCTAAACTCTAATTGTGTGACGAGTTGCGGGTGATGCAACGGGACTCCAAAGCCCCGGCGAATGGCAAGGATGGCGTCCGATCGCTGTGGTGGCAAGTTAGCCGTTGATCGAGGGTGTGGGGATGGATGTGCGCTGGAACATCAGAAATAGCAATCCCGTCTTCTGTTCCTGCAGACCGCTACAGGGTCGCAATTTCGGCTTTCGCGACGTTTACAGATGGTCACGAGGTCTACATGCACCGACAGCGAAGGGCTACATGTCCACCGCTCCAATACGCGCCAAGATCCTACGCAGCCAATCGCACCTGCTTGTCATCTAGCGTTGTGTATCCAGCCAGTGATGGGCCTAGCGCGGTGGCTATACCGCGGCTTCCTTGCGCCTGCATCGACCCGCCCTTAACAGCCGGCCGCGCCCATTCTGACTTCAGAGCCTTTCACTCCTTCGGCCTTTGACGTGTCCCCTCGTTTGTCAGACGTCTTTGAGCTCCCCAACAAAAGCAACACAATCTGGAATCGAGCTTCAAAGATCTACGCCCGTCATGCAACCCTCATTAGCGTAACGCAGGAGCACGCAGCGGCTATGACTGAAACTTGGCATACGTCGCGGACAGGACATCGACGACGATTACCGCGTTGAACAGATCCCACGACTTCCCCGCCATTACGACACTGCCTATACTTTTTCTTTCACTTTCTTGCAGAGCCGTATACAGACTAGGGCGACGACATGGCGGCGACCGAAGTCGAGAGGAAGAGCAGGAAGAAGTCCTCGCACTCTTCGTCCAAGACTGCGAAGCCGCGCTCCTCTTCTAGGAAACCACGCGTTTCGGCTTCAGTGGCAGACATGTACTTGCAAGATTACGCGCCTCCGGTCCAGGCGACCTCTCCTCAGCGTGCAGCAGCAACGAGGCCTCCCCCGACCCTCTATGGCTATGCCGCGAGTCCGCCTCAGCACTCCATTTATCGCCAGATGCCTGGGTCCTTTCCAGAAGACAGTTACCGATATGGCTCTCCGCCACCGCAGCCTGTTCAGCCATACGCTAGTCAATCAACGATCCGCTTTGCTTCTCCGCCACCCCAAGAACCCCGCGGTCAAGGCCCTTTCGAACAACAATGGAATAGTCTCGACCGAATGGCCGCCAAATCCTACCTGAATCTTCGCGATACGGCTGGAAAGAGTGTCACGAAACTGACGACCAACTGCATTGAGCGGCCCACCGCAGCTGTCGCTACAAAGAGCATGCAAACGTTGTGTCGCGGAGCTGCGCTATACGATATGATTAGTTCGAAGTTCGACGCAGTCATCACCAGCATTGATGACGATCACTTCAGCGGCAAAGAACAAGACCTCATGATGGAGTTCAGCGAGCAGCAGCAAGAAGAGGCTCAGAGAACGAGCCCTCCTCTTGGTGAACCAAGACGCCGACGCCAACACGAAGTGCAATCCCACTCTAGTAGCGATAAAGGGTCGAATCATTTCTCCAAAGTGTGGCTATATTCCAACTCCCGATTACCACCACATCTGCCGCCTTTCAAGGTATATCTACCAACGTATCCTCTACTTTGCTTGGCCGCAACCTACTCGGAGAAGGCGTACACGCCGCCAGGCACGAAGAAGAATCCCGAAATGGAGACTTTCATTCCTGCTGATTGGCGTAGCGGCACAAAAGCCATGGTACTCAAGTCCATCCCTGTGGAAGAACTGAATACTATCGTCTTCGCTATTCGCGGAAGCCAGACCTTTATGGACTGGGCTGTCAACTACAACTCGGCACCCCACAGCCCGGAGAAGTTTCTTGACGACCCGTCAAACCTGTGCCACGCTGGCTTTCTCTACGTGGCCAAGAAGATGATCAAGCCCGTGGCAGAACGGTTGAAGGTCTTGCTCCAAGAAAACCCCGCGCGTTCAAACTGCAGTCTACTCATCACCGGACACTCCGCGGGCGGAGCAGTCGCGGCACTGCTTTACGGACACATGATGAGCACAAAGATCAATTCTGAGCTTAATTACCTGACCAGCTTCTTCAAGCGCGTGCACTGTGTCACGTTCGGTGCGCCACCAGTCAGTCTGCATCCTTTGAAGAAGCCTGATGACAAGCGACATCGTAAAAGTCTCTTCTATGCCTTCATCAACGAAGGCGACCCGATACCGCGAGCGGACAAGAGCGTGCTGAAAAGCTTGCTGAAGCTCTATGCCAGTCCAGCACCTGTCGCGGCTTCTAACCTTGCTTCGACCGTTGCATCGATGTCTAAACCCAGCCTTCTAGACCCTTCGCGGTCTTCCCCGCCGAAACCGAAATCGAAGTATGGTTTTGCCCCGCGCCTTAGCAGGCCTTCCAAGTCTTCACTACAAACGAACACTACAAACTCGACTTCTTCTTCCTTGCCTGCATGGCCAATACCGCAGTGTACATTGTCACCTGCGGGGCGATTGGTAGTGTTGAGACAACGAGTCGGAAGCAGAAGTGAGGAAGATATCGAGGCAGTAACGGTGGACGACGAGATGTTGAGGAAGGTTGTATACGGTGATTTGCTGAAACACCAGATGACCGTCTACAAAAAAAGGATTGATAGCGTGGCTGTTAGGGCTGTCACCGCGAATGGGTGCTGAGTGGCCGGAATGGCTGTACACGAAATTGATGACCGCACACAGAAATGAATGAGCGATGAATCTATATACCCAGTTTCTTGATCTGCTGTCCTTATACTGCCTGTTTTCACGTCTTCCAAGCACATGCGCCCCAGATTTGGGGTCATGCTATTGTGAATTTCCCAGGCCCAAGAGAGAAGATGTTTGGAGATAAGCAGACGGGTTCATTTGCATGATGATTGGTACAGTCTTTATACACCAAAACTTTGGTTCACACAAGTCTCATCTGCAGGGTTGCATGACGACCACTGGACTGTACACGACGATTAAGACGGACGCTAGAGTGCATGTTGATGATTCGAAATACACCAGCCCGTTCGCGTCTCGATGGCCTCTGCACTACATATAGAGGGCAATTCCGTATTTGAAAACTTTCTTTAGGCTTAGTGAGAGATCTCCGCCTACGGCTAGGCATTATAGACTAGCCGAACGCCAAACATACATACATAAGATACCTTGCTTCTTCATTATGTGTGTCAATGTATGTAGTTCAGCGCTCAATTATCCAACATGGTGTTATATATACATATCCCGTCAAGCAAAGATCTAAACGTTCTGGCGACGTGCATACACTGGGTTGCGGAGGAGAATGCGTGGGCAACATAATCTACCACCATGATTTGACGGAGCAAGCCCAGACTAGGTACTAGCAAGCCAGGTATCCCTTGCGCGATCTCCCTTTGACGATTGCAATCAATGTAAAGTCGCCATTCCGGGGCGGGATGACGGAAGGGAGCACTTTGTAGTTTAGTAATCTCCACCCCACGACATATATCCGCCAGCTCCCCAGTGTATCAATCAATGGTATTCTACCAATGTCAAGTCCTCTACGCGCCCAATTTCTGACGTCCACAAGTCCTCGTATACCCACATGCGGCCGGTGGGCAACAACTCATGCGCATGGCGAGGATCAGTTGACGAGGTCAGGCGTGCTAATAAACTACACATGCTCACCCGCCAAATCAGCCTTCACCTTCTACCTCATCCAGGCAGCACATCCGTGCATGTTCGTCCATGGCTGATCACATCCTTCTTCCCGCTCTCTGACCACGACTGTACCCTCGACAAAATATCAGCGGTACGACTCAGCAATGCAGGCAGCCATGTTGTCGCATACTGGTAGCACCTGCGGGACGCCGTCGGCGAGAAATTGCGCCGATTGCGGATTATCTTCCGCTGAAACTCGTCCGCGTCGCAAACAACTGGAGACACATTGCGTCTGCCCAAGTCAAGAGAACACAGTATCACGCTAGACAACATACAGGAAGACGTCGACAAAAGTATAAAACATAGGCGGACGGCGCTTCTACGGAATATCTTCCACGCATCTCGCAACTGAAGACGACACAACAACACGACTTCCCTCGGCTCGATTACTACATCAACAATCAAAATGGCGATTATCCAGATTCCCAGCGAGTACGGGTACGTTCAAATGCAACGGCAGAAACCTCAATGCATTCCCTTCCACGACCCCTCACCAAAGCCCACCCACAAACTAATCCACACACGCACAGCCTCGTCCTCGCCGCCTGCGTCTCCACCTTCTTCGTCGGCGCCTGGCACGGCGGCCGCGTCGGCGGCTTCCGCAAAGCAGCCAAGATCCCCTACCCCTACGAATACGCCTCGTACGAACAAGTGCAAACCGCGTCGCCGCAATCCAAAGCCGCAATGCTGGCCTTCAACTCGGCGCAGCGCGCGCACCAGAACTTCAACGAGAACCACGTCACCGCCCTCGGCGCCATGCTCATCAGCGGACTGAGATATCCTGTTGCGGCGGCGGTATTGGGCGCGGTGTGGAGTGTGAATCGCGTGGTTTACGCGGTGGGTTACACCAGGAGTGGCGAGGATGGTGGCAAGGGGAGGTACTATGGCGCGCTGTGGATGATTGCGCACTATGCCATGGTGCTTATGAGCGGCAAGGCGGCTTACGATCTTGTCATGGCTTGAGTGGGCTGGGTATGTGGGTACACGCAGGTTGCACGGAAGAAGAGGGGGAACGCTGGATTGGATATGTACTTGAATGTACTTGAGGATGTTGAAAAACATGTCTTGGTACTTCACGGACAGGCGCCACCTGCACCTCGTCAGATTTTGATTTGGTGTGATCTGCGATGAGAATGATCCGCTTAATACGAAGATGGCATGTGTCCCGTTCCTATCTCTACGGCTTCGAAATCTCTCGTATTATGGAAATCTCCGACGTTCCGTATCAATCCACTGCTTCAGGGTCTAGCAGAACACGAGCTAAGCCTGACTTGGTTTCGTATCTACAATGGAAACTTTTATACGTGTAGTTCACACACCATGCCGTACTGCAGCAATCGATATACCTCAAAGCCCCTATTTAGAGGTCGTCTTTACACCTCCGTCTTTCCAGTGAGCCCTGACTTCTCCAATGCGATTATAGTACCATGTATATCCTAGACCTGGTTAGCCGCTTTGATAGTCGCATGTCAACTGACGGGAAAAACTCACTGGGAACGCGGCAAGTAGACAGAGAATGTTGCCACAAAGGAAGATGCAGACAGACACAGCAATCTGAACAAAAATCAGCCTGGCGTGCTTCCACAGCTCATCCGCCGGCACACGGGAGTGTAGGACGACCACGGCAATGGGCGCTGCAAGCACCTTCTGCATCGTCCGTCGGCATGTGTCTTGGAGGGTCAGGAAGCCGTTGCTGTAGTTGCTGTTCTGAGATGGGCGGGTCGGCAGTTCTGCGTGCAATTGAAGACCTCGGATCAAGCAAAACAGACCAAGGGCAACCGTAACGTTCAGGACATTGTGATAGCGTGTTGCAGCCGGGCACTCGAGCCCCCTCTGCGCCAAACGGTCGCATTGCTTGCGAAGACGGCGGTCGGTGGCGAAAGTAGATGCTATGAGGCGCGCAATCTGGACAACGAGGAGAGTGAGAACTGCCTGTACGCCGAGAAAGAGGATAGCATGCAGGACTGCCTTGGCATACACAATCGAGCGGGGACCACGGTTGGTGCGTGCCAACAAGGATACTGGTCCTGAATTCGGCGGTGAGATCCCGACGGTGTCGTCGACGAGAACGTAGCTATGCGTCTGACGGGTGCGACGGGATAGCCAGATGCGGGCGATCTCAAAAGTGATGGAGAAGATGGCGACGAGGAGCAGAGTAACGAGTGCAATGTTGGCTGTCGTCGAGAGATTCATGGCTAGGTAGAGAGGGAGATCTGGGGTTCAGAGTCAGTGGGTGTTGTGCCTGTCGCTTTGAATAACGTACTTCCCCGCCATAGCTCTTGCCATACGGACTGCATGGGTGGATCTTGCCTTGACATGCTGGTTGCGGGTAGAGTTTGATCCGAGGAACAGGAGAGATTGATGGGTGGAAGGGCATAAGGCGAACAATCGATTGCTATGACGTGGCAGGGTGGAGGTGAGAGCGCCTCCTCCGTCGCGCCTTCCTCACATTGGGCACGACCATCAACTGTGAATCATTCGTTCGAATCATATTTGTTTGCTGCTCTTTCACTCTAATTGACTCACTCCCGCTCGTACATGCAGAACTCAAATTCGACACCCTGCTCCTCAATCCCACCTTCTTGGATCTCCTCTCCAGTGAATGCCTGCACTTCCTCTCTGCTCGCGTTCCTCCAAATTGTTGTCTCTCCCAGATTGACGGGGAAAAATGTGTCGCACTCGAATTCCTTCTTTATCTTTGTGAGGAGAACTCGTTTTGTCTGCGGAAGTTGAAGCGCCGTTTCGTATATAGTTGCTCCGCCAATAACAAAAATCTTATCCAGCTCTATCGCTGAGCCTTGGAGTCTGCTATCATCCTGCTTCTCGAGCTGTGCTATCGCATCCAACACACTGGAGCAGACCATTGGTCCTTCGACCTCCGTATTCTTGTCTAATTTACTTTTGAACTCTTCTGGCTTCGAAGTAACGACGATATTTAGGCGATCTTTCAGAGGTCGAAACTTGGGGGGTATGCTCTCCCACGTCTTGCGACCCATGAGCACAGCGTTTACTTTCTTGATGCTCGCCGTGGACGCTGAAGGCGATGTACGCTTCGTGACTCGCGCAAAGAATCCCATCTCTTTTTTCAGCTGCGGCCATGGCAAGCCTCCACCGTTTCCAATTCCGAGACTCGGTGTGGCTGCAAGAATGAGGGTCAGAGTTGGTGGTTTAGGTGGCATTTCGGAGACGTTGATGTTGTGCGTAGCTGAGTTTTCCATCGATGTCGTGTTGTTCGGCTTGGTAGAAGAGCGCTGGTCCGGCATCGCACGACGTTTCTGGGTATTGGATAAGCTTCGGGCACTGAGAGCTTGATCGTGAAGCCGAAATGCAAGCTGTATGAAGGTTAGACGTGGGATGTTGCATTAGTTGCACGCGGGCTTGTGAGCGGCGCTAGCGGAAACAACAGAACGTGATTCAGCCACAGAGGTACGGACGCTTGCATGTGTCACGCCATGCTATTTTATGCTTGTGACACGTTTGCGCATTGTTGTGAAAATCCCATCTCTTCACGTTCAGCACGGATGATTGATGACTTGCATACGAGTTGACATTCCCGCACGAAAACGAGTTATAATACACAGGCCGGATACCTTCGATCATGCACAAGAAAATCCAACACCTGAACGCACGCTGACAATACGACACGCTGCGCTGCATCATTCCATCGTGGCCGTTCCAAACCCCCACGCCGGAATGGTCAAGACATTGAACGCCTAATAATTACACCTTCGCAATGCCGCTACCAGATCGGAACCATTTGCATGAAGAAGCAAAACCTCGTACAACCCCTTTCATGCAACGTCGTTCTTGTTTATCGAGTTTCCAATGGGTATCTTTTGGGTTATTTTAAGGCTTGCTGTAGAGCAAAAATCCAGACTTCCTCCACATACTCGAATACTGGTTACTCTATCGCGGAGGAGGCATGCCATACTATCCGCTTTCGCCACCTTCACCACTGCTCTTGAGTGGTATCGATAACGATATCTTCTTTGGCGTGCCACCATCTTTGCCAGAGTTGACATTAGGCGACTTCCGACGCAAACTCCGCAAACTTCCAGAACTGGCGTTACTAGATGTGGAAGCGCGTCGCTTTGGCCCAGCAGAGGTGGATATGCTTGCGAGGAGTTCGTCCTCTTCGTCCTCCTCTCTACGGCGCTTCTCCGATATCCGTTCTGGTGGCGATCCTGCGGAGGTCGAGTTGGGGGATGTACTTCCTTCTGGCAACTGGGTTGTCGACATTTTGTGAGCGGAGGCGGGCATATCGGTGGCGAGGTCGTCCATATCGGCATCGTCGGCATCATCATCTGGATAGTTGACGAGGGGTCGCACTGGCGATGCGCCATTCATGGCCAACTTTCCGGCCCCAGACAAATGATCATCCTCATCGTCTGATGTGTTGAAATATGCCTCCTCATCTGGGTCTGCATCTTTCAGGCCTTGGCCCCACTTGCCACCATTGACAGCCGCGGCATGTCGTGCAGGTGTGTCGCTATCCACACTCGTAAAGGAATTTTCCATCTCTTGGGTCGTTACCGGCTCATGGTTCTGATCATACTTGAGTATCAAGTTTTGGAACGTATCCACGTACGTAATCTCCTGTAATCTTTCTCTATATGTCTCGACAAGATGCTGAACAATCATCTTGATGTTCTCGCGCCTGATGAATTCAAACAACTCCAAGCACGCCGAGTTGAGGAGATTATCGCGCGGCATGGTCTCGTATAGTATCTTCAAGATCGGTTCAAACAGCTCGTGCTGGATGATCTGGCGGTTGTGCGTCTCATCGTGAAAGCCGAGAACAGTGCGGAAGTACTTGAGAGCGGCTAGAACCCGTTAGTGGAAGCCATCATATCGATGTAGGGGGACTCACTAAGCTTCAGATGCTTCTCTGGGCAACCCATGAGCTGGGCAACCCGCACTGCCAGACCTTCTGATAGAATGAAGTATTTGCTACGGAAGGAATGTTGACGGATGAAGAAGCACAGAACCTCGACTAAATGGGCGTAAAGCGATACTTCTTGCATGGATAAGTCATCCACTGCAGCATGTTAGTTTGAATCACAAGGGGACGAACAATCACACTTACTCGACTCTCGGCCCTCAAGATCCTTGAGAGGCTGGAACAACTTCCTCGCAGACTCGTCATAGAAGTTCTGTATGAAGGAGTCTGTTTGGGGTATAGATGGCAGTTGCCCCCTCATTTTGGCCAGGAAGTCGCTGTTCGTCCGCCCGAGGGCTTCTATGGAAGCTGAGTTGGCATTGGGGTCAAGGAGGATCTTGATCGCATCAGCCATCTGCGCTTTGACCCCAAGGTCTACCTCAATGAGAAGTAACTCGATCAAGGTATCGGTGAGCGGTTTTGACTTTTCCTGAATGGCCTTGAAGATGTAACTTCGCACCATCAAGGCATCATGGTCGATCAGAGACACCAGTATGTCGGTTCCTGCTACGCGAACTGAAGCGTCCTGGTGCTTGAGCGCAAATTGTATCACTTCCAGCAAGCCACTGCTGATGAAGTTCTGATATAGCTGTGCCCTAACGTTGGCTTGCAAGCTCTTCGCAATTGCGCAGCATTGCTGGATGAACAAGACGGCGTCCTTCTTCCTCGACAAGTTCTGCTCTTTGGGGGAGAAAATGCTGAAAAGCTCTTTCAAGAATGGGCCGTTCGCTTGGAGATGCTGGACGATGTCGACCTGGTGAAAGAAGATGAGGGAGTTCAGAACGCTGAAAGTAGGATCGTCGAGGATGCGCGCAAGAACCACGTCTTTGAGGTATTGGAGTCGGTACGTGTAATGTATTTTCCGTTTGATGTTTTCGTCTTCTATCCGTACGACTTCCTTGAACTTGGATTCATCAGCGAGATATTGTCGATGGTTGGCTTTGTGTAGAGGAAAATCCGGGTCGTCTGCGCAATGTCAGCAAGCCATGTGAGAGGTCGCGGGGGCCGAAACTCACATTCCAGAGCCCCAACGACACCCAGAACCACCGGGTCTGTTACGACGTATTCAATGATGGCGGTGTCGTTGAGCAAGATAAGCATCTTTACGATGCTGCACAGTCGGTGGAGGTCTGACACGCTTTCGAGGTCTTCGGCCATGTCCACCAAGGGGATGAGTTTTGGTATGTAATCTTGGGCGAGTATGAACTTGGCCAAGGCTTCGCGGCCGCCGGGCGTCGAATTTGCAGCGCGCATGTGGTTCTCGATTTCGTGGAGGTTGCCGAGGTCGGGACTGGGAAGTAGGATGGGACTGATGTGATCGATGTCGTCTGAAAGACCATCGTCTGTGTCAGCATTAGCTTGCTGGAAGCTGGGGACGATTCATGTCACGTACCCTGAGCGAGGGCTTGCAGCCGCGATTGAACTTCATTGACAAAGTCCCTGTTCTGCGTCAGCATACGACGTGGACTCGGAAAGGCACACGCGGCTCACCATATGCTAGCGCAGCCCTCGGGCTCCTGGAAGCTGAGGGCCATGTCGGTGCCATTTTGCTCGGTCCATACAATGAGCGTGTCTGCACATGTTTAGCTGCTGCGATGCCATGGGCGCGGACAGGCGCATACCCTGCTGTTTCTGGTAGCCGTCGTCTTTGGAGATGCGCGTCTCGAGGAGTTGTCGCGACTGGTCGTCCTCGGAGAGGACCACGATCCTCGCTTCCTCCTGCTGCGGTCGCACAAGTTAGCCTGGAACGCCTGTTGGGCCAGATACCGCGACAAGTGCGCCAACTGTGAGGGTGGCTCGCGGGTCATGTGGGGGAACGTACGCTGGCGACGACGCCCTTGCAGAAGCCGGTGCCTCTGTCGAACCAGTCGTTGTTCTTGAGTTCGTAGACCTTGACGCGCTTTCGTTCGCTCGCAGGCGGCGGAGCGACGTTTGCCATAACCGGCGGCGGCGTGTCGACACTCTCCGGCTAGGGCGTGTACCCTCCGGAGGCAGGCGGGCGGTCGCGATCGTTTGCGCAATGTGCAGCGGACAATTGGCGGTGGATGGGGCGGAGGTCGGGGGTGGGCGATTGGGGCGGCTGCGTGTTGTGCTGGCGGATGACGATTAGGAGGCGCGGCGGCGCTTGCGGGCTATCGCAGAGCTCGGGAACGCGACAAGAAGGGCGTGGATGGGGCAGGCCCGGCGCGCGCAGCAGTCGATGGTACAACGCGATGGCGCGGTGACGGGGCAGGGTGATGGAGATCAGCCTCGGAACACTTTGTCGCGTCGTGGGTCGCAAAACGAAGGCGGGAGAGCGCACAGGGCCTTGGCCACTAGCTGCTTGGAGCGCAATGCCAGTGCGTGCCTGGGCAGGTAACCACCACGCGGAACCCTGGCGAGCGCGGCGATGTGTGGGCGCGGTCTGCGAGGTGTGTGTTGCGGGGTAGTAATCCGGTATGCAGTCGCCCGACCCGTTGCCAGCCTTGGTGTGAAGGAGTGCAGCTTTCGCCTCGTATGACGGCGCCCGCTGAGATGCGCGCTTGCCCACGCCGGCTTCACTGACGCAATCAGCTTGGCACCCACAGCTCCACCAGACGCCGCACCACCCATCGCAACCTACGCCCATGGCCCTTCACACGCACCTGCCCGACTGGCTCTGTGCCCTCGTCTCCAGGGCTACCTGCCTGAATACGTAGGCAGACAGGCAGGCAGGCAGCTCTGGGGCTACCCATTCGTCACGTGCCGTTGGCGGTGCACTGGGTGGATAAGCGAGGGGATGACTATAGAGGAAGGCACCATGGTCAGACAACCATCGCTGTCTCTCACTGCGACCGGGCTGTCCATTGCCATTTGGCCTGCGATGCCACGAGGCGGGGGCTCTTCGCCGCGCACGCCACTACCTCACAAGCAAGGCTCGTACGATCCACTCCCGGTAGATGCACAGCGCGTCTACCTGGACTTATCTGGGCTGGCATCCGAGAGTCTCGACTTGCTGTACATACGTCCTTCCATAGCGAAAGTGGTGCACGAGCTGCAGAGCTGACAGCCACAAGTATGCATGCTGCGGGACGCGCTTCTCCATAGCTGGCCGCCCGCCCACCTTCAAACGTCCCCCGGCGCCCATCCCAATGCCACAGTGCGTCGTGGGAGCCCATGGCACTGCGCGAGCCGTCACCGTTGCGGACAACTCGATGAACCATTGCCTAGGCAGACGCCTCGTCATATATCCTACGAGCCTCGACACTACTAACTATAGACACGGCACACGTAGATGCATCGGCAATGGTCTAGCCATAGTCTTCCAGGGTTTGGGGATGATAGCGCGGGAGGCCAATCACCAATGGCACACGTTGCGCCATGTTCCGCGACCATTGCCGCATTCGTTAGTCCGTGGCATATGGAGAGGCCAGGCTCAAGTGCTCCTATACGAAGCTGAGCTGTGTCGGCGGTCGCTAAAGCAACTTGGGATTGTTTATCAACGCCTGCTAGCCTTTTCGAGTTTCACCAGCTGCGCCTCACAGAGGGATCTGCATCTGAAGCGCTAGAAGCAACGGCGCATTGACAGAAACCCAGTTCCCACGCTACGCAAGTGCCTCTCCCGCCCCGACTGTTGGGAAATCATAATTATCCATTATAGATTACGCTACCCCAGAAGCCAAACACCTTCCGCAAACCCCTTCGACCTGGATCCTAACACATTTGCACCCCGTTCATCACCAACTACCAATAATGTCCACGTCCATGAAACACAGGAGCATACCAGCAGCATTCAACCAAAAAGACCCCATTGCTACGATAAAGCCTCCGAGACCCACGTCCGCGCCCTTTACCAATTTTTCCAAGCCTTTGGCACACGAGGATGCGCCTGCTGCGAACCCCAAATTGGTCGCCGCTGAAGAATTGCAGGCTCGGATCAAAGCCGCAAGAAGGAGTAGAACCGCCTCTCAACCGCTGCCCGAAGCAGTACGACGGAAACTCGACCACTCGTCCGACCTCATACACCCAGCCTTGCGCGCCAGGAGCGGCGTAACACCGAACCCTACTCGTACCGTCAACCACAGACCCAAGAGCCGTGAGGGCCTTTCCATAGACGCGGTGATTCGGCGACTGTCCATGGAAATTGATGAGCAAAACCGTGTTAGAGGACGCGGTCCACCCGTGTCAGGCCAGCCTTTGCATCTTTCGGACAACATACCGCCAGTACCCACTCTACCAGCATTCCCACCTGCTGCGACTTATCGTCCACGACCGCGCCAGACTGCGAGCAGTAGGTCTTCCATGACCAAACGACGGAGTCCTTTATCCAATGTTTCTTCTCCAGACGGTAAGCAATACGGCATTGATGGTTAACAAACCCGCTAATCCTAGGTGCAGACTCGGCGGAGACGTCTTCTCACACTTCCAGACGTACTTCAGCCTCTTCTCGTAAGCAGCCCTAATTGATTCAACGCTCAACTGCTCATGTTCGCGACAGGCACATCCAAGTCTGAAGAGTCCAAAGACGACGACGAGATCGTCCGCGTCATCAACCCACAACCTGCAAAAGCCACTTTGGTCAAGCGAAAACACATATCTGAACCCCAGACTTTGCCTCAACCTTCTGCTCCCAACTCGCGGCCTACGTCACAGCGTGCCAAGAGCCGCAGCTCATGGCACACCCTTTCCCGACGCAGCATACTGTGCTCTGTATGAGTGCTGCAAGTTTGATTGCCTTGACCACTAAGGCACCATTTTTCGACCTATTGGAGAACCTCTGCACCTTGCATTTTAGCGTGATTTTACATCGGCCAAGGCGTTTTGGCAATACAGCGCTTGGGGCCGATATTTTACTCCTCTAAACTATCTCATTCTTATATCACGACTGGGAAGGATTTGAGCGTTCAAAGGAGCACAAATGACGCAGGAGTCCTGGCGTTTTTGCAAGTGTTTCAGCACACGACGTTAGTGAGCATGGTCCACCGCAAATTTTACACATCTACGTAGATAGTGCCCAGTAGCAATCACGACGATTTTATGACATGGCTTCTTTCGCACGCTGCGTCGACCCGTCTCTGTTTCGGCAAACATAGGCCTCGCTCGGATTCTTCGATGCATCCCAAGCATGTTATCGATGCAGACCCACATGGCTGGAAGTGATACATGCGCGACGCATGCAAGGCGCAAGCCACAGACGGGACAAGTTCCGAACCCTGGTCAGCAATACAGTGTATTGCAGTAGTCGGCGCTCCGTTGGCCCTCTAACAAGAAATCGGACATTGTCCGTGTCAAACAGGCTAGTGGAAGGTGGTCGCTGCGCGATAAGGTGCGGCGTTCCCGGGTCTACCGCCTAGGCAGCCAGCCATTGAACCAGGAACGTGGCTTTCGGATGCAGGGTCGCTATCTGCGGCCCAGTTCACGGGCCATGAATGAGACGGTCCGTCTCAGCTTGCGTGATAGCAGGCCATGTGTGAGATGTCTGCTTTGCTCGAAGACACGACGACGACGACGGCACGATACACAAGACCTGTAGCACAAGCGGGCGTCAGGTGGAGACGGGTATGGCGGCCGTTCCTGACGATCATCCGTGCTGGTAACGATGGTTTCGATTACGCGAACGGCCGAACGTCCACGGAACGTCTAAACCCAACTTTGTCCGCGGGCTTCCAACTCGTCAAAATGCCCATGCACGACTCGTTGACAAATTGTCAGCCAATTTGTGACGAGCCGCTGAAGCTTTCGACGTCGCCGTCATGGCCAGGTGTATGCCTTGGGTGAACAGACACCTGGGACTCGATTTGACATGGCGCGATACTACCAGGTACCGGGTCCATCGTATCATCGGGGATAAATGGTTAAATGCTTCGGTCCCAGATTGGCGACACACGGGGCCCCTTTGAAGGACGTCATGCCCCGGGTTGATCAATAGCGTGACGCGACGCCGAGGTTTTGGGTCGCGAGACTGTGATCTTCACCCTCGGACTGTGGGACTTGAAGCCCCCCGTGTTGATCACCGTGGCGATCGCATGCTTGGATCAAGTCGAATGCAGGGCCGGCAGCCAAGTTTGCATAGCACAAGTTGTGCGAGCTAGCTATCGATAAGCCCTTTGATCGGGCTGGAGGTCACTCCCGAAACTCCGCAACTCAGAGCGCCAGACACACCTGCAGCCCCGCTATGAACCCTTCAGAGCGGACGAAAGAGGCACTTCTCGGTATGTGCCATATACGCTATGGAGATGCAGACACACGAGAGCCCGTCAAGCGCATGCTAACCCTCTTGCAGCAAAGACCGAGGCACTATGCACTTCCATTGTCGACAACCGGAAAGATGACCCATGGGGCGGCGACGGCTACCTCTCCACCATTCTTCGCGCCGTGAAGATGCAGGATGCGACCGACTACTCGGAAGACGACACACGAACCGAGTTTCCGCCGGCATTGGACTATGCAACGTCTGCACAAAGGGAGCTGGTCATTAGAGAACAAAGTGCTGCCTTGGTGCGTCGCAAGCTTCCATACCGCACGCCAGCTTTCCCAACGCAGCGGGGCTGGGCTAACAGTGCGTAGATCCGAACGGCACAAGGCATCTCCACCCTCATCCGCGATTTACAAGAACTCTGGCTCTTCGGCGGCCTCGACACCCTCTCAGACCCCGCAGATGAAGAAGCGAACCGGACAAAGGCCCTTGCGGTTGCGGAGATGATTGAAGCCTTGGCTAAGCAGGGACCCGGTGGTGCGAGGCAGAAGGAAGATGGTACAACCAAGAAGGAAGAGACACACAGCGGGTCATGAGCACACTGGGCTATTGGCGTCTACTCTGTTGGATGTGGACGGTGGATCAGAGAGGAGGCGTAGCGGACGAGGACGAGCGATACTTGCGTTTAATACCCGAGCACTTTCTTACATCAGCACCAGGAATTACCATTTGACCCTCAACCAAACGCTTTTGCCCAAGTAGCCGCTGCACTAGTGTTGGAGACTTTCTGTAGGGGCTGGCAGAACACAATCGGGCGACTGCTTTGAGCTCCCCGAGAAGGGGAGATTCCATCGTACCGTTTAATGCATTGTCGTTCCAATATCCACTATAGAGGGGTTGGGGAATCGAAGCAGCGATCAACGACAACCCAGCAATAGGGGACTATAGCTTAGCTATCACGTCTCTATTGTATATTTGCTGAGGCAGTCACCTGAAGACGGAAACGACAATAGTCGAGAGAGTAGGTGCATTGAAAGTGAGAGGAATAGGTCCAGTCATTTTGCATAATTGATCTTGATTAGCAAGCTGAGTACATCGTCAAGACTAGCTAAACGTATTTTTCTTTGACATCATCGCTCTCGTGACACTTTGATGAGAAGACCAGGGATGATGTATGATGAAGCCACGTGCGGTAAGGTTACGATCAAAGCAAGTGATCTGCTCGTTTCGTACATGCTGTGTTCAAATGAACTTTTCGTAGATTGGATATTGGAGATCAATTGTTGGCCAAAGGCCTTCCCGCTCAACATCTTACTTGTCCACTCTGATCTTCATGCCAAAGTCATTCAGTGTCTTCACGTACTCATCTCCCAGTGTTGCGGGTGTAAGAATGCCACCTCCTAGCTTACCCGCCTCGCTGTCCTCTAGCCTGCCTCGGAGAACGACTAAGGCGGCGGCACTGAGTGTCATCGCCGTGGCAACATACCCACCATGTGCGACCTCGAGGTTGGCAATCACCTTCTTTCCGTCCCCAGTGGTGCCAACGCCACGGTAGTGCATGAAGTCATCCTTCATGCTCTCTTTCGACGGTCCTTGGCCTGGGCTTGGGATGACCATCTTGAAGACGGGTTCCAACAACCAGCGTGTTACTGGTATGGCAAGCAGGACGGCGACTGAAGTAAGAACGACCTTCTGTGCTAGCCCAACAAAGAAGCTGGGAGCACGCGCGTACTCGTTGAACCGGAATTTGGGACCATATTGCAGGGTGTCGTCACCCGAAGACTGGTACAGACCCCACGAGCGATGTGCAATGCATACATCGACGCTTGCCATGAGTCCAGTTGTCTGGATGCCTCCAAGCTCAGGAATACTTTGTAGACCGAAAAGACTGTATGGAAAGCTTCCCGACGGTGCTGCGACGACGTTGTCTGCGCTAACCGGCGACAGCGAGTATGGGTGCATCGACTTTCCGAGATGACTGAGTGAGTATTTCTTGAAGAGTTCCAGCATAGTAAGGGATGTTCCACCACTGATTCCAGATTTGAAGTCGTAGAGTGTCATGATGGCGCGCTCGCAGGGTGCGTCGTAGCGCTTGCGCACCTCGCGAGCGAGGACGTACGCCATGATATCTGCAGGAACAGAGTCGAGACCACACTCGGGGATGACGATGGTCTTGTTCTTCTTCGCAAGCTCATCGTATTTGGCAACCATGTCGTAGATCCATGGCACCTCACCAGTGGAGTCTAGATAGTGTGTGCCGTTGTTCACACAGGCGGCAAGGACAGGCTCGCCATAGTGCATGAAGGGGCCCACCGTCGTGATGATGAGCTTTGTCTTCTTAACAAGCGTTTCTAGCTGTTGGCGCTCAAGCTCGCATGTCTCGATAGCTAGGTCTCGTTAGCTGACCCGTCTCAGATTTTGTCCGCCACATGTTTGTAACGCAGATTCTGTCGCCACATACCTGGCTGCTTGCGATCTGGCTTTAGCTTCGTCAATTCGTCGACTACAGCTTGCAGTTTCTTCGCATTGCGTCCAGCAACAGCCCACTTGAGATCATCCGGCAGATGGGTAGTCACCCATTCCGCAACGAGTTTTCCGGTATATCCGGTTGCTCCCAGCAAGATCAGCTCATATTGTCGCGATTCTTGAGCCATCCTGATGAGGGTGTGTGATTGAGCAAAGAAGAGACGAGGAGACAGGAAAACGTCAATCGGGGTGCAGCTAGGGGAAATTCCTAATCATTGAATACTACGCGACTCGGACAAGACCCTTCTTTTGGATGCCTGCGGTCATGCCGAGGCAGGCGCCGGCGTGCGCGGTAGATACAATATCTGCACCGCTCGCGGTACACCTCATAAGAAGGAAGGCCGCATCGCGAGTGTTGCACTACAATACAGTTCAAGATCAAAATGATCGCCAGCTAACGATACCACGTACAGAGTAAGCCTTTACATGGATAGATCACGATGTGGACATGCACTATTCTCGAAATATTCTAAGCGCCTTGGCAACAGACGCTGAATTTGAGCAATGCCCCTCCACGCTGATGAATTGTATTCCTCACCGCTATCCTTGAATGGCTTTTCGGCCTCCACACAAGTTGTTGTACTCCAATCGCACGACTGAGTCATCTCTCTGGATCGGGCAATGAAGGCAGAGAAGCCTGGTGGAGGAGCGCGACAGTGCAGATGAAGCGGTCTGCTTTCTGCGACACCCACGTTTCTCGCAGTGTCGCTAATATGCAAATCTCACAGGAAGACCTGACAGCAGGATTCAAGATGATGGTAGCTACATGCAAGAAGCCGCCGCAAACATACCGCGAACTCACATCGCCCGCGTCGCGCGGTATCCTCGTCCGGCGCCTACAAGGTCGCCCGAGGCGCTACACGTAGAAATACAAGACCCGTTACATTGCTTTACTTTGTCCATACAAAGGCGGAACTTTCGAGTCGTCTTCCAACGCAGTATCGAATATACAAGGGCTGGCATTGGTAGCGCTGCACGTCACCATACGCCGAGGGAGCTTGCGCTGCAGACACATTGTTCGGCCCATCAACACCAGATTCAGCAGCTGTCGTTATCTTATCAGTGTATTCCATAGTGACGTCTTCTCGCGAAGATAAGATTGTCCAGATCTCCAGTCCGTCCGGCCTTGTATGCGCGGACTTCCCACTTCTGAATGCCCCATAGACGCGAGACGGAAACCGATGCGAGCACCTTGAGGCTAAGCGCGCCTTCCGTATGCATACCACAAGCGCATCTGACACAATCAAGAGTTGAAGAGATAGCGAAGCGGTTGAACTGAAACATATTTACACCATAGGTAACCACTCGGTGACATCGCAAGTCATCCGGACTGCTCCTTCGGGTCCCGAACACGTGGTAAGGTAAGCGCGAAGAATGACTGATCATCTAGCATCTGCCCGCCCGCAGCAGCTTTGGATCTCGTCACGCATTCTACACTACCAAAGGCGCCACTAGTCTCCACTTGGGCATCCTCTTCCTGGCAAACATCACGGGTTTCCGGGGTTGGTTGCGACTGCCTAGGAGTGTGGCTGCAGGCCAAGCCACTAGCGTCCGCTACTTAAACCACAGTCCCCGCTCTCTCGACTTGATCATCTTCCCAACTTATGAATCGCGTCGACGAGTACTTCCGCTCTTTCACTTCCAAGCATCACACCAATGGCCGAGACGTGTATAGTCTGCCTCGGCGATCTCGTCCCCCTCGACGACGGCCCTACCGCCACCGCATCATCGCTGGCGACCAAGCCGCTTGAGGATGGCGCTGATGTCGACCTCCAATCACATGCCAAGGATAAGATGGCGGCCGTAGAGTCTACCAAGGAGGACGATTTGGTCGCACATTTACTGCCATGCGGCCACGATCTGCACAACGAGTGCCTCAAGCCCTGGGTCGAACGAGCGAACAGTTGCCCTATATGTCGAGCCAGTTTCAACATGGTCGAGCTCAGCGCGCGCGTTGGAGGTATGTCAGTCCTGGATGCTACGGAGCCCTGCGGTTGTGACGCTGCTATTGTTGGCTGATAGTAGCCTAGCTACTGGCTAAATGGTCAGTCAAGCTCAGCATGACCTCTACCCAAACCTACAATGTCTTGCCGCACAAGGTGGCTCTGTCGACATGGAATTTCGACTAACAACTCACCAGGACCCAAACTATCCGAGTACGCCGTGCAAGACAAGCAGCAAGTCGCCGATATCGATCCGTCCATGATCATCGACGACGACTACATACTGGAGGATGACGGAAGCTACGATGCATGCATGGTCTGTGATGAATTCGGCGACGCATCGCAGCTCATGTACTGCCATAGCTGCGAACAACTCTGCCATGTCTTCTGTGCTGGACTCGACCGGATGCCATCTCGCGGGCCCTGGTATTGCCAGGGCTGTGTTGAGAATCCTAGTCTGCTGGAAGCCGCGTCCCGACGACGACCTGCAGTACGAGGTCCCGCTGCCTGGATCAACGGCCGGAGCCGTGTGCCGCGTCACAATCATGCCCCTGACGAATGGGTGGGCGTCTGGCAGAGCGTCTGGGACCGATTGCAGTTTGACATCGAGTTCCCCTTTGACGAGGAAGAACAGTCTGAGAACCAGTCAGATGCCACGCGACGCGATGACCGTAGATGGGAGCAGCGCATGCGAGTCGCACGACAGGCCGGAGCCGGCACTCGCTTCCAAATCGCCACTGACAATGTTGTAACCGGTCGACGCCGCAACTCCAACGCCGCTACACGACCGACGAATCGAACGCTTCATCGCGAGCCACCAAAGACACCAAAAGATCCAGAGTCACAGGAAGAACTGCGGGCGTGGAACCAATTCGAGAAGGCGCGCGAGCAGCTAGCCCAAGGTGACGCACGTCCTGCCCCCAGCGTAGCGAGCACCAGTAGCCGAAGAGGCCGCAAACGCAAGTCCATCGACTCCTCTCCTGCCGATTCTGAGCCTCGCGAGCAGAAGCCAGAACGCAAGCTCAAGCGCCCTCGAACCCGTATGCACCTGGACAACGGAGAGTCATCGTCGGCAGCCGCACGCCGCAACACGGTGGCTAGCACGCACGCTCCTGCTGCTGCATCATCGCCCCCTGCAGTTCCAACCGGTGAGAGTTCAACTCCCGCGCCTGGTTTTCTGCAATCGTTGCTTCAGGAGGTCGAGGTCGACCGGTTTGCCGAGCGCGACAAGGAGATCGCCGCCCCACAGCCCCGGCGCATCATCGTGGAGCGCGCTTGTTCTCCCCAACATTCCTCCCCAGGTCTGTCGCCGGTCTACCAGAAACCTCCCGGCATGTCCACACCGCCGCCTCTTAATCTTACTCGCACCACATCACCTGTACAACAGGACCAGCAATTGTCGCCAACCTACTCGCCGTATTCCCCTGCAGACGACGACCGCCCCGGACGTCGCACACTCGCGCATCGCTCTGTCGGCCTCAGCAGCCCCCCTCGCTCGAAGGACTCGTCGCCTAGCCGGCCGACCCTCTCGTATTCTACCAAAGCTGAACTGCAGCGCATGGTTACAGCTGTGTTAAAACCCATTTACCTGAAGAAAGAAGTCACGAAACAGGAGTATACCGACGTCAATCGCGACGTATCACGTTTGCTATACGAAAAGGTTGGTGAAGCTGGTGCTGATGCGTTGGCGGATCAAGACACGCGGGAGAAATGGCAGAAGATGGCGACCACTGAAGTTGACGTTGCGCTGAAAGCTCTTCGGGTCGGTGGAGCCTCGCTTTCGCCCTCTGCTGAAGATTCTGCGTCATCGTCCTCATAAGGGGACTACAAGGGACGGATCATTCAGGCGTACGGATTGTTGGGAGGAACAGATATATGATACCACGGATCTCTTTGGGCCTGCATTTATGGAGTTGTCGGTAGCGCTTAGTTATTATAGTA
>Ga0265798_10001069_pt1 | contig 43525 bp, 34 predicted proteins | sample P3T30metagenome_FD_192430 | JGI IMG/M metagenome (GOLD analysis project Ga0265798, IMG submission 192430) | Plant litter microbial communities from East Loma Ridge, Irvine, California - P3 T30 | ecosystem: Environmental > Terrestrial > Plant litter > Unclassified | place: USA: California... | reverse complement strand
TGGCCAGAACCTGGCCACGCTGGACGTCTTCACGCTTGGTGCCGCGCAGCAGCAGGCCGACGTTGTCGCCAGCTTGACCCTGGTCCAGCAGCTTGCGGAACATTTCCACGCCGGTGCAGGTGGTCTTCACGGTGTCGATGATACCGACGATTTCGATCTCTTCGCCGACCTTGATGATGCCGCGCTCGACACGACCGGTCACCACGGTACCGCGGCCCGAGATCGAGAACACGTCTTCCACCGGCATCAGGAAGGCGCCGTCAACGGCACGTTCCGGGGTCGGGATGTAGGTGTCCAGAGCGTCAGCCAGGCGGATGATGCACTCTTCGCCCATTTCGCCCGGCTGGCCTTCCAGCGCCATACGTGCCGAACCTTTGATGATCGGCAGGTCGTCGCCAGGGAACTCGTACTTCGAGAGGAGCTCGCGGACTTCCATTTCGACCAGTTCCAGCAGTTCTGCGTCGTCGACCAGGTCGCACTTGTTCAGGAACACGATGATGTACGGAACGCCAACCTGACGCGCCAGCAGGATGTGCTCGCGGGTCTGTGGCATCGGGCCGTCAGCGGCCGAGCACACCAGGATCGCGCCGTCCATCTGGGCTGCACCGGTAATCATGTTCTTGATGTAGTCGGCGTGGCCTGGGCAGTCAACGTGCGCGTAGTGACGGTTCTCGGTCTCGTACTCGACGTGTGCGGTGTTGATGGTGATGCCGCGTGCTTTTTCTTCCGGAGCCGCGTCGATCTGGTCGTAGGCCTTGGCTTCACCGCCGAATTTCTTCGACAGGACGGTTGCGATCGCTGCCGTCAGGGTGGTTTTGCCGTGGTCAACGTGACCGATGGTGCCGACGTTGACGTGCGGCTTGGTCCGTTCGAATTTACCTTTTGCCATTCTTGACTCCTAAGATCCTAACGATGTTTGAAATTACCAGGCACGCCTGACGGTCCAGCACTGCGACTGCCGTTCAAAATTCTGGTGCCCTTGACGTGGATTGAACACGTGGCCTCTCCCTTACCAAGGGAGTGCTCTACCACTGAGCTACAAGGGCTTATTTTTGCGTTGCATGAACTGCACCGCATTAAAACTGGAGCGGGTGAAGGGAATCGAACCCTCGTCATAAGCTTGGAAGGCTTCAGCTCTACCATTGAGCTACACCCGCACGAGGTACAACTTAACTCACAACATTCGATTCTACTTCACGATCCACGCATTTGGTGGTGGGGGCTGGATTCGAACCAGCGTACTCAGAGAGGGCAGATTTACAGTCTGCTGCCTTTAACCACTCGGCCACCCCACCGCGAAGAACCGCAGAGTATGAACAACGAACAATCTTCTGTCAACTTCTTTCGTTAGCAAACTGATCTAACGCACAGAGTGTCGCTGCTACGGGGCGTGATTGTAGCGATCCATGTGCAACTCCGCAAGGGCTGTTTATGCGTTATTGATCAAAAGTTCTTCACGGACCTAATTTAGACGGAACTCGCGGGCACAAGTGCCCTCTGCTCTGCCTTTCCACGGCCTTCGTCAATGCCGCTTTGCCCGGGAGCCCTTGTCGTACTTCTTGAGGATCTGCTGGTGCAGCCCGGCCAGCGCCGGCAACTTCGGGTTGACCGGATCGAGGCGGCGTACGGCGGCGATGTAGCCGAGCGCCTGCTGGGCCAGCTTTTCATCCCAGCCATTGTTCTCAAGGCATTTCAATACCGCGAGGGCGGCATTGAACACGACTTGCGGATTGTCGGGCAGCCGGATCGCCGCTTCCTGCATCAGCGCCACCGCGCCCTGGTAATCGCCGTTTTTGGCGCGCGCTGCGCCGCTGGAGACCAGGTCGACCACCTGCTGGCGGCTTTCGGTGGCGAGCTGACGCGCCAGCTCGCCCTGGCCGGCCTGTTCGAACACTGCCATCGCCCTGGCCATCGCGGCGCCGCTGCCGGCATTGCGCATCACCTCGCGCACCACCTCGGTGGCGCTGTCCTCGCGGCCGCTGTCGATGCAGACGCGCGCCAGCTCCAGCTTGAGTTCGGGACGCAGCTGGGGCGTTTCCCTGCTTGCGGCCAGGGCCGCAACGATGGCCTGGTCCAGGCGCGTTTCGTTGCCGGTGTATTCGTGCACCATGCTGGCGGCGATCGCGCTGCAGGCCGCCGTGTGTTTCTGGAAGGCCATCGACTTGTCGAGGTCGCGCACCACGGCCGCGGCCTGTACCGGATCGCCCTTGCGCAGCAGCGCCTGCACCAGGCGCACATGGTCTTGCGGATCGCGGAACTCCGAATACTTGGCCTTGGCCACCACTTGCTTGAGGATCTTTTCGGCGGTGTCGTGGTCGCCCGCCTCGAATGCGGTCTCGCCCAGCGTGCGCAGGCGCCGCACCGCATGCGGCGACACCGCCACGGCCTCGACGAGCACCGCCTGCGCCCTGTCCAGCTCGCCGACCGCCGCGTGGGTGCGCGCCAGCCAGTCGTAGGCGTCGACGAAGTTCTTGTTGCTGTCCACCAGCTCTTCCAGCATGCCGCGCGCCTCGGGGTAGCGCTCGCGCAGGAACAGGGTCTTGGCCAGCCCCAGGCGCGCCCAGGCGATCGCACGGGTCTCGACCAGGCGCCGGTAGAGCGGCTCGGCCTGGTCGGCCTCGCCCAGGAACATGTGCAGCTCGGCGCGCAGGCGCATGAAATCGACCAGGTAGCGCGGGTGCAGGGATTCGCCCTGCAGGCAGGCGTCGATCGCCTCGCGCTGGCTGCCCTGCTCCATCAGCGTGTAGACCGGCAGCAGCGCGTTGCGCCGCTCCAGGCCGCGCGCGATGCGTTCCAGCAGGCGGTCGGCCGTAAAGGGTTTCAGGATGTAGTCGGTAGGACCGAGCTCGGCGGCGCTGACCACCTTGCCATAGTCGCCTTCGGCCGTGACCATGAAGAACATGGTCGACAGCGGCATCAGCTTGTGGTGGCGCACGTCCTCGAGCAGTTGCTGGCCATCCTGGCCCCCCTCCAGCGCGTATTCGCACAGGATCAGGTCGTAGTGCTTGAGGCCGAGGTGCTTGACTGCCTGGTTGGAACCGCCTGCGTGGTCGACCTTGGTCAGGCCGCAGAGCGTGAGCATGTTATGGATGGTCGAGCGCATGCCGGCGTGCGGCTCGATGATGAGGGCGGTGAGGCCGTCGAGTTCGTTCATATACCCGGTACTCTCCTGGTGCCTGCGTTGGGCCGGCGGGCTGCATGGGCCCGCGTCTTTACCGAGTATATTACGCCCAGGGAACAAAAAGGCCCACTCTGGCCTACGCTGTGGCAAGAAACGCCACAGGAAGGGCCCTACAGCCTATGTGAGTGGGCAGCAGCGACTCCGGCCTGCGGCGACAGGCTCTCAGGCGTCCGGCTGGACCGCGGCGGCCTGGCGCAGCGTTGCGCGGCGACCATTGACGCATTCCGGCCGGCCGCCACCGATCAGGATGTTCTGGTAGCGCACTTCATACTTGCCGGCGGCAAGCTTGTCGACCATGAACCGGGAGCGCCCCAGCACATAGGCGTGGCGCACGTTCGAGCGGCGGTCGAGGTCGTAGATCTTGACCAGCACCGGCGAGGCATTGTTGCTGTTGTCGACCAGCACTTGCATTTCCTCGCCCTGGTTCCCGACCGGGAAGCCGTCGATGTAGCCGGACTGGGCAGGCCACGGTTCGCCGTTCGGCGACACCTGGGTTTGCAGGTCGGACTCGCAGTCCGGGGCGCGCGCCGGCACCACCAGCTGGGTCACGGCCAGCGCCTTGATGTCGGGCGGGGCATCGCCCTGGCCGGCCGGGCGCGCCCAGCCGTCGGCGCTGCTGTCGCTGCCGAGCGGGTCGGGGGGAGAATTCGTATGCGGAGCGGCGGCCGGCGGCCGGGCCCAGGCCAGTGCGCTCGGCAAATTACGCGGCGGATCGACCAGCAGCACGGCCAGCGCCGCACCGGCGCCGAAGAAAGTCAGCATGCCGGCCCACCAGCGGATATCGCGCAGGAAACGCAGGCGCGACGGCGCCTCGACCTGGCGCGGCTCCCAGTGGCCTTCGGCGCGCTGTTTGTCGCGCCCTTCCTCGCCGCCTTCGAGCCAGGCGACTTCCCACTCTTCCGAGGCGATCCATTCGTCGTGTTCCTTGCGGCGCACGGGATCGGACAGGATGTTGTAGGCGGTGTTGACGATCGCCATGATGCGGGCGGCGCGCTCGTCGCCCTGGTTCTTGTCGGGGTGGTACTTCTGGCTCAACGCCTTGTAGGCCGCGCGAATGACTTCCTGCGGTGCATGGCGCGACACCTTCAAGTTGTCATAGTGGGTATGGATCTTGGCCATGGGTTGGAGTCAGTCTGCACGAAGCGCCACGCGCGAGCGCCCGCAACCGTCATGGCGCAGGCATGCTTGTTACTTGCTTAATATTAGCCGATTCATCCAGGATCGTCGTATCCGACTGGCCCAAGGATGAGGCAGTACAGCATAGCCGGGTTTGTATCCACAGCGCAAGATGTCAAAAATTCTACAGTCGATGGCTGCGATCGGCGCGCACGATTGCCGGATCGGCCTCGACGCCGTGGCCGACCAGCAGCACCTTGAACAGTTCTCCCATCTCCGCCGGCGACAGCAGTTTCTGCACGGCCTTCGACTGCGGCAGGTAGCGCAGCGCATCCTGCGGATCGGTTTCCAGCAGCCGCTCGCCGATGCCGCAGGCCAGCAGGAAGGCGGCCTGGCTCATGTAGCCGAGCACGTCCAGCCCGGCGTCCTGGGCCGCCAGCGCCATCGCGGTGAAGTCGACGTGGGCCGTGATGTCCTGCAGGCCGGGCAGGTAAAAGGGGTCGGGATGCGCATGGTGGCGGTAATGACACATCAGCGTGCCGCCGGTGCGCTCGTCGAAATAGAATTCGCGCGCCGGGAAGCCGTAGTCGAACAGGATGGCGGCGCCCTTGCCGCCCTTGAACATCTGCGCCAGCGAGCGCATGAAACCGGCGGCCACCGGGTGCAGCTCCGTCAGGTAGCCGTCCTGCAGGGCGTCGGCGTCGGGGATCTGGCGAACCAGCTGCTCCAGCAGCGCCGCGTCCGGCTCGCCCTGCACGAAGGCGAAGGCGCCGTCCGCGACCGTCACCAGCTGGCGCTTCCAGCCGCCCGCCTCCTTGACCACCAGCTCGACCGGCATGGCGTCGAGCACCTCGTTGGCCAGCACCGCGCCGCAAAAGCCCTCCGGGAAGCCGTTCAGCCAGCGCACCTGGGGGAAATCCTTCAGCGCTTCCTGCTGGCGCGCGCGCAGTTCGCCCGACAGTTCGACGATGGTATAGCTGTCGAGCTGCACGCCGAGTCCGGCCAGCGCGTCCAGCACATCGCGCGCCAGCTTGCCGGTGCCGGCGCCGAATTCGATGATATGCGGCCCACTTTGCGCCATAATAGCGGCGGCCGCGCGCGCCAGCGTGGCGCCGAACAGCGGACTGATCTCGGGTGCGGTGGTGAAATCGCCGTCGCGCCCCAGCTTGGCCGCGCCGCCGCTGTAGTAGCCCAGGTCGGGCGCGTACAGCGCCAGCTCCATGAAGCGCGAAAACGGGATGGCGCCGCCTTGTTCGGCGATCTCGGCAGCGATCAGGCGCTGCAGGGCCTGGGACGCGGCCAGCGCGTCGCTATTGGGAAGTGGAAGTGACATCCGCTGATTGTAGCGAGAATCGCCACGTCCCCACAACGGCGCTACCACGCCTTCGACCGAAGCACCGCCATGTCCGCCAAGGCATTGCCAAACCAGCATGACAGAGACTGACGATACCGACGGCCGCATGGCGGCCCACTCCTCCCCATTCGCCGCCCAGGCCGGCGCGCGGGCGCGCGTCGCCCTGGTTACCGGGGCCGGCCGCCGCATCGGACGCGCACTGGCGCTCGGCATGGCGCGCGCCGGCTGGGATGTCGCTGTCCACTACGGCCAGTCGGCCCAGGAAGCCGAGGAAGTCGTGCGCGCCATCCAGGCCCTGGGCCGGCGCGCCGTGGCGCTGCAGGCCGACCTGGCGATCGATGCCGCGGTGCGCGCCCTGCCCGGCCAGGCGGCGCGGCTGCTGGGCGGCCTGGATTGCATCGTCAACAACGCATCGTTGTTCGAATACGACAAGCCCGCCGCCTTTTCGCCGGAGCTATTGAACAAGCATATGCAGACGAATGTGGCGGCGCCGCTGCTGCTGGCCCAGGAACTGCATGCACTGACGCCGCCGGGCGCCCAGGCGGTGGTCATCAACCTGCTGGACCAGAAACTGTACAATCTCAACCCGGATTTTTTGTCCTATACCTTGTCGAAGGCGGCGCTGCAGACCGCGACCACGATGCTGGCCCAGGCGCTGGCGCCGAGGCTGCGCGTGGTCGGCGTCGCGCCCGGCATCACGCTGGTGTCGGGCGAGCAGTCCGAGGCCGGATTCGCGCAGGCGCATACGGCGACGCCGCTGGGGCGCTCGTCGACCCCGCAGGACATCGTCGACGCCGTGTGCTACGCCGCCGGCGCCGGCGCCCTGACCGGCACCACCCTGCTGGTCGACGGCGGCCAGCACCTGATGCCGCTGGCGCGCGACGTGATGTTTTTGACCGATCAATGAGCGGTTCGCCGCATTTTCATATAACCACCGAAGGTTTCCTATGTTGTCCGCCCTGTCCCACCCGCAGCTGCGCGATTGCCGCCGCCTGTTCCTGCGCAATTACGAAGTCATGATCAACATCGGCGTGCACGACTTCGAGAAGAAGGGCGAGCAGCGCGTCCTGATCAATGTTGACCTGTACATTCCGCTGGCCCAGTCGACGCCGAAGAAGGACGAGCTGCACGAAGTGGTCGACTACGATTTCATGCGCGAGACCATCGCCAGGCGCATGGCCCAGGGTCATGTGCACCTGCAGGAAACGCTGTGCGACGACGTGGTCCAGGCCATGCTGGCGCACCCGCGCGTGCGCGCCGTCAGCGTCTCGACGATGAAACCGGACGTGTACCCCGACTGCGAAGGCGTCGGGGTCGAAGTATTCCAGATCAAGGATGAAGCATGAATGAAGTGACGATGGCGCGCCCCGGCGCGTCCGAAGAAGACGTGGCCGTGGCGGACAAGCAGGCGGACAAGCAGCTTGAGAAGCAGACCTACGAAAACAACAAGCTGCACAAGCGCCTGTGCCGCCTGGTCGGACAGGCGATCGGCGATTTCAACATGATCGAGGATGGCGACAAGATCATGGTCTGCCTCTCCGGCGGCAAGGACAGCTACGCCCTGCTCGACATCCTGATGACGCTGCGCGAACGCGCGCCGGTCAAGTTCGAGCTGGTTGCGGTCAACCTCGACCAGAAACAGCCGAACTTCCCGGCCGATGTGCTGCCAGCCTACCTGGACAAGCTGGGCGTCCCGTACCACATCGAAAACCAGGACACCTACAGCATCGTCAAGCGCCTGATCCCGGAAGGCAAGACCACCTGTTCCTTGTGCTCGCGCCTGCGCCGCGGCATCCTGTACCGCGTGGCCGACGAACTGGGCTGCAACAAGATCGCGCTGGGGCACCACCGCGACGACATCATGGAAACCTTCTTCCTGAACATGTTCTTCGGCGCGAAGATCAAGGGCATGCCGGCCAAGCTGGTGTCGGACGACGGCAAGCACATGGTGATCCGCCCGCTGGCCTACGTGAAGGAAGCCGACACCCAGCGCTACGCCGAGGTAAAACAGTTCCCGATCATTCCCTGCGACCTGTGCGGCTCGCAGGAAAACCTGCAGCGCAAGCAGATCAAGGCCATGCTGCGCGACTGGGAAAAGAAATACCCCGGCCGCGTCGAGAACACCTTCTCGGCCCTGTCGACCGTGGTGCCCTCGCACCTGATGGACCGCGACATGTTCGGCTTTGCTTCCCTGAAGACCGACGGCATCGCCAATCCCGACGGCGACATCGCCTTCGACGAAGAACCGTGCGCGACGCCGGCCACCGTGCCGGGCATGATTCCGCTGCAGCCGCTGTAAGCCCTGCCGGCGGCAGGATCTGCTGTCTTGCCGCCGTCCCCCGCGACGGCGGCCTCCCTCCTTTCGCCCGCGTCCGTCCAGGCCGGGCCTCATGAGTTCATGACCGGGCATCGGTTCCCGCCGGGCTGGCGCCCTTGGCGCGGCCGACTTCAAGGCCGAAGGCGCGCAAGGTGCGCGCGTTGACCCGCTCGCGCTCCTCGTCGCGCAACCACCCCCATTTATTGAAGTAGCGCGCCGCCGATACCAGGTGGTGCAGCAGCAGCGGCCAGTGGCGGTAGGAGCCACGGCCATACTCGTGCAGCACCACCACATGGGGCACGAAGACCGTGCGCGCGATGCGCCCGACCCGGCGCGACAGGTCGACGTCCTCGAAATAGAGGAAGAAGCGCTCGTCGAACAGGCCGGCGTGCAGGACGGTATCGACCCGCATCAGCAGGAAACAGCCGGACAGCACCGGCACATCCATCACCCGGTTGTAGCCGCTGGCATGCAGTTCGTAGCGCGCCTGGCGCCCGCTGGTTCGGTGCAGCAGCGGGAAGAAGCGGCGCATCAGCAGGTCGCCCGGATGCGGCAGCAGCTTGCACAGCGCCTGCAGGCGGCCGTCGGGGTAATGCACGCGCGGCGCCAGCAGGCCGACGCCGGGATGGCGCTCCATGTAGACCAGCAGCTTGCCCACGCCTTCCGGCGGCAGCCGGATGTCGGGATTGAGCACCATGTGGTAGGCGCTGCCGGCCTGCGCCGCCGCACGCAGCGCCCAGTTGTGCGCGCGCGCATAGCCGGGATTGTCGGGCCGGTGGCAGTACTGCGCACCGAAGGCCTGGGCCACCGGGCGCAGGGCGTCGGTACGCGAGTTGTCGGCCACGTACACGCGCATGCCGGGATGGGCGCCGGTGATGCTGGAGAGCAGCCGCTCGACCTGTTTCTGCGGATTGTGGAAACACACGACGCAGCAACTGGCCGCCGCGGCGCGGCCGGTAGTCATTTCCTCGGCTCTCGCAAGTGGAAGAAGGCCATGTGGGTGAACCAGGTGTCGTCCCAGCCATGGCAGTTCGGATGGGTTTCGGCCAGGATGCGCGGCCGGCCGGCGCCGCGCTGCTCGGGTCGCCCGAGCGAGATGTCGTGGAACCAGACCTCGGCCTGGCGGAACCAGCGGCGGAAGTCGTCCAGCGCCTCCGGGATGTCCTGGGTGCCGAAGGCGACGTCGCACATGCTGTTGGTGCCGGCCGCGTCCCAGCGGTTCTCGAACCAGCGCGCGTGCAGCCGGTCGACGTGGTGCACGTCGACCAGGAAGGATTCGTTGGTGGGCGGGGCCGAGGTGCGGCAATACGGATAGTACTTGGAGAAGAAGAACTGCAGCGTGGCGCAGCCGTCGCGGCGCAGGATGCGGACCACGTCGTCGAGGATGCGCGCGCGGGTATCGTACACGCAGATATGCTGCAGCGAGATCGCGCAATAGGCGAAGTCGTAGCTGTCGGACGGCGCGGCGCCGCAATCGGTGCCGGAGCTGAGGAAGAATTCGGAGCCGGTCGTGCGGGCGCGCGCGGCGGCCACCATTTTTTCGGAGATGTCGGCGCCGTCGACCTGGCCCAGCAGGCGCGCCAGGCGCCGCACCATGCGCCCCTCGCCGCAGCCGATCTCGAAGGCGCGCGCATTGGCGGGATCGGCCAGCACCGGCTTGCGGATGTCGCCATAGCGGTGCAGCAGGTGCGATTCGTAGGGGAAGTTCTCGTGGTAGTCGTAGTTGCCGACGATTTCCTCGACCGAGGCCGCGGACTGGTCGTAGAACGCGCGCTGCATGCCCGCATAGTGTTTCACTTGATCGCTCATCGCATGGCCTCCGGAGTCAATGCTGGATCGCACATCAGCTCAGAGTGCCGCGCCGGCACGCGGTTGCAGCGGAATGGCCGCACCTTGCGCAAGATCAGCCGGGTCACGTGCGGCTACCGGAAAATTTGCGCTTCCAGCCACCCGACCTGCATTTGCCATGACATCTCTTGCCAGCAGGATCAGCGCCGGACCGGCGCTCGCCGACTTCCGCCGCGCAGCCGGTTTGCTGCGCGTGATCGCCTTCATGGCCATGGGCGACCTGCGCGCGCGCTACCGCCGCAGCGTGCTCGGACCGTTCTGGATGACGCTCGGCACCGCCGCCGGCACGCTCGGCCTGGGCCTGGTGTGGAGCGAGCTGCTGCGCATGGACCGGGCCAGCTTCGTGCCCTCGCTGACGGCCGGCCTGATCATGTGGCAATTGCTGAGCGGCTGTATTGTGGAAGCCACCACCACCTACTGGCGCCAGAGCGCGATCCTGCGCAACCTCAGCGTGCCGCTGTCGATGCCGCCGATCCAGATGCTGCTCAAGCACCTCATCAATTTCCTGCACAACCTGCCGGTGCTGGTCGTGGTGCTGCTGGCATTCGACGTTGCGCCCGGCTGGACCGTGCTGCTGGCCATCCCGGCGCTGGTGCTGGTGGCCGCCAACCTGCTCTGGATGACCCTGCTGTTCTCGATGCTGGGGGCGCGCTTTCGCGACCTCGAATACGTGATCGGCGGCGTGATGCCGCTGCTGATGTTCCTCAGTCCGGTGTTCTACCGCCCCAGCTACCTGCCCTTCAACAGCCACTTCGTCTGGTTCAACCCGTTCAGCCACCTGATCGAGGTGGTGCGCTACCCGCTGCTGGGCAGCGTCCCGCCCGGCTTCGTGCTGCTGACCGTGAGCGGCATGGCGCTGGGCGGCTGGCTCCTGACGCTGTGGCTGTTCAACGCCAAGCGCGACCGCATTCCCTACTGGCTGTGAGCGGAGCGCGGCCATGGCGCAGCTCGAATTCCACGGGGTCACCGTCCAGTATCCGGTCTACGACGCGCGCGCCAAGTCGCTGCGCAGCCGGCTCGCGAGCATTCCCACCGGCGGCCGGCTCGAGCGCGAGGCCTCCGGTGTGCAGATGATCACCGCGCTGCGCGACGTCAGCTTCGCCTTCGGCGACGGCGACGCGGTCGGCCTGGTCGGCCACAACGGCGCCGGCAAGAGCACCCTGCTGCGCACCATGGCCGGGGTGTACCGGCCGATGGCCGGGCGCGTGCTGCGCGAAGGACGCACCGCCACCGTGTTCGAACTGGGCGCCGGCATGGACAACGAGCTGAGCGGCTACGAGAACATCCAGCGCATGGGCCTGCTGCTCGGACTGCGCCAGGACGAAGTGCGCGCGCGCATGGCCGACATCGAAGCCTTCACCCAGCTCGGCCCCTTCCTCAACCTGCCGGTTCGCACCTACTCGGCGGGCATGACGACGCGCCTGATGTTCGCCGTGGCCACCTCCACCAGCCCCGAGATCCTGCTGCTCGACGAGATCTTCGGCGCCGGCGACGCCGAATTCCAGGAGCGCGCGGCGCAGCGCATGGAAGCCCTGATCGCCTCGGTGCGGATCTTCGTGTGCGCCTCGCACGACACCAGGGTGCTGAAGCGCTATTGCAGCCGCTTCCTGCGCCTCGAACACGGCCACGCCTGCGAGATCGACGCGTCCCAGCTCTGAGCACGATAGACGTGGATCAGCAAAACCCCGGATCGTGCGGGCTATGCTCACATCATGAAACGGCTGATCATCGACCTCGACGATACCCTCACGCTGTCCGCGCAGGACGGCTACGAGAACGCGCGGCCCAACCTCGCGGTCGTGGCGCGCCTGCACGACTACCGCGCCGCCGGCTTCGACATCGTCATCCACACCAGCCGCAATATGCGCACCTTCGACGGCAACGTCGGCAAGATCAACGTGCACACGCTGCCGCCCATCCTGGCCTGGCTCGAACGGCATGCCGTGCCCTTCGACGAAGTCCTGGTCGGCAAGCCCTGGTGCGGCCTCGAAGGCTTCTATGTCGACGACCGCGCCGTGCGCCCTTCCGAATTCCTGCGCCATCCGCTGGCGGCAATCCACCGCCTGCTGGCCCTCGAAAAAACGGGTGGCTGAATGCTGCTCATCACCTCCGGCGCCTACGTCGAAAGCGAACTCGCCTCCGAGTTCGGGCGCATCCCGCCGGCCTTCCTCCCGGTCGGCAACCGCCGCCTGTACACCTGCCAGGTGGGCCAGTTCGGCCGCCAGCACGGGCAGGTCTGCCTCACCCTGCCGGCCGACTTCGTGCCCGACGAAGCCGATGCGCTCTGGCTGCGCGCGCGCGACGTGCGCGTGTTCCGCACCACCCCCGACGCCACCCTGGGCGCGGCCGTGCACGAATTCCTGTCCGCCTCCGGCCTTACCGGCCCGCTCGACATCCTGTATGGCGACACCCTGGTCACCGACCCGCTGCGCGAAGGCAGCGACTGGCTGGCGGTGGGCCACACCGAGGAATTCTACGACTGGCACCACGTGGCGCCGTCGGGCGACCGGCCGGGCGGGGCCTGGAGCGGCCTGTTCTCGTTTTCCGACGCCGCCCTGCTGCGCGAACAACTGGCCGGCAATCCCGACTTCATCGCGGCGGTCCAGGCCTATGGCCATGCGATCGGCGGGCTCGACCACTGGGAAGTCTCGCGCTGGCTCGACTTCGGCCACGTGCACACTTATTTCGCCTCCAAGCGCATCATCACTACCCAGCGCCATTTCAACCGCCTGCGGGTATCCAACGGCGTGGTCACCAAGTCCGGCCAGGACAGCGCCAAGATCCTCGCCGAAGCGGCCTGGTTCGAACAGGCCCCCGTACCCATCAAACCCTACCTGGCGCCCTACATCTGTCGCCTCGACGGCGGCAGCGGCGGCGAGGACACGGCCGGCGCCGGCTACCAGCTCGAATACCTGCACCTGGCCGCGCTCAACGAACTCTATGTGTTCGGCCGCCTGCCCGAACCGGTCTGGCGGCGCATCTTCGGCGCCTGCGACGCCTATCTGCGCGCGGCGCTGGCGGTGCCGTCCATGCCGCTGGCGCCCGACGCCGCGCGCCAGACCTATGTCGACAAGACCCTGCAGCGCCTGCGCGACTATGCCGGCCAGGCCGGCGTCGACCTCGACGCGCCCTGGACCTTCAACGGCCGCCGCGCGCCCTCGCTGCACGCCATCGCCGAAGAGGCCGGGGCGGCGCTGTTGCGCGGGCAGGCGGTGCCGGCCTTCCTGCACGGCGACTTCTGCTTCAGCAATATCCTGTTCGACTTCCGCGCCGGCCGGATCAAGATGGTCGACCCGCGCGGCACCGACGCCCTGGGCCAGCCCAGCCGCTTCGGCGACCTGCGCTACGACCTGGCCAAGCTGGCCCATTCGGTGCTTGGCCTGTACGACTACATCGTGGCCGGCTTCTACCTGCTGCGCAGCGAAGGCCAGGCCCTGCACTTCCGCGTGCTGTCGGAACGCTGCGCGCCGGTGCAGCGCCTGTTCTGCTCGACCCTGTTCGCCGGCCGCCTGCCGGCGCAGTGGCAATGCCATCCGGCCATGGTGCTGCTGTTTTTGTCGATGCTTCCCCTGCATGCGGACGACCCGCGGCGCCAGCAGGCGCTGATGGCGAACGGCATCAGGCTCTACCTGGAGTGGACTTCCGATGATCGTCATCCCCATGGCAGGACAGAGCCGGCGTTTCCATGAGGCCGGCTACCAGCGCCCGAAGTACGAGCTGCCGCTGCACGGAGAATCGCTGTTCGCGCGCTGCGTGCGCTCCTTCGAGCGCTACTTCGGCAGCGAGCGCTTCGTCTTCGTGGCGCGCCGCGACCTGGGCGCGGAGTCCTTCATCGCCGCCGAATGCGAACGCCTGGGACTGGCCGACCACCACACGGTGCTGCTCGAGCGGCCGACCGGCGGCCAGGCCGAGACCGTGCTGCTGGGCCTGCGCGAGGCCGGCTGCGGCGGCAACGAATCGCTGCTGGTCTTTAACATCGACACCATCCGCCCCGATTACGCCTTCCCCGCCGACGCCGAACACGCCGACGGCTACCTGGAAGTGATGCGCGCCCCCGGCGAGCACTGGTCTTTCGTGCGTCCTGCGGCAAGCTTCTCGCGGCGCGTGGCCGAGACCACCGAAAAGCACCGCATCTCCGAGCTCTGCTGTACCGGCCTCTACCATTTCGCGCGTGCGGCCGACTTCACCGACGCCTGCGAGGCCGCCGTCCTCGCATCCGATCCCTACCGCGAACGCTGGGGCGAACTGTATATCGCGCCGCTGTACAACACCCTGCTGCGCGCCGGGCGGCGCATCGTCTATGTCGAGGTGCCATCCGGCGCCGTGCAGTGCGCCGGCACGCCCGCCGAATACGACGCCCTGCGGGCCGGCGCACGGAGTCCGCCATGATCTGGGTATCCCTGCCGGTACACACCCGGCCGTCCGTCATCGCCGGCCAGCTCGCCAACTTCGCCGCCTTCCTGCCGGAAGCGCGCGTGCTGCTGCACGTGTCGGGCAGCGCCCGCTTCGCCCCCGGCCAGCTCGACGCGGCGCTGGCCGCAGCCGGCTGTACCAACGCCGCCATCAACCCGCAGCGCCTGCCGACCGGCTGGGGCGACATCCTGCCGGCCCACCTGGCCAACGTGGCCTGGATCCGCCGCCATGCGCCGCGCTGCACGCGCATCTGCCTGCACGCCTCGAACGACATGCTGGTGCGCCCCGGGCTGGCGCACCACCTCGGGCACGGGCGCAACCTGCTGCACCGGCGCCCGATCGGGCCGGGCAGCCGCTGGCGCTTCGCCGCCGCGGCGCTGGCCGATCCGGCCCTGCAGTCGCTGTGCCGGCGCCTCGGCGGCGCGCCGCTGCTCGGCTCCCAGCTCGAAGGCTCGAGCTACGAGGCGGCCCTGCTGTTCGAACTTGCCGACGCCATCGGGCCGGCGCTGGCGCAAGCCGCCCCGATACCCTATCCGCGCGAGGAAGTCTGGCTGTCGACGCTTGCGCATGCGCGCGGCGCCGCGGTCGGCGGCACGCCCTATGTGTTCTCGGAAGTCCACCGCTTCGACCGCGTGTTCTGGAAGGTGCTCGACGTGGTCGATCCCCTGCTCGGCCGGCGCGGCGATGCGCATCACCTGCCGCGCCGCGCCCTCGAATTCCTCATGATCCGCTCCGGCTTCCACCGCATCAGCCGGCGCTGGGTCGACCGCGTCGCGCGCGACGCCGCCGACCGGCTCGCTCCGTACGAATGGCTTTCCGACGGCCATGGCCCCTGGCGGGTATTCGACCGCCACGGCCTGTACGGCGTCAAACGGATACCGCGCCGGCCCGGCGCGCCGCTGCGCCGCTACATCGGGCGCCTGGGCGCCGAAGCGGCGGCCGCTGCCGCGCACCCAGGCCAGTCCTGCCATGACGCCTCCTGATACCGCCCCGGCCATGCCGGACGAGGACGCGCCCGCGGAGGTTCCCGGGTCCGCGCCGGCATCCGTGCCGCCGCCCGTTCCGGCCGCGCTGCCCCTGCTGCCGGCCACCCCGCTGCGGGTCCAGGATGTCACGCTGGTGTTCCAGGGGCCCTTCAAACCCTACATCACGCGCGAGCGCGAAGACTTCGCGCGCAATATCCGTCTCACGCGCAAGGTCTTGCCGGGCGTACGCATCGTGCTCTCGACCTGGAGCGGCGTCGAACTGCCGCCCGAGCTGCAGCGCGAGCTGCAGCTCGACGCGGTGGTCGAAAGTCCCGATCCGGGCGGGCTGGCGCCGCTCAAGCTGGGCGACCGCAAGACCAACAACGTCAACCGCCAGCTCGCCACCACCCGCGCCGGGCTCGACGCCGTCCAGACGCCCTATGCCGCCAAGCTGCGCACCGACTGCTTCCTCGAACACGCGGGCTTCCTCGACCACTATGCCGAGCAGCGCGCGCTGGACGGCGGCCGCGAACGGCTGCTGGGCTGCTCCTTCTTCACGCTCGACCCCACCATGTTCGAGCGCCTTTCCTACCACCTCAGCGACTGGTTCCAGTTCGGACCGACGATGCTGCTGCGCGATTACTGGTCGGCGCCCTTCATGAGTCCCCGCAATGCCCAGCATTACGAGCGCCAGCGCCACGCCTCCGGCTCGACCCTGTTCGAGCGCGGTTTCCGCGCCCGCTATGCGGTCGAGCAGCACCTGTGCATGCATTTCGCCGCCGCGCGCGGCTATGCCTGCCCGCGCTACCTCAACGACGTCGCGCCCGCGCTGCTGGCCGAGTACCAGCGCTTCCTGGCACACGAAATCCTGCTGCTCGACCCCTGGCAGATCGGCCTGCGCTTCGAGAAGTACGGCTGGGTCGGCGCCTCGTGGTTCCAGCGCCACAACAACCTGATGCACCTCGACTGGCTGGCGCTGGCCGATCCGCAACTGGCCGGGCGCGAATACGCCGAGGGCTTGCGCGCGCTGATCCGCCAGCGCCAGCGCAGCAAGGAATGGGCGCGCCTGGCCTTCCACCACAGCAGCAGGCTGCATGCGCTGCTGTTCGATCCGCGCCTGACGCACCACCCGATACGGCGCCTGGCCGCGCGCATCGCCCACCGCGTGATCCGGGGCTAGCATGCGCGTCGCCGCCGTCGTCGTGACCCATCGGCGCCCGGCCCTGCTGGCGCAGGCGCTGGCGGCGCTGGGCATGCAGAGCCGGCCGCTCGACGCCATCCTGCTGGTCGACAACGGGGGCGACGCCGGCGCCGACCGCTCGTACTGGCCGGCCACCGTCAGCGTGATCCGCCCGCATGCCAACCTCGGCGGCGCCGGCGGCTTTGCGCTCGGCATGCGGCGGGCCTTCACCGCCGGCTACGACTGGATCTGGCTGCTGGACGACGACGCCATCGCGCGGCCTGATGCGCTGGCCCGCCTGCTCGATGCCGCCGGCGGGCCGGCCGCCGGCGCCGGCGCCCTGTGCGGGGCCGTGCGCGAGTTCGGCGACCTGGCCCTGCGCCACCGCCGCCGCTATCATGCGGCGACCGGCATCGAACGCCCGCTGGCGCGCGCCGCCTACGCCGGACCGCCCTGCCGCACCGATACCGCCTCCTTCGTCGGCTTCCTGGTGTCGGCCTCGGCCATTGCCCGCGTCGGGCTGCCCGACCCCGCCTTCTTCCTGGCCTACGACGATACCGAATATTCGCTGCGCCTGACCCGCGCCGGGCTGCCGCTCTGGCTGGTGCCCGGCAGCGTGGTCGAGCACCTGCGCGAGCGCCGCGCGCGCCTGCGGGCCGGGCCATTCGGGTCGCGTCACTACTTCACGATCCGCAACCGCATCGCCGTGGCGCGCCGCTACGGCGCCCTGCCCATGATTCCGGGTGGCCTGGCGCTGCTGTCGGGCATGGGACTATGGCTGGCCAGCGGCGGCCGCCTGCGCCGCGGCGCCCTGCGCATCCTGCTGCGCGCGCTGGCGGATGGCTGGCATGGGCGTCTCGGTCCGTTTCCCGCGGAACTCGCCCGGCATCAGGCACAGCCTCCGCTGCCTTCGCCTCCTGGTCCGCCAGGCACCATCCCATGAGCAGGCTGAGCACCAGCGCATAGAACACGCTGGCTTTCATCGACCAGAAGATCACCTCGCTCAAGCCGAAGCCGATATACGCCAGCACGAACAGGGTGCCGGCCAGCGCGGCGGCATGAAACGGACCGGGCGGCCCGCGCGCGCCCAGGCGCCGCAGGAAGAAACACAGCGGCGCCAGCAGGATGCCGCTCCAGGCCAGCAGGCCCGGCCAGCCGCCGGTCACCAGGGCCTGCAGCGCATCGTTGTGCAGGTGCGGCGGCACCGGCGGCGCGAACACCACCGGACGCAGCTCGCCGGCCTCGACCCAGTCATGCATGCGCCGCTTCCAGGCCGCGGTGTCCTGTCCCATCCAGGGTTGTTCCTGCGCCAGGCGCAGGCCGGCGCGCCACAGCTCCAGCCGCACGCCGAGCGAGGTATAGGCCGGATCGCCGGCACGGTACAGGCGCAGGTCGTCGATGCCGGTGGCCAGGCGCGCGCGCGCGCCGGTCTGCGGCAGCGCCAGGACCAGCCCCGCCAGCGCGGCGGCCAGCAAGGGCAGGACGAGCCTGGTGCGGCGCGGCAGCAGCGAATATTTCGATGCGAACAGCGCGATCGCCGCCGGCAGCACCGCCCAGCCGCCGCGGCTGCCCGTCAGCAGCGAGGCCGCCAGGCCGCAGGCGCCGCCGGCCAGGGTCCAGGCCAGGGTCCGGGCCACGCGCCGGGCGGCGGCGTCGGCAGCAGCGCGGGCAGGAGCGCCTGCAGCGGCCTGGCTGGCGCCGGCCAGCGACAGCAGGGCCAGGCACAGCGCCAGGTCGCCGAAGGTGATCGGGTTGAGCAGGCCGCCCGGCCGCGCGACGCCGCGCACGAAGCCCTGCCAGCCGACGAAGACCAGGGCCGCGCCGGCGCCCACGGCGGCGCCCAGCCACAAGGCGCGCAAGGGCGGACGCGCCACCAGCACCACCAGCATCGCGGACAGCATCAGGCACATGCGTAGCGGCGCATCCAGGCTGCCGGCGCCGCGCCCGTCCGCCCATACCAGCAGCGCCGCATAGAACAGGTGAAACAAAAACGCGAGCCAGACCCAGCGCACCTGGCGCCAGTGCGTGCGCAGCGCCTGGCGGCAGGCGCGCGGCCAGCACAGGGCGGTGCCCAGGAACAAAAAGCCGGCCAGGCCGATGCCGCTGGCGGTGACCAGGCAGCTCGACAGGAACAGCAGCACCAGCAGAACGGCCCAGCGGCGCCGCGTGGCATACAGCGTGGCGTAAAACATGGCGTAGAACATGGCCAAGGCGTGGAGGCGGCATGCGGGACCGGCGCGGCCGGTCCAAGGTACGCATGATCGAACGTCGAAACAGACGACGCCAGCCCAGTCTAGCGCCGCCGCCGGGCGCCCAGGGCCCGTTCAGGCCCCATTCAAGCGCGCGTTTGCGCTGGCGCGCGCGCGCAAACGCCGCATGCCGCACGATTGCGCGAATCGCACACCGCCATGCCGGGTGCATGAACGTACGCCGTGGCGCGATTCACGTTCTTCGATTGCGTCATCCGGGACAAGCCCGCCGGCCTTTTCCGGCCTGCGCGGGAAGGCCGCCTGGCGAGCCGGGTAAGGCAGGCTGCGCCTCTCGGGTGCGCCAGGAGATCGCGCACGCGCGGGCGTGCGCGCGGAGGATTACAGCACGCTGTCGGTACGCATGACCGGATACAGGTTCAGGCGCTCGTCCCAGGACGCATGGCGGCGCGCGAAGAATTCCAGGCGCGCGTGCGGGTTCTTGGCGAAGTCGGCGTCGGTGTCGACGCGGCGGCGGAATTCGGCGGCCAAGGCCGGATCCTTCGCCATCTGCTCGCGCGCGACGTCCTCGGCCACATACTCTTCCATGTATTCCTTGTGCTCGAAGGCATTGTTGAAGATGCCCCAGGCCAGCAGCGAATCCGGTCCCTGCGGCTCGAAGATCGCCATCACGAGGCGCGCCTTGGGCTGGGCGATCGGCACGAACAGCGCGCCCTTGGCCAGCTTGCGCGGCTCCTGTTTCCAGGCCCCTTCGACCTTCAGGCGCTGGTGCGATTCGAACGAGACGTTCGAGAAGCTGGCCTTGTCGGCGCGGAAGGTCTCGACCGGCGCGGCGTCGATCGCCTTGTCGAGCGTGCGGTAGCCGATGCCGTGCTGGGCCAGTTTGGTGGCGACGATCTGGGCAAAGGCGGCCGGCACCACGTAGCCGGCGCGCGGCGCGTTCACCTGCAGGTCTTCCAGCACCTCCTCGCGCAGCGGCACATGCCAGACCTGGGGTTTGCTCTCGTCGTAGCGGGTCATCATCATGCCCGACACGTCGGACATGCCGCGTGTATAGGCATAGCCCTGGAAGTCGACCATCGTGGTCTTGTCGGTGGTTTTATAGGTCAGCGCCACCGACTGGCCGCCCAGGCGCATCGCGCGCGCATCGGCCTCGAGCGCCGCCTGCTGCCACTCCTTTCCGTGGGCGGCCACCTGCTGCAGCACCGAGACGAAGGAATTGTGGGTCACGCGCACGCGGGTCGGGTAATCCTTCCACGAGTGGGTCTCGACCAGCATCGCCATGCGGTTGCGCAGCTGGAAATAGCCGGTCGAGAAGCGCGGCTCGGACACGCTGTCGACGAAGCCCGAGGCCGGGTCGTCGGTCTCCTTGAAGGACATGTAGTAGGACTGCGGCGAGGAGCCCTCCTTCGTGATGTCGGCGATCACGCTCGAGCGCAGCGCCAGGCCGGCCTTGCGGAATTCCGGATCGCCCGAGTACACCGGCTCGACCTGGATCGAGACGTCGTGCTGGAACATGGCGCCATCGGTCACGTGCAGGTCGACGTAGGTCAGCGGATCCCAGGCGTTCACCAGCGCCAGCATGGCCTGCATCTCGGGCGCGTCGGCCTTCACGTAGTCGCGGTTCAGGTTGAAGTTCTGGGCCGTGGTGCGCCAGCCCATCTCCACCGGGCCGCGCTGGTTCGGGCGGTTCCACCTGGCGAAGCGTTCGTGGCCGTCGACGTTGAACACCGGGACGAACAGCAGCACCTGCTTGTCCAGCGCGCCTTTCGCCAGGCGGCCTTCGAGCATCTCGCGCAGGGCCAGGAAGCCGGCATCCTTGCCGTCGATCTCGCCGGCGTGGATGCCGCCCTGGATCAGCGTGACCGGCAGCCTGGCCTTGCGCGCGGCATCGGCCGTGAACACGCCCCTGGCGTTGACGGCCAGCGCCAGCATCGGGCGGCCTTCCGGCGTGGTGCCGAACTGGAAGCACTTGACCTGTTTCGGATAGGCCTGCTGGAAGGCCGCGCACAGCGTGATGACTTCGTCGTAGCGGCCGGTGGCCGTGAAGCCGGAACGCTCCGACACGGTGACCAGGTCGGGCGCGGCGTGCGCAAGGGGGACGGCGGCCAGCAGGGCGGCCAGCAACGCGGAACGAATCATCTGATACTCCAGCAGGTTGGGAAAGAAACAAGCTGGAAATTATAGACGGGCGCAAGCCCCGGGACGTCGTCCCTGCGGAGGCAGGGACCCAATTTTTACGCGCAGCGACGGCGCAAGCAACATTAGGCCCCTGCCTGCGCAGGGGCGACGTGGTGGTTCAGCGGCCGGCGCGCGGCAGGATCGCGATTTCCTTCGCCTGCGGCCGCACCAGTTCCATCGGCACCGCCCTGGCGCGCGTGACCGGGCAGGCGCCGCTGCTTCGGTAGTTCAGCGCCGCCGCCAGCATGCCTTCGGCCGGGTCGCCCTGGGCGCGCGACAGATCGTCGGCCACCTTGCAGGTCGGGGCGAAGCCATCGGCGAAATCGCCGAAGCCTTTCGCGTTCACGCCCTGGAACTCGATCGAGAAATAGGTCGTGCCGCAGTTCTCGACCGGGGTGAAGCCATAGGGCTTGCCGCAGGTCTGGTCGCCGACGATGTCGACCTGCACGTCGATGCCGCGCAGGCCGTTGATCACGGCCTCGCTGGCCGAGCAGGTGCCGGCGGTGGTCAGCACGGTGACACGCTTCAGGCCCAGGTAGGGCAAGGCCTGGCCGGCGCGCGCCGGGTTCGGCGAGGCGAAGCCGTAGGCGGTATCGCGGAAGGAGATCGGCGCTTCCGGCGCGCGCTTGTCGTTGTACTCCAGGCGCTCGAAGGTCTTGCCGGCGGTGGCCGGGCCGCCGACCATATAGGCCAGTTCGGCGGCGATGTAGAGCAGGCCGCCGCCGTTGTAGCGCATGTCGATCACCAGGTCGTCCACACCCTGGCCCTTGAACATCGCGAAGGCGTCGATCAGCTGCTTCTCGGCCACCGCGTTGAAGTCATCGAAGGTCAGGTAGCCGACCTTGCCCGAGGCCGTGTCGATCACCTTGGCGTTCTTCACCGAGTCGCTCGAGACCACGGCCGCGCCCAGGGTCACCTCGAAACTGCCGGCGCCGCGGCGGATGCCCAGGCGGTGGATCTCGCCCGCGGCCTTGGGGAACAGCCCGGCGTTGATGGCGGCGACGGCGCTGGCGCCGGCGGTGTCGATGAAGTCGATGCCGTCCACCGACACCAGCATGTCGCCGCGCTGCAGGCCGGCCCTGGCCGCCGGCGAACCCGGTTCGACGATCGCGGCGAGCCAGGTGCGCGGCGGGGTGGCGGCATTGCGCGACCAGCTCAGGCCGTAGCCGACTTCCTGGCCCGCATTGCTGAGTGCGTCCCAGTCGGCGCTGGCGTAGGTGAAGTGGAAGCGGTCCTTGGGCTTGCCCGAGGCCGTGAGGGCCGGCGTCTTGAGGGCGTTGAAATAACTGATGGTATCGAGGTAGTCGCCCATGCGCACGCTAGCGGGGATTTCCTTGTACCAGAGGTAGTAGCGGTCGGACCAGCCGCGCAGGAAGCGCATCTCGTCCTGCAGCGTGCCCTGGCGGTCGGGGAAGGCCAGGCCTTCGGTGTCGACGCCGCTGCGCGGCTTGGCGCACAGGTTCTGGTAGCTGGTGAAGTCGGCAGGGATCGGGTCCGGCGCGGCCGGCGCGGCCGGCGACGCAGGGCTCGACGGCGCCGAGGCCAGCGCAGCGCCGCCTCCCCCGCCGCCACCGCCGCAGGCCGACAAGAGCAGGGACAGGGCAAGCGCGCACGCTGGCACGCCGGTCAGCGCGCCGGTGCTGCGTCCAGCGAAAGCGGAGAGCGAGTTCATGCGCTCGATTATAGACGTCGCCGCCCGCCCGATTTGTAACCGTTGGGAAGATGAGACAGCGCTGCCGCCCCCGGGGACGACAGCGCTCTTGCGGGACGCCGGCTCAGGCGGCGCGCGCTGCGGCGGCTTCGCCGTGGAAGGCCGCCAGCAACGCGGCTTCCTTGCGCTTGGCGGCCTGCAGGTGACGCTCCTTGACGTGGCCGAAGCCGCGGATGTCTTCCGGCACGCTGGCGATCGCCACCGCCTGGGTCAGATTATCGGCGCTCAGCCGTGGCAGCAGCGCCTCGACGGTGCGGCGGTATTCCTGGATCAGCGCACGCTCGCCGCGGCGCTCCTCGGTGTGGCCGAAGGGGTCGAGCGGGGTGCCGCGCAAGCCCTTGAATTTCGCCAGCACGCCGAAGGCCTTCAGCATCCAGCCGCCGAACTCCTGCTTGACCAGGTGGCCGTCCTTGTCCTTCTTGGCGAAAATCGGCGGCGCCAGGTGGAACTTGAGCTTGATGTCGCCTTCGAACATGGCGCCGATCTTTTCCTTGAAGGCCGGGTCGGTGTACAGGCGCGCGACCTCGTACTCGTCCTTGTAGGCCATCAGCTTGTGCAGGTTGCGCGCCACCGCTTCCGACAGGCGCAATCCCTTGCCGAGCTTTTCCTCGGCGGCGCGCACCTGGTCCACGAAGTCGCGGTACTGGCGCGCATAAGCGGCGTTCTGGTAGGCGGCCAGCAGTTCGACGCGGCGCCCGACCAGCTCGGACAGCGCCGGCGTGCGCTTGAACTCGACCACCTTGGCCGGCGTGGTCAGCCTGGCGACGGAAGCCAGGTCGTGCGCGGCCGTGCGGCCCCACTCGAAGGCGGCCTTGTTGAAGGCGACCGATACGCCATTCAGCTCGATGGCCTTCAGGATCGAGGCCTCTTGCAACGGCACCTGGCCCTTCTGGAAGGCGTAGCCGAGCATGAACATATTGGTGGCGATGGCGTCGCCCATCAGGGTGGTGGCGATCTGGCCGGCATCGATGAAATCGACATTGTCCGCGCCGCAGGCCTGCACGATGGCGCCGCGCGAACCTTCGGCCGGGAATTGCCAGTCCGGGTTCTTGATGAAGGCGGCGGTGGTGGCGCCGCTGCCGTTGACGAAGGCCCGGGTGCGGCCCTCGCCCATGCGCGACAGCGCGTCGCGGCTGGCGGTGACGATCTGGTCGCAACCGATGACCAGGTCCGCATTGCCGGTGCCGACGCGGGTCGAGTGCAGGTCCGACTGGCGGTCGGCCAGGCGCACGTGCGACATCACCGGACCGCCCTTCTGGGCCAGGCCGCTCATGTCCAGGACCAGCGCGCCCTTGCCTTCGATGTGGGCGGAGACGGCCAGGATCTGGCCGACCGTGACCACGCCGGTGCCGCCGATGCCGGTGACCAGGATGCCGTAGGGCGCCGCGGTCGAGGGAATCACCGGCATCGGCAGCGCCGGCGGCGTGGCTTCGGCGCTGCTTGCCTTCTTCGGCTTTTTGAGTCCGCCGCCTTCGACGGTGACGAAGCTCGGGCAGAAGCCGGTCACGCAGGAGAAGTCCTTGTTGCAGGAGGACTGGTTGATCTGGCGCTTGCGTCCCAGTTCCGTCTCCAGCGGCTCGACCGACAGGCAGTTCGACTGCTTCGAGCAGTCGCCGCAGCCTTCGCACACGGCTTCGTTGATCACGGCGCGCTTGGCCGGGTCCGGGAAGGTGCCGATCTTGCGGCGGCGGCGTTTTTCGGAGGCGCAGGTCTGGTCGTAGATCATGGCCGACACGCCCGGCATCTCGCGCAGTTCGCGCTGCACGTCCATCAGTTCGGCGCGATGGCGCACGGTGACGCCTTCGGCCCAGGGATAATCGTCCGGATATTTTTCCGGTTCGTCGGTGACGACGATGATCGGCGTGACGCCTTCGGCCGCGAGCTGGCGGCTGATCTTGCCCGGGTCGAGCGGACCGTCGTGGGTCTGGCCGCCGGTCATGGCGACGGCGTCGTTGTACAGCAGCTTGTAGGTGACGTTGACCTTGGCCGCGACCGAGGCGCGGATCGCCAGCACGCCCGAGTGGAAATAGGTGCCGTCGCCGAGGTTGGCGAACACGTGTTTTTCGTCGGTGAACGGGGCCTGGCCGATCCAGGTCGTGCCTTCCGCACCCATGTGGGTGAACGTGGAGGTCTCGCGGTCCATCCACAGCACCATGTAGTGGCAGCCGATGCCGGCCATGGCGCGCGAGCCTTCCGGCACCTTGGTCGAGCTGTTGTGCGGGCAGCCCGAGCAGAAATACGGGATGCGGTCGGTTTCCGGATTGGCCTTGGCCGGAATGGCTTTCAGCACCAGCTCCTTGGCTTCCAGGAAGGCGATGCGTTCCCGCACCCGCTCGGCCACCGGGTGGCCCGCGCAGTAGTGCGAGATGCGCGAGGCGATGGCGCGCGCGATCTGGGCCGGATTCAGTTCGTAGGTACCGGGCAGCAGCCAGTCGCCGCGGCCGGAGCGGTTGTTGATGCTCCACTCGCCGGTATCGTCGAACTTGCCGACCACGCGCGGACGTTCGCCGTCCGGCAGGTTGTACAGCTCTTCCTTCAGCGCGTATTCCAGCACCTGGCGCTTTTCCTCGACCACCAGGATCTCGTCCAGGCCGCGCGCGAATTCGTGCACGCCGATCGAATCGAGCGGCCAGGTCATGCCGACCTTGTAGACGCGCAGGCCGATGTCGCGCGCGGCCTGCTCGTCGATGCCGAGGTCGGCCAGCGCCTGGCGCGTGTCGAGGTAGGATTTGCCGGCGGTGATGATGCCGATCTTCGGGGCCGGGCTGTCCCAGACGATTTGGTTCAGCTTATTGGCGCGCGCATAGGCCAGGGCCGCGTACCACTTGTAGTTGTTCATGCGGACTTCCTGGTCCAGCACGGCGTCCGGCCAGCGGATATTCAGGCCGCCGGCAGGCATCTCGAAGTCGGTCGGGATCACGGTCTGCACGCGGTCCGGATCGAGATCGACCACGGCGCCGGACTCGATGATGTCGGTCACGCATTTCATCGACACCCACAGGCCGCTGTAGCGGCTCATGGCCCAGGCGTGCAGGCCGTAGTCGATGTATTCCTGCACCGAGGACGGATACAGCACCGGGATGCCGACGTGCTGCAGCATGTGGTCGGACTGGTGCGCGGTCGAAGAAGACTTGGCCGCATGGTCGTCGCCGGCCAGCACGATCACGCCGCCGTTCTTCGCCGAGCCGGCGTTGTTGGCGTGCTTGAAGACGTCGCCGCAGCGGTCGACGCCCGGCCCCTTCCCGTACCACATCGAGAACACGCCGTCGTACTTGGCGTCCTTGAACAGATTGGTCTGCTGGGTGCCCCAGACCGCGGTGGCGGCCAGGTCTTCGTTCATGCCGGGATGGAAGTGGACATGGTGCGCCTGCAGGTGCTTCTTCGCCTTCATCGCGGTCTGGTCGACCTGGGTGACGGGCGAGCCGCGGTAGCCGGTGATGTAGCCGGCGGTGTTCAGGCCGGCCTTCAGGTCGCGCTCGCGCTGCAGCATGGGCAGGCGGATCAGGGCCTGGGTGCCGGTCATGAAGGCGCGGCCGCGCTCCAGCGTCCATTTATCGTCGAGGGTGATCTCGTGCGCCGGTTGCGCCGGCTCCAGCTGGCTGCGGTCCAGGGGGGCGTTCATGCGTGTCTCCAGATTTTTTGGTTGTGGCGCGCGTCGGCTCCAGGGCCCGCGTCGGTTTTCAGGCCAGTATAGACCTCACCCTCCGACATTAAATTTCAATCGATTCCCCACACCGGACAATTTGCGCAATAAAATTGCTACATCGACGAGCGTCAAGGAGGGTTCATGTCAAAAATCGAGCTGGATAAAACCGACCGCAAAATTCTTGCAATTTTGCAAGCAGATGGCCGCCTGTCGAACCAGGATGTGGCCGAACGGGTCAGCCTGTCGCCCTCGCCCTGCCTGCGCCGCATCAAGCGCCTGGAAGAAGCCGGCGTGATCAAGCAATACGTGGCCCTGCTCGATCCGGACAAGCTGGGACTGGGCCTGCTGGCCTATGTGAACGTGCGCCTGGAAAAGCACAGCGAAGGCGCGCCGAACGCGCGCATCCCGGCGACCTCGCCGCGCTTCGCCTTCGCCGAGGCGGTGGCGTCCTGGCCGGAGGTGGTCGATTGCTATGCGATGACCGGCGAAATGGACTTCCTGCTGCGCGTGCACGTGGAAGACATGGAACACTTCTCGCGCTTCATGATGGCCACCCTGCTGCGCCACCCGGCGGTGCTGGACGTGAAGTCCAGCTTCGCCCTGCAGCGCATCAAGGAGACGACGGCGCTGCCGATCGTCTGAACTACCAGCCCATCAAACGACGCAGCGGCGGCGCCAGGTCCTGCGCCATGGCCGCATGCTGGGCCGTGGTCGGATGCGGGTCGAGCGCATCGCCCGCGTAGTGCTTGGAGGGCAGGTAGTGCAGGCGCGCGCCGCCCACCCGCGCCACGGTCTCGCCGATGTAGGCAGTCAGCGCCGCCTTCTTGTCGCCATCGAGGATCGCGCCTTCCGTCAGCACCACCTGGGCGCGCGCATGCTCGCGCAACAGCGTGCGCACGAAGTTTTCGTAGGCGGCCACGTACGACCCGCGCTCGGGAATGCCCTGGGTGAAGTCGTTGGTGCCGATCGCGACCAGGATCAGGTCCGGCGCGTAATCGGCCTGCTCCCACTGCGGCTGCCGCGCGCCTTCGTCGATCGCCATCCGGTAGAAGGCCGGCAGCTGGGGTTCGTCGCTGCGGCCGTGATAGCTGCGCACCAGCCCGCGCCCGCCGTGGCAGACCAGCTGCACCTGGGCCTGCAGCGCCTGCGCCACCAGCATGCCGTAGGACAGTCGCGCATTCCATAGATACGGGTCGTTCTTGTCGCTGCCCTTGCGCTCCATGATGGCGCCGCAGGTGACGGAGTCGCCCAGCACCAGCATGCGCCGCGACGGCAGCGGCGCGGCCTGCACGAAGGCGCCGTCGCTGCTGAAACCGTGCAGGGCCGGCACGCCCAGCCAGGCTTCGGTGCGCAGCACCAGCGCGACCGCATGGCGGCCGGGCGGCGCATTCTCCACCAGCGCGACGCGGCGCCGCTCCGGGCCGAGGCGCAGGGTGCGCGCCGGCGCGCCGTCCACCAGCACGTCGACCAGGCTGTCCTTGCCGCCTTCGGCGTCCATTTCCAGGCGCGTGCCCTCGAAGGCCAGCGCGATCGTCACGCCGGCATAGCCGAAGCGCAGGGTGCCGTCGGACTCCGCCACCGTGCGTCCCATGCGCAGCACGCGCGCATCGTCGGCGCGGATCGCCTGCTCGGCGGCCGAGGCCGGGTCCAGCGCCAGCAGCATCGCGGCGAACAGCGCCGCCCTCATTTCAGCGCTGCCTGCAGGCGCCGCGCATGCTCGCCGATCAGTTTCAGCGAGCTGGCGTCGCCATCGAACACCGAGTACAGGCCCTGCTCTTCCTGCGGCGGATCGCCGACGAAGTCGTTCCCCGGCTTCCACCAGTAATCCGGATTCGCCGCGCGTCCGGCGCCGCCCCAGGCCCAGAAATTCCAGCCCGCGACCGGATCGCCTTGCGCGGCGCGCGTCTCGACCAGCGTGAACACGGCGTCGTAGAAGCGGTCGCGCACCGTGGTCGGCGCCTTCGCATCGAAAGCGCCGCCGTCGCGGTTCAGGCCGAATTCTTCCAGCACGATCGGCTTGCCCAGCTGCCGGGCGTAGTCGATGTGCTGGTTCAGGTAGTGCAGGCTCTTGTCCATCATGCCGTCCCAGGTCTGCTCCGGGCGCCTGGGATCGAACCAGCCCCAGTTGGTCGGCCACAGGTGGCAAGTCAGGTAGGCGATGTCGGGCGTGCGGTGCGCATCCAGGAACAGCTGGGCGTCCCGGACCGAGCCGGCCAGGCCTTCGCTGCCGCTGCTGACCATGTGCCTGGCGTCGAGCGAGCGGATGTATCCGGCGGTGTCGGCGATCCACTTCACGTAGACCGCCTTGCCGGCCGCGTCGATCCTGCCGTTGCCGGGGCGCGGCTCGTTGGCCAGCTGCCAGGACATGATCGCCGGGTCGCCGGCATAGGGCTTGCCGGTGACGGTATTGGTACGCCCCACGATGCGGGCGATGACGCGCCGGTATTCCTGCTGGGCGCGCGCATCGGTATAGAAGCGCGCGTTCTCGCCCATGAAGCGCTCGTAATCCTTGCTCACATTGGGGTCGTGCGCCGGCGTGCCCTGGAACCAGTTCAGGTACTGGGTCATGCCGCCCGACCACTGCCAGAAATTGTTCAGGTAGAGCACCGCCGTCATGCCGCGTTTGCCCAGTTCCGCCATCAGGAAGTCCAGGCCGCGCAACAGGTCTTCGTCGTACTCGCCCGGCGCCTGCACCAGGGCCGGGCTGACCGCGCTTTTCATCGCGGTCTTTTCCGATACCGCCAGCACGCGCAGGTTGTTGATGCCCAGCGCCTGCAGGCGGTCCAGCTCCGCCAGCAGGCGTGCGCGCCGGCCGCCGGCCGAGGGCGCGCCGAGCCAGGCGCCGTACCAGAAATTGGCGCCCGCGACCATGTACGGCCGGCCGCGCCGCACCAAGTGGCCTTTTTCCACGGCGACGAAACCGTCGCCGGAGGCGGCTGCCGCTGCTGTTGCCGCTGCCTTGCCACCGGCCGCGGACAGCAGGGCGGCCGCGCCGGCGGCCGTCATGAAGCTCCTGCGTTCCATCTCATCTCCTCCTGTTTGCCAGACCCGGGTGCTGCGATGAAGCGGAGCAGACGGGCCTCAGCGCTTCTGCGGGCGTCCGCGCACGTCCAGCGTCGCGGCGGGCAGGTCGACCGTCACGCTGCTGGCATTGGTGCCCGCCGCATCCTCGGCCAGCGTCAGCTTGACCTTGCCCTTGGCGATGCGCCAGGTGCGCGAGCTCTCATCGAACATGCCCAGCACGCGCGGCTCGACCGCCACCTCGACCTCCTTCGACTCGCCCGGCTGCAGCGCGACCTTGTCCCAGCCGGCCAGGCGCTTCGGCGCTTCCCACTTGCCGGACAGCGGAGACACGTAGACCTGGGGCACATCCTTGCCGGCGACATTGCCGGTGTTGGTGACCTTGAAGCGCACGTGCAGGCGGCCATCCTTGACCTGGCTGCTCAGGCCCGAGTAGGAGAAGGTGGTGTAGGACAGGCCGTGGCCGAAGGGGAACAGCGGCTTGTGGCCCTTGAGGTCGAACCACTTGTAGCCGAGCGCCGCGCCTTCGTGGTAATCGACCGCGAACTGCAGGTCCGGGTTCTTCGGATCGCCGTCCACCTTCGGACGCGGCAGCTGCTGCTCCGAGGCCGGGAAGGTCGCCGGCAGGTGGCCCGAGGGATTCACCGCGCCGAACAGCACGTTGGCGATGGCTTCGCCGCCGCTGGTGCCCGGATACCAGGCTTCCAGCACCGCCGGCACCTTGGCCAGCCACGGCATGGTGACCGGGCCGCCGGTCTGCAGCACGACCACGGTGCGCTGGTTGGCGCCGGACACCGAGGAAATCAGCTCGTCCTGGCGGTCCGGCAGCGACAGCGAGGGCGCGTCGATCGATTCGCCGGTCCACTGGTTGGCGAACACCAGGGCGACGTCGGCCTGGGCCGCCACCTTGGCGGCGCGCGCCGGATCGGTGCCGTCGTCGTAGACGACTTTCGCGTTCGGCGCCTGGGCCTGGATCGCGCGCAGCGGCGAAGACGGGTAATACACCACCGGACCCGGCCAGGTATCCGGCTTGAGGCCTTTCACGGCCATGCCGCCGACCGGGTACACCAGCGAGGAACCGCCGCCCGACAGCACGCCCGCGTCGGCATGGCCGCCGATGATGGCGATGGTGCGCACGGTCTTCGCCAGCGGCAGCACGCCGCCTTCGTTCTTCAGGAGGACCATGCCCTGTTCGGCGGTGCTGCGGCTGACCGCGCCGTTCCTGGCGAAGTCGATGGCGCCGCCTTCCTTGACCGGATTGTCGACCACGCCCTTGGCGAACATGGTACGCACGATGCGGTAGACCATGTCGTCCAGGCGCGCCTGCGGCACCGCGCCGGTCTTGACCGCTTCCATCAGCGCGTCGCCGAAGTAGGGCGACTTGTCGAATTCCATGCCGGACTGCTGGTCCAGGCCGTTGTTGGCGGCGGCCACGGTGCTGTGGGTCGCGCCCCAGTCGGACATCACGAAGCCCTTGAAGCCCCAGTCGCGCTTGAGCACGTCGTTCAGCAGGTAGGCATTCTCGCAGGCGTAGGGACCGTTGATGCGGTTGTAGGCGCACATGACGGAGCCGGCGTCGGACACCTCGAAGGCCAGTTCCATCGCCAGCAGGTCGGACATGCGCAGCGCCGCCTTGTCGATGCGCGCATCGAGTTCGTTGCGGCCGGTTTCCTGGTCGTTGATGGCGAAGTGCTTCAGGGTCGAGATGACCTTGTTCGATTCGATGCCCTTGATCGCATGGCCGACCATGGTGCCGGCCAGCAGCGGATCCTCGCCCGCGTATTCGAAGTTGCGGCCGTTGCGCGGCTCGCGCATCAGGTTCACGCCGCCGGCGAGCATCACGTTGAAGCCGGAGGCGCGCGCCTCCGAGCCGATCATCGCGCCGCCGGCCTCTGCCACCTTCGGATCCCAGGTCGATGCGGTCGTCAGGCCCGAGGGCAGCGCGGTGCGCTCGCGCACGTTGGGGCCGGCCTGCGAGGCCACGCCCAGGCCGGCGTCGGTCTCGACCAGCGCCGGCAGGCCCAGGCGCGGGGTGCCCGGGATATAGCCGGCCGACTGCGTCAGCGCACCCTCGACCCGCTTCTTGCCCTTGAAGTCAGTGCCGAAGTAGCCGAACACCCAGCGCAGTTTTTCCTGCTGGGTCATGGCCTTGACGGCGAGCTGGGCGCGCTGGTCGGCGCTCAGCGAGCGGTCCAGCCAGGGCTTCTGGCTCGGCTCCGCCGGTTCGGGCGCGGCGGCAAAGGTGCTGGCAAGCGGGAAAACGGCGGCCAGTGCGGCGACGATGCTCAGGTGACGAAAACGCATGAATCTCCCTCTCTCTTTCGAGTTCGTGATTTGTTATGGTGAGAATGCTGCCCGCCACGGCGCTCGCGCCGCGGCGGGGAAAACGGGTCAGGCGGTGGCGGCGTAGCGGAACCGGCGCGGGCCGCGCGGGGCGTGTGGATGACATCCGTGGCTGGCAGGCGCGAACGCCGCCCGTGAAACGCGTTCCATGCAGGTCTCCTGTCGTTCGCCACAGCGGCTTGCGGCTGCCGGCGACATCATTTTTAGTTGAAATCCATTGTGCCGACGGCCTCCGAGAGGGTCAAACCCGCCGTATTGGCGGACTCGGAGTTTAGCCGGCGGCACTAAACAGCCTGAAGGCTTATCACCGTCATACGATGGATTTCATATGAAATCGATTTCTTTTGCCGATAATATAAGCTGCAAATGCCTGTTTAGTAAAGCCGGCTAAACTGGGCACGCGGCGCGGCGACGGGTTTGACCGCCGGAACGCGCCTATGCAAGACTTCATCCAGCACGACGCCCCCGGCGTTTGCAAAAACATGGAGACAGCGTGAACCCCGACTCAACGCGCGCCGCTGGCACGGGCGGCAGTTCCTCGCCGGTCACGATCCGCGACCTGGCCAAGTATGCCGGCGTCTCGACCGGCACCATCTCGCGGGCCCTCAAGAACGAACCGGGCCTGACCGAAAACACGCGCCAGATGGTGCTGACGGCGGCCCATGAACTGGGCTACGACTTCTGCAAGCTGCGCCGCAAGCGCATCCGCCGCCTGACCTTCCTGCTGCACCGCCAGCACAACACCGCGGCCAGCAGCCCGTTCTATTCCCCGGTGCTGCACGGCGCCGAGGAAGCCTGCCGCAAGCAGGGCATCGTGCTGTCCTTCATGGCGGTCGGCCCGGCCGACGGCGTCAACGAACAGCTGCGCATGCATGCGCCGGACGCGATCGTGTGCGCCGGCTTCTTCGAACCCGAACTGCTGGAAGCGCTGCGCGCCAGCGGCAAGCCGATGGTCCTGATCGACATGAAGCTGCGCGGCTACAGCTCGGTGAATCCGGACAACCACATGGGCGGCTACATGGCCACGCGCCACCTGCTCGGTCTCGGGCGCGAACGGGTCGCCATGATTTCCGGCCCGCTGAGCCACTACAGCGTGCGCGAGCGCAACCGCGGCTACCGCCAGGCGCTGTTCGAGGCCGGCATCCTGGCCGATCCGCGCCTGGACCTCTGCCTGCCCGACGGCGTCGACCTCGAGACCGGCGCCTACGAAGCGATGCAGTCGCTGCTGGCCCTGCCCCATCCACCCGACGCCGTATTCTGCTACAACGACGCCGCCGCGCTGGTGGCGATGCGCTGCTGCCTGGCGAATGGCCGCACGGTGCCGCACGACGTCTCGATCGTCGGCTTCGACGACATCTCCAGCGCGGTGCTGGGCCATCGCCCGCTCACCACGCTGCGCATCAACAAGAAGGAACTGGGCGCCCTCGGCGTCGAGCTGCTGCTGCGCGGCGTGCAGGAACCGCCGCTGGAAAAGGTCGCCCCGGTCGAACTGATCGTGCGCGCCAGCACGGTCCCCGACGACTTCCGCCCGCGCAGGTAAGCGCCCTCGCCCATGACTGGCTCCCATCAACCCTAGGCAAACGATGCTACCCGACTTCCATTCCCGTGCCGTGCTGCTGCAGCACATCCGCCATACCCGCAGCTTCTACGATCCGCGCTGCGTCGACCCGAGCGGCGGCTTCTATCACTTCTACAAGGACGACGGCACGGTCTACGACGCGCGCACGCGCCACCTGGTGAGCAGCACCCGCTTCGTGTTCAACTTCGCCATGGCCTGGCGCCAGTTCCACGATCCGGCCGACCAGCAGCGCCTGCTGCACGGCCTGCGCTTCCTGCGCGAGGCCCACCGCGATCCGGCCAGCGGCGGCTACGCCTGGATGCTCGACTGGCAGCACGGCGACAAGCGCGTACTGGACGGCACCAACCACTGCTACGGCCTGGCCTTCGTGCTGCTGGCCTATGCGCATGCGCTGATGGCCGGCGTCGACGAAGCGCGCGTCTGGCTGATCGATACCTACGAGCTGATGGAACAGCGCTTCTGGGAACCCGCCCACGGCCTGTACGCCGACGAAGCCAGCGCCGACTGGGCCGTGCTGGACGGCTACCGCGGCCAGAACGCGAACATGCACGCCTGCGAGGCGATGCTGGCGGCCTTCGAGGCGACCGGGGACAGCCGCTACCTGCACCGCGCCGAGACCCTGGCCCGCAACATCACCGTGCGCCAGGCCGGCCTGTACGGCAATCTGGTGTGGGAACACTATCGCAGCGACTGGTCGGTCGATCCGGACTACAACCGCGAGGACAAGACCAATATCTTCCGCCCCTGGGGCTACCAGCCGGGCCACCTGACCGAATGGGCCAAGCTGCTCCTGATCATGGAGCGCCACAAGGACGGCCTGCAGGGCGATGCGGGCTGGCTGCTGCCGCGCGCCAGGGAGCTGTTCGACGCCGCGCTGGCCAATGCCTGGGACGATGCGCATGGCGGCATCGTCTACGGCTTCGCGCCGGACGGCAGCGTGTGCGACGCCGACAAGTACTTCTGGGTGCAGGCCGAGAGCCTGGCCACCGCCGCCCTGCTGGGCGCGCGCACCGGCGAGCAGGCCTACTGGGACTGGTACGAACGCATCTGGGCCTACAGCTGGGAGCACTTCGTCGACCACGAACACGGCGCCTGGTACCGCATCCTCGGTCCGGCCAACCAGAAAATCAGCGACGAAAAGAGCCCGGCCGGCAAGGTCGACTACCACACCATGGGCGCCTGCTACGAGGTGCTGAACGTGCTGGCGAAGGATTGAGATGAGCGACTTTCCGATCTTCGTCGCCGCCGGCGAGGCGCTGACCGACATGATCGTGGCGGATGGAAGCGCCACGCGCTGGCACAGCGTCACCGGCGGCTCGACCTGGAACGTGGCGCGCGCGCTGGCGAAGCTGGGCGCGCCCACGGCCTTCGCCGGCGCCATCAGCCGCGACGTCTTCGGCGAGCAGCTGTGGCAGGCCAGCGTGGATGCGGGCCTGGATACGCGCTTCGTGCAGCGCCTGGATAAATCGCCGCTGCTGGCGATCGTGCACCGGCTCGACCCGCCCAGCTATTTCTTCGTCGGCGAGGACAGCGCCGACCTGCACTTCGACGCCGGCTCGCTGCCGGCCGGCTGGCGCGCGCACTGCCGCTGGGCGCACTTCGGCGGCATCAGCCTGGCGCGCCAGCCGCTGGCCGGCAAGCTGGTGGCGCTGGCCGCATCGCTCAAGGCGGACGGCGTGCGCATCAGCTACGACCCGAACTTCCGCGCCCTGATGGACGCGGCCTACGACCCGACGCTGGCGCGCATGACGGCGCTGGCCGATGTGGTGAAGGTGTCGGAAGAAGACCTGCTCGGCCTGCTGCGCACCGAGGACCTCGACGCCGCCTTCGCCGCGCTGCGCGCCATGAACCCGCAGGCCTGCTACCTGTACACCAAGGGCGCGCGCGGCGCCTCGCTGCATGCGGGCGAGCAGGCCTGGGAAGTGGCGGCGCCGGCGATCGTGCCGGTGGATACCGTCGGCGCCGGCGACGCCAGCATCGCGGCCCTGGCCTGGAGCATGCTGCATGAACCCGGTCGCGACGGCCTGGCGCACCTGCGCTTCGCGGTGGCGGCAGGCGCCGCGGCCTGCCTGGCGGCGGGTGCGACGCCGCCGGCGCTGGAGGCGGTCGAGGCCCTGATGGCGCAGATGGAAAGCGGCCGCAGCCTGGTTTGAACGTTCAGCGCTTGGGCAGGAAGAACTTCAGCACGCCGCGCGCATTGGCCTTGAAGGTGTAGTCGATCCGGGCCATCTGCTCTTCCAGCGCCTCGGCCAGCACGCTCGACGGGCTGGGTGGCGGCAGGTGCAGGTGGGCGTCGGCCTCGCCGTACTCGCGCTGGATCTCCATGCCGGCCTTCTTGGCGATGTGCATCATGGTGCGGTTCGAGGACAGGCACTGCATGTAGAGCGTGTCGACGTCGACGTTGCGGCAATGGACGGCGGCGCGCTCGAACAGGCGCGTACCGACGCCCTGCCCGCGCGCCGACTTCGACACCGAGACGCCGAACTCGGCGACCTTTTCCTTGTCCGTGTAGTTGATGCTGTCCGGGTGCGCTTCCTTCGACGTGAACGCCAGGTGGCCGACGCCGACCAGCTGGAAGCGGGTGCTGTAGACGCCGAACACGATGTCGCGCGCATAATCGATTTTGGCGACGTAGGCCGCGACCTGCTCGTCTCCCAGCACGCTGCCGAAGCGCAGCAGGCGGTCGTCCTTGTCGAGGGCAAGAAAGTGGCGCAGCACGCGCCGGTGCTCGCGCTTGCCCAGCGCCTTGACCAGCACGGTCGGGCTGCCAGGCTTGCCGGCCAGGCTTTTCAGCCAGCGCCGGAGAGGATTGTCCTGCATGATGATCTCGGAATTGTGCACTGCACCAATCGCGTCATTGTAACGGATCGGTCATACCGGCGTCGCGCCTGGTGGTAAGCGCGTGGCGCTTGCTTGCACCAATACAACAAATGACGCGTCATTCCCCCGCAGGCGGAATCCATGCCGGCTGGCGCAATCGATCCGCCACCGCCGCTACCCGCGCCGCATGCACGGCTAGCGGAATCCGCGCCCGGTCATCGAGGCAGCGCGCCGCCACCTCCCCCGCATTCACGCCGCGCGCCGCGTCCAGGGCCGCGAGCAGGCGCGCGGCATGGGCGGCGCCGTCGACGGCCTGCAGCATCTGCGCGAAGCGTTCCGGCTTGCGGAAGCCGTCGCAGCGCTCGAACAGGGCGACCAGCGCTTCCGCATCCAGCGCCAGCGCCTGTTCGACATTGTCCTGCTCGCGCGCCGTCATGGTCGCCAGGTCGCGGCAATCGACCGGCACGCGCAGGCGCTTGCAGACGGCGGCGATCAGCTGGGTGTCCAGTGGGCGCACCAGCACGGCGAAGCGCACCGGCAGGGGCAAGCCGCGTGCGGCCGCGCGGTCGATCGCCTGCACCAGCCGCATGCCGGCGTCGCTGCCCCACAGCGCGTCCAGCTCGGGCAGGATGCGCGCCAGGGCGCCGCAGTCGCGCAGCACGGCCAGCATGCGCGAGGGCGCCTGCTCCATCAGGCCGCGCGACAGTTCCTGCCAGACCCGCTCGGGCACCAGCGCATCGGCTTCGCCATCCTCGACCATCCGGCGCATCAGCGCGCAGGTAGCGTCGGCCACGCGGAAGTCCGGGAAGCGCGCGGCGAAGCGCGCCAGGCGCAGGATGCGCACCGGATCTTCGGCGAAGGCTTCGGAGACGTGGCGGAAGATGCGGTCGCGCAGGTCCTGCTGGCCGCCGTAGGGATCGACGATGAGGCCGTCTTCGCCCTGCGCCATCGCATTCACGGTCAGGTCGCGCCGTACCAGGTCGTCTTCCAGCTTGACGTCGGGCGAGGTGTGGAACACGAAGCCGTGGTAGCCCGGCGCGGTCTTGCGCTCGGTGCGCGCCAGCGCGTATTCCTCGTGCGTCTCGGGGTGCAGGAAGACCGGGAAATCCTTGCCGACCGGCCGGAAGCCCTTGGCCACCATGTCTTCGGGCGTAGCGCCGACCACCACCCAGTCGTGGTCCTGCACCGGCAACCCGAGCAGCGCATCGCGGACCGCGCCGCCGACGACATACACTTGCATGGCCATCAGTCCGGCAAGGCCGCGTCGTGTCCGGGAGTGGCGGCGGTCTCGGCCAGCGCCTCCTCGACCCAGCGCGCCACCGCCGGATGGGCCAGCACGCGCTCGCAATACGCCTGCAGCGCCGGCGCCAGCGCCACGCCATAGGTCTGGAAGCGGGTCACGACCGGCGCGAAGAAGGCGTCGGCGATGGAAAAGTCGCCGAACAGGAAGCGGTGGTGGCCGAAGCGCGCCAGGCATTCTTCGAAGATCTCGCAGATGCGGCCGATGTCGGCCTGGGCGCCCGGCGTACGGCCGCGGCCCGGCAGGCGCGCCTGGACGTTCATCGACATCGCGCCGCGCAGGTCGGCGAAGCCCGAGTGCATCTCGGCCACGACCGAACGCGCCAGCGCGCGCGCGGCCACGTCCTGCGGCCACAGGTGTTTTTCGGGGAATTGCTCGGCCAGGTATTCGCAGATCGCCAGGCTGTCCCAGATGGTCATTTCGCCGGCCAGCAGCACCGGCACCCGCCCGGCCGCCGAATAGCGCGCGATGTCGGCGCAGGTGTCGGCCTGGTCGAGCAGGATGCGCACCTCGGTGAAGGGGATCCCGGCGGCCACCGCCGCGACCCAGGGCCGCATCGACCACGACGAGATGTTCTTGTTGCCGATGACCAGGGTCAGGCCGGCCGAGCGGGCATTGTCGAGGGTCTGCGAAAGGGTCGGATCGAGTTCGATGGTCTGCATGATGGCGTGGTCGCTTGCGGGCTTGGTCTGTTCAATGGGCTTTGATGGCGTCGAGGCGGCCGCCTGGCGACAGGTATTGCGGCGCTACCGCCTCGAGCGCCGTGAGCTTGATTCCCAGCGCCGCCGCTGTCAAGGCTTTCGCGCCCGGATGGAGGATGTTATCGGCCTTCATCGAATCGAGGTTGTCGCGCGTGATGAGGGGCGTGCCGGGCAGCAGTTCGAACAGCATGGCCTGCAGGCGCGCCAGGCCGTCGGGCAGGGCCAGCACGCGGCGCTCGTGCCCGGCATAGCGGCCGGCCAGGCGCACCAGTTCGGCCAGGGTGTACACCTGCGGCCCGCCCAGTTCATAGGTCTGGTTCGCCGCCTGCGGATCGAACAGCGCGCGCACGAAGGCCTCGGCGACGTCGCCGACATACACCGGCTGGAAACGCGCGCCGGCGCCGGCCAGCGGCACCACGGGCAAATGGCGCTGCAGGCGCGCGAACATGTTCAGGAAATTGTCTTCAGGGCCGAACACGACCGAGGGACGGAACACCGTCGCCGCCACCTCGGGCCGGCTGTGCGCCGCCGCCTCGCCGTCGGCCTTGGAACGCTGGTACATCGAGGCGCCGAGCGGATCGGCGCCAAGCGCGCTCATGTGCAGGTAGCGCGGCACGCCGGCCTGCGCGCAGGCATCGACGATGCGGCGCGGCAGGTCGACGTGGGCCTGGCGGAACTCCGGGCCATAGGGCTTGGCGCGGTGCGCATGCAGCACGCCGACCAGGTTGATCGCGGCATCGTGCCCGCTCACCAGGCGGCGCAGCGCGGCGTCGTCGCGCAGGTCGGCCTCGACGATGTCGACGCCGGGCAGCGGCATCAGCCCCATCGCACGGGCTGCGTGCCGGGTCGGCAGCACGACCGTCAGGTTGTGGGCCGACAGGCGGGCGGCGAGGTGGCTGCCGATGAATCCGGTTCCACCGAACAGTACGACCGACGACAGCTTCATCATGACCTCTCTAGGGCAGGCCGATCCCGCTGGTACGCGGCGTGATCGTTCCCAGGCGGGCCTTGAGCGACTGGGGACGCTTGTCGAACAGCGCGGCGTAGTTCGTCGCATTGGACATCACGTTGCGCACATAAGTGCGGGTTTCCTCGAACGGGATGGATTCGACGAAGACCGCGCCTTCCATCGGCGCCGTCAGCAGGCCGCGCCAGGTGCGCGAGCGGCCCGGGCCGGCGTTGTAGGCGGCGGTGGCCAGCACCTGCGAACCTTCGGCATTGCCCAGCACCATATTCAGGTAATTGGTGCCGAGCGTGATGTTGGTGCGGATATCGTGCAGCATGTCGTGGGCGTAGTCGGACAGGCCGATTTTCTCGGCCACCCATTTGCCGGTGGACGGCATGACCTGCATCAGGCCCGAGGCGCCGACGCCGGAGCGCGCGTCGGTCATGAAGCGCGATTCCTGGCGGATCAGGCCGTACACCCAGGCGCGGTCCAGTCCCAGTCCCTGGGCCGTCGGCTGCAGGATGTCGTCGTGCGGCGACGGGAAGCGCTGGGTATAGTCGAACTCGGTGCGCGTGCGCTCGGAGGTGTTGACCATGCGGTCGAGGATCTCGTTCTGGCGCGCGTATTCGGCGGCGGCCAGCAGCTGGCGTTCGGTAAAGCCGTTCAGGGTCCAGTTCCATTCGCGCGTGCCCTCGAAGCGCATGCGCATCGCGAAGAATTTCAGGGCGCGCTGGAAACCCGGATTGGCCGACACCTGGGCCAGCTCGGCCGCGGAGACCGGCGCCGCGGCGGGTGGAATGCTGACCTGCATGCCCAGCTCTTCCATCGCCAGCTGGCCATAGAAACTGTTCTGGTCGGCGATGCGGCGGAACAGCGCCTGGCCATCCTCGGCGCGGCCCTGGGCCTGCAGGGCGCGGCCCAGCCAGTAGGTCCAGGACGATGCCGCCTGCTGCTCGGCCGGCATCGCCTCGATGGTCGCGCGCACCGTCTTCCAGTCGCCACGGCGCAGCGCAATCCGGGTCTTCCATTCGGCCTGGAAGTTCGACAGCGGCGCGCCGGCAGCGCGCTGCCAGTAATCCCAGGCTTCCGGCGCCAGCGTGAGCGAGGCGGCCAGCGCGATGTTCGACCAGCCGATCGCGCGCTCCTCGGCCGACAGTTTGGATGCGTTCTTGTTCAGGGCCACGGTGGCCAGCTTGACGCTGGTGCGCGCCATGCGGCCGACGGCGACCAGGTAGATCTCGTGCTCGATGGCCGTGTTGCCCACGCCGCGCGCCATCGCCACCGCGGGCACGTCGACCGCCTGGGCCGCGCGGGTGTCGGAAGCGCCCAGCAGCAGCGCGATGCGGCGCGAGGGACCGGTGGCATGCTGTTCGCCGGCCAGGCGCAACAGGGACAGCAGGTCCTTGTTCGTGAACTGGCCGGCCTGGGCCAGCTGGGAGATCAGGGCCGCGCAGGCTTCGCCGTACAGCGGCGGATTGCCGAGCAGCGCACGCGCCTCCTGCGCCACGTTCTGTCCCTTGACCGCGCGCGACAGCAGCGCGTAGCACTTGACCTGGTAGTCGTCGTTGCGGACGAACAGCGGCAGCTCGCGGTCGAAGTTGAACCAGTCGCGCTGGCGCCCGAGTTCGAGCAGCCAGTCATTGCGCAGGCGGTCGGCGATGGCGCTGCCCTCCCAGCGCTTGAGGAAGTCGAGCAGCTCCGAGACCGGCGCGTCGCGCAGGCGCGGTTTGAGCCGATAATAGTCGACGTAGGAGGGAATCGCGTAATTCGGCAGGCGCGCGGCGAGCTCGGCGGCCTTGGCGCCATCGTCCTTGCGCACGGCCTCGCGCAATTGCGCGAACAGCTCGTCCTGCTCGCGCTGGGCCTCGGCTTGCGCCGGCGCCGGCACCAGCACGGCGACGTTGCCGGCGGGCGCAGCGGCCGCACCGGCTGCTGCGGGCGGCGCGGTAGGCGGCTGCGGAGTAGACTGGGCCATGACGCCGGAAGGCGCCAGGAACAGCAGGCTGGAGGCGGCAAGTACGCCGGCGAACAGTGTATGCGGGGACATCAAACCAGTTTTCAATCGAGGCTTCATTTCATCCATGACCAGCGAATCAAGAATAACACGCCCTGCCGTCCAGGCAGGCTCCGATGCAAGCGAACTGCATGAAACGAACCACAAACAGGCGGCAAAGGCGGCTCTGCGCAAGGCGCTCAGGGCAGCACGTGGGGCGCTCGATCCGGCAATCAAGGTCCAGTGGGATGCCCGGATCGGCGCCCAGGTGGTGGCCTGGTGGCGCTTGCGCCAGCTCGGGTCCATCGGCGTGTACTGGCCGCTGGCCGGCGAGCCGGACCTGCGCGCCGCCTATGCCGAATTGCACCAGGCCGGCGTGCGCCTTGCCCTGCCCGTGGTCATGGAACGTCATGCCGCGCTGGCGTTTACCGAATGGACGCCGGGCGAAGCGATGATCCCGGACGAGATGGGCGTGCAGGTGCCGGCCCAGCTGCGCTTCGTCGAACGTCCGCCCGCCCTGCTGATCCCCTGCCTGGGCTTCAATGCCGAGTCCTACCGGCTCGGCTATGGCGGCGGCTACTACGACCGCACGCTGGAAGCCGCGCCGCGCCCGCACACCCTGGGCATCGCCTACAGCAAGCAGCAGGCCGTGTTCTCGCATGCGCCGCACGACGTGCCGCTGGACGTCATCGTCACCGAGGCCAGCAGCATCACCTGAAGCGCCGCACCGCCGGCGAGTATGCACAAGGAAGATGGCGCGCGGGTGACAGGCGCCAAAAAACAACGATGCCCGCGCGACCTTGCGGTTGCGCGGGCATCGGCTCGGCCGCGCCGGCGTGTTCAGGCGCCGCGCAGGCGCTGGCAGATCGCCGTGGTGGCCGCGGCCTGGTTCATGCTGTAGAAGTGCAGGCCGGGCGCGCCGCCGGCAAGCAGGCGCTCGGCCAGGCTGCTGACCACGTCCAGGCCGAAGGCCTTGATGGAGGCCGAATCGTCGCCGAAGCTGGCCAGCTTGAGGCGGATCCAGCGCGGGATCTCGGCGCCGCACATGTCCGAGAAGCGCATCAGCTGGGTGAAGTTAGTGATCGGCATGATGCCGGCCACGACCGGGATGTCCACGCCCAGCTTGCGCACATTGTCGACGAACTGGAAATAGGCGTCCGGATTGTAGAAATACTGCGTGATCGCGGCGTTCGCGCCGGCCTGCACCTTGCGCGCGAAGGCTTGCAGGTCGTCCTGCGGCGAACGCGCCTGCGGATGCATTTCCGGATAGGCCGCGACCTCGATGTGGAACCAGTCGCCGGTCTCGAGACGGATGAACTCGACCAGCTCGCTGGCATAGCGCAGCTCGCCGGCGCCGCCGTAGCCGCTCGGCAGGTCGCCGCGCAGCGCGACCAGGCGGCGGATGCCCTTGGCCTTGAATTCGTCGAGGATCGCGCGGATCGACTCGCGCGTGGCGCCGACGCAGGACAGGTGCGGCGCGGCCTGGTGGCCTTCGGCCTGGATCTCGAGCACGGTCGACAGCGTGCCATGCTGGGTGCTGCCGCCGGCGCCGAAGGTCACCGAAAAATATTTGGGGTTCAGCTCGGCCAGCTTCTGGCGAGCCACGCGCAGTTTTTCCGCGCCTTCGGGCGTCTTGGGCGGGAAGAACTCGATGCTGATATCAGGGGTGTCCATCTTCTTTCTTGAGGAGTAAGGTGGAAAGCGCCCACGAAATCACGCTGTACAGGATCGCTGCCAGGAAGGCAGACCAGAATCCGGCCACGCTGAAACCCGCGACCAGGTGGGAGACGAGCCAGAACAGCAATGCGTTGATGATCAGGATGAACAGGCCGAGCGACAGCAGGGTCACGGGCAGGGTCAGGATGACCAGTACCGGACGGATCAGGGTATTCACCAGGCCCAGCACCAGCGCGGCCACGAGGGCGCTGCCGAAGTGGGTGATGGTCACCGAATGCATCAGGTAAGGCAGGGCCATCAGGGCCGCGGCATTGATCAACCAGGTCAGGAGCAAACGCATATCGTGTCTTTCGTGAGGGCGAACCGGTCCGGCCGCCCGTCACGCGCACCCGATGGGTGCCGCTTCAGGGCGGCAAGACCGGACCGCGCAAGGAGGTCCGGGGCGCCGGGAGGCGCCGTGTCACGGAAGAGATTACCAGATTACCAATAAGTTATGCCGGCAGGATGGATTCCACCGGCATGGACTCATTAATAACGGTAGTGTTCCGGCTTGTACGGACCTTCCTTGCTGACCGTGATGTAGGCGGCTTGCTCGTCGGTCAGCGTGGTCAGTTGCGCGTTCAGCTTCTTCAGCTGCAGGCGCGCCACTTTTTCGTCCAGCTTCTTCGGCAGCGTGTACACGCCGACCGGGTAGGCGTCGGTGTTGGCGAACAGCTCGATCTGGGCGATGGTCTGGTTCGCGAACGAGGAGCTCATCACGTAGGACGGGTGACCGGTGCCGCAGCCCAGGTTCACCAGGCGGCCCTCGGCCAGCAGGATGATGCGCTTGCCGTCCGGGAAGATGACGTGGTCAACTTGCGGCTTGATGTTTTCCCACTGGTACTTCTTGATCGCGGCGACTTCGATTTCATTGTCGAAGTGGCCGATGTTGCAGACGATCGCCTGGTCCTTCATCTTGAGCATGTGCTGCTCGGTGATGACGTGGTAGTTGCCGGTGCAGGTGACGAAGATGTCGCCGTGTTCGGC
>Ga0265798_10001067_pt1 | contig 43576 bp, 41 predicted proteins | sample P3T30metagenome_FD_192430 | JGI IMG/M metagenome (GOLD analysis project Ga0265798, IMG submission 192430) | Plant litter microbial communities from East Loma Ridge, Irvine, California - P3 T30 | ecosystem: Environmental > Terrestrial > Plant litter > Unclassified | place: USA: California... | reverse complement strand
TAGCCGCGAACGCGGGCAATGAAGTGCCTGCGATCAAAGACGCGAGCAGAAAACCGCCGATCTTTGCAGCCAGATTCTTACGCATGCGCATCAGGTTTTTTCCAAATGGATAAGGGGGGAAGTGGTTACTGAATCTGGTCAATTAACGTTGCATGTGGCGTGCAAATACCCCTTCCTGAATTTCCGTTTTTTAGCAGCTCATCAATTGCGCTGCGCCTTGCTGCTTACCTCTACTCACGTCGCTATCCCTGAAAAACCAGTCACCGGTGTTTCGGGGAGTCGCGGATGATTTGACCGGCATTTCGGCGAATTGCTTGCGCGACAGGTGATGAGTTTTCTATTGCATGTAGAACGAATCGATACATTTATCCGCTTTCGACTGGCGCCCCATAGAGCATCCAGTCCGCACGGGTGATCGGTAGGAAAGGCTTCTGGATGAACGCTTGCCGCTGCGTACCTGATCATTGCTGAGCAAATCTCATGTCTGCATGAGCTTTTGGGTGGGTAACCTTTTCGAGGAAAAGCCAGTAGCCTGCTCACATACCTGGCAACGGTCCAACGCATAGGCACCCAGTAAAGGATCAAGTATTCGACAGGCAACAAAGGTTCAGCGTATGACTATTACCTCAATCAATACTCTGGAGATCAGTTTTCTGGAAAGTCCGAGACATGATGTCGAGGCATTGTTGCTCAAGCACATTGAGCAATTGAACAAGGCGCCGGGCTGTTTGAGCTATGCGCTGAGCAGGAGCACAAAGAGCACCGCCCGCTGGATCGTCAGCGGTTATTGGTCGAATGAAGGACACATGACTGATCATTTCTGTACGGCTGCAATGACCGAGTTCATTGATGAACTCATCGACGCCGAGGCCAATATCGCGTTCGCGCGCTTTGCAGCCAATATCGATATTACGGCCTGACCCCGTTATACCCGGCAACTTGCACTGCTCGACCGGGCTTTGACACGCCTGTCAGAAATGCACGCGCACGATTGAAAGGTTATTTCTCGCCACACCCACTCTTTTTATATAAAGGTCTTAACATGAAGCTCTTGAAACGTGCAGCGTTCGTTGTAGCCATATCAGGCCTGGCTGGATGTGCAACCGGAACGCCTGTGCCTGACAAAGGTAATGCCATCGTTCATATCGAAGCTCAGGTCGGCGATGAGATGATTGCACGACGCCTCGATACAAGACCTGCCGAGAGTCTGTCCCATTTCGAAGTCTCGCCCGGCAGGCACTCAATGGAACTGGGTATTGTGGCGAGGGGTTATCAGAAAAGTCAGCGCCGTTGCGTGGCAACGCTTGAGTACAACAGCTTTGTCGCCGATGCGTTTTACACGCTGATCGAAAGCAGGTCGGGCACTGACATCAACGTCACATTGGTCGACAATAAGGGCGATCCGCTGACTCAGAGTGGCAAGGTGCCTTGTCTGTAATCTTGCGGCGGGGAATGAAAAAGTAACCTTCCAAAGGCACCCATAGGCCTCCCGAGTCATACCGCTGAGCCACTCTCCAGGCTCGATGAATCTCCTTTTGAAGGCTGAAGCGGCTGCTCCAGAATGGTTCAGAAGATGACGCCAACTGTACAAGATTTACTGACGGTCTCTACCTCTCAGATAGTTATTGCTGAGTAGCACGATAGAGAGCTTTCCAATCAGGGCGCAGAAGCGCTCGACACTCGACGCTCACATAACAGAGGTTGTCTTCAAGACAAAGCGCCCCTACAGTTGTCTTTATGCACTAAGGCAGCCCGCACTATGCGGACTGCACATCTCACGAACCCCTGTTATGCCTGAAGCTGGAAGCTTTCAGGCTTTGTATGAAAGCGTCGCATCAGGATTAATTTTGCCTCTGTAGCCCTTTACATTGATTTCTATAGAAGGTTTTGACTTGATGCCATCATCATCAATCACCAAACTTCTAACGCCATGTAACTCTGCAAGCCCGGGAACGCCTTCATAAGTAGTTGCGTGAGCTGAACCCACGAATGCGATCCACTTACCTTCAGGCTGATGCAAGCGGATTTTTTCTGCAGCATAATAATTCATCACCTTCGTGCGAGTATTCTCACTGTTGTCTAGCGACGTGGCATAAGTTTTGGCGGTATCCAGTGCTACCACTTCCAAACCGGCGTCCTTTGCAGATTCCACCAACGTTGTAAAGTTGTATTGGGAATTCAGCTTTTGGCCGGGTCCTGATTGACCTTCGGTCTGCATATCAAGATAGGTTTTCAATCTGGCGGGCATTGGACTCCCCTTGGGAGCGCTCATGTACTCACTCAACGCTTTACCATGGGAATCGGCACAAATGTGCTCCATATAAAATGTGCTGACACCTTGAGCCTTCAATTTTTTCATATTTTTTATAAGCTCTCGCTTGCTGGCAACCGAATCATGTGTCTCACCAATGACTAAGCCAGGCGAGTCCTTCAATAGTTCAGTCATGACACCAAGACTGTCTTTGCTCTTGAATTTTTTCAAGGGTGCAAGACATGGCTTGTCTTCCGCCTTGAATTCATCGAAGTAGCGATTGGCTTTAGTAATAAGTGGCTCAGTAGCTCCATCGGAAGGCAGCCACGCTCCTTTTGCGCGCCCTAGATAGTGCTTAATTTCTAGATAATTTAAATTTATTTGAATCTCTTTTCGGCTTTTAGAGACTATAACGTCTTCTGTCTTCACACCGTCCCGGGCCAGTCCTTTTCTAAGGGACGACTCGCCGTCGTCCAGAAGCTTTTTGACCAGAGCTGAAGGCATCCCACCGCCTATAAACGATGGATCGAGACTGAAGCAATGCGCACTCTCAGCCCAGCTTGCCAGCTCAGCAAGGTTATTAGCTTTAACGGCGGTATCAGACCGAGGCATGGTTTGGGCCGAAGACGAGGCGACACTTTGACTGCCATGCACATGACTGCTTGCCATGTCCGGCCTACGCCTTCTAGTGTGCTGAACGCCTTCGTCTTTTGACGGCTCCTGTCCTTCGATCCTGGCTCTGATCTTCGCTGCATCCATATCAGGATGTCGTCCGGCAGAAAAACGCTTCACGCTGCCTAATGTCGGAACTTCAGGCTGCGAGCCGGCTGATTGAGACGAACTGGCCTTTGGATTTCGATAATCAGGCTGTTCAGGAGGCGTCGTATCGGATCGCGCTGCGTCCGAGACAGAAGGGTAATAGTTTGTAGAAGAGCCGCCTACCGGTCTCATGTTAAATCTCCACTCATTAAAAGTCGTTCAGAGGCCGGACTTAGTGCGACACGGCCGTGGTAATCCAACTGATCAATGCGCCTTGGAAATCCCGAACTGATTCAGCACCGGATCGACGTTATGGTCGAACGCTTTCTGCGCGTGTTTCTTCTTGATCGCATCGACAAGCATTGAAATCCCGAAGCCCAGCGCCATGGCACCGTCAATCGCCCAGCCTATGACGGGAATCGACGCACCAACCGCCATGCCGGCAGCCATACCGGCGGCCTCACCGGCAACCATACCCACAGCGCGCCCGACCATTTGCCCGGCCATACGGCCAAGCCCGACCGAGGCCTCGCGGCCCAGCATCCTGGCACCGGCGTCGACTCCGCCTTTGATCGCTTCGGCACCGTATTTGGCACTGTCGTAAATCACTTGGGCCGCACCCAGTTTGTCGCCCTGCTTGAGCATGTCCTTCACAGAAGCGAAGCCCATGATGGACTTCAAAAATTTGGGGCCGTGACCGGCAAGCAGATCCTTTACGACCGAGGCTTTCTGACTTTCGTCGGTCTTGCCTTCCAACAATTTGCGCCCCTTTTTGGAGTTCTGCAGTTCGCTGACCGTGGAGTTGGCATAGTCTTCGTCCAGGCCTTTCGTGAAATCACCGGAGAGCACGCTGTCGTAGGCGTCTTTCTGGCCAGCCAGCATCTGCATGGCCTGCTCGCCGTCGACTTTTTTCTGACGCAGAAGTTGATTGAGCGCACCTCCGCCAGCAAAGTTATTCAGGTAGGAGTCCTGGATTTTGGACTCCAGTTTCGGATTCTTGCTCACCACTTCCTGAGGGTCAGGCACTTTCCCGCCGAACAAGTCCTTCTGTAGCTGTAACTGGGCGGACAGATTGTGGATGGCGGTGCTGTAATCGGGGTTGGGATTGTGTTTATTGACGGCGTTGTCGGCAGTGGTCAGGTCGTTTTCAAGTGCCTGACCGCTGTTGACGCTCTTTGCCTGATCGGTGATCGCTTTGTTCAATGCGGCATCACTGCGCACCAGTTTGCGCTCCTGTTCGGGAACGCTTTTGTTCAGATACGTTTGTACATCAGGGTCTTCCTGCAGTTGCGAGATACGCTCAGCAAGCTCCTTTTCGGTTTTCTCGGTATTACGGAGTGCCCGCCCTGCGATCACGCTTTGCTGTGTCTGCTGCAGCTTGATCATCACCGCTGCTTTTTGAGCACCGCTGTAGGACTTGGACTTCTCTGGATCGAACACGCTCGCATCAAGATGGGTGATGTCGATACCTGCAACGGCGTTGATCGTCGCGGCGTCGCTGAGCATACCCGCGAACTGGCCACCATTGGTGGGCGCGCTCTTTCTGATCCATTCGCTCATGTTCTTTGCGTTGAATAACAGATCGGGACTATGGGCAGCCTTGGCACGGCCCTTCATGCCCGCCTCATCCAGTTGATTCAGAAAGCCGGGCTGCGACCAGGTACTGCAAGACTGTTTGAGCGCTCCCGAGAGCCCGGGGTTGTTGGCAGCCAGATTTTTCAGGTCTTCAGCACCCACGTTGTCATCGACATCAGTCTTGTCCGTGGCACCCACGGCGTTGTGGGGATCGGCGGCTCTGGCCAACGGCATATTGGCCCGCATCAGTGCGGCATTGCGTACCATTTCCAGTGACTGCGGATCAGCGCCCGGGTTGTCGTGCTGATACTTATCAAGGTCTTTGTCAGCATTATCGGCAGCCTTCTCCATACTTTTGGCGAAGGTCTTGAGATCTTTATTAGTGATCTTGCCGTCCGCATTGCCACCGCCTTGCGCGGTATCCACTGCGGTTTTCAGCGCCGGATTGGCGTTGATGAATTCCATCGCTTTGGCAGAATTCTCGCCCTTCTCACGCGCCATCCAGGCCGCTGCGATAGGTCGATTGAGCTCTTTGGCCGCTTGTTCGCGCTCCCCATCTGGCAGGTGGGCAACCATCGGAGCCCAACGCTGGAGCGCGTCGGCACCGGAGTATCTGGAATCATCGAGAAAGGCCGCGTCGCTGGCTTTGGGCGCATTGGCAGCATCCGATGCATCGCTGGCCTGGGTGCTTTCAACAGGCACCGTTGCAGAGGTGGGTGAAACACTGGAGGCCTCAGGTTCCGGCTCAGGTTCGTCAGGGGCTTCAACGTCGTTGCTTGCAAACGCAGCTTCATACAAAGACGCCAACGACGAGGAGGAATCCGATATAACCTGGCCAGCGTCATTGGCGAAGTCAGAGGCACGCGATACCGCAGAGCCGAACTGAATACCCGTGTCCGAGTTTTTCAGGTTTTTGACTGCCGGCAATGTATTAGCCAGCTCGCCTGGGTTTACTTGGGGCAGATTACCGCTAAAGCCGGGAGAGCTGTTTATACGCATGAGAGGTCGCCGTCCATAAGTGAAGGTTGATCACTGTGTGGCCGACGACACCAGTCGGTTCCCGCTCTGCCGGAAAATGCGTTCTCATGCGAACGGATCAATATGCTGCTTCAACTGCACTCGAGCACGCGAAAGGCGTGAACGCACCGTACCGATCGGCACGCCCAGGCTGCTGGCCGTGTCCTGATAGTTGCCGTCCATCTCCAGTGAGACTTCAAGTACTCTCTGCATGTTTGAAGGCAGGCAGCCGATGGCCTGGATAACGCGTACCAACTGCCGGTGTCCATCTACCTGATGGCCAACATCACCATGGCCTTCCAGCTCGGAGTGAACCTCGTCTTCCCAGCTCTCCTGATAAGGCTGGCGATACATTTTGCGAAAGTGGTTGCGGATCAGATTCAGCGCGATACCGCACAACCAGGTTTGCGGCTTGCTTGCATGCTGAAATTTATGTTCGCTGCGCAGGGCTTCAAGAAAGACGCACTGCAGGATGTCGTCCACATCGTCAGGGTTCATCACGCGCTTCTGAATGAAGGCCCTGAGCATTTGGATCTGGTCCTGAGTCATCTGTCGCACACCCGCGTGAGAAGAAGACTGGCGGGATTGAGTCTTATCGAGAATCACAACGCTTGGGAACATGGGGGCTGCCCTGAGTAATGGTGTACAACCCCTATAGCGATAAGCGTGCCATACAAAAAAATCACGTAAGCTATTGAATAATAATAACTTTAAAAATCATGTAACTCTTTGAAATACATTTTTTTGCGCAACCCCCCATTTTTCACAGACAGCTTTTGGCACAACCGCTGTACCTCTTCATCTGAGGGAACTGAACTGACTCAATGGCCCACTCAGCGGTCATGATCTGGCTCAGAACTTTCCTATGAAAATCGTCGCCCCGCCGATATTGCCAACCCTTCCGGTCGCTCCGATCCGTGTTGTGGCGCCTGCTGCGCGGCCGATTCGAGCGCCGGAGCCACACACCAAGGGGACATCCCCCCAACAGATCTCGCGCTTCGCGGCAGCGTTGGTACAGCACAGTCGAGTACTGCGCCAGCGGGAGCTGATCGCCAGCAGAAATGCCCTGCAATCGCGGGCAGTCAAACTGGCCGAGCTCTCTCAACTGCTGATGAGTGAAGAGGACACCGGACTTGATAACGCTGCCAGGGTATTGCGCAAAAAACTGGCCCAGGACGACTCATCCGAGATCAAACAGGTTCTGGACTTTGCCGAGGGTGACGCCGCCAGGGCTTATGTCGTGCTACAGACCGCCCGCAAGCAGGCAGAGTCCGAAGGCAGCCCGCAAGAATACGAAGCCCTGACCAACAGGCTCAAACAACTGCGACGCGAACTCGGCCCCCGTGCAAAAGCCGGCATCAGCAACGCCAAAACCTTTCGCCAGTACACGGATAACAAGCGCCGCGCCACGTTGCGCAATTTGTATAGCGTCGCTGTCAGCGGCCAGCCGAACATCATCGGGCTTATCGAAGCGTTGATCAGCGAGCAGGAAGAACCCGGGCAGTTTGCTCTCGACCTGCGCGACATGCGCGTGGCGATTGCCGACGACTTGTCGGCAATCTCCCCTTCAGCCTCCCCTGAGCACCTGCGCACATTGATGCACGGCCTGAACACCGCGCGGCATGTGGCCGCGTTGCTGGATGGATGTAAACAATTGCTGAAGCGGATGGGTAAAAAAAATCCCGGCCTGACGGTCGATCCCCCAGCGTTTCTCAAACACCTGCTGACCCTGACAGCCAGTGGTATGAACGTGAATCAGACGTTGCAGTTGACCCAGCACATTGGTGGTGAGCAGATCAAGCAACAACTGGTGTTTCTCAACGGCTTGCGCCCGATGCTCATGAAACTGCCCATTCTGCTATGGCGAGACATGAAGAGCCGGCAGACCGCGCTGAACAACCTGCTCGTCCTGATGAGCGAACTCACTCAACAGGAACAGAAGCAGATGTATGAGGGTACCGCCTGATGAATAAAGTCATTGACCTGTTGAATGGCGTGGCGCTGGCGGCCATGCGTCGCTCGGAACTGGTTGGCGCGTTCTTTGTTATCGCCATTGTGTTCATGATGATCACGCCCTTGCCAACCGGGCTGGTGGACGTGCTCATCGCCGTGAACATTTGTATTTCGTGTCTTTTGATCATGTTGGCCATGCATCTTCCCAGGCCGCTGGCGTTCTCGACATTTCCGGCAGTGCTGCTGCTGACCACCATGTTTCGACTGGCTCTGTCGATCTCTACCACACGTTTGATCCTGCTCAACCAGGATGCAGGCCACATCGTCGAGGCATTCGGCCAATTCGTGGTAGGCGGCAACCTCGCAGTCGGTCTGGTGATCTTCCTGATCCTGACCGTGGTCAACTTCCTGGTGATCACCAAAGGGTCAGAACGTGTAGCAGAAGTCGGCGCTCGCTTTACGCTGGACGCGATGCCCGGCAAACAGATGTCCATCGACAGTGACCTTCGCGCCAACCTAATTACCGTCTACGAAGCACGTAACCGTCGTTCAGAGCTAAACAAAGAGAGCCAACTGTTCGGAGCGATGGACGGGGCGATGAAATTCGTCAACGGCGATGCCATCGCCAGCCTGATCATCGTTGCGATCAACATGATTGGCGGCATCTCCATCGGCGTCGTGCAGCACGGCATGACCGCAGGTGACGCTCTGCAGCTGTATACCGTATTGACCATCGGTGACGGCCTGATCGCACAGATTCCCGCACTGCTGATCTCGGTCACCTGCGGCATGATCATTACACGTGTCCCCAATACCGAGGCAGGCACCGAAGCGAACATCGGTCGAGAGATCGCAGAGCAGATCACCAGTCAGCCAAAGGCCTGGATTATTGCGTCTGTGGCCATGCTCGGCTTTGCAGCTCTGCCTGGCATGCCGACGGGCGTGTTCATCACCATTGCCATCATCTGTGGCGCAGGTGGGCTGCTCCAGCTGCAGCGGGCCAAACCCAAGAAGCAACAGGCGGATGCAGCCCCCGTGCCGCCGGAACTGAACGGCAAGGAAGACCTGCGCACGTTTTCTCCGAGCCGTCAGTTCGTGCTGCTGTTTCATGCAGGCCAGAACCTGGCACAGATCGAAACGCTGGTCAGCGAAATACGGCAGCGACGCAACCGTCTGGTGGTCAATTACGGCCTTACTCTGCCCTCGCTCATTATCGACAGAGCACAGGATCTGCAGCCGGATGAGTTCCGTTTTCTGGTTTACGAGGTGCCGATACTCAAGGCGACGTTCAGTCAGACCCATTTGGCCGTGGATGCACGCGAAGTGGATCACGAACAGACGGCCCTCGCCATTCCAGGCAGTAGCGACCGCCAGGAAGAACAGTGGGTCTGGTTGCCAGCCGATTTGCCAGAGTTTGAAGACAACCGACTCAATGGCGTGAGCGCCACGACATTGATCGTCGAGCGCATGGAGCGTGCATTGCAATCCTGCGGACCGCAGTTCATCGGCCTGCAGGAAACCAAAGCCATCCTCAGTTGGCTAGAGGCCGAACAGTCCGAGCTTGCGCAGGAGATGCAGCGGGTACTGACCCTGAGTCGATTCTCGGCCGTTCTGCAACGACTCGCCTCGGAGTGCGTACCGCTGCGTTCCATCCGCGTGATTGCCGAAACCCTGATCGAGCATGCCCACCACGAACGCGATATCAGCGTACTGACCGACTACGTGCGTATCGCGCTCAAGTCCCAGATCTACCACCAATACTGCGGTGCCGAAGGCTTGATGGTCTGGCTTTTAACCCCGGAGAGTGAGGGCTTGCTGCGCGACGGCCTGCGCCAGACGCAGACCGAAACTTTTTTTGCGCTGGATAACGAGACCAGTCAAATACTGGTGCAGCAACTGCATATGGCGTTCCCCTTGCGTGCGTCCGAGCAGGCTGTTCTGTTGGTCGCGCAGGATCTGCGCAGCCCGCTGCGCAACTTGCTCAAGCAGGAGTTTTATCACGTCCCGGTGTTGTCTTTCGCCGAAATCAGCAATGCGGCCAAGGTCAAAGTCATGGGTCGTTTCGACCTGGAAGATGACCTCGAGTCGCTGGATAACGAGCATGCGGCCTGAGCCTGAAGGGCTCGGGTACAGGGAGAAAATCGGATGTTTGAATTACGCGTACTGAACGGTCATCACCAGGGAGCAGCGCTACCTCTGGTGGGTGAACAGTGGTCGATCGGTTCAGCCTCCCAACAGGATCTGGCACTGGATGATCCGGGTATAGAGAGCCTGCATGGTCACCTGCAACGCCTGGACGACAGCTGGGTCCTGAAGGGTGAACAAGGGCAGGTATGCGACGAAGCAGGCAACGCTCAGGCCAGCATGGAACTGACCCTCAACAGCGCGTTCATGCTGGGTTCGGTATGGCTGTGCGTCTCGCCTGCCGGCGATGACTGGCCTGCGGCGCCTGAAGTGAATGATCCACCACCAGAACCACAACCGACGCGCAACAGCGCGCCGCTCCAAAAGGTTTCGTCTCGTTCACAAAAACTGTTGAACCGCACGACGGGCATTATTGCCGGTTTGCTGATCGGCGTTATCGGCAGCGCGTGGAGCCTGAGCCGCCCAGGGCCTACGGCGCTTGATCCAGAAGTCGCCCAGGTTTCGGCAATAACACCGTCAGCCTCGAAGGAGCGGGATAAACCGTCGAAAAGTCCCGCTGTGTCTGTACAGGAAGTACGCGACACACGCATACGTCTGGCCGATGCCGATGCAGTGAAGCGCCAGCTCAACACCATGCTCAGCGACCGCATGCTGAGCAGTATCAGCATCGATCAAACACCGGAAGGTCTGGTTCTCAATGGCACGGCCAAGGACGAAGTCCTGCTGGTTTACCAACGCATGTTGCAACGCTTCAAGGACAGCTATAACTCCCCGGTCACCGTGATGGATAACGTCTCCAGCGCACGCAATACCCTGCCGTTCGTGGTGGTGCAGATCCTGACCGGCCCTCACGCGCACCTGGTAACCGCTGACGGCCGTCGCGTTTATGTTGGCGACAATGTGGACGGGTTGCGCCTGTCCAGCATCGACGAGCACCGCCTGCAGTTCGACGGTGAGCGCCACATCGAGGTGACGTGGTGAACGCCGCACTGGATCAATGGAAAGCTGTTCACACGGCACGCCTTTCACAGTACAGCGCCGTGCGTGTCAGCGGTCGGGTAAGCGCGGTGCGGGGCATTTTGCTGGAGTGCAAATTGCCTGCCGCCAAAGTCGGCGACTTGTGTGAAGTGAGCAAGGCGGATGGCAGCCTGTTATTGGCCGAGATCGTGGGTTTCACGCCCGATTGCACACTGCTCAGTGCGCTGGGTGCGCCCGACGGGATTCAGGTCGGCGCGACGATTCGCCCGCTGGGCATTGCCCACCGGATTGGCGTCGACGACAGCCTGTTGGGCTGCGTGCTGGATGGCTTTGGTCGACCTTTACTCGGCGATGCCCTAGGCGCTTTCGCAGGTCCCGACGATCGCCGCACGACCTTGCCCGTCATTGCCGATGCCCTGCCGCCTACCCAACGCCCGCGTATCAGCAGAGCCTTGCCCACCGGAGTACGAGCGATCGACAGCGCCATCCTGCTGGGCGAAGGCCAGCGCGTGGGCCTGTTCGCCGGTGCCGGTTGTGGCAAGACCACGCTTATGGCCGAACTGGCCCGCAACATGGATTGCGACGTGATTGTCTTCGGTCTGATCGGTGAACGGGGACGCGAGCTGCGCGAGTTTCTCGATCATGAGCTGGATGAAACCCTGCGCAGCCGCTCGGTTCTGGTCTGCGCCACGTCGGACCGATCGAGCATGGAGCGTGCACGTGCCGCGTTCACGGCAACCGCCATCGCTGAAGCGTTCCGTGAAAGGGGCCAGAAAGTGCTGCTATTGCTCGATTCCCTTACTCGATTTGCCCGTGCACAGCGTGAAATCGGCATTGCCTCGGGTGAGCCTCTGGGACGCGGCGGCCTGCCGCCTTCGGTGTACACCCTGCTGCCACGTCTGGTGGAGCGCGCGGGAATGAGCGAGAACGGCTCGATCACTGCGCTTTACACCGTACTGATCGAACAGGATTCGATGAATGACCCGGTAGCGGACGAGGTGCGCTCGCTGCTGGATGGCCATATCGTGCTGTCGCGAAAACTGGCCGAGCGTGGTCATTACCCGGCCATCGACGTCTCCGCCAGTATCAGCCGAATCTTGAGCAACGTGACCGGTCGCGAACATCAGCGGGCCAACAATCGACTGCGCCAATTGATGGCGGCCTACAAACAGGTGGAAATGCTGCTGCGTCTGGGCGAGTACCAGGCAGGTTCAGATCCCGTCACCGACTGTGCGGTGAAGCTGAACGAGGACATTAACGCATTCCTGCGTCAGGACCTGCGCGAACCGGTGCCGCTGGAGGAAACACTGGACGCGCTTCTCAGAATCACCTCGCAGTTGCCGGAGTAAACAATGGACGAGTCACTTGAAGAAGATCCGCAGCGGGCCGCGTTCGAGCAAGTGATCGGCCTGCTGACCCCGTTGCGTCAACACCGTCAGGCCAGTGCAGAACGGGCGCGACGCCAGGCACAGGTGGAACTGAAATCCATGCTCGACCACCTATCAGTAACCAGAGCGTCGCTGGACCTTGAACGTGGCCAGCAGAAGCGACAACGCGACACGCTGTCGCAAGACCATCTGGAAAAGACCATCAGCCGCAACGATGTGGATCGGTGGCAGGCGCGAGAAAACGCCATGCTTGAACACCTGGCCAGTATCCGTGAGGACATTGAGCAACAGCAACGGCGGATCAGCGAACAGCAAGCTCTGGTGCAAGCACGACAGCAAGAAGCCAAGGCGTCTCAGCGTGCGGTCGAGAAACTGGCCTGCATGAGCGAGGCACTCAACGAAGAAGGTTAAGCGCCGATGTCCACAGCGATCAAACACGTACCAAAAACATCTCCTGCGCCCAAGCCCCAAGACACCGGAGAACATGAATCGCCAGCACCGACGCGACGCACTGTGCAGTCTGGACGAGTGCCGGCAGGACCGGTTGAAAAACGCTTGGCATCCGCTGGCATCGGCCGCGGCGAATCGACATCGGGAAAACCCTCATCAAGCAGACTCTTGCAGAACGAGCCCATGAGCGCCGACGGGCTGTTCTTTTCCCAGCTGTTGGTCCCGGTTGTCGGCGAAAGTCCTGAACAGCAAAGCTTTGCAGGAGGCAGCCTGGAATTTTCACCGAAAGTTGAAGCTATGCCCACCCGACTGATCGATGAAGTCGCACAGCGTCTGCCGCAACAACCGACAGGCCCGCTCAACTTCACCCTGCTGATGCCCAATCTCGGCAAGGTCCGCGTCAATGCCGAAAAAACCGACAACCGCTGGAGCATTCAATTGGGGTTCAGCCGCCGTGACGTCCTCAAACGCGTGAACGGCCACTCGCGTGCCTGCCGAGATGCACTGGCGCAAGCTCTGGGCCACGACGTCGATCTCGATTTTCACGAAGATCCTGAGGCATGAACGCATTGCAACTGCGCAAGGTTGACCCGCTGCTGGCCCAGGCCACGCGTGTGCTGGGTGCCGGGCAGTCCCTCGCGTTCGAAGCACAGGGTCAGCACGGCGAACTGAGGCTTTTTCCACAGGCAGCCGAACCCGACGCCCTCCCCCAAGGCGTCTGGTTCAACACTGCGGTGGGGCCGTTGTGCCTGAGCGACGCTGAAGCGGTACTGAGCCTGTTGGGCGATGCACCGGCGGCTTTGGGCGGCGAACACCAGGAATGGTACTGGCCGTTTTTCAACCAGCGCCTGAGCTCGACGATCGCCGAGGTGCTGGCCCCCGTCGAGCCGTTGTTCGATGCCCCTGACGACATGTCTTCAAGCTGCAGGCTTCAGGTGCGTCTGGGCGCTCAATCGCTTCACGCCTGCCTGCACAGTTCATCGCACACCCTGCTCAGGCTTTTGCATTCGGCCCCCTGGCAGGCCCGGCACAAGGCGGTGGATGAAACCTGGACAGTCACGACGCCGCTGATCATCGGCGAGGTGGCACTGACACTCCATGAGCTCGTATCGCTGCGCCCGGGAGACGTGGTGTTCCCTGCCAGTTGCCGGTTCGACAGCACGGGACAAGGTCGCCTGGCGCTCGGCGCAAGGCGATGGGCCGCGCAGGTCGACAGCCAGGCGCAGCAATTATTTCTGCGGATCAGCCACGAGGAGCAGGATCAGAATGAGTACTGAGGATCTTTACCAGGAAGCGCTCGAAGACCTGGACGACGATGATGAGACCATGGGCGAGGTCACTGAAAACGATCATGGCCCTGAAGAGGAATTCTGGTCCACGGATGATCAGATCGGGCAAGGCTCGGAAACCCTCGATGATGAGCAATCGCCGCCAGCCCCTGAGGACACTGCATTCGAGAGCCTGGCGCTGGATCTGACGCTGCGTTGCGGCCAGCTGACGCTGACCCTTGCAGAGCTTCGGCGTCTGGATGCCGGAACCATTCTTGAAGTCTCGGGCATCGCACCCGGATACGCCACGCTGTGCCATGGCGAACGGGTCGTGGCCGAAGGCGAACTGGTGGATATCGACGGCCGGCTTGGTCTGCAGATCACCCGAATGGTGACCCGGTCATGATCATGGAAGGCGCTAACCCGATCATGCTTGCGCTGCTTCTCGGGTCGCTGTCGCTGATTCCATTCCTGCTGATCGTTTGTACGGCATTCCTGAAAATTGCCATGACACTGTTGATTACCCGAAACGCCATCGGCGTTCAGCAGATTCCACCCAACATGGCTCTGTATGGCATTGCCCTGGCCGCAACGATGTTCGTCATGGCCCCGGTGGCCCACGATATTCAGCAACGGGTGCGCGAGCATCCCGTGGAACTGGGTAACGCCGATAAACTGCAAGCCAGCCTCAGAAACGCGATCGAACCGCTGCAACGCTTCATGACCCGCAACACCGATCCGGATGTGGTCACCCATCTTCTGGAAAACACCCAACGCATGTGGCCCAAAGAGATGGCCGATCAGGCGACCAAGGACGACCTGCTACTGGCGATCCCGGCCTTTGTGCTCTCGGAGTTGCAGGCCGGGTTCGAAATCGGTTTTCTGATCTACATCCCGTTCATCGTCATCGATCTGATTGTCTCGAACCTGCTGTTGGCGCTAGGCATGCAGATGGTTTCACCCATGACGCTTTCGCTGCCGCTCAAGCTATTGCTGTTCGTGCTGGTGTCGGGCTGGACACGTCTGCTCGACAGCCTCTTCTATTCCTATATGTGAGACGACCATGGAAGCGTTGGCGTTGTTCAAGCAGGGCATGTTTCTGGTGGTCATTCTCACCGCACCTCCTTTGGCGGTGGCAGTACTGGTCGGGGTCATCACTTCATTGTTGCAAGCCTTGATGCAGATCCAGGACCAGACACTACCGTTCGGGATCAAACTGGGCGCGGTGGGGATGACGCTGGCCATGACCGGCCGCTGGATCGGTGTCGAACTGATCCAGTTCATCAATATGGCCTTCGACCTGATCGCACGGTCCGGGGTCAATCACTAGATGCCGTTCGACGCGCAGAACCTTTTCGAACTCATGCAGGGCATGGCGCTGGCGATGGCGCGACTGGTGCCGTGCATGATGTTGGTGCCCGCTTTCTGCTTCAAGTACCTCAAGGGGCCATTACGCTACGCTGTCGTGGCAGCGGTCTCTTTGATCCCTGCGCCTGCAATCAGCCGTGCACTGAGCGCGATGAACGGAAACTGGTTTGAAATCGGCGGGCTGATCATAAAGGAAGCGGTACTGGGCACCTTGATGGGGCTGCTGCTATACGCCCCATTCTGGATGTTCGCCTCTGTCGGTGCGCTATTGGACAGTCAGCGCGGCGCGCTAAGCGGAGGGCAGATAAACCCCAGCCTTGGCCCGGACGCAACACCGCTGGGCGAGTTGTTTCAGGAAACCCTGATCATGCTGGTGATTCTTACCGGCGGACTTTCACTGATCACTCAGGTGATCTGGGACAGTTACAGTGTCTGGCCGCCTACCGCCTGGCTGCCGGGAATGACCGTTGAAGGTCTGGACGTCTTTCTGGAACAACTCAATCAGACGATGCAGCACATCATGCTATACGCCGCGCCTTTCATTGCGTTACTGCTGTTGATCGAAGCGGCATTTGCAATCATCGGTCTTTACGCGCAACAACTGAACGTCTCTATCCTGGCCATGCCGGCCAAGAGCATGGCCGGCCTGGCATTTCTACTCGTCTACTTGCCAACCCTGCTGGAACTGGGCACCGGACAGCTGCTCAAACTGACCGATCTGAAGTCTCTGTTCAGCCTGCTGGTGCAAGTGCCGTGAGCGAAAAAACAGAAAAGGCCACGCCCAAACAGATACGTGATGCAAGGGAAAAAGGCCAGGTCGGGCAGAGCCAGGACCTGGGCAAGCTGCTCGTCCTGATGGCTGTCAGCGAAGTGACGCTTGGCCTGGCCGATGAGAGCGTGAATCGCCTGCAAGCCTTGCTGGCCCTCTCCTTCAAGGGAATCGACCGCTCCTTCCTATCTGCGGTCGAGCGCCTGAGCAGCGAAGGTCTATCGTTGCTGATCAGCTTCACCTTGTGCAGCGTGGGTCTGGCGATGCTCATGCGCCTGATCAGCAGTTGGGCGCAGATCGGCTTTCTGTTCGCGCCCAAAGCCTTGAAGATCGACATCAACAAGATCAATCCCTTCTCCCATGCCAAACAGATGCTCTCGGGGCAAAACGTCACCAACCTGCTGCTGAGTATTCTCAAGGCCGTTTCGATCGCTGCGGTGTTATATAGCCAGGTAAAACCGGCTCTGGGCACTTTGATCATCCTGGCCAACAGCGACCTGGTCACGTATTGGCACGCATTGGTCGAGCTGTTCAGACACATTCTGCGGGTGATATTAGGCCTGCTGCTGGTGATCGCCATGGCCGACTTTGCGCTGCAGAAATACTTTCATGCCAAAAAGCTGCGCATGAGCCACGAAGACATCAAGAAAGAATACAAACAATCCGAGGGCGATCCGCACGTCAAAGGCCATCGTCGTCAGCTTGCTCACGAAATTCTCAATCAGGCACCCAGCCCTGCGCCAAAACCGGTGGAAGACGCCGACATGCTGCTGGTCAACCCCACGCACTATGCGGTAGCGCTGTATTACCGACCGGGCGAAACACCTTTGCCAATGATTCACTGCAAGGGGGAAGACGATGATGCACTCGATCTGATTGCCCGCGCCAAAAAGGCCGGCATTCCAGTGGTCCAGAGCATCTGGCTCGCCCGTACGCTGTACAGGGTCAAGGTCGGCAAATACATACCCCGCCCTACTCTGCTGGCTGTGGGTCAGATTTACAAAGTGGTTCGCCAGCTTGAAGAAGTTACCGATGAGGTGATCCAGGTCGAAGTCGAGCTGTAACAGTCTGTCGCTGCCATCGTAACCGTCGAGAGCGCCTGAGGCCTAAGGCCAGAAGCACAGTCCAGCGTCTGCTGCGCACATCAGATGCACTTGATAACGAGCCCACCACAACGTCAGTTCAGTTGCTTATCGGAGGGCTGGAAAAACGCGGCGTCGCATTGCCGCTCAGATCAGGCCCGTACCGTCTCTTGATTTCAATAAGACCGGACACTTGCAGAGACTGCATGCGTGAACTGACACTTGGCAAAAAAAAGACCGCTTCCACACTGTGGAAACGGTCATCTTTCAGTCCGGCATCACACCTGAAAAGCTAAGCCAGATGATCCAGTCCGGCCAGAATCAACTCGTGCCGCCGAATGTCATCCAGATTGGTGACAGAATCCGGGGCGTCGCTGACGGCGTGCCAGACAACGAAATCACGCTGCACGTCCACAAACAGGAAGTAGTTATTGAACCGCTCCGCCTGTGAAAACCTGAGTTGCAGCGCCTCTCGCAGTTGTTCGGGGCGCAACGCCCGTCCTTCGACGTGAAGGGCAATACCCCAATCATGGTGCTCACGACGGCTGACGAAAGCCACCCCGTTGGCCACAGGCCACACTGCGGGGTTTTGAGCGGCGACCTGAGTGTAGAACGCCACTTTTTCCGTTACCTCAATCATCAGTCAGTCCTTTAACTGCACCACAGTGTAATCGCGCTCATGATCCTGGTCGTCCAGGCCGTCACGCATGTCTGGCGGCCACCAAATGACCAGTTCGCGGTTGGTGGAGTCAGGACGTTTGCACGCGTATCCCGAACAGCCGTGGGTGGCGCACCCCGTCAGGGCGGCGAACACCACCAACGTAATCACAACGCTACTGAATTTCATGGTTTTGCTTCCCGCAACAGTGAAGGCCGGCTGGCCTTGGCCATTTTTGATATTTGTGGTTGGCGCAGGGCGATATAGACCTCGCTTTCTTCTCCGGGCTGCAACCACGCGTGAGGCCAGGCGGCAACACCGATGACCCAGCGACCGCCGCATCGGCTTTCGTCCACACGCACCGGTCTGTTGGTGTTGTTGCGCGCTACGACCGCTGCAACACCCCACTCTTTCTGAACGAACCACTGTGAACGTTGCCCATCAAGCGTAAGGCCCTCGCCCGGGTCACATAGCGTGTCGGTTTCAAATGGCAGGGGTTCACCTGCACGCATGCCCACCGGTGCAGCGCCATCGACCATCTGGGTGAAGACTCTCTGGATGTCGCCGCGGGTCGGCAAATCTGAGCCATCGCGCCGCTCCGTGATCTTCTTCATCTGATCATCGACGTCATGCGGATTGCCGTTTTGCACGTAGCGGGCTGGATTGACCTGATCGCCGATCAAGCGTGGGGTCAGGATGAACAGCCGCTCACGCTGGCTCAGCTCACGACTGCGGGATTGAAACAACAGCTTGCCGATATAGGGAATGTCGCCCAGGAGCGGGATCTTGCGAATCCTGTCGTTGGATTCCAGACTGTGGAAACCGCCAATCACCAGAGAACCGTGCTCGGCGATCACCGCCTGAGTACTGACGTTCCCTTTGCGCACGCTAGGCTGTGTATCGTTGATCGTCGACACATCGATCTGGCCGTCCTCGATATCGACGATCAACTGAACTTGAGGTTTGCCCTCGTTATCCAGTGAGCGAGGAATGACCTGAAGACTTGTACCAGCGGTGATCGGCAGGATGTTGGCGGCACGCTCGGAGGTTGCCGTGAGGTATTCGGTGCGACTCAGGTCGATGACCGCAGGCTGATTCTCGAGCGTGAGGATCGATGGATTGCCGATGACGGAGGCCGCACCATTGCCTTCCAGCGCATGAAGCTCGGCAGAGAACTTGCCAGCGTTCTGGATAAACAGCGTAGAACTGGTGCCCGCGTCGAATAGATTGGCCCCGCCACTGACACTGCCGGCATTGAAGTTCCAGCGACTGGACAGCTGTGCAAGCTCATTGCGATCAATGTCGAGAATCACTGCGTCGATTTCAATCAGATTACGCGGTACATCCAATTCCTTGACCAGCTTTTCGTACATCGGTTTGCGCGATGGCAGGTCGTAAATCAAGACGGCGTTGTTACGCACGTCCGCACTGACCCGGATATTTGTTTTTCCACCCGATTTTCCGCCTTTGTCCGATTTCTTGCTGCCAAAGCTCAGAACCCGGTCAAGGCTTTGCTGCACGGCACTGGTATCGATGCCACTGGAGTCCATGTTGTAAGGAAGACTGGAACCGGCACCCGCCCCTAAACCCGAGGTGCTGCCAGCGGAGCCCGACAGCAGATTGATGCTGCTGACATCGTCGCCGCGCGAACGGGCTTCAAGCAGTTCCTGAAGAATGCTGGCAACACCTGCAACCATCAGCTCCTGATCACGATAGTGAATGGAGCGGTCTGCCGCGTTGGCATACTTGAGTGGCAGCACCACAACGTCCTGCTTGTCTGCTTTGTCCGGCTTCTCGACTTTCTTACTGTAATCGCGCACGAGCTCCACATATTTCGCAGGTCCCCGTACCAGCACCACCCCTTCATCCGACAAAACACCCCAGCCGAAACGCTTGTCCAGCAGGCCGACATCGGTCAGTGCCTTTTGCAGGTCGTCCACTGCATCGGATGAAACCTCGATGCGCGCCGAAGTGTGCTCGCTGGAGCGGCTGACATAAAGCGTGTCGTTATAGACGAACCACTGAAAATGGTATTCCTGGCCCAGTCGGTCGAGGAACTCCTGAGGACTCTGGGCACGAATACGGCCATCGAGTTTTCCGGGTATATCGGACGTATCCAGCGCCAGACCGAACTCCTTTGCAAAGTCGGCCAATGCCGTCACCAGGTCTGTCTGTCGGGCATCATATGCGTAGGCAGTTTGTTTCCAGGCCTCAGGTACTCCCGCCCAGGTGGCAGGTGTCGCCATCAGCCACAATAGAGGCAACCATATTAAAGCCTTGCGCATTTCACACTCCAGGTTGCCAGTGATTTAAAGTCGAGTGCCCGGTTGACAGGGGCACAGGGCTGCCAAGGGTGGCGTGCATCAGGTTGAGCATGGCCGCACGCTGATTGGCCAGGCTTTCCAGACGATCAAGCAGATCATCAACGCTGCACGAACTCGGTAGCCAGCACATCAGGACGCAGCATCGGGTCTGCGGATCGATAGCGAGCGCGCCATAACAGCCGCACGCCAGGCTTGCGCCGCCTTGACTGAGCAAGGATTCAAGTCTTTGCGGGTCTTGGGAGTCGTAAGGATCGAGCAGTTCAATGCTGCACGTGATGCCGTTATCAGTCCTCGCAAGACGTGCATTGGCGTCGTCGATCCAGCAGTCCAGCGCACTGGGCGGGCGCTGGCTGCTCCAGTGGTCGAGGATCTGCTTGAAGTCACTGAATTCCATCGATGATTGCTTTCGTAATACCGTGCTTGGCACGCTGGCACTCGCCCAAGGCAATGTTGGCGACGCTGACGTGCTGTTGGGCTTCATTGAACGCTTGCATGTCTTCAACCGAGCCGCTTTCCGAGGCGTCAATGGCTGCATCGTCCAGTTCGCCATGAGCACGGCTGAAGGAACGGTCAAGATGGTTTTGCAGACTTTGGAAACTGATCATGAAGGGTTGCTCCAGCAAAAGGATTCATATCCTGAGTGGAGCAAACACGTGTAGCGGTTCCATTTTGCGGCGAACGTCAAACGTTCACAGTGGCCTCGCCACCTTGCAATCCATTGCGCAGCGTCGCCCAGTCGATATCGAACGCACCATTGGTATCACTCAGACGCAAACTGCCCACGGCAATTGTCGCATCACGTTTGAGCTGCCAGTGCTCGACGAAACGGCTCTCTGCCAACCACTCACTGACTGGCTGGGCCATGTCGGGATTAACGCTCAGCGTCGCAACCACTTCGTTGAGCTGGCTGGCCGCCAGGTTTCTGGCCAGTGCGCGCGCCCGTTCCGGCAGCGTGGTGTCGTCCAGCAAATGACACAATGACTCGCTCAATAACTGCTCTACGGCCAACATGACCTGTTCCTGCAATGCTTCGCGTTGAGCCTGTAGCTCGGCAAGCAACGCGTTGGCCGATTCCCAGAACTGCATCAGCGCCTGTTGCTGAAGCCTGTCGGACTCTGCCTGTTTGCGAACCAGCATTTGATCAGCCTGTATCTGCGCATCGGTGAGGATGTCACGTGCCAACAGGCTGTCGGTGAGCACCTCACGCCGCAAGATCGGCTCAGGCAGCAGCGATGCAGCCGTCAGGGCAATACTGCGTTTAGCGAGCATGAAAGAATTCCCGATGCAATGGGTGGAATGAGAAAGGAAGATGACGTCAGGTCGCAGTGATACGCCAGAGAACGGCCTGCCATAACGTCTGCAATTTGTTCTGAGGGACGTCACAGAGTGACTCGGCCACTTCACCCGGTGCCCAGAAAAGTCGTGCACGCGACCAGCAATCCGGCCCAAGCCAGGCACCCAGCAGCAATCGCTCATCCTGGCTGTCGGCCTGCAGCCAGACGGCTGGACGCAATGCCTTGGTAAGCCCCCGACACCACTGACCGTCTGCGCCCTCTGCCTCGCTTTGGGCGAAGCAGATACAGCGCGCCAGTTCTAACGCGCGATCTCGCTGAGAAGCCGTCAACGCCAACCAGCGCGACATCGATTCGGTTGGCGCGGGCGGCTGGGCGGGCTCTATACCCAGACTCTGCAAAAACATGCCGTGGCGGCTGGTGAGGAGTGCATCACAGTCGCTGATCGATAAGCCGCAGACATCTGCAAACCTGCTCTGCCACGCTGGATGCGCCCAGCGCCATGGGTTGCACCACCAGTGGACCCATTGGTCCTCCGCAGTCGCCCCCATCATGCACGCGCCGGCAGATTCGAACGACTTGCCCCGCCCAGACCGACCCGACGCAGAATGGCTGCACGCCAGTCACCGCGTACCAGCAGGACAACAATCAACAAAAACAGCATCACACAGGCAGGCGTGACCCAGAGCATGAGGTTCCAGAATGGCAAGTTTGCGCTGTCCAGTTTGAACGGTCCGAAGCTGACCCACTGCGTGGTTTCCTGAAACGCCGCAGCAGGCACGAAGACGATAGAGAATTTCTTCGACTCTGCCGACTGGGTGGACATCCCGGGAATGCTGCTGGCCACCATCTGCTGGATTCGCCCCCGAACACTGTCCGGATCAAGTGATGCAGAGTGCTTGATGAAAACCGCCGCGGACGCAGGTTGAACCGGCTCGCCCGGCGCTATGCGCTCAGGAAGCACGACATGCACCCTCGCGACAATCACACCGTCTATCTGCGACAAGGTTGCTTCGAGTTCCTGAGACAAGGCGTAGATGTAACGAGCGCGTTCTTCCAGAGGGGTCGAAATCACCCCCTCCTTCTTGAAGATTTCCCCCAGGCTGGTGCGTGAATGCCTGGGCAATCCGGCAGCATCCAGCACACGCACGGCACGGTTCATATTGCTGGTCGCGACAGCCACCACGACACCCGTTTTCTCCGTTCGTTTCTGCGCGTCGATATGCTGATCGGCAAGACGTGCGATGACCTCATTGGCGTCCTGTTCGGAAAGTCCGGAGAACAAATCGGTTTCATCGCTGCACCCGCCAAGCAACAACATGCAGACCATCAGCAACCCTGCGCTCAGAAATCTCACGTGAACCTCTACTGCAGGTTGGTCAGCTTGTCGAGCGCCTGAACACTCTTGCTAACGACCTTTGTGGTCAACGCCGTTTGCAACGAACATTGCGACAGAGCACGGCCCATCTTGAGAAGCGCCGCGCCGTCTTCGGCAGCAGGTGCCTTTTTCAACGCACGCATCGCTTGCTCCGTCAGTTTTTCCGTACTACCCAGCGTGTCGGAGAGGGTGCTTGCCACCTTGTCGGAAAGCCTTGAGGTGGCAGACGACTTGTCAGGCGCACTGACTGCGCTAAACAGGTCTGCGTCCGCCTGAACCGGCTCGAAAGTGAGCCCGGGTTGCACGTCCTGTCCAAACTCGGTCGTATTTCTATTGATGCTACTCAAATGGGAAATGGTCATACGTGCTCTCCGTCAGGCGGACATCCGTCAGGACATGGCCGGTTTATTGTTGCTTTGCAGCAATGCAGTCACCAGCAGCGCTGCAGTCAGCTCGGCACTGAACTTCACGTCATCACCGCCCGGTTTTTGGCCGGCATGATGTGAAGCATCCAGCAATTTGCCAAACACACCGCCGGGCTTATGGCCGGCACTCTCCGAAGCCTCCAACAACTTTCCAAACACATTGCCGGGCTTCTGGGCGCCGGTATCGGAAGCGTCAGACACTTTCTGCGGTCCACCGCCCAGCAACTGAGCAAGGTCTTGCATCGTCAGGAGCTTTTCAGAACCAGACTTGCCCACTGAATTCTCCTGCTCGCGGACAGGCGATCCCAGACCGCCACCGGTAATGCCTGAGTCGTTTTGCTGCTTGCCGAGTACCTGGCTCAGCACGTCGAGCGCCGAGCGCAGCGTCTTTGTGTCGTCTGCGTCAAGATGAGTGCTCTGGGTCAGCTCGGTTTTCCATGAGCCCGATTCAGGCTTGGGAAAGGCGCTCTTGTTGTCGTCCATGAATTGCCCGACCTTTTCCAGCATCGGCATGTTGTCTTTGGACAGCGTTGACCCTTGGCTATCCGAAGTCAGCAAATCATCCAGCATCGACTTGGCGAGGCCGTTGAGTACCTGCGAGGTGAGGTCGGACTGGCCACCGGCATCGCCACCGATATCTCCACCGTCCAGGCTACCGCCTCCCTCCACGCTATCTCCACCCGACCCGATACCCCCGCTATCCCCGCCACCCAAACCGGAGCCTGCATTCATGTCAGCAGATGCACCGAAGTTATCGCCGAGCTTTTCATGGATCAGCTTGTCGAGCGCGGCCATGATGTCCTCGATGCCGCCCCCGGACTTGCCGTCTTTAGCCATCGCTTTCGCCAGCATTTTGCCAAGCGGCGAGCTTTCATCAAGGCCGCCATCTTTGAGCAGCGCCATGGCCAGCTTCGCGATGACCTCTTGCAGTCCTTTGCTGGACTTGCTGACGTTCTGACTGTCTTCGTGGGCACCGCCCAGGTTCACAACCAAGACCAGACTGTTCCCGGAACCGACGCTATTAGCACCTTGCATAAACCCGCCCTCGTATGGCTGCCCCCTCGGCAGAGGGGGCGTTCACGAACACTTAATAGTTGATGTTGCTCGCAGTTTTCGCCAGGCTGCTCATTTCTTTGCCCGCGGAGTCTTGCTTGCCTGCGGCGATAGCGTTCATGGTGTCCATCTTCATCTTTCGGACCGTTTCAGCCGTCTGCAGGTTGATCAAGGCCGACTGGGTTTTATCCAGCGTCTTGTTGGCGTTCTCTTGAGCCTTGACGGACTCGTCGTTGACATCGCCACTAGGCATCATCGATTTGTCAGAATTTACTTGGTTACTGCGACTGACTTTTCCGGCCATAACATGTCACCTCATCAGATTCACTAGCGTGATTGCCAGGTACTCACTAGGTGGCAACGGCCAGAGATTCGGTTCCAGCATGGCTGCAAAAAAATCAGATCCGCAATTCCTTGAGGCGTCGATACAGCGTACGACGTGGCATATCCAGCTCCTGGCTCACCGAATCGACGCAGTTGTCGTGGCGCTTGAGTGACTCTTGAATCAAGGCTTTTTCGATAGCGCGCAGTTGAGTCTTCAATCCACTGCCCTGGTGCTCATCATCGCAAGGCCCGGCCCCAAGCAACGGCAAGCCGAGCACGAAGCGCTTGGCTGCGGCCTTCAGCTCTCGAATATTCCCGGGCCAGTCATGCGTCAGGAGTTGCTCCTGCTGCAGCGGGCATAGCCTGGACACCTGAAAGTCCAACGCCAGTTCCTCGGCGACCGCATTGGCAAAGCGCATGAACAGAGGAACGATGCGCTCCTGTCTGGCACGCAAGGGGGGCAGCTTCAGGGTCAGCACATTGAGGCGAAAGTAGAGGTCGCGGCGGAAGGCGCCCTCCTCCACCGCGTCGTCCAGCGAGCGTTGGGCGGATGCAATCACGCAGACATCCAGCTTGATCGAAGAGGTCGAACCCAGCCGTTCCAGAGCACGGGTTTCCAGCACGCGCAGCAGCTTGGCCTGCAGGCTGAGCGGCATGCTATCGATCTCATCCAGATACAACGTGCCGCCTTGCGCTGCTTCGATATAGCCGGCACGGGATCGATCGGCTCCGGTATAGGCACCACTGACCACGCCAAACAACTCACTCTCAGCCAGCGACTCGGGGATGGCTGCGCAGTTCATCGCCACAAACCGGCCTTTTCGGCCGGACAACGTGTGGATGCGCCTGGCTATCGTATCTTTGCCGGTACCGGTCTCGCCCGACAGCAGTACATCGATCCCCAGTTGAGAAATGCTTTCAGCCACAATTTCCAGGTTTGGAACACGTTCGTGCAGGTCATCATCGAATCCGTCTTGAACAATCATCCATAGTCTCTACAGAGCAGTGGTGCGTTAACAAAAGAGAATCCAATCAGGGAGCAGTGATCTGCGCCGCAACCCCCAGTTCTTTCATGCGGTGATACAGCGTGCGACGAGGAAGCTCGAGTTCCTGGAGCACCGCGTCGACGTTGTGCCTGTGCCGCTTGAGAGCATCCTGGATCAGTCTTTTTTCGATCACGCGCAGTTGGGTACGCAGCCCTGTATCGCAGTCTTCAGGCTCCAGCAATTCGACGCCCAGTAACGGGAAGCCCAGAACGAAACGCTTGGCCGCAGATTTGAGCTCGCGAATATTGCCGGACCAGTCATGACTCAACAGCAGCTGTACACGCCCACTGTCCAGCACAGGCGCACTGCGGCCGAATTCGGCGGCAATAGCCTGGGTGAACTGGTCGAACAACGGCAGAATCTGTTCGCGACGTGTGCGCAATGCAGGCAACTGAAGCGTCAATGCATTGAGCCTGAAATACAGGTCGCGACGGAAAAGTCCTTGTTCCACCAGTTCATCCAGCGGCCGCTGGGCAGAGGCGATGACCCTCAGATCAACAGGGATGAACTCGGTGGAGCCGAGTCGTTCGACGCCACGGTTTTCGAGCACATGCAGCAGCTTGGCCTGCAGGCTCATAGGCATGCTGTCTATCTCGTCGAGGTACAGCGTGCCGCCATTGGACGCTTCGATGTATCCCTCACGGGAGCGGCACACCCCCGTGAAGGCACCGCTCGATACGCCGAAAAGCTGGCTTTCGGCCAGTGATTCAGGGATAGCGGCGCAGTTCATGCCCACGAAAGGACCCGTGCGGCTGGACAGGTTGTGAATGGTATTGGCCAGGGTGTCCTTGCCCGTGCCGGTTTCCCCGCACAACAGCAAATCCATGTCCATGATAGCGCCATTCATTACGACTTGATGACCTTCCGACTGAGCGGTAATACCCCAACGCTCTCGAGCATCTGTAATAAATTTAGTGTCCATCGTTTACTCTCACCAGGGGGCCAGGCGGAACATTAATACCACGCCCTACAAGGCATACATATACTAATTTAGTTCCCGAATAAATGAGAAAAACATCACAACCTCGGAAATTACCGTCACGATGACATCATTCCCTCAGATGCCTCTCCAACGTCGCAGCCTTTAATAACAATCATTATCAACCACCTCAGATTTCACGCTAAACACTCTAAAAACCCCTACTTTTAAAGATAAAAACCCTGTATTAACCGTGACTTATGAGAAATTATGACGTCCGTCATACTACAAGCCCCCCCTGAAAAACGCGATTCAAACGCCCCAAAAATGCGCAAACGGTGAATAAAACACTTTAAAAAGCGCGGGAAACACCACAACAAAGTTCAACTAACGCTTTCAAAAAAACACTCACTCACGCAGTATTAATAATGAGCGCATCACCTGAACCCGCCCGACCAAGTTCAACTATTAAAGAACAGATTTTTAAAGACACCGCGCAGAACCACGATTAAAACTTGCACAGAAACTTAAGTAAACGTTGCGGGTAGTGACAGTGAGTCCGCAGAGACGGTGAGACTTATAGGCAATTCGGATTTCCGAACAGGAAGGCGTCACTGTTCAGGACGGACGTATGACGTCCGCAATCTATCGGGCCTGCGGGGACAAGAAATGGCGCTGAGTCCATTCGGCAATCCGAACGTCAGGCCAAGCTGGCGAAAATTAGCCAACAAAATGAGGTTAACGTGTCAGCGGAAATGATTCAGCGTAGGACAATCCGACGATGCTCAATAATAACCCTACGCATTTGGGATCCATAAATAGGGTTGATACCAACATATCACTGAAATTATTTCTAAATATTTGTATCAATCATTTACAAGTCGTTACAAAAGTTCACACACATAACCATTAGCAGACATAGAAAACATGGCTCCGTGCCACAAGTCTGCAACAAAAAAGCTGCTCGTTTGAATGCAAACACGTCGAATCGGATTGATCAGCGCAAGGTATTCACGAGAAAAAGCACCAGAAAAGAGCATTTTTTCAGGGGCTTTCAATTTTTCTGGGCGCTTTGGACCGCGCTTATTGGCGGGGGTCGCTGGCGAACACAACCACCCGTGGACCGGTTGGCAGCTCACGTGGACCCGCACGATACTCGCTGTCATCCCGCTTGCGAGGCGACGAACGGTCGTCAAACGTTTGTATGATTCGTTTCGGCTTTGTTACAGAAGCCTGAGTGATTTCCGGATTCGCTGTTGCAACCTGAGGCTCGGTAACAGGGTCGGCAAGCTTGGCGGGTTGTGCGGCTTGGACAGGTGCGGGCGCAAGGCCGGCGACCTGAGGCTGGGCAGCCGACTCGGCTGCCTGCACAGCCTGGACCGGTGCCAGTGCCCGGGTAACGGCCACCGGCTCAGAAGGCGGCTTACGCTCAGCGATTTGCACAGGCTGAACAGCCCTGATCACGGGCGCTCTCTCCACAACCTGAACAGGGCGTTCGGCCTTGGACGATGAGTCGCGCTCAACCACTTGGCTTTCCGGTCGTTGCGGGACTAAAGGAATGACAGGCGTCTCGCCGGTGATCCGTGTGATGCCCGCCGTCAGCACTTGCCTCTGCGCCTTGGGGATCAGCAGATGTCCCGGACCGTCGAGGGTCTTTTTACGTATGAAAGCCGAGTTCAAACGAAGCAACTGACCTTCGTCCACACCCGCTGTCGCCGCCAACAAAGGAAGGTCCACTGACCGATTGAGCTCAACCACATCGAAATAAGGTGTGTTGGCGACCGGGGTGAGCTTCACGCCGTAAGCCTCCGGGTCGCGCACCAATAATGAAAGGGCCAGCAGCCGTGGCACGTAGTCCTGGGTTTCCCTGGGTAACGACAGGTGCCAGTAATCAGTGGGTAAGCCACGTCGTCTATTGGCCTCGATCGCGCGCCCGACAGTGCCCTCACCTGAGTTATAAGCAGCCAGCGCTAGCAGCCAGTCATTGTCGAACTGATCATGCAGGCGTTTCAGGTAATCCATGGCTGCCTTGCTGGATGCAACTACATCACGGCGGCCATCGTAGGCAGCGCTTTGATGAAGATTGAAATCACGCCCGGTAGACGGGATGAACTGCCACAGCCCCGCAGCGGCTGCAGACGAGCTGGCCATAGGGTTGTAGGCGCTTTCGATCATGGGTAGCAGCGCCAGCTCCATGGGCATACGCCGCTCGTCGAGCCGCTCGACGATAAAGTGCAGATAAGGACTGGCGCGCTCGCTGGCGCCACGCAAAAAGCCACGATTGCTCAACAACCAGTCACGTTGCCGAACGATCCGCTCGTTGATCTGCTGACCCTCCAGCAACGTGCAGCGCTGGGCAAGTCGTCGCCACACATCGTCGCCCGTGTAAGGCGGCAGATCACTGATCACTTCTCCACGCTGCGGCTTCGATACCGGAGCATCAGCCTCGGAAAACCATCCGGCAATAAGACGTGGCGTGCGCTCGCCGTGTGGCCGCGAGTAGTCCACCGACTGGCAGCCTGCACACGCAACCCCTAAAGCCAAGGCAGCTATCTGGATCGAGCGGGCTATAAGGCAATAACTCGGGGGTGGATGAAAGGCTGGCATGAGCGGCGACGTCCTGATCGTGTATCCCTACGTGGCGTACTCGCCATTCCGGTTCCCTGCAACGGGGGCTTGATCAGGACCAATTGTGCTGCTGAATCCTTTCAGCTTCATCAGTCACCAAGGGAACCAGGTGCCATGTCCAGACACTCAGTTCATTAAACATATTTAAGGATTCGGCCAGCTAACCGGCTAGCCATCACACCGACAGGGAGAAGCAGCGTGCAAACACCCTCAATCAATCGGACCACCGCAAACGCGTTACAGCCGCAGACACATACGTCATCTGGCACGGCTACCGATGTCCGGCAACACGCCAGGCCAGTGAGCCAGCGAGCGTCCCATTCGCTCGTCAGCATTGGCAAGAGGATGGCCAAAAACGTCGGCAAAATGTTTCAAAAACCCAAGCCCCCTCGCCAGATCGTTGAAAACCGGCCCGTCGCCAGAGCGCCTCTCAGATCTGACTTGAAAAAACCGTCAGATGACCCGCTGACGCAGGCGGTGCAGTCGTCGGTTCCTGTACGCAAGGTTCGTTTCGATTTGCCTGAGGATCCGGTGGAGCAATCCAGTGGCTCGGCCGGGCCAAAAGGCACAAAAGGCAAGGGAAAAGCCGTTGAAGATACGAGCCTGACGCAAGAGTCAGACGACCACCTTAAAAGCGACGATGACGTGCGTCAGTGGCCGCTACGCTCTCGTCAGGACGAAGCAAGTACCTCGGGCACCACCGCGAATGAAACCATAGAGCCATTGGCACCGCAGCCCGGCAGCCTGAGCCGCAGTAAAGCCGGACGTTTTGACGGACCGGCCGAAGAGCTGGTGCGGGCCGGTCAACAACAAAGCGCAGTTACTCTGGATACAAAAGGCAAACCGGACTTTTCAGCATTCCAGACACCCGGAATGGCACCCTTGCTGGACCAGATCCTCGCGAATGGCAAACAGACCTATCTGGCTTTACACAGTGAACCGGGTGCCGAGAACCATCTGTTGCTCGAGTCGAGCGGACATCTGCTGCACATGACGCAAAACGATGTGTCGCTGGCGGTGATTCGCAGCAGCCAGCAAACGCCTGCAGCCGGAGCCCAGAAGCATGCCGATGTCGGTCTGGAAGCGAACGCCGGTCAGGCGCTGGTAACGGTCAATGGCGAAAGCGCAACACTCCAACTTCCGGGCAAAGCCCACTTGGCACAGATTACGGGCGTTCACCGCAACCCTGACGGTGAACAATTGCGCGTACATGAAGACCGGTTGTACCAGTTCGACACCGTCGCCCTGCGCTGGAAAACCCCTGAAGGTAACGAAGACAACGTCTTCAACAGCCTGACAACCGGCGGCAACGGGTCGATCTATGCAAAAAGCGACGACGTCGTCGTTGACCTCTCCAGCATGGAAATGCCGCACCTGGAGGTAGCCGAACTTCAATCATTTTCGGTCGCGCCAGACAACACGGTTGCCTGTCTGAGCGGCAAAGACACTCAGACGCTTCTGGTGGCAGACATGAGTCCGGGCATAGGCGGCCCACGGCATCAGAAGACGCTCAAGCTTGATGGGGGCAATGCACAGGCTGCATCGGTTGGATTGAGCGCTGACCACCTGTTTATCGCAGATACCCAAGGCAGGCTTTACACAGCCCCGCGCGATGCGCTCAAGAGTGACGCCCCCCAGTTGAGCCTTGAGCCTGATCAGCAGTATCTACTTGAAGGCAAGCCGCCTGGTGGACACGACAAAGTCACCGGGTTTATCAGCGGTGACGATGGGCGCATACATGCGCTGGTCAAGAATCGTCAGGGCGACGTTCATTCACATGCGCTCGACCCGCAACGGTCGCGGCTGCAGAGCGGCTGGAACCTGACTGAAGCCCTGGCGCTGGACAACACCACCGGTATGCCAACGGTTGCGCCCCCCGAACCCGCCGCACGACTCAACCTTGACCGTTCGGGCCTGGTAGGCCTCAGCGCCGGTCGCCTGCAGCGCTGGGACTCAACGCCTCAATGCTGGAAAGACGCTGGAATCAAAGACATCGATCAACTGCAACGCGGTGCCGACAGCAACGCCTATGCGCTCAAGGGCGGAAAACTCCACAAGCTGACCGTCAGCCCCGAGCATCCCAATATAGTCTTCGGCGCCCACACATCGCTGGCCCAGACGGCGCGCTCTACCAAGGTGGAACTGGGCACGGAGATCGAAGGGCTTGAAGGCCGGGTCATCACCGCCTTCGCAATGGTCAGCGACAAACAGTTCGTCGCGCTTGACGACGAGAAAAAACTGACCGCTCATCGAAAGGACGGCGAGCCGGTCAGCTTCACTCACGAAGGACTGCAAGGCGATATCAAAACCCTGTCACTGGACGAAAAGCACAACCTTTATGCTCTCACCAGCACCGGTGGGCTGTTCCGTATGTCCAGGCAGGACTGGCAGGCCACCCGCCCGTCGGATCTCACGAAGGCCAAGTGGAACCCAGTCCCTGCACCTGATGGGAGGCCTGTCAAGGCGCTGTTCAGCAATGATGACAATACGCTGAGCGTGCAAGTCGAGGGGGCTGCGGATCAAAGCTTGATGCGCCTGAAGGGCGGTGAGTGGAAAACGTTTACGCAACGCCCTGTGGAAGAAAATGGCCTGAACGACACGCATCAAAGAATCAAGCGATCACACAAGAACTGGCGCATCCCTCTCACCGGACTGACTGTGAAACATGAGACAAATATAGGGGGGCGCGGCGGCATGGAGAAAAGCCATCGTGCGCCTGCCCGGGAATTCATACGCGCCAACATCTGGAAGAACACCCTGGAAACACCGCGCTGGATGAAGAACGTCGGCAACCACATACAGCATCGCTATCACGGCCGCGACGGTCTCATGGAGCTGTACAAGAAAGAGTCGATCGTGTTCAAGCAACTGGAGCTGATCCACGAGGCGGAAGGATCGGTGCCTGCGCCGGGCAAGGACCTCAAGACACGTATCGAGCAACTGAAAAACCTCGGGCCTCGAGGCGAAAAACTCGTCAAGGATCTGGAGTCGCTGCGCAAGGAACTGGAGGATCACAGCCATACAGCCCTGATTGCTATCGGACAAAGTTTCGGCACGGTGAAAAACCTTCACCAACAGGACGGTGTTCTCAATCAGCACGGAGAGCTGGCGAAATCGACCCGGCGTCTGAAACTGGGCAAGAAGCTTGAGAGCCTGGGTAAAAAGCTCAATTTCAAGAGTTCTGGCCACAACCTGATCAAGGAGCTGGATAACGCCCTGTCCCGCATCGCCCCCTCTCCCGCAAGCCCGACCGCCGAACTGCTCAAGACGCTCAAGGACAATGGCGTGAAAATCTCACACCAGAAAACCGACATGCCGCTGGGCCAGCGTCGCGATGCCGGCGAAGAGCAAGGGCTGAGCAAAGCCCGCCTGGCGCTTGATCTGGTAACGCTCAATGAGCTGGGGAAACTGCTGGACCAGGCGGAATTGCTCACGCCCCAGAACGACCTTTCTGCCCTGGAGCAAAAGCTGGCAACGCTGCGCGATACAACCTATGGCGAGAACCCGATCAAGGTCATGACTGATATGGGTTTTACGGACAACGCAGCGTTGGAAACATCCTATGACTCGGTCAAAACATTCCTGAAGGCGTTCAAGAAACCCGACCACGCGGTGAGCGTCAACATGCGTGCGGCGACCGGCAGCAAGGACCAGATTGAACTGGCTGACAAATTCAAGTCCATGCTGAAACAGCTCGAACACGGCGACGATGAAATAGGCCTGACTCGCAGTTATGGTGGCAATCTCACCAGCCCATTCGTCATTCTCGCCGACAACGCGACAGGGCCATGGCCAACAGCTGGCGCAACGGGCAACCGCAACTATATTCTCAACGCCGAACGCACCGATGGCGGCATTACCCTTTACCTGATCAGTGAAGCGGCAGGCAACGTCAGTGGCGGCGTAGGCGCGGGCAAGGATTACTGGCCGGCCTGGGTCGACGAAAACAACCCGGCGAGAAGCGTCGATATCGGTAACGACCGCAGAATGAACCCCGGCTTCCGTCTGGGTGGCGAGCTCACCGCCACTGCTGCGGGCAGCCAGCGCAATGGCGTGATCTTCAATGTGGCTGACGAGAACATCGACGCATTCGTTGACGATCTGTTCGAAGGCAAACTGAACCCTCTGCAAGTCATGAAGAAGGCAGTGGATCATGAGACCTACCAGGCCCGACGCTTCAACTTTGATATCACGGCAGGCGGCACCGCCGAGTTTCGCCTCGGCTTCGACATTTCCGAGCAGGACAGCGATCCATTGTCTGCGGTGGCACGCCTCGGCGTACTTGCCAATGTCACGGTCAACCTGATGTCTTACACGGACTACTCCCTGACGCAAAAAAACGAAAAAACCGAGCTGCGCGAGGGTGGCAAGAACCGCCCACGCTGGCTCAACAGTCTGATGATGGGGTTGCAGGGACGAACGCAACTGAGCGGCACGCACACTAACCCGACTTCGACACCTGCCTCAGCCCCCGGCCCGACACCGGCCACCCAGTCTGCTGCCAACAACGTGGGCATCAACGCGACCGTCTCGGTAGAAGACAGAACCGTCAAACGGGTCAAATTCCGCTACAACGTGGCGACACCGATGACGGCCAAGAGTCTGGACAAACTGTCTGCCAGCCTGGGCAAAACCTTCCCGGACAACGCCACGAAAGCCAGCCTGGCCGAACTGGCAAAGCTGACTGACGCTGCGTCTGGCGAAGCCCCGGAAGCCGCCGTCAAGGCGCGGCTCGACGGACTGAAAGCGCTGTTCGCTGACAAAACCTCGCAAAACGACCAGCAATACAAAGCACTGCGTGATTTGAAGCGCGCCGTCGTTCAACATGAGTCATCGCTCAAGAAGCACAGCGTATTGGACAACGCCCGTTTCGAAACCAGCAAGACCAATCTGTCAGGGCTGGATTCAGAGAGCATGCTCACCAAAATCATGAGCAGTGTCAGAACGGCCAGCGCTCCGGGTAACGCGACCAGAGTTGCCGAATTCATGCGCAAGGATCCCAAACTCCGCGCCATGCTCAAAGAGATGCAAGCCAGTGACGGAACGCTGGCCCGTGTACGTCTGGAGCCCAAGGATTCGCTGATCGACAGAATCGACGAAGGCAGCCTCAACGGCGACATGACCCAGAAAGAGCTTTCCGGGCTGCTCGAAGATCGCAATCAGATGCGAATCAAGCGTCTGGTCGTTTTTCACACCGCCACACAAGCGGAGAATTTTACCTTGCCGACGCCGCTGGCCAGTTACAACAGTGGCACTGCCCTGAGCGTCACCAAAGTCCTGGGACGCGTCAATTTCGTCTACGGAGAAGATCAGGACACACCGATTGGCTATACATTTGACGGAGAGTTGTCGAGACCGTCGCAATCGCTTAATGAAGCTGCCGACCTGCTGAAGAAACAAGGGTTTGAATTCAAGACCTGATGGCCGCAAACGCAGAGCGCCGCATCAATGCGGCGCTCTGCCCTACGTGTGATTCATTTACGCCTGCAGCAATGCCCGTGCCTCACGTGCCTGGATGATGAAACCACGGGCTGTATCGCAGAACTGCGCCTCATCCAGCACCGCCAGTTCACGCTGGGCACAAAGCCGAACATCACCCTGATCGACGGCGAACCAACTCCCGTGCATTCGAGCGACATCGAAGTTCAGGCTGAGCAGTTTCTGTAAATCCGCAGCGCGATCCGGAGAGCGCCCAACGCGGCAGTGAAAGATCACCATCTCGCTGTGATCCGGCATCTCGATCACGGCCGCTTCATTGTCCTGACTGTCATATAAGGCGCAGACGCCATTCTGAGCAGTGAGCGAAGTGCCCAGCTGTGCCCCCAGGGACTTGATGAAGCGGGAAAAATCAGGTGCTGGAGCTTTCATTAAATAGTCCTTTAAGGGAAGGAGTTAAGTTGCAGAACTGTAGGGGCCATCAGTCCGAATAGATCACGCAGCGGGCCTTTGCTGATGCGCGAAAAGGCCCGCACGTTGTCAGGGTTTGCGACCCTCTTCCATGGCTACCATCGCTTCATCGTCAGGCGCGCCCGTTGTTTGCGGCAAACTGTCCGGCTTCAACGCATTGCTTAACGATGAAAGGCCAGTCTTCACGCTCCCTTCAGCAGCCCGAGCCAGATCGACCACCAACTGAGTAGGCAACTGCAAAGCACCTCGGCCAATGTGGTAGGCGTCCTCAAGCTTTCTAGGAATGCCGCCCAGCGTTCCTGGCTGGAAGGTATGAGGCAGTGACTCTCGGTCTGGATGGAAAATGTTGTTCAACGCTGTTTCTGTGCGACTCGTCAACTCGGACTTTCCACCTTCACCGGCGTCCTTCAACGCCTTGGCTTCGGTTGAGACCGACTGGTTAGCATAGAGCGTTGAAAGGTACGATACGGAACCTGTCGCCGCCAACGCCATATTACGCAGGACATTCCCTGCACTCAGACCACCGCCCGCCGGCGCGGTTGCCAACGGCGGCAACGCAGCAGTCAACGCCGAACTCTGGATACCTGAAACTGCCTTGCTATAAAATGCGGTGCGCACGCCCGCGTCGTTGTAGACGTCCAAACCTTTGGCCAACTCTTTCGACAATTTGGTCTCAGACCTGTCTGGGGTGAATACCGGAATCTTGCGCCCGTCAGGATCGATATAGGTGGAATTCAACTGAGCAACGGTCTGGGTAGCTGCCGATACGGCCCCGGCCATACCAGAAGTGAGCGCTCGTGCATGCACAGTCTGACCGTTGATTTGATTGAAATCATTTAGTAACTGACGAACCGCCTGGCCACCGCCAAACGCTCCATAAGGAATCATTTCACCCAGAGGGTGCGTTGACGAGAACTGGACCTTTTTCTGGTTAAGCACCGCACGTTCGCCATCGACCAACGCTTTGTCTGCGCTCAACTCCTGTTCAGTTTTTCTAACCAGAGAACCTTTCTGGTTTTTAAGTTCGAATGGATCCGGAATCACCGAGTTGGTGTCGATACCCTTGAGCGGCAACATGTTCAAACGGTCATTGAGACCTGTCGCCTGCAGTCCACTCTGAACCACTGGTTTGAGAAAGTTGGTAAAACTTTCGTGAGCAACCCCGGCTACCAGTCCTACCACCGCAGCCCGCAACATACTTGCGTCGCTGCTATTGGCAGGTACAGTCTGCTGCATTTTGTCGTTGGTCGCCGAGCGCACATAGCCAAGGTGCGTCATTGACGAGAGAAACTGGGGGATCGCTGCCGCGACTATCGGCCCCGCGCCCCTCCAGCCTCCCACGGTCCTGATCTGTTGATTCAGTTCTTTAACCTGATCGTCGAGCCCTGCGTGAGCGACGATTGTCTTCAGACGCTTTGCTTCATGTGATTCGGGGAAAGCAGACTTCAAGTCAACCAAGGTTTGCCTGGCTGACTCCAGCGCGTGTTTATCCTCCATAAGTGTGGACTGGCTGGCATCGCCAGGATTCGCTAACCTTTCATCCAATGCCTGAATATGTGAGTCCACCAATGCGATGCTGTCTTCCATACCCTTTTCGATGGATTTTGCAGCGCGACCTGCGTATTCACTGAAGGATGTCTGACTGAGCGCCAGCGTATTCATGTCACGTAAGCCGCCATCTCCAAGGGTGGCCTTGGCAGCATTGTGCATCAACTGAAAATGCTCTAACTGGTCGGCGACTGCTTGAGCATGTCCCTTTATCAAGTGTTCGACTTCAGCCTTCGCGGGAGCAACTCCTGGATCAGCGAACTTCGTCAACGTTTGCTGCAATTGGCTGGACTGAAACTTTTTGAGCGCAAAACGCTCGGGAGCCAGGCCCTCAGCTATCACTTCAAAAGGCATCTTTTGCTCAATAGAACTATCCTTGCCCTCAATTTCAAGCATGACGCCGATCAGCAGTGCTGCAGTCGGGCTGATGGTGGGACGACCAGTATCCGCATCGATCGCCTTCTCCGCGAGGAACCTGGTCAGCAGCTTTTTATCTTGAGACTGTATGTAAACCCGGGCCGCGCCTGCGCCCGAAGATTCAGCAACATCATTCCCCGACTGACCGGTGGTTAGCGGCAGATGATTTCCAGGCGTTACCGCATTTGGATGGGCGGTGACCGTGGAAATCTCTGATTGGCGTTGATTCGTCTCAACCATCTGAACGTGGCCAGCCCTGCTGGGACCACTCACTCTTGGATCGTTCATTGGAACCTCCCGGGTGCCGACAGCCCTACGCCCCCATTCGTGGGCAAGACCAGATTCTTCGAGTTTTTCGAAGCGCGAGCCGTCGCCACAAATCCGTGCTGACGCCATTGCCCGGCCAACTCGGCGAAGGACTTCATCAGGAGCAGAATGCCTTCGGCACTCGCCATCTCCAGCGCGACCGACCCCATCAACAGCACTCGCCCGGTTTGAGCATTAAAGGAAAATACCGGGCTGTGAGCGCCAGAAAACAGATGGAAGTTGGTGTCCATCAGAGCCAGCAACGACTGGTCACGATTACGCTCCGGCAACGGCCCCATATCGCCATAGATCAATACGGCACGGCCTTGCTCGCGGTTCTGATACTGGAGGGTGAAGTCGACATCGTCGATCTTGAAGTTGGCAGATTCGTAAAACCGTTCGGGCGACGAGATCAGGCTGAGGGCACAGATTTCATTGATGAGCGTTTTGTACTGTTCTTCGTAATTATTCATGGGTTGGCCTCTCCGTGGGCTAGCTGCGACGCCAGCCAGCTGCCAGCGTGTTCACTCTGAGTCGTAGCTGCGCGAATTCGGTTCCCTGCCAGGAGCGCTCGATCGGTGTCGCCACCGGGCGCATTTACCACAGGTTGGCCCAACAAACGGGAACCCCCGCGCATGCGGTGCCACTCAACTAGAGCAACGTCAACGGACACCCACAATCGCGATTCAAATGACGGCGACACTGACACCCATTCTGATGCATTCAGGAGGCTCATCAGTGAACCTGTCCTCCAGGAGGTACGCACCATGAGCATCGGTATTTCAGGCAATTCCTACCAACCCACAACGCCCGCGCTGGACTTTTCGGCGCTGAACGGCAGCGGCCTCAAGCAGAGCCAGCAGACCGGCCAGAGCGGTGATCAGTCGATAGACCCAGGCGCTTTGCTGTTCAACACCGGCAATCAGCGCAACGTCAATTTCGGACAGCCCGCCGAAACCAAACCGCTGGATTCGACCAAGGACAGCGGCGCCAATGACGATCTGATGAGTATGCTTCAGCAATTAATGGACAACATTTCGTCCATGTTCCAGATGCTGGCAAAAATGCTCAGCGGACAAAACAAAGCCAATGAGCAAACCCAAGACCCAAATGAATTCCAGAACGACAGTGGCCTGGGTTCCGAGCCTACCGACAGCGGTGACGGTGGTGGCACCCCTGAGGCCACGGGCGGTAGTGGTGGTGGCGGCACCCCTGGGGCCACCGGCGGTGGTAGCGGTGGCGGCACGCCTGGGGCCACGGGTGGTAGCGGCGGTGGCGGCACTCCCGGGGCCACAGGCAATGGCGGCGGCACAACACACTCGGTAAATACCCCATCAGCCGGTCCTGGCCACACTTCAGGCACAGGTTCGACACCCGGCGCCAATCCTGTGCAGGTCCCCAAATCCTCCGGTGAGACAGTGGTGGTGAACGAAACCATCAAGGTCGCTGCGGGCGAGACATTTGACGGCGGCGGCAAAACTTTCACCGCTAGCAACAAACTGGGCACCGGCGACCAGAGTGAGAATCAGAAGCCATTATTCGAACTGGCCGAGGGGGCAACGTTGAAGAACGTTAACCTGGGTGAGAACGAGGCAGACGGTATCCACGTCAAAGCCAAAACCGGCGAGGCCGTGACCATCCAGAATCTTCATGCACAAAATGTGGGTGAAGATCTGATCACCGTTAAAGGGGAAGGCGGTGCCAAGGTCACCAACCTGAACATCCTCGACAGCAGCGCCAAAGGTGCCGATGACAAAATCATCCAGCTCAACGCTAATACTCACTTGAATGTCGATGGATTTAAAGCTGACGAATTCGGCAAGTTGGTACGCACTAATGGCACACCTGGCCACTCACAATTCAGCGATATGAGTTTGAAACTCAACAACATCGACGCGACCCATGGCAAAGCTGCACTGGTCCAGAGTGACAGCGAGGGTCTGAAACTGACCACAAGCAACATCAGAATGACCGATGTTGCCCATGATTATAAGCTCGCGTCTTCTACTGATCACGTTGAAGCTTGAGTAGGTTCATGTAAGCGGTAAGGGGGGCATGCCCCCCCTACCTGATGCTTAACGTTCTCGGCGATCTACCAGAATTCCCGACTCCTGATAGCCCCTGACTAGCCTGCCGAACGGCCGCCTTCCTCAATATCAGGCTCACGCACAGTGCGATGACGCAACGTATCGAACGTCTGGCGCAACCTCTCACCTGTGTACGTCATCGCCTCCCCGCTCGCGCGCAAGCCGTCTGTAGCCAGTTTTGCCGTGCGCGCGGCAGCATAGTCCGCTGCACTCGACGCGGATGACTTCACGGTGTTCTGGATGAACGCCTCGGTTTTGTCCGTCAGCGTGTCACCGACGACATCCACCGTGGTCCATGCGGCAAACACAGGCGCCGAACCGGCCAGATTAGTGACCTGACTGACCAAGGCCTTGGTCACAGGATTACTGATAGTGCGGGTTGCCGCCTCTTGAACCTTACCGACAGCAGCAAAGCCACCCGCCAGTACCAGGCCGTTTTTCATCAGGCTGGTTCCGGTCATGTAGCCGGCGACCGCTTTTACTCCGTCAGTCATGGCATCCAGGGGCAAACCGGCCATCCGCTTGCCCGCATTTATCGCCGCGCCGGAGTAGCTGGCAGACTTGATCGCGTTATAGGCTTCGAGCCAATCCGTCTCCTCATCCAGTGTGGCTTTGGGTTGCTTGTCTTTAAGGCCCAGCACGAGCGCCGCGCCACGCTGATGGTCCCGCGCCTGAACACTGAGCATGCGATTGCCCAAGCCTGCGTTGGCCACCAGTCCACCTGCTGCTGAAACACTGATATCTACCGCACCCTGTATTTCGGGACGGGAGGCAAGCGCGGGTGCCAGAACAGTACGCAAGGCATTACGCGCCGTATAGGTCTGCACGGCAATGCCCAAGTCCAGTGATTGCCGGGCAAGTCCTGGCGCATGACGTTTGACGGAAGCCGCAAGGACGTCGTGAAGATCTTCCGGTGCGGCTTTGAGGTAATGAATATCAGCGGTCGCCCTGTTCATCATGGCGGTGCCTATCTGGTCCATGGCACCGGACACTGCCCCTGAAATAAGAGGGGTCAGGGGCTTGAGCGAAGTCGGCAGCCAGTCACCTTTGTTGATCGCGGGCTGCATGTATTGCAGTACAGAGGCCCCGGCGAACGGCACTGCCCGTAGTGCGCTTGAGGCAGTGGTGGCCAATCGATCCAGCATTTCTGCCCTGGCAAAGGTATCAGCGATCATTGCCTTGGTTTCGCCCATATCGACCAGAACTCTGGCACGACTGCTGACCAACGCATTGATCTTGTCGTTGTGCGCCCGGTTTGCACGCAACTCATCGCCGTCCGCCGCGGAGACTGAACCGCTAACAGGCATTTTATGGACTTCGAAATAGCTATTCAGGTGTTCGACGATGTCCAGATGGTTCGTCTGAGCCGTGACGCTGGCAGCCTCCACCGAGGTTGCGTCATCAGACGCATGAGAGGACTGCATGCGTGTAATTTCCAGGCTCTGAGCGCGCATGGAGTGATTGACAGACTGCATAAAACGTTCCTTTTCTTTGCATGAGTTGAGCGGCGGATAGCCGAGAAAGGGTGCACGCAAGATCGCGTGCCTTCCCACAGGCAGGTCTCAAGATGCCGATCTGATAGCGATGGATGACGCACAGATGAAAGGGCTCGCCCCGTTGTACGGATCGACATCCCCTGTGTGGTCATGAGCGGCTGTGGGGTTCCACCGGTTGTCGGGCGTTGGGCGATGAGAGACCACTCAATGAAAATGTTCACTGCAGCAGCTAAATGATTAAGCCAATTAAGCGAGTGTTAAGGAGCGTTCCGTAGGTTTGTGTCATGGCTTGTTACAACTCGGTAAACAGCCGTTCTCCAACCTTGGGCAGGAGTATCGCCATGACGGGTCTTTTTGAAAAAAAATGGAAGTGCTTCAAACGGACGCTGACTTACGTCGGCTGGTCGCTGTTGTGGTTGCTGTTGTGGGACATCGGCGTGACGGTGGACTTCATGCTAATGGAAGGGATTGGCATAGATCTCCCTCTGATGCCGTTGACGCTACTGTGTTCGGCTCTGATCGTCCTGATCAGCTTTCGCAACAGCAGTGCCTATAACCGCTGGTGGGAAGCGCGAACCTTGTGGGGCGCGATGGTCAACACATCGCGCAGTTATGGTCGTCAAGTATTGACCCTGATCGACGGGCAAGGCACACGCCGGGACAACCCGGTGAAAGGGTTATTGTTTCGCCGCCATGTGGCCTATCTGCGGGCACTGCGAGCGCACCTGAAAGGTGATGTCGGTACGGCAAACCTCGATGGCTTGCTCCCCGATTCTGAAATTGAGCGTTCGTCTGGCAGCAATAACTTTCCCAATGACATCCTGAGTGGCTCGGCGTCGATCATTGCGGACGAGTTCGTGGCAGGGCGACTGGACAGCATCCGGTTTTCCCGGCTGGAAACGACGCTGGTCGATTTATCCAATTGCCAGGGCGGTATGGAGCGTATTGCCAACACACCACTGCCCTACCCTTACATTTACTTCCCCAGACTGTTCAGCGCGCTGTTCTGCATCATCATGCCGTTGAGCATGGTGACGACCCTGGGCTGGTTCACCCCGATCATCTCCACCGTCGTGGGCTGCATGCTGCTGGCAATGGAGCGTATCGGGACAGACCTGCAGGCTCCGTTCGGTAACAGCCAGCATCGGATCAGGATGGAAGACTTGTGCCAGAACATCGAAAAGAACCTGTGCTCGATGTACAACGAGCCGGAACAGGGGCCGTTGCTGGCACACCTGAAAGCGATGATCGGGCCGATTGCGCCCTCGGTTCGTCAGGCGACGATGTGAACTGATCGTGGAGTGATCGCTCCTGAAACCCTGTGAACACTCTTCAAGGACCGGGCTCTAAAAAGCAACTCGAAAAACGCGCTCAAGGAGAACTTCATGACCACTTCATTCAAGGTTGGCGATGCCGTGCGCTGGAACTCGGAGGCTGGCGAGATCCGGGGCAAGGTGACCAAGGTGCATGTAAAGGACGTGGAGTTCATGGGCAAGCACCGGCCAGCGTCGAAAGACAGTCCGCAATATGAAGTGGAGAGCGACAAGACCGGGCATCTGGCGATGCATCACGAGGATGCGCTGCACAAAGTCTGACGCCGGCTCAGAACACGAACCCGTGCCCCAGTTCGTTTTCCATCCACTCCAGGAAACGCCTGACCCTTGGAAAGCTGGAGTGGGCCTTGGGAAACACCAAGTGGTGCGCCGCGACCGGTGAACTCAACAGGTGCGGCGCGACTTCCAGCAGCGCGCCGCTTTGCAGGTACTTTTGCGCCAGCAACGTGCTTTCCAGCGCAAAGCCCAGGCCATGACTCGCGGCCTCGAGCGTCATGTAGGAGCGGTCAAAACTAAGCGTGTAAGGCTTTTCAGGACGCGCCAGGCCGTGCTGGGCGAACAGCTCTGGCCATTTCAACAGCGTGGCTTCGGACAGAATCAGCTCACCGTTCAGCAGATCCGCTGCGCTGTTGACCGGAGACCGTTCCAGCAGCTTCGGCGACGCCAGCACTGCGAAGGTCTCGTGGCGCACGGTGCGCACTTCGTAGCTTGGCCAGTTGGGCCGACCATGGCGGATATCGACGTCGATCTTGTCACGGCTGAAGTGCAGCGACTCGTAGGAACACGACAGGTTGATCTGGATATCCGGATGGCTGATCCGAAACGCTTCCAGTCTCGGCATTAGCCACAACAGTCCAAAACTGGGTGACGAGTGCAGGCGCAGGCAGTCGAGGCTGACGTCGCTCGCAGCCCGCTCGGTCGCCACGGCCAGGCTGTGCAGCAACCCGGAAACCTCTTTCAGATACTGCTCACCCACCGGCGTCAGGGTGACGCCGCGAGCCGCCCGCACGAACAGTTGCCGTCCGATCATCGCTTCCAGTTTGGCCAGTTGATGGCTGACTGCCGACGGTGTCAGGTCCAGCACTTCGGCGGCGCGGGCCAGGTTGCCGAAACGTGCCGTCTGCTCGAAGGCCTGAATGGCTTTCAGGGGTGGCAGGTTCGAATGGGGGTCGTCATCGGCACGCATGGTGGCTCCGAAGCATCAGGAAGAGTGGGTTTTTGGCATTCAAGCACTGCTCGGATGAAATGACGAGAGGTGAATTTTTTTCATCGACCAGTGAGGGTAGCGTTATTGCTCGCAGGCAGGACCGGGAACACTCTGAGCCTATCGATCACTTGAATCGAACCCATAAAAACAATCAGAGGACTCCCCTCATGCTGCTTCAAGGCAAAGTTGCAATCATCACCGGTGCTGCCTCAGAACGTGGAATC
>Ga0265798_10001066_pt1 | contig 43576 bp, 72 predicted proteins | sample P3T30metagenome_FD_192430 | JGI IMG/M metagenome (GOLD analysis project Ga0265798, IMG submission 192430) | Plant litter microbial communities from East Loma Ridge, Irvine, California - P3 T30 | ecosystem: Environmental > Terrestrial > Plant litter > Unclassified | place: USA: California... | reverse complement strand
ACTATAAACGACTATGAGTCCACCTCGAGCTCGAGCTTGAAATGCCCATACCAGCCGCGACCTCTTCTTCCGAAACTCAATTGGACCCCAAGCGACGCCGAGAAGTCTTGGTCGGCAGATCTACTATCCCAAGCTGTGGTAGGTCTAGCACAGTGGATGAGCTGATAAGGTAGAGGATCCCGACCCAGAGTTTCGATGATAATGGGGAACCTAATGAGGATCCTAGGTGGGAACCCTTCAGAGTCTTTCAAGGATGGCTGAAGGATACCTTCTCTCTGGCGTACGTAATACTGAGGCCCACAGGCTGAGCTGATATGTAGTTGGGAGACCGCCGAGGTGGAATTCATCAATGGTAGGTGATCTATTAGGCTACAGGACAGATACTGACATAGCAGAGCTCGGTATTCTTGCAACCTTCCAGGGATCCGACCAATCTCTTAAACCACTTATTCTGTTCGTATATTATCTGAGCTGAGGTTTAGCTGATGCGAAGAATGTCACACTACGATGTAGTCCCCGCACCAAACTCGACTTTTGACCGTTGGACACACCCCGCCTTTTCAGGCTACAATGATGGAACCTACATCTGGGGAAGAGGAGCTGCAGATGACAAGTCCCTCTTGGTCGCTCAATGTATGTCTCGCCACGTCTCGGCTGATATTCAGGGGAAGCAATCACCTATCTACTCGCGAAAGGCTTCAAGCCGCGCCGTACCTTGATACTGTCTCACGGTTTTGACGAGGAGGAAGTATTCGCTCGGAGGGGTCAGGGGACTATTGCGCCGTTCCTAGAGAAGCGATATGGAAAGGACGGGATTCTGATGGTAATTGATGAAGGGAGTGGTACTGATGATGATGTATGTCTTTATCTGAGGTTCGTCCGGCTGATGGTAGTTCTACGGCGCCGCTTTTGCCTTGCCGAATATGGGCGAGAAGGGGTATATGGATATCAAGGTATGTTTCTCGTAATCCATTGAGAGCGATGTTGATGTAAGATCACCGTTGGAACCGCTGGAGGCGTAAGCCATAACACTAGGAATAACTCTGACGGCAGCACTCATCTGTTCCGCCCAAGCATACCGGTATTGGGATCATGGCCGATATCGTATCCGGTCTAGAGGATAATCCATTCGATAACAAGGTATGCTGCCTACATTGAGTCAGCCCCGGCTGACACCCCAGCTCACTACCGCCTCTCCGTATCTTACCACCTTGACCTGCGCTGCTGAACACGCGCCTTCGTTCCCGAAACACCTTGCCCATCAACTCAACGTGGGCACCAAGCGCGCTCTCAACAAGCTCGCCCGATTCCTAGCCAAGACCTCCGACTTTCAGCGAGCAATGCTAGGCACCACCACCGCTGTGGACGTGATCAACGGAGGTGTCAAAGTCAATGCTCTGCCAGAGGTAGTCACTTCATTGGTCAATTTCAGAATTGATTTCGATGAATCCATCGCTTTTGCTCAGGAACATGTTGAAACAATCCTCGCGAAGATTGCGAAGAAACACGACTTGAGTTTCATTGGTTTCGGCTCAGGAAGCAAGGAAGGTGGACGATTTGTGAAGGTTGAACAGCTCGGTGAGGCTTTGGAACCTGCTCCGAGAACACCATCCGAAGGGCCTATTTGGGAGCTCTTCGCTGGAACGGTCAAGTATGTCGTATCCTCCCTCAAAATGGCATGCTGACGTGACAGAGCGGCCATTCCCGGTCCAAAGGGCCAAGAGCGTGTAGTCGCTCCCTATATCTCGACGTAAGCCCCAACATACTCTGATGTCGATAGGAGCTCACGACCAGCGGGAATACCGATTGCAAGATGTACTATAACCTCTCCAAACACATCTACCGATTCATGGCAGGACCGAGTTCAGGAGGATCTGGTGTAGTAGGTCGACTTCCGACTCTCGACAATAGAGCCGGCCAGTACTGATCGTCTAGCATACCGTCAATGAGCGATCTAGTATCGCAGGACATCATCAGATCGTCCGATGGGTTCACGCCATCATCCAGAACACTGACGCCTATACTGGCGAGGAGTAAATAGAAGAGTGCTGAACCAAGATGGAAGCATAAGAGACAATGGATTTCATGCCTGATCGAGGATGCTGTAGATTACCAGACAGATCGCGAAGCTCCCTTCTCGCAGTCTTCACCAAAGACATTGATGTCCCACCTGACAGTCAGCGCGATTTCTGCTTTCCATGATGTGACTTGCTGAGGTTTGTACTCGTAAGGAGCATTAGACCTGACCCTGTTCTTCTTGCCCCAAGAATTGATAGCTTCAAAGTCCTCTTCTTCAAGCTTGAAGTCTTCGAAGTTGGACCTGATCCTCTCTGGAGTGACTGATTTGGGGATAACAACAAAGCCTTGGTGGGCACCCCAAGCGATCAAGATCTGAGCGGGGGTCTTGTTGACTTTTTGAGCGATCTCCTTGACGGCTGGAGCATCGATGACTCGTGGTTTGCCGGTGATGTTGTTTCCGAGAGGGGAGTAGGCAGTGATGATGATCTTTTTCTCCTTGCCTGATCGTCAATAGATCTCAAGCAGGGTACAGTGGACCCACAGTAGGCGAACAACTCAGGCTGGATCAGAGAAGGATGGCATTCGATCTGGTTCATGGTAGGAACGACCCCAGTCTCCTTGATGATCTTTTCCAACATTTCGACTGAGAAGTTGGACACTCCAACAGCTTTGACCTTCTTGGTCTCTTTGCTGATCCTGACCATTTCCTTCCAAGTAGCAGCGACGCCGGGGGCTTCAAGGTCAATGGCCTTGGTACCATCTTCATTGTTAGGTGCTAGCTCTTTTCCGGCTTTGAAAGCGACGGGCCAGTGGATGAGGTAGACATCTAGGTATGAAGTTCGTAGTTGGGACAAAGAGAGGTCGAGGTCTGCTTCGACATTCTCGGGTCGGTGGGAGTTGTTCCACAACTTCGAGACTAGGGTGATCTCCTCTCGGGGGACACCGGCTTGTTCAATACCATCGGCCACCTGCCTTCAGCTTTGAAGATATCTACACGACTGAAAGCTCACCTCGTTTTGGTTCTCTGAAAGCTGGGTCAGCGTATATCCTCGTTATCCTTTGGTCAGGATCGCGCTTACGGTAGATCTATAGGTCAGTCACCAAGGCATGGATCAGAAGATTGACTCACGAGAGCACAATCAATATGCCTATATCCGACCTTCAAGGCCTCCGCAACGCTATCGGTCAGTGTGATATTCCTGTGCAGCAACAATGAGTGTACTTACGCCTTCTCGACTTCTCCGGGCGCAGATTGCCAGGTCCCAAACCCAATTTGGGGGATGGTCAAGCCGTTGTTTCTATCATCAGCTATAGGTTCATCATGAAGTCTCAGACACGCAATCATACAGAGTGACTGTTCTTCCTAAAGACATTATTCTTGTTTGGTTCAAAGATGAAGTGGAAGATGAAAGTAGTCCGGTCCGATGTTTTATAGAGTGGGGTGTCATTGCGGCTCATCAGTTACCCTGAGGTGATTACCGTGATAGCCGCTGGGATATCAGTTATTCCGAGCTTGATTCTTGGACCCGAAGTGCTTCCAGGCATTATGCAGGTGGACATGCATGCTGCTAGACTATCGGATCTTTGCTGTGCCAGAGGAGATGGGATTATCTATATTCCAATCGTTTCTCGCCGAGAGAGATGTCATTTAGTTGTGATAGTACTTATTGAACTTCTCGACCAATTCCGGGTCATTCTGCCCGTCAGCCATGTTTCACTCACGGAAACTGGTACACACTCTATAACGAGCCTGGAACCCCGAGAATCCATCTCTCAGCACATAGACCTCTTGGGGTTGTGCATCCGGTGCAATTTCCTTACGCGTCTCGGCGTATATCTTCAGATCAGCCACACCCTTGTTATCGGAAGAGGTCGTACACGGGCTGCCTTTGGTCCTCTGTATCTTCAGCTCAAATCTGTGCGCTCGATGGACTTACTTACCTCGCTTGAGATAGGGCACAATCTTGCGATTAGTCCTGGGGTAACAAGGCTGCATCTTCACTTACGAAACACGACTTTCTGTACTTGTACGTCAGCTCCTACCCTTGGATTCACCTCCTGGTATGGGTGTATGCTATCACATACTACTATCGAACTTCTCAACCAGACCCTTGACATTATCATGGAAGGTGTCACTTGGAACATTGACTGCAGCAACGATATTTCCGCCCTACCCAGTCAGCCCATTCCGCAGACGTGGCTCCAATGACAGCTCACCACAAAATCACTATCCCTCACATCGACCACCGCAAATTCTTTCAGTTCACTAGCAGGTTTCGACTTGATCATCTCTGCCAATTCCTGACCCATCAGCGATGGCTGAGTCCACGGTGAAGGAGCGGACCTCGGCCGAAATATATTTATATGCCTGCGTGAACGACATTCTTGCTCTCGTTGTATATGATCTTGCCAGAGTTGGGAAGCTGCGAGTAAGTATACCTATAGTATTTGAAGGATGCATACATGCATGTATGAATGATGACTCATTGACGGATCAGATTAGTGACGGAACCAATCCGGTTCGTTCAATTTCAAGCCGTAATTCCAACTCCGCCGCTCGATCGTCTGTTCTACTTTATTCATATCCATATATCTATAATGTCTTTCGCCCGATTCGGTCTACGTACACTGGTCAGTCGCACATCCTCGTGCTCTGTCTGGGCTTCATGCTGATAATTAGCGCGCAGCACCCCCAGCTCGTCTGCAGCATGCCTCGCTTCTAGCTCGACGCAGTCTCTCCAGCGAGGCCAAGAAACTCATCGATAGCGTAAGCTCAATAGTTCCCGATACCGTCAACACAGCTCATGATCAGGCTGTCACCGAGAACCCATTAGTACTATTCATGAAAGGTACACCGGAACAACCTCAATGTGGATTCTCCAGGGCAGTGTGTCAGATCTTGGATGTTCAGGTTAGTCAGCACTATGGATTACAAGTGGAAGCTGATGAGAAGGGAGTACCAAGGGAAACCATCAAGAGCTTCAACTGTCTTGCTGATCAGGAATTGAGAGAAGGTATCAAGGAGTACAGGTTTGTCCCCTCGGCTGTGATGTGACGGAGGAGGCTGATTTCAGTGACTGGCCTACGATCCCTCAGCTGTATGTCAAGGGTGAATTTGTCGGAGGATGTGATATCGTTCTTTCCAGTCAGTACCTCCTGTCGACGCCGGTCTTTCATGTCGCTGACAAGCAGTGCACCAGAGTGGAGAACTAGAAAAGCTGCTAGCAAAGGAAGGTCTAGCTCCACCTCTTGACCAGCCTACCACCCCCGCAGAGTAATTCCATATGCCAATGATGCATTGCCTATCATACACCAGTACTCATCGTGCACATAGTACTCCCCTATGCGAGACCATACCCCTTCCCTCGTGCCTTCTTGCCAGCTAATGCCTTGATACCCTCTCCACCTTCTCGTTGTGGCGACATCCATCTGCCCTGCGCCCTTCCACGCATTCTTGGTGCCATTTTCGTAAACCACTCCCAACCGAGACTCATCAATTCTCCTCCGGCATCAAACGGTGATGGAATCTCGGAGTATCTCGGACGAGCTGTCGGGTGTCGGACATATACACATGAACAGGTCGTGAAGGATGGTAGCAGGTAGGCGGGGATGAAGATATGAGGTTGTGCGAATGGGGGTAGATTGAAGTGAGAAGAGGCAGGTGCAGGTTGAACGGGGGTTGGAGACTGGGCCGGTGCAAGGGCTGGTGTCGACTCTGGTGTCTCGGATGCGTCGGTGGCCTCTGCTGTCGTTTCGGCCTCTTCAGATGGGGCCGCGTCCTCCTGAACTTCGGCCGCTGCTGCCGGCTCTTCTGCGGCGACTGGCGCGACTTTGGGAGCCTGAAGCATTGGGATGGCCCTCCAATCCACCGTAAAGATATCTCCCGGATTCAGCAATGTATTTGGATTGCGGACCTGGACGTAAGTTCAAGACAAAATTACGGGAAAAAGAGCTTACCACACTGCCATTTAATTTGACCTTGCCTCCCACTACGAAAGCCTTTGCCTGCCAGACGGAACTGGCAAAACAACTCCTAAATACCAACACATCCAATCTCCTCTCCACTTCCGAGAACATCATAGTTCCCACAGGAGCCATCCCCTCTGCAGCCTTCTTTTTCGCTAATGAATCGTCTTTCGTCCTTCCACCTGCCCTTTCCTTCCCCTCGATCCATTTACTCAGTGAACTCGTGTTGTTTTGTGATGATGATGTGCCGGAATGGATGGAAGGGAGTGATGGCGGTAAATACCAACGTTCGAATGCTGTCGTACCGATATGGTCTCCGTGATACCCTCTGATCAGACGACGGGCTTTCCATCGCTGTTGGTATAAAGTCATGGATGTTCGGGTGAAATCTGTTTCGCGAGTCATCGAGCCGTCTGATGATGTACGCTGCCATAGATTATACAGATTCTCTGGTGCCCAACTCTGTTCTCGTCAGCTCATGTATGCATATAGGTCCCTAGATCTACTTACCATACGGGGTAGAGCCCTCTTCTTGTCAAAGACATTGCGTACTGCTACCGGACGCATAGGCATTTTGGGCGTTTCTCCTCGGGTCCAAGTCTATATGAATATATGTATTCGTCCGACGTCCTGGTCTAGTATCGATAGCTCTGCGTGCGGTCTGGCGATGCGGGTCGTGAAAAGTGGAATTGGTAGTTTGACTGAAATTACGGTTGAGCGAAATGTCAGGATGGTGGCAGAAATTTGCCTCCGCTCAGATCGTTGCTGTACGGTGTATATATGGTCTAATGGCACACGAGCACTGCATAGGTTGTAAGGCGACGATTAAATTGGCCTGCGCAAGAGCAAGATTCTAGGATACTATGCTAATCGACTATCTGGACTTTGATGGCTAATGTGCTCCTATCCGCTGTAGTCTCCATCGCCTCGACTGCTTTTTCGATTGGCAAAACGTGAGTAATGAGTTTCGTGACATCCCCAAAGACGCCTTCATTCACTAGACGGATGACTGTCGGCCATGATTGAGTATATCGGAATGATGTTACGATGTTCACCTTACCATCAGCTTTGAGCCCTAAACCTTCTGGAAGCTTACTTCTCTGAAACCCATCGACATGAGTGGGAGCTCAACTTCTGGTTTTCCACATCCGACCTGAAGCAAGGTTCCTCCATTCTCCAATGCCTGATCGTCAGCGATACATATCAGCTTGTTGTAGGAAACTCACATAACAAGCAGAGTTGATACTGCTGGCAGCACCCGTACATTCGAACACGATCTGAGGCAGACATCCCAATTCCATGACATTCCTAATATTCTCGGCAGTCTTTAGTCTATCCCACCCTAGATCAATTTTGAGTGTCCTCTCGAAGCCCATACTCCTGGCTTGCTGTAACCTATTCTCCTCGAGATCCGTGATGACAACTGGATTGGCTCCGGCTGCTCGAGCACAGAGCGCCATCGCCAGACCGATTGGGCCTGCTCCTGCAACAACTACTGGTTGACCGAGATAAGGTTTTGCCCTCATTACTGCATTATAGGCTACGCTGAGGGGCTCGATGAGAGCACCAACGGCGTAGGTCATTGACTCGGGCATCTTGTGTAGGAATCGAGCCGGATGAGCAACGAATCTACGCATAGTTCCATCGCTAGGTGGTGATCCGGAAAAGCTGTTCGTCAATATCTGTCAAAGTTAGCGAAGGAGGACTTACATGACATTGGGACAGATGTTAGATCGTCCCCTCAAACACATGTCACATTCCCAACAACTGACTCCTGGCTCCACGGATACCCTATCGCCCACTTTGAAATCTTTGACATCTGACCCGACCTCCAGAACTTGCCCAGCGGACTCGTGGCCGAGGATGATATCGTGGGTAACGCAGCAATCTCCAATTCGCCCAGTCTTCCAGCTATATCATCAGGGTTGGTTCAATATTCATCAGAGCTCTATTTTCTCACAAGTGAATTTCACTCCCGCAAATACCTGTCGCTTTCTACAGGTCAGGCCATTTCCTCTTGCGAGATTCGGGTACTCACGACGTGAATAACACAAGCATTAGGAGGGCAGGTGGGGAATGGCTCTTCTTTCATCCAGATTCTACCCGTCAGCCTCGTCTGCAATGACGACGCCTGACTCACTGGTGATCTTGACTGACCCAAAGAGCGACATTCGGACGAGTCCTAATCTCCGGATCAATCATATGTCGATCAATCCCTGCATTGGCTTGATCCTGCTCCTTCAGAGATGCAACGGTTCCATGTGGTGTATCGACAGCAGTAGCGGTAGGAGCCATTCTTGCGACACAATTCAGGTGATTGACACCTTCTCACTGCCTCACGATATATACATAACCGTGCTCCCCATTGTATAGGCTGTACAGAGATCTAGAACATAGCCAAGAACACTGACCGGCTTAATTATCGGTTGTTAACTACCGCTCATTGACGCCCACTCTGTAAACTCTTACGTAAATATACAAGTGGGGTTTCGTGCCTTCCCTATACCGGGGGTGTAACTTGTACTTATACATGGAATCAAGTGGCATCTACATCTACACTTGCTCTAGGATTCACCTCGCGCTCGGGCCTGACTTGTCGCATTGCTTCTGCTCGGGATTGATCCCAAGATCTCAGCGGAATTAGGAAGGGAGACCATCCATTCAATCGTGGTCGGACTCTCCCCGGAGACATCAGGCTTCATGTCTCTGATCGAGTAGAGCGGCTTTACCGAACATTTCGCCTGATCAACCTGGCGAGACTTGGCTCCAATTGCTATGCCGAGTCCTAAGTCAGCCTCGAAAGGGCTATCTGAGGAAGCCGACACGGAGCCTGCATCCAAGAAACAAAAGTTCTCCCGTTCTCGGACTGCCTGTCTTCAGGTAAGCCCACACCCTCTATATCCTCGGAGCCTGACGGACAGTGTCGCTCCCGAAAATCAAAATGCGGAGCTCATCCACCTGACCCATGTCAGAATTGCGTCGAAGCGGGATTGAGCTGTACTTGGCCAAGTGAGGATGGTCGATCTTCGAAAGCTAGAATGCAGAAAGCTCAACAAGCTTTCTTGTCGCATCACATGGGCATGGGTATGAATCAGGGCGAGGGATCAATGTCGATGGCGAGCGGAGTTACTGGGGCGGATGATGGATGGCTAGAAGGGTTCTTGGCTCACGGACCAATGACCGAAGCTGCTCGGGGTGAGTGCTTGTCACAGATATAGCTGACAGCAGGTCTCAACGAACATCAAATAGCCCCTATGGATATATCACCCGCCACTCCAGCAGGCTCAAGCAGCCTAGCATTAGAGCCTTCATCATTCTCAGTTCTATTCAATATGATCCATCCACCCGAGGACCACACCTTTGTTCCAGGAGCCATGGGCGGAAAAATTCCAGGATTCGTATACGGTCAAGCTCAAGCTGGTCCATCTACGAATATGAATGAAAACACGAATATAAACACGAATAATGGAATACCATACGATTTTGATCCTACACAATTCATCTCGGCTTTGTCGTCGCAATTACCCCAGATTGAAAATGAGAGCCCGTATGATCAGGGGATGAGTACTGTTTCAGGGAATTCCGGGCCAACGCCTAATCTTGGAGAGTACTCGACAAAGGGGAAGGAGAGGGCGAAGGACGGTGGAGAGGGTAGTAAGCTGGTCAAGGTGACTTGGTGGAGACCGCATGGAGCTGTAAGTATCCCATTTGACACTTTACTACGAGGCACTGACGTTCCGCAGACCGCAATCGCACCAGGTCAGTCGTCGTGACGCATGTCTTATATCATCAACTCATCGTGCAGGTCTCAAAAAGATCACTCTAAAAGTTCGCGTAGCCGAATCACCAGCTTCGTGGAAATCTCCAACACCCCACCCAACTTTAGAGTATAACCACACACCACAGCAGGTAATCGACTCCACCGGTCTCCCAGATCCATCAATAATGCGTCACCTCTTAGATGTCTTTTTTGTTCATTTCGGCTGTCAATTCCCTTTTCTCGATAAAGCAGAGCTTGAGGCTCAGGTGGATACTGGGACAGGATCCGCTTTCCTGTTTAATGCCATTGCGGGTATCTCAGCTAGGTGAGCCTACCGAAGGGATAGACATGGAGCTGACTGGCAGATTCTCTACACACCCTTCTATCGCGATACCTCATTTACAGCCTCATGCTTACGGCAATGTATTCAATGATCGAGCCAAAGTCCTGCTTGGATCGATGTTGGGAGTTCCATCTCGCGAGACTATCATCGCATTCGTCTTGATGTCACACATAAGCTTTGCCAATGGTATGCACTCCTCAGCTCATCCCGGCGAGATGACTGATTGTAGATTCCGAATCTGATCTATGGATGTATACAGGCTGTGCCGTCCGGATGGCATACGATCTAGGTCTACATCTGGTAAGTAGCGCTCTTCTCCCGATACCCATATCGCTGATTTGCAGGAACCAGAAGACTCGGCCGACGCATCGTCAGAGGAAAGCCGCCTAAACCGCCTTGCTTTCTGGTCAGTCCTCATCATGGATCACGCCCTGGCATTTGGCGTAGGTCGGCAGACCACCTTTCGGCTGGAGGATATCACTCAAGCACTCCCAACTGCGGCAGATATACATCCGGAAGGTATACCTGACGGCGAACCACCATCAGCATTTCCACATGCTGCCAAGCAGATGATGATTTATGGACCACTTATCAATATGCTGAATGCGAATCATGGCAATCGAGATCCGGTCAAACTGGACGGTGAAATCCAAAATGCAAGGGCGGCTGCTATGGTGGAATACAATCAACTACCAGACGACATGCAGTGGAATGTAGGAAAGTGAGTCCTTGCCCTCAGGTATACAGATTTTAGCTTATGAATAGTCTACAAAGTCATAACCGCGCCAACAGATCACCAATCTACCTACAACTCCATCTCTGGATGCACTTGATTCTCGCATCCGCCTTCTTGACCGGCCAAGATCTGCTTAGACGTTCCAAACCTTTCTCGAACGGTACGAAATCAGGAGCCGCCACTCCGAATTCCGCGACTGTCAGTTCTGTATGGCGGAATTCAGCTAGAACAATTGGCGATATACTCGTTCTGAGTGATATCATCAATAGTCATTCGTATTTGGCATTGCCGTTTGTCAATCAGGCATTCTACGTTGCTGGATGCTGTTATGTCAAAGGTAAGTCAAGTCCCTGCTGGGAAACGAGATAAGATAAACCGAGGGTTGATGATAGAAATCGAACAACATCATTCAACGGGCCCTACTCCCGCTGGCTCACCTAAACGCGTTCCTGTCTCACTGAACATAACACCTCACTCCCCTACGACTGGCGAGAGAAATTCTCCTTCACCCCCGAAGAGAGATCCACGCCAGCTCGCCCTCTCCCGAGCCCTCTTGACGTCTGTCGCTACTACCAACATCGCTACTCTGCAACAAGGTCTAGCGAAATTGACCACGTACTGGTCTGGCGTAGCTTGGGTCGCTGGAGCGTTGACCCAAAGGATACAGGGGATCAAGGCTCAGGATGTGGATCTGGTTAATGTCACCGAGACCCTCGGGAGTTATGTCAGTCTGCCGGATGCGGGTAGTGTTCCGAGGCATACGCAAAAGGGCGAGGTAGTCGACGGTGGGATCACACCTAGGACTTGGGCCGCGTTCATGGATCATAATGGGTCCAATGGTCTCGGTGAGTATTCGACTGACAATGGAACTTGAGCTGATCAGCGAAAAAGATATGGACTTTTTGTCATTACCGTTCGAGATTGGCGCTATCGAGGGTGGATCCCAGAACGTCACCGAACAGGATGTCCCGCTACAATCCTTCGGTGCTGAATGGTTTCGCTGACGCCAACACACAGAAACACTTCTCTGATATTACAAACCATACTCAAATCGGCGTTATGCGATAGTATCGAGATAGTTCTATTGCATTCGCTCTGCCAGATGTACTGTTCGCGCACGCCATACGGTTGGTCTGACACTCCAGATCTTGAGATCTACCACCGTCACGCCGGGTTGTGCGTACATTAATAACGTCACGATGCGACATGCGTCTGAACAATAATGGGGACGCCAGCGTCGAATGTCATGGCATGCATTTATACAAAGGCTCTATCGGGGTTCATCCGACCGTATGAATTGCACACCCGCTGACAGGCAATATTAAGTGTGTCAGAACTAGGTCAATATCTCCAACACGACACCTAGACATCAATACCATCCTCTCGCAGGAAAAGGGGGACTGACCAGCAGCTATCGTTTCTCCTCCCCTTCTGATCAATACCCGGCCCATCTCTTTATTGCTCGAAGCAGTCTCAAGCGGTATAGTAGCAGTCCTCGAACTACCTGGCAAGGCGCGTAATGACAACTCGACAGTCGCAGTAACTCCTTTCTGCAACACCCTACTGTTCAGCTCCCTTCCTTAAGGGGTAATCATCCAGTGGAGACTGACCTAGGTTTCTGACGGACATTACCGCCTTTTTCATTGACTGAAACCAATTTACTGATAGTAGCGGGTAGATTGATTGAATGGTGAAACAGCTCAACCTGATTATCAGTTCCGGCCCATGGGAAAGGGATAATAGGGAAACGTACGGCAGTACCAGTGATGATGGGACTTTGAAGGTCGAAAACCAATATCTGAGCTGTGAATTTCGTTACTAGCGGCACAGGCTGGGAGGTGGGACAAAGGACTGAGCCGATGGCGAGGTGAATTGGGTCGATACCGGATAAGTAGAGTGTGACGTTCTGTCCAGCAATGGCATATGGGGCGGTATCATCGTCGACTTCGATGGCTGCAAATCAGCATCACCTCGAAAATGAGAGTTGGAATGGACCTACTTCGTATAGTTCCCACTTCATCACCTGGTACTGACCTCACTCTGTCACCAACTTGGACGATACCACTGCATAATCGTCCAGAAACAGCCACACCAGACGCAACAGCTGTCTGACCCTTGAACACGTTCGAGAGCGGTATACGGAATGGCGTCTCATAAGGTCGGCTTGGAATCTCGACTTTATCTGGATCATCAGCTCAAACCCACTACATGGACTAACCAAGTGTGGTCATGAGCGTGGGACCGGTGTACCAGCTTTGCAGTAATGGTTCATTATTTTCCAACACATTGATACCCTCCATAGCTGCCAATGGCATATATGTAGTTTTCGAAGCTGCAAATCCAGCCGATACAAGGAATGGTTTTAGAGCGTCAACAATCTCATCATATCGATCTTGCGACCAGTTGACCTTTTCATCAGCTATATGGAAAAAGGAAATTCGCCGGCGACTTACCATATCCATCTTGTTGATACCAATGATGATCTCTTTGACACCCAGACTCCTGACTAGCCAAGCATGTTCCCTAGTCTGTCCACCTCTATCGAATCCAGCTTCAAATTCTCCTGGACTACCATCGACCACCATCAATGCCACATCCGCTTGTGCGGCTCCGGATATCATCGCTGGAATGAAATCTTTGTGGCCTGGGGCATCCAGAAGTGTGATATTACGATGAGGTGTCTCGAAATGTGTAGTGGCGATATCGATCGTCACGCCCCTACTTGTCAGATCATTTCAATGAGAGGGACGTACCGATCACGCTCATCTCCTAAAGCGTCTAGACCCCATGCAAAGGCAAAACTGCCTTTACCGATCTTCTGACTTCCCCTCTCATTCGCTGTTCTCTCTTTCTCCGAAAGCTCGCCTGCTTCGAACAGCAGTCGGCCCATCAATGTCGATTTCCCTGCGTCGACATGACCTGGCCAATCAGCTAGACGACAACAAGGAAGGGTGATACTCACCGACGACAATGAGACTGATGTTCTTCTTGTCTGATTCCTCCTCGTCTTTACGGACTTTAGCCAGCAATTCTTCTTGCTTCATACTCAATCCAGGCTGTTCCCTATATTTTTCCTTCTCTGCTTCATCTTCAGCTTCATCACCGAGATGTAGTCCAGCAATATCATTTGTCGTACTGCTGATCATACTTTTCGTGGCTGGAGTATTTCCAGCAGAGGATTTGCTTGATTGACCTTTTGTCTGAGGACTATTTGGTTGTGTCCGGGGCGTGATGGATTGAGCTTGAGGTGCTGGTGCAGTCCGTGGTTTGCCAGGAAGGGAAGCAGATTTGGCCGGAGCTGACACTTTGGCAACTACCAGGTTAGCTTCTCAGTACGATCAACAGGTCAGTCGAGATGGCAGGGTTGGGGAGGAGTAGCATGTCCATGTCTATGTCTTGCTGTCTATCGTGACTTGAGCCGGAGCCGGGATTCCACCTCGTCCACTCCTTGCCCGAAGAATAATATCGTCTGGACTTTCTACGCCTTCGCCAAACGCCGTTCGGATCCTACGTTGTAATTCGTCGGCATCGCCTATTGCCGGTAGATGCATTGATAGTTCGGACGAAGGTAGCAGAGCTTTACGGTGGGTACTCGTGAGGACGTTGAAGAATGTAGATGGTGATGTGGCCGTCTGGGATGGCACCCTAGGTGCCGAAGTTGGGAACAACGAGGTATCGATTTCGTCGATCTCGATTTCCTCCTCCACTTTATTTGCTGTGTCCATTTGGCTCGAATCACTGCCGGTCTTGCTACTCGAAGGTTTTGCCGATCCATCCGCCTTTGCCGCTCGCGCCGCAGCCATCTTCTGCGCCAACTTTGAAAGTGGTTTAGCAGGACTGGCATCACCAGGAAGGGGTGTTGGCGTCGTTGGTGTGGGAGAGGCAGTGGTGGGCGTTTGACTTGGACTAGCTTTCGAAGAAGCTAGTCTTCGCTGTTCCGCTAGTAATGCCAACTTTGATTTCGGTTTACCATCCGGTGTCGCGACACTAGGCTTAGGGACAGAGGGACCGGGCGAAGAGGTCGAGGGAGGAGAGGTCTTTCGGGCAAGTGATAATCGCTGCAAAGCAGTAAGGGGAATCTCGGGTGACTCCAGTCGTTGACGCTTGGCCCCCTTTCGACGTGGTCGTTGATCCGGAGTAGGTTCAAGATGAGGCGGTATCGTAGCTTCGCCTGGCGGGCTCAGCCGGTAATCGATCGGAGGTATCTGACAGATAGACAAGACATGGATGCTACTCCACCAACTTGTGATGTGTGGAAATGGGGGAACGGAGAGACAGACATACCTTTCTTCTCCCAATCTTTTCTCAACCATGCTACTGCTTTATCTACATCGAACCAGTAATGCCATAATGAATCTGCGATTGCTGAATCGGATATTGGTGGTTTGACATCCTTCAGAAGTGCTCGAGCGATCGGCATCGATGTTGCCATTTGAGCTATCCTATCAGCTGACCATTCCTTTCTGTTTGTGCGAATGACGGCTTACCCTTTTGCTCAGCTGACATTCCCTCCTCCTCCTCTTCATCTTCTTCTTCCATCTCGGCTGACATGTTAACTCACGCTCTGAAGTGTATCAGGAGCTTACCATCAAGATCGAGATTCTTTACGAAGCGGTGTCGTGACATTTTGCTTTCTAAACGGCTGATGTGATGCTATGTAGAGGGTCTGAATGCGTGATCAAATCTCTAAGGAAGTGGTCCAGATCTACTAGGTGGTGTGAAATGATGATGATATAGTTGAGCGAAATGAGCAAGTCTAGTAGTAGTGACGTTTGTGATCTAATCGTCTTTTTACGTAATACTTGCAACCGCGGTCCCGGTCTCCCCTTTCGGTGACGCTACGTAGACACCTCTATACACCATACTCTCCTCCTGTTGCACACTCGCATAATATACATTCGCAATGTCATGGTGAGCTCCAATCTCATCTTTTAGCTCTGAGGGACTACAGCTAACCTTGCAGGGGAGGGTACGTTTGCAATCAAACACCACTTGAAGCGGTGCCAAGCCTTCTATGCTGATATCCCAGATTCAAGAAAGCAACGTCCCGTATGGGCACGTCCATCATGCAAAAGACTGGTCAGGTAGAAAGGACGATCGATAGGGAATTTGCAGAGGAGGAGGGCAGGTATCGAACGTATGTCCTTCATACCGCACCAAGGCTCAAGCTGATTGATAGGATGGAGAAGGAGACCAACAACTTGCAAAAGGAGGCCAAGACTTATCTTGATGCTATGCGAGGTAAGCTGAGGGACCTAGAATGCTATGGACTGAGCTGACCTGTAGCGATGGCTTCTGCCCAAACTCGAATCGCCGAAACTGTCGCATTGTTCTACACTGCGGATAGAACTAGTGATGTGCGTCTCATCATCGCTACGAGTACATGAAGGCTGATTAGCAGGGAGCAATGGCCGGACACGCATACAAGTCTGCAGTCGATGAGCTAGATGCCGGTGTCGGACGTGATCTAGTGAGCAGCTTGTATGTTCGAGTCGACATTGGCTAATGTCAGGACGCCCCATTCCGAGCTACCGTCCTTGAACCCGTTGGAAGAATGAACAATTACTACGGTACCATCAACACTGCGATTACGAAACGTGATCACAAGGTAAGCCCGCTGCCGGTTCGATATTGAGCATAGCTGATGGATAGATGACTGACTACGATGCTGCTCGTGCCAAGATGAAGCGATTGGTCGATAAACCCTCTGAGGATACTACCAAGCTACCTAGAGTAAGCTGAGTGATCTCCTGTCGTTGTATCAGAGCTGATTTACAGGCGCAACAAGAACACGATGAAGCCAGAGACATCTTTAATCTCCTGAATGACCAGCTCGTTACTGAATTACCTCAATTCGTCGACCTTCGTATCCGTATGCCCCCTCTCACCTCTGATGCGAACACATAAATACTGACAATTAGCCTACCTCGATCCATCTTTCGAAGCAATGGTCCGATGTCAGCTAAACTTTGCTCAGGAGGGTTACGAGAAATTAAGTGGTGTCCAGCGATACTTTGCCGATAACATCCGGGAAGACTATGCGAATGGAGCGCTAGATGGTCAGGTCGAGGAAGTACTAGAGGAAATGAAGGGTTTGAGCATTTATGGTCCTTAGACTTTCCGAGCTTAGAGAAGGAAGCACTTGTGGTTGTAACAATGCACGTATAAAGATACTGTTTAGGTCTAGATCCAATGACGCGAGATGAAGTGGGGTAAGGAATTGAAATATCCCACTTGCTTTCCGACTTATTTCCACTCTTACCTGCCTGTTTCCTGCGCCGTATCCAAACAGGCTACATACACTGAGCCCAGTCTCCTGTCACTGCCACTGTCACTGTCACACCCACTATCGCTCAAGCTTGTCATCAGCACAGCATCGCCATGTCAAAGCCGACCCTCAATAAGCGTCGCCCATCCTTCCCCTCCTCAGCCCCTTCCAACGTTTTACGCAATATCGACACTCCACCTTCAAATAAACCGCCAATGGCTCTTGTCAAACATGGGAAATATGTCTTAGCGGGTGTCGGGGGAATGTGGTACACTGGATTCGTGGACGCTGTGGGGTCTGTGCTCAAAATCGAGCGGGCTTGGTTGAGGTAGGTCTTTTGTTCAAGAGCTGGAATTGGGGCTTTCTCTGAGACGTGGAGCTGATCATTCAGGAGACTGATGGTACTTGCTCTCGGATTCCACGCTTCGACAGTGGTATGTCCCTCGTGTTGGGATCGTGCGTAGAGATGACTGATGAATAGTTGATATTCCTATATCTCGTCTTGTATCTCCCATGGTTCAGGGGATATATACCCAATGTAAGCTACCGATGTCTCTGAAGCTTGTAAAGCTGATATCCCAGTATCCCAAATGGCAAGCTTCTGCTCGTTTGAGGTCCTTGGTACCCGTAAGTCACCTAAACCTGGATTTCCTCCTTTATTAGACCACTCCTGTTACTATCAAAATAACATTCTGATCCTCAGGCTCTCACACTATCAATACTCCTTGGTTGGATATCCTACGTGATCGCCCTTTCGCAAGCTGGTAAAGTCCCTTCACTGGGAAGTGTCATTAAAGGTGAAACGAAAAGTCTGGGAGTGTTCACATCAATGGCAGGAGGTATGTTCTCCCCCTTCCAACACGGGAGCCGAATACGAAGGAGAGAAATTGATGCTGATGTTAGCTACCGCTGCTTATGCTCTTACGTTCGGAATACTAGGTTTCATCCCTGCCCCTCAGGTCGGGAGGAAAGACTAGGGTGGTGAGGAGATGTTGTTAGAGCTATAGAGAGGAAATCGGTCAGGGATCTATCATTATGCATTGCTAGCTTCCTCTTGTCACTCTGTACCTCTCTCGACCTGTAGCTTTGCCTCACGCGTGTGCTTTGAGTGCTCCCGCTAAGCTCACCGGCTCGCTATTCTCGTGATAGATTGACCGTCGGGCACAGCCACAAATCAAGACGCGTAACTTTCAACTATCATCGTCATCACTTCACTCGACTTGACACTTGACATCAGACCACGCCCGGCCATGGTATCCCGCAGATGGGACAGGCTATGGTCAGTCCCTGGACTTCGATCCTCAATCGATTGAACAGACTCGAGTGAAGCTGACAGAGCAGGGTAATTGGTACATCCCTTTTGATCTCGTTCATATCCTATACGTCCCAAATGTGGGTAATTTGGCCATGGTACGGAAGGACATTATCTGTCGACCTCTTGAAACTCCTGATTCCATTCAAGTGAGCTCATCCTCTCCAAACTTCGTTGAAGAAAGGTACTAATTGTAGTGCGGCTGTAGGGATGATATGGTGGAATTATAGGTTGTGCGTCACCACCAATCCTGGTAGTGTTCCAGATGGATATGTATGTCTTCATTTCCTCTTCTCCCTCCTCATCAGTCTCTGATGCCTTATCGATGTCTGGAATAAAGAGGGACAGATGTCAAGGGACAGTTGCTAATCATCAGAGACCAAATATGAACGATTCAGATGGGATGGAGGTGAAGAAAGGGAATCATGCGCCTAGGTATTGTAAGACTTGTGAACATTACAAGCCACCGAGGGGTACGTCCATGAAGCCACCGAGAGGTAAGGTCAAGAGCTGATGGATAGCACATCACTGTAGGCAGTGCAAGACTTGTATTGTGAGCCCCCTTGAACTGTCTCTTCTGATGGCGGCTGACATAGCAGCTCAAGGTAGATCCCCACAAAGTCAAGTTAGGCAATACTGACTCCGTCTCTTCTTTTAGCTTGATCGTAAGCTCACCGCCATGTTTTTTGGTCAAGCTGATGTCAGACCATTGTCCGTGGCTAGGCAACAACTGTGTGGGATTCTATAATCAAGGTCATTTCATCCGATTTCTGTTATGGGTTGATATCGCTACATCCTATCATCTGTTGATGATGATCGGGAGATGTTTCGCAATGGCCAGTACTTATGCCGTACGTCCACTCCTTCTTCTTCTTGAACTTCAGTTGGAATGGAGATTGAGCTGATCAATAGGAAGAACCGACCCTCACAGATATGTTATTCCTGATATTCAACTTTGCAGCCTGCGGTCCGGTCTGGTTATGCGTAGGCATGTTCTCGTGTTATCACCTCTACCTCGCTTCCGGTAACTCGACTACGATAGAGGGATGGGAGAAGGATAAAGTCGCTACTCTGGTCAGGAGGGGGAAGATCCATGATGTCAAATATCCTTACGTGAGTCTCACTCGATAAAGTGTGGCGAGAGGAAGGTGGGCTGATGGCAGAATGTCGGGGTCATACATAATTTGAAATCTGTCCTAGGTCCCAATCCGCTATTATGGCTCTGGCCTCAGAAGATGCAGGGTGATGGCCTTACATACCCCGTAAATCAGGATTCAGGTGGTGAGTCCGGAATCGAATGGGCCCATCTAGTGGCTCCAAGACCTCTGGGCGATGGGGATGGAGATTTGGGCGAGAGCGTCAGCAGTACTCTAGCCCACGGCCTTGGTTTCTCAGAAGAGAGGCATAGGAGGAGGGATGATGGCAGAATTGTATAGGTAAGTCGACTCGTTAAGTATGAATGGAGTTGATGAATAGACTAGAAGTATGCTGATGGTAGGTTCTGAATCGCAATATGCCTGGCCGCCACAGGATCCGACTCGAGTCACACAACCTGGTCCAGAGTATTATCAAGCATCAGGATCAGCGTTTGTGTATGGTAACGAATCCTTTAATCCGGCTTTACAACCTACAAATCAATCTTTAAGATCGAGGGATCAACACCAACATCGTCGACATCAACAGCGAGAAAGGCAAGAAGGAGAAGTGTACTCGAGTGGGTCAGAGAGGGATAAAGAAGATGAAATATCGGAATCATCATCGCCTGAACCATACATGTCCGATTACGATTACGATGATTCCGGTCCACTACAGCACGGGGAGAGGATGCCTCGGCATAATCAAGTGAGGCAAGGAAGTGAGGGATACGAGGTCAGACCAATGGGGAATTGGAATATCGTTGATCGTCCCGACGACAACGCACAGTCAGGGCATGGAGGATGGAACAGAGAAGTGGAGCCAGGGAGGGAGATGCCTTGGGAAGAAAGAGGACGATATAACGTTTATGAACCTGCTTCGGCGGGAGATGGAGATGATGATTGGGATGATGGAGATGGAGAAGATGATGATGAAGAGGATGTACCGCTTGCTGTACTGCGGAATAGGGTGGGGCACGCATGATAGGCTCCGGACTTCATATAACGATGTATACGACTTGACGATTGCTTTGGCTTGTCTCCAATGGGAAAAGCATAAGATAAGAGGTTGAGTTGAGTGATGTCGAAGGGCACGTGCGCCACGCCATTGCACCTGGAAACCTGGATGCCATTGCCGTAACCGTAATGAGACGCGTTATCTTGAACTGCATCAACTTTCATTACTGCTCATCGTCTATCTTACGATTCCTCATATATACCCAGCTAGAGGACTCTTCATTGTCACCAGTAGGAAAGTAGATGAGAAAGGACGCTGAATGCCGCACAGCCCCCTCCGTCTTGTGTGTGGGCTCTGTGGGCTCTGTGTGTGCAAATCTCTGACATCTGACCCCTAATCTTATAATTCACGGAGTCCGTCACAGATTTTGAACCAAACAATGGACGACTCATCTACCTTGTTACATGTTCGACCATACTTAGCTCACTACCACTACAACCATTGATCAGGGGAGTAGAGGGGGAAGCTTGAAGTCATCAGATCAGATTCGGACATCACGGCTACGATAGAATCACGATCAACCTACCCCGAGGAACGAGAAGAGATACACAAGTTCCAAAGGTATGTTCATCCCACACCATCTCCCCTTGCAATGCGCTCGGTCTATCTACATAGGCTCAGGGATATAATGCTCATCGTCGCCATGGTCCTTTATTCATCCCTCCCCTGGCCCCACTCCAGTTCATTTAGCTGACCAAACCCCTCAGATCTCATTCCCGATCCACGACCTTCCTTTGGCTCTCCAAGGGTCTCTCGTTTCTAAGCACACTTGAGTAGACGGCGACGGCAACGGCGAAGGGAGACAAGGAACGGATGACCAGACGCTTTGACCTTGAACCCGCCCCTCGCTTGCCGAAACAAACTCAAAGATACCTACGGTACCGCGTTCCACAAGACAGGACACTAGAAGAAACACGCCCCACTCCCCGTGATCGAAACTGCCAATCCTGTTCCCTTCACGCATTGTCCCCTTTGTCCCTCGTTCGCGTCATCCTTTGACTCTCCCAAGCCACCACCCGGACACGGTCACGAACACGACCACGACCTCTAGTGTCTTCTTATTGTACGTTACTTCACTTGACTTCCCATCATCAATTTACCCTCTGTATTCATCTTTTGTTCTTGACCCTTTACCCTTCACCCTTTTCCATCACCTATCGTGTACATCTACATCTATACAGTGTGGATACAACCCCAATACCGCTACTGTCACTAGCTTTTCTTGCTTGCTTATACCTCAAGTGTAATCTTGCTCTCCTCTGTCGACAACTCAATCCCTGTCGACTTCACTCTCCTCTCTTGAGCTGTCAGCTGCCAGTGACGGGCGTCGATTTTAAGGACACTGCCTTCGATTTACGATTCGCGCCGTCATAAACCAATCGACCGATGTCACATACTCCCACTCCTCAATACCCTTCCCGATCCCAAACCCAGTCCCAGACCCAGTCCCGACTCACCCCTTCTCAAATCCGCCAACATCCCCTCCCTCCCTCCGAAGACGATCTCGTATCAAGGGTCTCAGCCATGTCATTAGGTCATCCCCCGCTGCATCACCAACAATACTCTCATCATTCCGCGCATTCACAGAGTCATCAACACCAACAACAACAACTACAAGCACCGCCACCCGCCCAACCTCAACCTTTTGCTTCATTACATGCTCCGACCCTCTATGGTTTGCACGATTACAATAACATCACCAGTGCGAATAATCCTTATTATACCACTTCGGCATCTGCGCCTGGTTCAGCTGGTTATTCGAACTTTCCTTCTGCTGGAAACTCACCTATCGCCACTACCTTTCACTACGGGTCAGAGCATCAATCTCAAGGACAAGGTGAAGGTCAAGGTCATTTACAAGGACAGGGGATGGACCAAGGTATGGTGGATATCTATGGCAATCCTCAGGGACAGATGAGTGGGAGGAGAGTCTATGGGGGAATGGTACCTCGACAACGAGGGGATAGCGTCAGTACGACCATGACTAATGGAAATGGGCATGGCGGGAATGAATATGGAGGAGGAGTGTACAATGGCCATGAAGAGAGTGTCCCTTCCAGTCCCATTGGCATGACTTCTGGCATGATGCAGCCGTTCTACAACTATGGTGGCGGTGGTGAGATCTACTACCCTCAAGGTGTTGGCAACAATCATCGCGGTAGAGGCAAATCCGTGAGTATTTCATCCTCTTCTCTCGCAGTACAGATGGAAGACGCTAATGCCAGCATCGGGGAGGTCGAACGAACCGCCAGCCCTACAGAAACGACGACTACGCTCACCTTCCTATGGGATCCATCGGATCACCGACCACATCCCACTTCAACCATCCACAACACACAGGTAATCCCTATGCGAATCAAATGATGACTGGTCAAATGCCTATCCAGTATGGTCTTCACCCAAATTACACTCCTGGGATTTGGAGGGGTGGTATGAACTCTTATAACCGAAGAGAGAATCTCACGCCTCGATCTCCATTACTTGACGAGTTTAGGATGAATAAATCAGCCAGGTGGCAACTTACCGCAAGTCCCTGTCGTGCAGACCACTAGTGTCGATTAGGAGTAAGCTGATGAGCAGCATATCCGAAACCACGTAGTGGAATTCTGCGGCGACCAACATGGTTCTCGATTCATTCAACAAAGACTCGAATCTGGTCTTGAAGAAGAAGTTCAAATTGCACTTGCTGAAATCACTCCCAACTTGTTTGCATTAATGATGGATGTCTTTGGGAATTATGTCGTTCAGAAATTATTCGAGGTTTGTGATCAGGGTCAAAAAGTTGAGATTGCTGGTAAGATGGAGGGAAATGTGTTTAAGCTCTCGATGGAGATGTATGGGTGTAGGGTGAGTACTACTTTGTTCTTCTGCTTCCTCTCTCCCTTTGGCTTTCCTCCTCAACTCCGCATGTCTTCCCTTTCTCGTAGATCTTGCTGTTATCGTACTACCCCGCGGATCTGTATCGAAAGACGCTAATGACAGGTGGTTCAAAAAGCTTTCGAGCACGTCTTGAAGGACCAGAGGGATCGACTTGTAGGAGAGCTCAACGGTCGAGTAGTCGATTGCGTCAAGGACAATAACGGCAACCACGTCATTCAGGTAAGTTCAGCAGTTCTCATGCTATTATTGGGCGAGATACTGATGAAAAGCGATTGATTACCTTGGACGGATGTCCAGACTTTATCCCGCAATCTTTCACTTCCCATGTCGCCGAGCTCGCCACCCATCCTTATGGTTGTCGAGTCTTACAAAAGACTTTTGAATGTCTTACTCTGGACCAAACTAGGGATCTTTTCGAGGAGATGCACGATAACATCATCAGATTCACTAATGATTCATTTGGCAGTGAGTCCTGGCTTGTGTTTCTCTGAGGTGAGATTTGGCTGATGGAAGATTACGTGGTACAGAGTATCATCACTTCTACCACTCCCGAAGATCGATCTCGAGTCATCGCAGCCTTCAAAGGTCATCTCCAAGACAGTATGTTCCCCAATTCCATCTATGTCGTGACCACTAATGGTTAGTGGCTCGACACAAGTTTGCTTCTAACGTCATTGAGAAAGCACTCCAGCATGGTGGTCGAGAAGAGAGGGAACAAATGATTGATGAGCTCATTGGAGAGCAGGCGGATGGAATGAATCAAGTGTATAAGCTTCTCAAGGACGCTTATGGGAATTTCCCTATCCAGGTCAGCTACTCTCGCCTCAAGTGAGCGTCGAATAAGCTGATGATTAGACTGCTTTGAAAGTTGCTGAACCGGCTCAACGAGACAAGGTAAGCTGATATTCGTACCGACACGGCTTGAACTGATGATAGCTTCTTGGGATGGTCCGAGCTGCTCTTCCTCAATTACGAAACACCCCAGTTGGTAAACGCCTCGAAACCAAAATCAACCAGATCGACGGTCTTGGCGATGGATCCAATACTGAAGGAGAAGAGGATCACCACCCTTTCCATCCGTCAGCTTCCGCTTCGAGTTCACCTTCAGCATCGGAGGTCCTTAGTTGCGAAGATACTTCATTGACTGAGGATACTGGTGTCACCTCCTCTGATGCGGATTTGTATTCTCCCGAAAGTAGACCGAAGAGCGTTACTGGCAAGTTTGGTCGTGGGTCCATTGAGGGGAATGGGAAGAAGACTCAGAGGCAGGGTACGAGGGAGAATGAAGAATTGGAGCATCTGTTGCAGTAGGAGTATGAGTAGTGTAGTTGCTGGTGGAGCTGGGACTTGAGACGATATATATATATGATACTATCTTTTATTGCTGGTCTGCATGCAGGCTCTTTGAGGCTCAGTTTATCCGAAGCCGGATGTCGCGCCAAGCACCGGAACATGCGTGATCGTCGGCGATAAGTGCAACCAGAGTAGACGCGCGATAAGGCGGGTTAACACCGCCGGTGCCACACCCGGAGATATGACTTCTTACCGGGGATAACGGAATCTAATTACCATTTCCTGCGAATGGGTCCATGTCAAGAGAGAGCTAAGTGGATTCTGTAACCATCAATCAAGTGAGTAATAGTGACAACAAGGGGTAACATCAGTACACTCAACTAACCTATACAGTATGGCTGTCGGCAAGAACAAGAGGCTATCAAAAGGAAAGAAGGGAATCAAGAAGAAGGTCGTCGACCCTTTCACAAGGAAGGGTGAGTTTCAATGGAGCCAATGATGGCAGCGGAAAGGATAAGAACATCAAGCTGACCACATGCTTCTTTCTCGACTACGCCCATCAATCTTGCTTGCCTCCTCTCGCTGCGCTCGTTTATACGTCTCTCCCACAATCTCGACTGTCAATCTCGAACATCTACTCTCAATCTCGTCATAATTTCGAAAACTACACTTTCACTACACAGACTGGTACGATATCAAGGCTCCCTCTTTCTTCGAGAAGCGTGATGTCGGAAAGACCCTCGTCAACCGATCCCAGGGTTTGAGTGAGTCGTTTGGAAAAGCATGGAAAAACAGGATGGAAGCTGATGCGATTTTTAGAGAACGCCAACGACTCCCTCAAGGGCCGAGTTCTAGAGGTCTCTCTTGCCGATCTACAAAACGACCCCGAGCAGGGTTTCAGGAAGATCAAGCTAAGGGTTGAGGATGTTGCCGTTAGTTGTTTTCACACATTCAGCTTGGGCGTGTGCTGATGGATCAGGGAAAGAACTGTCTTACCTCGTTCTACGGCATGGACTTCACCACCGACAAGCTACGATCCATTGTCCGAAAGTGGCAGACCCTTATCGAGGCTTACGTCGATGTCAACACCACCGACGGATACCGACTCCGACTATTCTCCATTGGTTTCACCAAGCGAGCCGCCAACCAGGTCAAGAAGACCACCTACGCTCAGTCCTCTCAGGTCAAGGCCATCCGTGGCAAGATGACCGAGATCATGCGTCGTGAGGCCGAGGGATCCGAGTTGAAGGAGTTGGTTGCCAAGTTCGTTCCCGAGTCCATTGGTCGAGAGATCGAGAAAGCCACCAAGGTATGTCAATCTTCCATTTTCGTTATTGCGTTATTGAGCATCGCTGATAAACAGGGTATCTACCCATTGCACAACGTCTACGTCCGAAAGGTCAAGATCCTCCGAACTCCTAAACTCGACATGTCGAAGCTCCTTGAAGCTCACGGTGAGGCTATGGACGTCAACACTGGCTCCAAGGTCGTCAAGAGCGGTGACTTTGTCGAGCCCGAGGTTTTGGCTTCGGTCTAGGTTAGAGTTTTTGCTTGGGCATGTATTTTATGGCAAACACAAGCAGGACTGGATGCAGCATAATATCAAGACTCGCGTCTCGTTCCAGGCAATCGCATTTGCGCAACAGAGACGCAAGCAAGCAAGACTGACCTGCGAGCGGATAGCTCTGTCAACGTTTGCACCTGGTCTGATGCCTTGTAACGGACAACGTAAAGGCTTGGAATCCGGCGAAGAATGCCGAGTGTTACTTGTGTTTGGTCGCGTCCTGGCTCGTCAGGCACTGCGGTGTTTATTCAATCAAACGCGACTTGGTATCCTCTACTACTATACTACACTCCACTTGATACACTGTCTAGACAACTACCCTTGCATACATACATATCGATCGTTGGACAAGCGATACGCTACAATCATCCACATAATCCTCTAGCGCCCTTAACCCCATGGCAATCCAGCCAATGTACGACCTCCAAGCTCAAGCTCAAGCTATGACCGCCTCTTCTTCTGCTACTCAGAGTGAATTCACTCAACATGTAATCACCCCTCCAACCACCTCTACTGGATCAGGGTTCGACTTTGATCCTATGGCAGCGTCATTCGCAAACATGTCGTTCGCTCAGAACCAGAACGGAATCCCTGGTTCCCCATTCGACTTTGTGGGACCTTTGGTAGGTCGCGTTTCAAGAATGGCGACGAGGTGCTGATGGTAGAATGTCCCTGTCTTCAACTCTACTAGGATGACTGGAAACTATGGTCCTGCTGCTGCTGGAGCTGCTGTGAGGAATTGCAATAACCCTTATGCTCGGACTATCTACATTGGTGGCTTCCCAGAAGGTCCGTTCATTCCTCTTGAACTCCGACCGCGACTGATCAGCAGGCACTGACGTCGATCAAGTTCTCAGTCTGGTCCACTTCGGTCCTCTTGAAGAAATCAAAGTGCCCAAGAATGGTCAATGCCTCTTCATCTCTTTCCTAAATGGAGCAGTCGCTGCCGCCTTCCTAGCCGATGCACACGTCAAGAAGATCGCTGTCAGAGGGAATGCTCTACATGTCAACATGGCTCGAGAACAACCATGGATGAACAGAGAAGTAGTCAATGCGGTCATGACGCAGGAAGCTACTCGGACGGTATACATCCCTAACATCGATCCAGAGATGAGTGAGGATGAAATTTCACAGGAAATGAGGGCGTTTGGCGATGTGGATATTGTCAAGGTCGTTAGGAACCAGCAGAATGCCTTTGTCCATTTCTTTAGTATCAGAAAAGCTATGGAGGTTGTCGAGAGGTTGAGAAAGTCGGGCAAATATTGCAGGGATGGAAAACAGGTCGGATTTGGAAAGGTGCGTTAACATGACTGGACGCGTTGAAGAGTGCTGATACCCAGGACCGATGCGCATTCGTGCCCAAGACTCAGGCAAACAACGTCGAAATCACAATGCGTCAAGCATGTATGGCTGCCGAAGCCGAGATTGGTCGAGCTCATTTCGGAAACATGTATTCCCCCGATATGGCAAAGTACAATAACCCAGCGGCATTCAACCCAATGTGGTCTCGACCAAGTCCATTCGGTACACCAAACGCCAATATGGGCAATATGAACGGACACGACAACTCCTTTGGTACGCCCAAGCGCTCTGTCTTTTTGGGTAATATCCCCGAATCGGCCACTCACGAGGATCTATGTAATGTCATTCGAGGAGGTAATCTCGAACATCTCCGATATCTACCTGCTAAACAATGCGCTGTATGTCCTATGCCTCCTTCTACACCAAAAATGAAGCTGATGGTAGTTTGCAACATTCGTAGATCCAGCCTGCGCAGCTATATTCCATAGTGCCGCCCAAGCCCAAGGCGTGGTCGTTAAAGGTTTCCGCTTGAGGGTAGGATGGGGTACAAGAGATACTCGCGAAGAATCAACACCGATGATTACGAACAACAAGCATGCGACTAGGAACGTCTACGTCGGGGGCATCAAGGACTTTGAGCTATTCACCGAAGAGAAACTGAGGAGTGATTTCAGTGTTTATGGAGAAGTCGAAATGATCAATTTCTTAAAGGAAAAAGCGGCGGCTTTTGTCAACTTGTACGTTCACCTCTTCCCTTCTTGTGTTCTGGGCTGAATCTCACAGTACCTCCATCCCAGCCGCCATTAAAGCTATCGAGCGAATCCCGTCAGAGAATACCGATTATGTAGGCTTGAACCTGAATCACGGTAAAGACAGATGTGCAGGTCCACCAAGGGAATTCAGGCATTTCTCAAAGTAAGTTCCATCCCACTTCTCTCAGTGTGTATAGGCGCTGACAGATCCAGTAGACCAGCCTCGGTCCGACCTGAGTCCATGCGAAATGATGAAGCCAGCCCAAGCGACTCTGACGCAACGCCCGTCGCTCCTGGTCGCGTGGAGCAAGAACAAGTTTCCGTTCCCGCCAATTAATCGATTTCCACGACTACTACACACTTGAATTTCGGTTTTCGATTTTGCTCGCTCCCTTTACCCTTTACCACTTGACCGAATGGCTTGATTCTATATTGTGTCTAGATTATTCGAATCTCATAGAATCAGTGTAGTATATGTATCAGCATTCCACCTAGATTCCCAAAGACTGGCATTATATCTGAATTCATAAAATCTAAAGCCCCATCTTTAAATGAAGGCTACGAATCCCTAATTTTCAACGTATTTGACTTTTGTAATTCCCTATCCGCCTTTTCTAGTACCAGTTCCGGGACTTCCATATCTGCCGCATGCTGGTTCGTACCCGGTAAAACCAGTGGTGAATTCTCCATGTCCCTATCATTCGGTGAAGCGGGTTCAGTCCATGGTGAGGCGTTTGTGGAAGGACCACTCAGTGATCCAGTCGCAGAGGCAAGTTCCATTTCTTTACGTAGTTTCTCCAATTCCTTTTCGAATCTGGAATCAGCCGAGCTCTTCGAAACGTATATGTCGGAAATCAGGAAGGTAGTGACTTACTTTCTACCAAAGACTTCGACATAGAATGACGCGCCGTTCCATGCTGATACGGCGAATATGACGACTAGGAATACATGACTTGCTCTTGCGCTATTGATGAAGAGTGCAGCAGCGGGGATCATGAACACCACGCTGTAGACTATCTGTCAGTTATCGCACTTTGATGGGCAAGGGCTACTGACTGAGCTGAAAGAAGATGAACCACAGTTCTCGGTGATTTGCCCTGATCCCTCGTAATAGTTTCCCAATTGGCCCTTTCTTGTCGTTTAGCATGCTATACTGTCAGCTCATTGACTCATCCCTGGTGTGGGGGATAGACGAACTAATGGAACGAAGTTTGACGTTGTCCAGAAGCGATCTTCTCTCCCCTATCCAGCGAGATGAATTTGTAGTATGCGCCTTGCCACAGAATATCTATTTATCAGCTCTGAATGAGTATGAGGAACGTACAAGGAACAGCAGCGAGTACGATCATTTGATACCATGTATATTCCGATAGACCAGCTAAGCCGGGATATTTCTCCTCGGCATTAGGAAGGGAATGACTATTCGTTAGGCTATTCTGATGTCTGGTAGGTGGACTTACCGGATGATGGTAAGGACGGTAGGAGGGTACATGTGGATGAAAAGGCTGGTGACTTTATCCAAGGAGTGGAATACGAGTGAGTTTCGCCAAGTAATAATTGCACTAGCCAGTGGGCCTATACATCAGCACCGACCTTCACACATTAACTAGACTTACCGAGGGTCAAGAGATAACATCCAATAAACAATTTGGTCGAGCTAGGAAATACCCAAATCCAGAGTAAGTCAAGTACATTGACAAAGTAGCACATACTACTCAGTCAGCCAGGATCTCACCACACAAAAGGAAACTCACTCGAAGAGGAAGTAGTGGAATTGTTTTCGCTTGTATATCCAAAATCTCGATGGCAGGTAGAAAGCAGCTTGAGCGGTATATGCGAATGGAAGCCATTCGGGTGCCATCCCATATAGTAAACATGTGAATGTAAGGGACATGACACCGAATAGGAAGGCTACATGTCAGTTCGAGCCGAACGGTGTCGCGTAGGTGGTAGTGACATACAGACTTTCTCTCTTGTCCTGACAATTTGGGCTGATCTCCATGATGAAGAGAGATGCGTCACTTTCGCAGCGAGCTACCCATCAGCTCGTGCCCGAGGGATAGGTCAGTAAAGCTGACCTTGACTTTGATGCGATCAACTTCACGCTCTACATCCTGCGTGTACTTCCCCCGTCTCCTGTTTTCTGCAGTACCCTCTTCTCCCTCTCCTTCTCTATCTTCATATTCCATAGACGTAGCTCCTACTTTCGGCGTCCTCAGACCCTTGGGTATGAGCTCTACAGCCCTCGACCTAAGTCTGGCAGACTGTTCCTTGAGTCGACGATTGAATAGGTCCAACCGGGAATCTGACATTAGATCCACCCTCACCATGACATGTAAGAACATGGCTCACCAAAGAAAGTCTCGGCAACATCTATCTTATCAGCTCAATTCCCCGGGGGCATCGAACAAGACATACCGATAAGAGTCAAGGCTCCCCCACCCCAGTCTTCTCCATATCTATCAAATCCCTGTCTACCCAAGAAACTCGAGACCGAGCTAGACCGCGACAAACTTGGTCGAGCGGGATATGGTGAGTCATAGTCACTCTTCGTGGGAGATCGTTCTTCTTCCATCCTGCCTGCTACCGTGTACTTATCACGCTCGGTGGGCTAGTGGATGTATGGATTAAAGACAGATAGATTAGATTGAATGGAGACAAGACGCGCAGGAACGTTGATGACGCACTACTTGAGAAACGTGACAGACTGTGGCAGTGGCGAATATGATGTCCTGGTCAGCGCATGCCCGGCCGGCCGGATTTTGAGACCCATGCCACCTCCTGCTGAAGTCTCTCTGATGCTGACTGTGACCACAAGCAGAATGAAATCGTGTAGCAGCTATTTGTCTTGGTCTTCGTCAGCTCGACAGATGGTTCCCTTCCCTTTGAGCCGTAAAGGATCACAAGAGTTGAAACATGTGACCAATGTTGAACCTTTCACCAGTGGAGCGGGAAAGGATCTCAATAAGATATATAAACCCGCGTTCCTGTAGCTAGCATCTGCTTGTTATACATATCTTTCCAATCGTCTGAACCTCAACCCCGTACAACTCGTGACTAAGCCATCGATTACTATCACTTCAAGCCATGTCTTTAAGCTCCGAAATCGCGTGTAAGCTTGTCCTATCACCCGGTAGCTTTAGATCGTACCATTCCGTACCCGACACCTACCGGGAGGCTCTTCATAAATCGCTGACGTTTAGCTCGCTTGTCAGGGCCCAACACTGGCCCATCTGCACGAGGACTTCCAACCCTCCCATCGTTGAAGCAGATCCAATTTCCGCCCAACAGCGGCGGCAATGACGTGGTGTTTCAGATGCAGGACTCCCTTGCTGAAGCATTTAAAGATCTCGCCAAGAGATGGCGCGACCATCCCGATGCTCGAATGCCCTGCTCAACGGACCCAGAACTCGAGGAGAGGAATAGGCGGATGCAAGGTCTTTTCGATAATCGATTCGACACAATGACCCCATCAGAGGCGGACGTTTGCGAAACGGAAGGAAATTTGGCCTTGCCTTATGAATTGGCATTTGCGTCGCTGGCCAAAGAAGCATATTCGCTGCTGTCCCTCGGACCCACGAGATCTGACTACCCCGTCAAATGCTCTGTAGAGTCCAACATGAATCCGACTCGTGATACTGTCCTGATCAGTCTACAAGTCGACGGATCGTACGCAGTCGACAATCACAGTGACTCCGAAACCTATCAAGAGAAGGCATTTGCCTTGCCGGAAGTCAGTATTCTTGGACACTGGAAACAAAGATGCCCACAGGGTGATGGGTCGGGAGAGGGAGGACAGTGGGAATGGCGCAAGCTCGAGGAAGCTCAGACCGCGCAAGAGGCCATGAGCTCGGTGGGGTCGTAAAGAAGCTATTCTTTTGTACATAGTTGTTGGGCTTGCTATTCCGGTTTTGTACTGGGCTTGTGCTTTGGATGTCGTCTGCAGCTGTAGATACGTTTATGCATATGGAGTGTGATTGTTGCGACTGTGGTATAGCCGTGGACGAGCTCGAGTGCACTGTTCTCATGCGTATAGCAGTCAGTCATGATTGAGAGTGAGCTCATTGACAGTGTGGCAAGATAAAACATGCAAAGCCACCACGACTTTGTCTGAGCATGTACCGTTGTCCATGATTGCATCAAATCAGCGATATCTGGTAGCAGGGTAGTCTGCTATGCTTCTCTTACTAAGCAAGTGGATACCCAATCTGTGTCAGGGCTGTATCGACTCGAAGTTTTGGGCGGTGAGTTACACTGTTGCCACCACCACCTCAGATCTCTCCCCCTTCCCCAGTTTATACGGTTTTTCCTGGTGACGATGCTACTCTGCTGCGCAAGATATCCATTGTAGTGCGTCACTGCCGTTTTGCGCCTGGATCCAAGACCCTATACGCACAGTGCTGCCCTTTCATGTCTGACTTGGAGAGGAGCTTCTTGGATATATAAATACTCGGGTGGCGAGGACGTCCTTCTTCTCTATACATCACTCTCTACCTTGACGAGCCCTTTGAGACCAATCGGACCTATAAAGTGCCCCATATTGCCACCATATCGAGATTTGTCCCTAGCTTTTCGCCAATCGTCAATCCAGATGCAGTCCAACATCTCTCACGATGACACAAAGATTTCTTCTTTGCAATCGCTTGAAAGCCTCGAGCAGATGGGCCGGGACTATTGAAAGCTAGCGCCAGGGAGCCTAGCGGACGAGGTTTATTCAATTATGCTCCCTGAGATTCGAAAGGCATGGGGCAATACAGGGCGAACATGGTGGTAGAATGTCACTTCACCGGACTTTCCGAAATACGGTCGCTCGCAAGGCTTAAATCGGAAGATTGCAGATTCTCGCCAAACCCCTATGAGCGACGACCGCCTCGACGACAAGACGATGGGCGTCAAGAAATCGATGAACGATGGACTAGGAGCTCCTTATTCCATCATGTGCGACGCTTTGAGTCGCAAATTGGCGGAAGAAGTAAAGGATAACGAACACACAGATCTCCAAGTCACGGTCGGCTTCAAACCCGAGTACACTCCCATCAGAGTCACAATGACCTTGACCTCCAAAATCGAGTACTGGACCATCCAGTCGGACGCGACTCCTCCAACTTGTCAGAGACACACATACGGGCCTGAAGTGACGGTTACTGGATTCTGGTCGGAGCAGGAAGCAGAAGAGGGGGCCAATGATACCGAGAAATCGGGAAGATGGAATTGGTGCCTTGAGACGCAGCCCAAGCTGGATGAACGTGTGTTGGGCAGTCGAGTACGCCCCGACGTCAGGACTGAAGCGATGAGTAAAGCGACACTTGGGGAAGATGAAATGCTGGGGAACGAGGGAAGTACCGTTGTCAAGCCAACTCGGACTGCGAAATCGAAGGGGATGTCGTCGTGGTTCAAGAGGGGAATGAAGAGCCTTCAAGGCCGAACCAAATAGCTGCAGATTCGTTTCGATTCTGCCCTGTATGAGTCACTATTGCTATACACCCTGTGTATACCTGTTTGCTATCAGTTCTCTTTTGCCTTTTCTCGGAAGAGTCGCTCATGTATTTTGCAATGACCCTGGTGTACATGTGTATCTTGATTTACGCTTTTGCCATAGCAGTAGTACTACAATGGGCCGACACATAGGTAGATGGTCTTGACCGAGCACATGTGTCTCTTCCGGCACGTAAGGACGATGACCAAGCGGCTCACATGCAGTGGACTCAGTTCTAGCTTGACGGTCTGGGTGTCTTCGAGAGTCCGTCTGACCCAGAGTACCTCTGCCTGTGGATGTAGTCGAAAGCAGTGCTCCTCAGGCTCTGTGCGGACCCTTTATACTACGTCACTGTTTGTGACCCTTTGTGCGCTGCTCCATGGCTACCGTCGCATCCTCCTGTCCTTTCATATGTAACTTTCAAAGGAGAGTATTGACTATATAGGATAAGGAGAGCGACTGCTTTCTTGCTCTTCTACCACACTCACTATTCGTGTCCACCCACTAAGCACATTCACAAGCAAGAAACCATCGCCATCCTTCACTCCGTCTTATCAGTCAGCTACACATATCAGCTCAGTCCACCATCCAGCTGACTCTACGCCACTTCTCGAGATCATCAGCAACCAAATCGCACAAAATGTCTTGTCGGGAATCCGAGCCTTCGCTGCGACCTCTCCCAGACCCTTGGATGTTTGAAAAGGGTACAGCCGGAGAATTGATGCTTCGTACGGTGTATGACGAGGTCAAGGGACTTTTCACCGGATTGGACAGGGCCTGGACAGACGCGGCAAGTGGCTGCCACACAATGACAGAGATGAAGGCGATGCATGCAGGCCTAAAGGATTCGCGACTGAATTATTATGCGCACGGAACCCCGGCAGATAGTCTACACGAGCCAATGATGAGGATGTACATTGAATCGAGAAAGAGTGTCTGCGACGCTTTGGAGAAGCAGCCGGTCGAGAATCCTTGGGGAAATTATTTCAAGAATACATCCTCAGTAAATTTCCAAGCAGGTTCCCGAAACGTTCTCTTGGAAATCGAGCCATCTGGCGACTTCTTGGTCAATAAGGACCCTGACTCTACTCGGACAGTACAGGCGACAGAACGGCGCACAGTCACTGGTCAGAAAGTGACGGTTGTGGGATCGTATATGGATGGTCCAGAAGGAGGGGAGGGGCATTGGGAATGGTGCACAGTCGATCAACCAGTGGATACTGAAGCATCAGGAAAGACCGAGTTACGGGGGTGCCGACGAAGCAGGTTCGTAGCTACAGTCACGAGAAGATTGGGAAAGGCACTTCGTGTTTAGGTGAGACTTCATAGTGTATGTGCATGTAGTCTCGATCTGGAAGGGAGTTTGAACAAGTTTTGCGTATCCTGCTCTTCCTCGTTTTGGTCAGTTCGTTATTCATATGTATATATAGAATCAGTATGCCGCTCAGGATGATTGTGCTGCCATCCTCATTCATCGTGTTCGAATTGTGTCCATTCCAATGTCCTCTCGGACCAGCCAGTCCTTTCCGGGTTCCTGTGACCGACCTGGTAGACGGAACTTGTCCATACACCACCCAAGCATACGTCTTCATCCACTCACTGGGTAGCCGACCTCGACAGGGTTCTTGCGTAGATTTCCGCAGTCTGTCGCTTGCTCAGTACTGTATGAAAAGCGATCAGCAGTCAACCGGATCAAGTTTTGGACGGGGCGGATAACACAGGAATGCCGTCTCTGAGCGCTTCCCAGGCCACCTTGATGCTCCTCCATGTTGCGAGCCGTCTCATACTGTGATCGCCAGAAGGATCGCTCTGCCTCAACTTAGAAGGAGCGGAGTTTAGTGGCGGAGGTAATATCAAGATGAGCGCTAAGAATGCTTTGAGGGCTCCTCGGCCCTCGCCAGGAAGATGCGAGCAGACTTTGGAGGTGGTAATGCCCAGGTGACATGACTGGAACGAGACGCGATGATGGCAAGGAGGACCCATACTATTTCCACATATCGGATGTCTCCATCCAACAGGCATGCATGTCGGTGCTGTAGGCTGCGACGGCTTTCATGCGAAGGGACTTCTTTCCCGTATTCTACCCCCAATTTTGTAGAAGACAAACGGCAACGGTGTCGCCAGGAACAAAAGCCCAGCGAGTAAACAAGTCCCTCCAACAGGACCCAGTCTCTCATACATCTGTCTTCCGAATCTATCGTCAGCCTCGCCCCGCATTGGCCAAGAAACGAAAGAAGTACAATGGGAAACCAGCTGCGAATGCTGATCGCAGAAAACTGTTTGATGCAAGTGCTGACGCTGCCACTGGGCGATACGCACTGCTCATTAGCCTAGTCTAACAGGGATCTGATTTAGACCTACTCGACAAGGTAGGTGAAAGTACTGGTATATGCAAATACCATTCCAACGCCGAAGAAGGATGACCCTAAGATTGGGATGATCCATGGTACGTTCTGAAACGAGGTAAGACCAAAGAGGAGCAAGCCGAGTGGAGCGAATACGGCACCGTAGAACCCTGGTATGAGACGAGCTTCAGCTGGCACACCGTTCGGGTGCTTGAGAGCTAATCGGCGATATTGCCTAAGGTTTAGCTACACACTTCATGAACCATGATGAGCTTACTTGTTGAACAGTGGTTGACAGCAGACGGCAACGACCTGCCCGAACCCAATACCGAGGAATGCTAGACCGGTCTGCTGCAGAGTACTGTACAATTAGCTTGAAATATCGGTAACTGGACACCAAAGGCTCACAAGCCGTATTGCGTTTCGAAGACATATGGCACGCCGCCAAATGAGAGGTAAAGGATACCCAGGATGAGAGCGCTCCACATATCAAGGAAGAGTACCATCAATTGAGTAGTCAAGAGAACTGTCATCAGCTACTGTCTCACATAGGAGAGAAAATCAGAGCTTACTAAAAGGGGTTTTGATACTTTTCTGCAGAGCCGCCATGAATGACCGATCTGCGAGGTCCGTAGGCGCTTTCCACCGCTCATCACCTGTTTCTCGTCTCTTGCTGTATATCAGCATCATGATCATGGTACGTGGAGTAGACTCACCTCGCAGCTTTGAGCTTCAATAGCTGAGGATCGAACGTTTCCGGGACAAAGACCAGGATCAGGGATAGCATGACAGCAGCCCAAATGATGACGACGTAGAATGTCCAGTGCCAATTCGTATTTTGATTGATGAATCCCGCTATCAGAGGTCCTAGCACAGGACCAAGGAAGGGTGCTGTAAGAAGTCAGCTCCTGCTATGTTCAAAGGCCCGCAAAAATGATATACCCGCCGAGAAGATCATCATTGGCCTGCGCATCAGTAAGTTCACTCTTTTAACAAAAGAAATTCACATACGTAGCAACATTCTCATTCTTGAAGACATCCGAGATGGCTCCTCCTGATACTGATAAGAACGCCGATCCGGCGAATCCAGTTAGGAATCGGAATATCATGTGTACTGCGACATTGTTTGCTGTATCATCAGCTGACGTCTTTATTCATCTTCATGTCAGACGCACCGAATGCGACTGGGAAGTTAAGGACTATAAGATCAGCTTAGACGCTTGGCGACGATATAGAAAGGCGTACGAAAGAAACAGGCAAAACTGCCATGAAGGACTTTCTGCCTTCCGATAAATTCTGATATCGGACCTAGAAACACTGCCGTCTTAGCTTGAGGCCTTTCATCACGCTACGGTACTTACTAGGTCCAACACCCAAGCCAGCCACGAATAGCTAGATTCATCAGCCTTGACCACCACCGTGAGAGGCGACATACAGATATCGTAAGAGTTGCTACTAGCCTGCTGATCCCGTACTCCTGCGTCATTCCAGCATAAGTCGATCCTGCCATACTGGAACAGCATGTTACGCAAACGCATGACCCAGCCAACACGAACGTCATTGCCCTATCTCATCAGCCATCGCTCACTCGTACGTGGATCATTTCATGTGCTGAGACATACCATTTCCGCCAAGGAGGTGTATTAAGCGGACACCCAGGATCATCCGGTCCATCCCAGTGTACCACCCAATCATCCTTCTCCTTCTCTCCCTTCTCGTCTGCCGATACTTTCCGGCGACCTGGAACAGTATCCGTCATCCGAGCATCTTTATTGCCATGCTCCCTTTCCCGTGACTGTCTGTCTCCCTGCTCTGGGTCTGGAACACGATCACTCAATGACCGCCGGGATGCCTCCGTGTCCGGCTGATAAACAGTGGATGTGGGCGAGGGGCTCGAGGTTGATGGTCCAGCTGATTCTGGGCCGGCCATGATAGTCTGTGCGTACGGCGGCGGTCTAAAGTGTTTCTAGCGAGAGGGTAGTCCGGCAAATCGGAATAGGGCTCTGTGGGCTGGCTATCCCGCAATACACGTCGTGCTGTCACCTAGTAGGTCGTTGGACGAGTCACGAGTTAGACTATCGCTACAGCCGAAGATGTGGGAGCTTGCGTGGAGTTCTGGCGCGATGTCGTGAGTGGGTGCTGAGTGATAAGTAGATTTGAGTTATCAATAATCAAGACTCTGAAATATAACCACCTCCACCGGACCTTTACGGCCGTAAACGATGGACATGTCCAGGATATAGCGTGGTCTTTATGAACTCGACAGGGGGGGTCCGAAGGCGCCGGAATCATGAATGCATGTATCAAGTGTCCTTATTAGACTTCTCTATCTCCACAACGACTTTCCCAACAGACCTCGCTGTTTCCAGACGCTCATAAGCTTTCTTTGCGTCCTACGTCATCAACAATGAAACCCCTATCAAAGGGACGACTGACCTCGAAGCTGAATGTGGAGTCGATAACGACTCTCTTGGCAGCTGCATAGAAGTCTGTGATAGTCGAGAATTGTTCAGTACTTGGACTACACATGTAGACTTCATACCGCCTGTTGACGATCAAGGAACGGAGAGGGGTCCATCTTGGTAGGTAGTGGTGTAGTCTACCTCGGTAATATCGGACATTCTGGATTGGATGGGTGAGCTACACATCAGTGTTAAGTCGGATCCTGTACTGGGAGGAAGGACAAACATAGGTGAATGGTCCACCCATTGAATCTCGGCTGGTTTCTGCCAGTCAGCATCTGGCTTAGGAGCCTCGGTTGACTTACTGTCTCCCACGATGGTGATGTAGTGACCTAGATGTGGAGCTTGGGGGTCGTCGAGTACCAAGTGATCCATGTAAGGTATCAATTCCTTTCCTCCAACGCAATCGAGAACTACAGCATAAGGAGCATGTTGCGACATGAGGGCCCTCTCGACCACACTCTCTTTCGTGTAATTAATCACCTGATCATCAGTGTGTCTCCTTGTGCTCGTTGTGAACTAGGATCAAGACGAACCTCATCTGCACCTTGCTCCTTGACGAACTCCACATTTCTCCCAGAGCAAGAAGTGACCACTTTCAATCCCATCTTCTTCGCTAGCTGAATAGCGACATTTCCAGTCCCACTCGATCCACCTAGAATGAGGACTGATCTAGTGTTTCTCTCTTCTGGCTTTGGGTCGAAGGGGAGTTGACCGGCTTCTACCAATGCTCCATAGACTGTAGAGTATACAAGGGGGATGGCGGCGGCTTCATTCCACGACATCCCGGATGGTTTAGGGGAGATAGCTGAAGAGGATGGTACTCTGAGGTATTGTTGAAGTGTACCGTTTCCTGTTATTTCAGCTTGCATTTCCAAGACTAGGTCTGAGCGGACTTACCACCAGTGATGTCCATACTCATCCCATGGACTTCCTGGCCAACGCTCCATTTCGAATTCCTTCCCGCCGAATGGATGACCCCTGCGTAATCCGCACCCGGAATCACGGCCTTGCCACCACTGAGCTGAACGCCCAGCTTCTTCATATAATCCGGAGTCAGCTGAGCCCTATTCATCAGCTTCATGAACTCACTCGGGTTGGCCGACTTACACTTGCTCGTCGACTGGATTCAGCGCCATAGACTTGAGCTTGATGACTACCTCATCGTCTCCAGCTTCGGGAATTGGGTTAATTACCGACTCCAGTGTCCCCGATAATCTGCCAGTCCTGGTATACCCGTATGCTTTGTTGCTCATGATGTTCTGATGTATCAGGAATCAATGGATGATGTCAGATTAGTTAATTGCGCCAGGATGCATAATTATTACCACCGAACAAACCAACCTCCACCTCGGGATGCCTTGAAGAAGTTACCGAGGTGACTACCGCGTTATCGCGGATGTAGTTGATGAAGAAGTAGGATGCAGAATAGGTGAATGCATGATTTGATGCGTTATTGAAACATGATGCTTAAGCCCGATAAGGCGACTCTACTTCTCACAGACTCCCACTAAGAAAACATACTGATGACCCTAATCAACCTTTGTGGGCTTGATTGCCAAAGCGGGAGTAGGTCCGTCTTCCGATGGACCGGCTACCTTCTTTGCCTGTTTATCTAGCTTCTCCGCAATGTACTCATCCATCTCGTCTGCGTGACCGCTGTGATGTCAGCTTAGGACATATTCTACTAGCCATCTGGACTCACAATGGCCTTGGACCAAGTAAATTCCTCATGTCCTCTCGAGTAATGACCTCCTTGTCCAACAGTAGCTTGGCAACCTTGATAACATCCTCCTTGTGCTTGGTCAACAACTCTGTCGTACGCCTATGAGCATCCTTGACCATGTTGTGAACAGCTCGGTCAAGGGATTGAGCAGTAGCCTCCGAGAATGGCTTCTGGAAACCTTCACCCTGCTGGTCTCGGTTTCCGTAAGAGATAGGTCCAATGTCGGGGTTCATACCGTAGTTGGCGCAAACTTCGAAAGCCATCTTGGTGATCTTCTGCAAATCGTCCTGTGCACCGGTGGTGATGACGGGGAAGAAGATCTCCTCAGATACACGACCACCGAGGGTCATGCACATTCGGTCAATGAGCTGTTCGGTCGAGAATAGGAATCGCTCCTTGGGGAGGTACTGATGATCAGCTGTCTGCGACTCTTGACGCGCATGAGTCAGCTCACCTGAGCGTAACCTAGAGCACCGACACCACGGGGAATGATCGAAACCTTGAGCAATGGATCGGCGTGCTCGAGGTACCAACCACAAACAGCATGACCAGCCTCATGATAGGCAACAGTCTTCTTCTCCTCTTTACCCAAAACTCTGGACTTCCTTTCTAATCCAGCAATGACTCGCTCAATAGCTCCATCAAAGTCCTCCTCGGTGACACTGTCGCCTCCACGTCGAGCAGCACGTAGAGCACCCTCGTTACAGACATTGGCGATATCAGCTCCTGAGAATCCAGGGGTCAAGAGAGCAAGTTTCTCGGCGATGTTGTCCATTGAAAGCTCGGTCGATATCGTGATGGGTCCAAGGTGGACCTTGAAGATCTGTCTTCTACCTCCGATATCCGGTCGATCAATGGCGATATGTCGATCAAATCGACCAGGTCGCATCAGAGCACTGTCAAGAACATCGGCTCGATTCGTACCTGCCAATACGACGACGTGCTCGGCGGTACCGAAACCATCCATTTCGACTAGCAGCTGATTGAGTGTCGATTCTCGTTCATCGTTTCCACCGAAGCTTCCACCTTTTCCACGAGCTTTACCGATAGCATCGATCTCATCAACGAAGATGATACAAGGTGCGTTCTTCTTGGCGTTGGCGAAAAGATCTCGGACTCGAGAAGGACCGACACCGACGAACATCTCGACGAACTCGGATCCTGAGACAGATAGGAAGGGTACACCAGCCTCACCAGCTGTGGCTTTGGCGAGTAAGGTCTTACCGGTACCTGGTGGACCGGACAGAATAGCACCTCGGGGAATCTTGGCTCCAAGCTTCTCGTACTTTGTAGGCTCCTTGAGGAACTTGACAAACTCCATGATTTCCTGGATGTCAGCTCTGGTAACGTTGAAGTTCCGGATGGCTTACCTCTTTGGCCTCGTCCATACCGGCGACATCCTTGAACTTGACACCGACTGCATCCTCCTTGTTGAACATCTTGGCCTTACTCTTGCCTACACCGAAGATACCTCCACCAGGTCCACCACCACCCATTGCTGATCCACCTCGCTTGGCCATCCACAGAATCAGACCACCAATGAGCAGTGTTGGTGCAAAGTGCATAATAGTCTGGAAAGTCGAGATCTCCTCTCTGTACGAAACAGGTATTCTCTCGGCAGGTGGGATACCTAGTTCATCCTGTGTAGCGATGAGGAGGGATTCGAAAGATTCAAGAGATCCGATGGTGAACTGGTATGGTGCTGGTCCGTGAGATGGAGATGGGAGTGATGAGCCACCGTTGGATGTGGAGTCGGTAGAATTGTTGTTGGGGATAGGGTTGTGTAGGTGGACTCGGACTTTCGTGCGGTTGATGACTTCTAGCGATGATACTAGGCCTCGAGACAGTAGCGAGTTTCGGCTGAGTAATCAGCGATCGCGATCTCGTGGACATGCTCGACTTACAACTCCTGCCATGTGATCTCTCTCGTACGTGTCTCACCGGGAGCTGACAGTGTGTATAAAGTGTAGCTTCGAGTCAGATAATCATCCCCCGATTCCGATCGATCTCCACTCACGCAAGTACAGCAAGCAGCAGCTGGTTAGGAGTCATGCCCCATTGATTAGGTCCACCAGCACCTCCTCCGCCTCCAGGTCCACCTCCTCCACCGGTAGCAGCCTTCTTTCCAGTCAAACTACCCATCATCTGCTCACTTAATTTCGGCCGTCTCTCCTTGAACGACTTTTCTTCAGCTTCCTCTCCGGGTTTCTCTACGCCCTCCTCGCCAGGTGGTAATTTCACATCAGGTGTTTTGGGCTGTGATGGTCCTGAAGGTGGTTCGGAGCCGGGAACTTTAGGTGCGACTGTCGTTCCGCCTTTCTTGTCAGATCCGCCGAACAGACCCTCGAGGCCAGCGGGTGGCGGAGGGTTCGAAGGTGGCTTCGCTGGTGATGCGTAGGATCGGCTGAAATGAGACAGAGACTGGGCGGGGCGTAGAGATCGAGCAGATCGCGCCGGTAGTGCACGCAAAGCGAGTCGGAAAGACATGGCAGAAGATCGAGTCGAGTGAAGGAATTTAGTGGGAAATGGGAAGATGGCTAAGGGAGTATGCGCAGTCTATGCGCTTGTCTGAAGGGCTCTGCGGTTCAGAGAGGAGTGACTATATGAAAAGTAAGTAGATACTTGATGTATTATAGATTACAGTAGAATCGACGGCCGATCCCTTGTAAACGTCGCCGCCGAAGTCGTAAGTGTACGCTTAAACTGTTGAATTCAATTTGGCCGATATACTCCCGCTACCCCACACAGTACCCCACGCCCACCACGAGAGTGGGTCAAGTGCTTGGCTGAGGCCTCACCTATCTACTGTATACGCGGAGCAGTAATCATGCTCTTCCCCTTGCTGCTGGCAGCATTCCCACTCTTCACTCTGACTGCTGGAGTGAAGCACGAAGATTTCAAGACATGTTCACAGTCGTCCTTCTGTCGTCGACTTAGATCTATCGGTACTCGGCAATCCGAATCACCTAAATCGTTTACATCACCTTACTCGCTTGGTGAACCCGTAGCCTCGGCTTTAGGAGAAGCATCTTGGGTCTGGCCATTGAACTCTGGGCTGTATGCGGATATTAACTTCGAGCTTAGAGTGGATGTTTTGAGTGAAGGGGATGGGATTGTGAGGGTACGAGCAGACGAGGTGGATTCGACAACCCCTTGGAAGAGGTATAATGAGACTGCCAAGTGGGCTTTGATCAAGGAGAACCCTTCTATCTCTTCGTCTG
>Ga0265798_10001065_pt1 | contig 43577 bp, 44 predicted proteins | sample P3T30metagenome_FD_192430 | JGI IMG/M metagenome (GOLD analysis project Ga0265798, IMG submission 192430) | Plant litter microbial communities from East Loma Ridge, Irvine, California - P3 T30 | ecosystem: Environmental > Terrestrial > Plant litter > Unclassified | place: USA: California... | reverse complement strand
TGGGAGGAATCCTTTTCCGAATTTGATGACGAGGAGGGAAATCAGGAGTCGATATGCTGGTCTCGTTGGACACGAAGATGATGATGATGATGATGGGAATTTTGTGCCTGGCTCGCGTGAATACACTGATGGGAACGAGACTGTGGACGATGTGAGGAGACATATTGTGAACGTCGACCGATTCAATATACGGGCTGTTCCACCGTCAGCGTACCTCGATCTCCCGGAGAATATGGCGCGTGGCTCTCCGACACCATCGATACCATCTCGTACCAGCAGCAGTCTCCTCCCCCTCAAAATGTCAATGATGACACACACTGCTCAGTCTCCACAGAGAGTTACTTGCCTGGTCGACAACTTCTCGGTGGCAGATCCGCTTGATACACTCGATAGTGCGCTCGTGGAGCTCGCTAGACAGGACCGCGAAGTCGAGCTGGAGAAAGACGTAAAGGCAATTGAGGGGTCTGCAGATCAGGAATCGGCAGACGCAGACACATCTAACGTGTTGCCAAAAGTGGCATTATCGATACCGATTCGTCAAGTCAGATTTGCGCCCAGTGAGCCTTCAACGCCTTCCGAAGAGCTAGAGTTTCCTTCCCGACAACCTAAGAGCCCGCCTACACTGAGTGGAATGAATGGGAAGTCACACGCGGCCAGGGAGAATTTCAGTGCGTTCCATCATCTTCCAACCAGAAAAGACAGTCCCGCAGACTCGGCCACGAGGTACGAAAAACCTTCCATCATCAAAGCCCTCCATTCCAGCGGCACCATACTGAGCAAAGATGACTTAGATGATGGAAGGCCAATTCCCTCTTGCTCAATTGGCACTCCAAATAAATATGAAAATCTCCTACAAGCCACCATAGACCAGCGTCTCAAACACGCAGCAGAACTCCAAGAAGTGCGCGAGAGCCTCGAGGCCGCTACACCCTTTGGCGACAAACCTCTCGTGAACAAGATACAAGCTGTAGAGCGCGAATTGGCAGCGAGATGGGAACAAAGCAGTGCCGCCACACTCACCTATGACTGCGTATTCTGGTTCCTAAACTGCGCCTACACATCCACCAACGCGCAAGACTGGAAAACACATACCCTCACCCATTTCAACGCCAAGGAACCCCCAACGATATTCAAATGCCATCTCTGCCCAAGCCACCGCCACACAACACACAAATCAGATAACGGCCATGATACATGGACCCATCGACTCAATCACTACCTCACCGCACACGCCCGATCCGGATGGTCCTTCATCACGCTTCCACCGCCCGACATGCAGCTTTTCCAATATCTTCGTGATAACACGCTGATTACTAGACAAGAGTACAAGACGCTCGTGACGACGGGCTGGGTGGAAGGGACGCCGAGGAGGTATGTTGAGTCGCGTGTAAGGCAGAAGAAGAAAGGGAGGAAGAAGGATGATGAGGCGATTTGGGCGTTGGTGAGGGGTGTGGAGGATGGGAGGGAGAGACATGCGTTGAGGTCTGTGGTTAAGTATTTGGGACTGCGGTGAGCACATGTATCCACTATGTCAATCTTCGGGATAGATTGAATGCGCAAGTCAGTGACGAGGAGTTTCGAGACAGATCTTGAAGTCGTGCAGGACATATTTGGTGCCCTTCTCCAACCACATTCCCTATCTAACCAAGGGTGACAAATTCCCCACCCCATCCGCACATTCATCCTCACCCAAAAATACCAACACACCAACCTCACTCCTTCTTCCCACTCACACCCTCCCCTCCCTTCCTCGCCGTATCACCAACCGCATTCCCCGCCGCTACCCCCACAATCAGCACCGTCCCTATCCCTAATCCCACTAAACCACATCACACGTGGACTCACCTTTAGTAGTATCCCCAACACCCTGCGTCAACCCCGTCACCGTATCGCCCACGCCCTTCCCCGCCGTGGAAATAACATTGCCAGACGCATCCGTCACTGCGCCGACGCCTTTGCCCACCGTATTGGTAGCGGCGCCGAGGGTGTTGCCGAGGCCGGAGGCGGCGGTGCCGAAGAAGCCTGTTTGAGTTGTGGGATTAGTTAAGAGGTATTTGTTGGGGCGTGGTATGGGCGTACCTTTTTGCTCAGATTGTTGGTTCTGGTCTGACATTGTGTGTTTGCTAGGTAGAGAGTCGTGTTTTTTGTAGTAGTGAGCTTTCTGTTGTATATAGAAAGTAGAGTGAGATATAGTTGTAGAAGTGATTGTCGATGCTTGGGAGCAAGAACGTGCCGTGCCCATGACGTAGCATGCACCTTCCTCGCATCCCTGTCGAAGACCCCTCACCTGTGAGACACACACGCAGGAGCGATCGACGTTGATGTCACAGCATTTGACAGGACACTACTGCAGGACATTCGAAGGATGCAGCTGCCGTGTCACTCCGCCCACTCGACTAGACGGACATCACGAATGAAAAAAGCGTGCACGAGAACTTGAAGTGGCCGATGTATTGTAACGAGATCGAAGTATTCACACACAAAGAGCCTGCACCATTGTGCCTCCTCTCCTAGATTCTCTCTATGTCGCAAAGCGAAAGCACATGCCGAAGCAAAGCCCTCTCTGCCGCCGTCTCTCTCTTCGCGCGCCCCCAAACCACCACTTTCTCAAATGCCGAGCCAAGAATCGAAGGTAAAGCGCAAGTATTAGCAGAACGCCTCATCGAGCGCCCGTGAAACAAAGACCATCTCATCTCGATCGTACCATAGAAACACGGTGTACAGAAAACGACGAAATCAAGAACGGGGTACTGAAAGAAGGTCGTGAGACCCATACATGTGGCTTCCATTGATGGAAGCGATTCGTGCAACCTGACTAGAGCCGGAACGCCGTCATGGTGAATACCCCCCAACAGAAGTCGAAAGCCAAGGCGTGAGCCGAGAAGAGACCAAAAAGGCCAGCTCATCTTCATGGGGCTGTCGAATTGACAACAAGGAAACTTTTGAACCATCTTAATGCCGCACCAAATGAACACCCGAAATGCAGAACAATGCGCGCTGATGCAGCCCCGTCTATGCAACGAAACAAGCGATGGATTTATCACGTGCGGTATCGTCTAGGGGTATTGACCGTCACGCGCTCGAACGAAGTGAATTACTCAGACGGCTTGGTCTCTGCGCTCGCGGCAGAGTCGTCTGCAGTCGGCGTTGAGGTGACATCTTCCTTTTCTTCGGCGTTTTCGAGGGCTGCCAGTGCGCTGTAACTTGTTAGTACTTGGTAGTCGTGCTTGAAGTGGGCATGGTAACTTACCTGAAAGCATTCGCATGTGCAGTTGACTCCTTCTCCTTCTGGACGGGAGGTGTGCCGTTACGGGAAGAGTTGTTTGAGTCGTCGCGTCCTCCCATCATACCGGGACCGAGCCCGCGACGGCCGCTACCGCTACGGCTACCGAGCATGGATGGACCCAGGGCAGCGCCTGTGTTCATGTTACGGCCAGACGCACCCTTTGACAGCTTGCGGAGGTCGTCCATCTGTACACGGCTACCTGTGTCCGGTGGAGGCATCATGCCGCCTCCAGAGAACGATCGAGCATCTCCACGGCCCATAGGCATACGGCCACCTCCACCACCACCACGCTGGTTGGAGCGGGCGCGCTCCATCTCAGCAGCCTGTGCAGCAGCCTGTGCCTCTTGGTGAATCTCGGTGATAGTCTTGGGGCCCTTGAGGATGTCCTTCGACTTCCAACCGCTCCTACGCATGTCGATAGTGTCCAGCAACATGAACTTGAGTCGAGATGGCAAGCCGTCCATGTTCATGACCTTCTCGATGCGCTCGAAGTACATGTTGATCATCTTGGGGCCAGCTTCCGCGCCCTCCATGGTTTGACCAACTGTTCGGAGCAACTTCACCAAGCTCTCAATGGCCGACTCATCAGGAAGACCCTCAAAGTCGAGAAGCTTGAGGACACACTCATGCATGATACGAAGAGTCAACATGCCAAGCTTGTAAAGCTCACCAATGAACTGGATGAGACCGAGACCCTTGCGCTTTGCAGCGGCGGCGACGTAGTACTCGTCCGTCAGCATGGTGATTTCCTTGCCCTCTTCAGGGGCCTCAGGCAGGTTGATTTGCCAACCACGCTCGAACTCTTCTTGACAGCGGTTCAAGAGATACTTGCGGAAGAGAGCACCACCGACAACAGGGTTGCCGTGTTTGTCCTTGACGTTCTCATCCTTGATGTCTGTGCTCATCGTCTGGAGCATGCGGTTACAAAAGTTCGCGTACATGGACGACCAATGGCTCTCGTCGCAAGCCTTCTCGAAGGTGAGCTGAATGACCTGGCGAAGAGTGCGACCATCTGTCTCGTCCTTGGATTGGGCAGCAATCTCAAGAATCTGACTGGAGATCTTGTCGAACTTCTCGGGCGTCATCTTGTTCAGGTTGGACTTCACCTTACGCTGTACCATGTCGGGAGCCATGTGACCCGCAGATTGCTGTGGGGCGCTCGATGTCAACGACATGGGTTTCCAGCCAGTCTGTGAGCGATCGAGTTCCTTGAGAGTTTGACCAGCAGTCAACGGCATTGACTTGGCTTCTTGGGCCTCGTTCTTGCCCGGCGGACCACGTCGGCTGCCACCCTTACCACGCGAGCTGGCATTGCGGGGCGAGTTTGGTCCCGGCATCGGCTGGTAAGAGCCTTGACGAGCCATAGGCGCTCCCATGGCAAATCCTCCGCGACCTCCACCCATAACGACATGAGCAAGTGGGTTGGTCATCGAGCGACCACTACCTGAAGCTTGTTCAAAGCGCTGCTGCGAAGTTGTACCAGGAGGAAGTGTACGGCCACCGGTGAAGTTGCCCATAGCTCCCATGGCACCGCCAGGCGGACCTCCACGAGAGGAGCCGCTACGTCCGCCCATCGTCGATGGCGTCCGGGCGGATGACGGGCGAGCAGAGTCGGTGCCATCGCCAACAGTCTCCTTCAGCTTGAGGTCCCAATCGGTAGAAGGCTTCTCCTTGAAGACATCCTGGAACTGGAGCAAAAAGTCTTTGTCGTAGGTCCGACCCTTGTTCTTGGTTGAAGCGTTCAGGGCAGGATTCGGAGACAGGATACCCTCTGGGTAGTTGACCAGTTCGCTGCGGACCTGGAGGAAGCGAGCAGACTTGAGCGACTGCATACCAGCGGTAGGCTGCGCCGGCTCAATAGTCTTGTTCATGTCAAGCTTCAGATTCGATGGCTTGGACTTGGACGAAGGCAGCTTGGCCGAAGTTGGTGTAGGAGCAGTGGGCTCTGCGACCTCTGCGGGTGTGGATTCGCCGCTCGTTGCCTCAGCAGCGTTGGCCCCAGGGCCCAAGGTTGTGTTCTTGGCGAGACCCGCGAAGAGCTTCTTGTTCTGCGCTTCGATCTCGGCCTTCTGCTCTGGAGTCTGGTTCTCGCGAGCAATTTCGGCCGCCTCCGCATCACGCTCCTGCTGCTTCAGTCGCTCGTCTTCGTTCTTTGCGTCCTCAGCCTCCTTTGCCTTCTTGGCTGCTTCACGCTCCTTCTTTTCTGCCGCGTACTTCTCCTCTTCGGCCTCGCGCTTAGCCTCTTCAGCTTCCATCTCAGCGATCATGCGCTCTGTCTCTTCGTCGGCCAGGCGCTTCTGCTCTTCAGCGTCTGCATTGGCCTTGTCGGCGGCGGAAGCCTTTTCCTTTTCCTTGTCGGCAGTCGCAGCCTCTTCCTTCTCCTTTGCGTCCTGCTCGGCCTTCTGTTTTGCCTCTTCTTCGGCCTTCTGCTTGGCTTCAGCATCAGCCTTGAGAGTAGCGTCCGACGAGTCCTTAGCCTGCTTGTTGGGCTCTGCTTGTGACTCGCGGACTTTTCGTTGGAACTCAGCCTTTAGCTCCTCTGCTTTAGCCGCGTCGTTGGCCGCGCTCGGGGCCCGCGGAGGTGGAGTCGGAGTGGCAGCAATAGCGGGCGAGCGAGGTTGCGTGGGTGCTGCGGCGGGCGCCAGCGCTGGAGACGCGGCTACCTTGACGTTAGGTGCAATTACCGATCCATCATTAGCTACTTGTGTGTCAGTATCAGTCACCTTGAGATAGGATGGATCAAACTTACGGTTCTTAATGAGGATAGCGGCGGAGCGCTTCTTGGGACGCTCGAAGGTTGAGCTAGGCGCAGGGCTAGCAGCAGTCATGCCGGGAGTGTGCGAGATGTGGTTGACGTTGGTCATCGCGGGTGTAGATGGCTGAGGAACGGCAGAACCGGGTCGCTCAGACATGTTCGAGGGCGTACGTGACATACCCTGTGCCTGGGGCTGGTAGCCGGGGACACCATAGGGGCCGGGCATCTGTTGAGGGAATCCATGAACACGGCTAGGGGAGCCGGGAATGGCTCCAGGGTAGTGCATGGACTGTGCCAGACCATAACCCGTGCCATACATGTTCTGCTCGTACATGGGAGGAGGCCCACCGTACATGTTCTGAGTGAAGATTTTCGTTAGATCGTGGTCGAGTATAGTAGTTGAGGAGAAAGGAGATTCGAGAACGTCAAGGAAAGCATTCGGCGTGTCATGGAGTACTCGAAAGTCGAGCTCCTTCATGTCTGCCGAACGAAAGGGGGTAGACTTGGAGTCTTTTCGAGAAGGCCGAGGCGCAGTTGTTGGTTGCGCCTGGTGGCTGATCTCGGAAACAGAGGGGAGGTTTGAGATAGTGGAAGTTATACGAACCGGTTGCGGGTAGGCTGGCTGGCCTGGGTAGTAGGGGCCGTTCACATACTGCTGCTGCTGGTGCATTGTAGCAGGTGTGATAGCCGGGCTGCGATTCTGGCGGTAGGGCGAGTTCTGCTGCATAGGGCCCTGGGGCTGGAATGCCGGAGCCATGCCGCCGCGGCCGCCCATGTGCTGCTGGTGAGGGCGGGCGTTGTACATCTGCGGGGACTGAGCAGGCATCTGCTGGTAGTGCTGGTGCTGGGGTCCGCCGAAGCTGCGACCGCCTCGACCACTGTTCTGCGCGTAGCCACGGTTCATGTTTGCGCTGCTCATATCGCTGTGCGCTGACTGGGAGGATTCGCGGCGCAGGTGCTGGGGTTGCGGGAGTGAGTTGGGTTGCGGGTGCATGCTTGTGGGGCGAGACTGGGAGAGAGTTAGCGTGTGAGAAAGAGGTACAAGTACCATGGGTGAGGGCAGGCTCACGCTAGCGTCGGTGGATTCACCTCCCTGGCCAGTGCCAAAGACGAGGTTCGGGCGGCCGGGCAGACCGTCGGGCTTGGGGCCGCCGGAGATGGGCGTGGGGATGGGCGAGGGTGAATTCGCAGGTGAATTGATGCGCGGGTTGGGTGACTGGATGCTCAGGCTGCCGTGCGCTGCGGGTGAAGCGTGGGCTGGCATGGGCGAGGCGTTCACTGCGCCGAACTTGATGTTCGAGGGCGGGCCGGTGGTGGGCGGGGTCTGCTTGATGTGCACCGACGACTTGCGGCTGTGGTCACCGTTGCCGTTGGCGGCGCCGCCTACGATGGCGGGCATGCTGGGGATGGCGGGCTTGATGGAAGTGCTCCCGTTCACCGGAGACACGGACGAGCTCTTTCCATGCTGCGCGCTCTGCGGGCCTCCCACTGCCACGGGCGGCGCTGCGCTGGACGCGATGGTCGGAGAAGAGTTCTTCTGAGTCGCGTTGGCGTAGGAGCTGCGGGCAGTGGGCTGAGCCGATCCGGCGGCCACGTTGGCGGACGATCCAGACGAGGAGCTGTTCGCGGCGGTAGCGGTCGAGGATGCGACAATGGTGGGGTTTTGCGCGTTCGAGATGGATGCACTCATTAGAACCTGGGTGGGTGGTGTAAGGGGAGGGGAGAGTGCGGTGGCGGCAGGAGGGAGGTTGCGGTCGTAGTCCGGAGCGTGGCTTGCGCTCGTCCTGTTTGCGCTGTGACGTCGCTGATCTCAGATCCGCGCGATATGCAACAGTCTGCGAATTAAGAGTCTGCGGGAAGGCGCGACTCGGGTGCAGAAAGCAAGGTGGTGGAGAAGCAGAGTTGAGTCGGGGTCGGCTCCTATAGGGTAGGGCGACGGGTCTAGGAGGCTGCTGAGCGAGTTCACTGGGGAGTGACACGGTTCAGGGCGGGTGCTCCAGATGGGTATTTCAACAGGCGAACTGTGAAATAGCAAGCGGCTCGCGTGATGGTCACTGAGCCCGCTGCGGTGTGTCGTTGGTGTTGATGGGTTCAACGGTGGGTGGAGGAGTTAATAAAATTGAGCGGACGCTTTGGATTGTGCAGCGAAGGCAGCTAGCCTAACCGCATTAGTCCTGCCCTCTCATTCATTCATTCATTCATTCATTCATTCACGACTCATCCACGTGCACAGTCTCTAGACAAACTACAACCATAGTTTGGCTGTGAGACCTCGACGACCTCGGATTCCATCACAATTGAATCTGCTGCAATAGGCAGGCGTGACTCAGAGGGCATCGCAGTTGCATCAGGAAGGCGCGAGAGACTGACCAAAACGAACATCAACGCAGTCATCACACTGCGCTGCGCTGCGCCACAAAACTTCGACGTGGCCATAGCGAGCAAGCATCTGGCTGTCTGTGGCTCTTATGAGACCATCTCCTGTCAGGAATCATCTCCCGCAGCCAGAGCCTCAGCCTGTGCGTGGGACCACGCCTACGACAGGAGCAAACATTGCGAGGTGTCACAGGAGGTGCACCATTGACTGCTGATAACCAAACCGCGGCCATGCATTCGTACCAGGTGAGCGGCGCCGCATTTCGATGCATTCACACCTCAGCCCTATCACCTTCTCATTCCCATCTCCGCATCGCCCTGTGCATCGTTGCACCTGTTTTGAGCAAAGACTGGTGGCGCATCCAACAAAGCAGGCTTCTTCACTAGAATTGTGTGTTCATCTAGCATGAACCGCTGTCTGCATCGTGATACCCCGCCATCATCGAGAAAGAAAAAAGTGCCGTGGTCCAACAATTCTTATGCGCGATGACGCTGTGTTTTTAAGATTCAACCAAATACTGGCCCGCATGTGAAGAAGCACCGACCCCGCTTAACTCCGGATCATGTGAGACCCCTATTCTCAGGCCAATGATCGTCAGGACGAGGCTGACGTTGTTGACGTGCCCGGCCGTTCCGTCGAAAGCTTCTAGAAGGGTGTCTGACTCGCATGCCACGATCTCGGTGGTATAATGGCTCTTCTGGAGTCTGGCACCGTACTGTGGTCGATCATTGTCAACCTTCTGGTTTGTACAACCACACGTGTTCGCCATCAGCTTCTTGACCATTGCGGGCTTTGAGACACAGCGAGACCCGCGGATCTTCAGTTGTGTGGAAACATAGCAAGGTCGAAGTCCCCTCTTGCGTCACCAATATGGAATGTCTACCTTTGAAAGTAGACAAGCTTTATCTTCGTGGAGGTTTGAATCATAGGGATGTGCTCATCGACAGTGGCAGTCTCATCCTTGTGGTAGAGTCGCTCGAGAAGAGGCAGTAGTGTGGGTATACATTCGATTGTTGTATGAAAGTTTGCTGCAGAGTGAGTCCAGTAAAATGGTCATAGACTTGAGTATAGGAAAGCAACTCGATCATTGGCTGGTACCGACATATCATACTCGTCTCTCAACTGCCTGGGTCTCGCGATGACGAATGTTATCCGCACACTTGTTTGTAGCTGGTAACATACCGGCTAATCGTTGGCGAGGTCTAGGTCAACACAAAGGACGTCTGGAAATTTCAAGTCCCTTAAAAAATTTCAAAGGCAGTCTCTCGAGGATATTAATGCCGTTTCTGTACAATCGTACATAGTCAATACCGTCCTAATCCTGGAGGTGGTACAGCGGCAACGGTCCGAAGCGCGGCGGAACCAGAGCAGCATCCGCAGCTTGTCATGTACGTGTTGTGTCATTTGCTGTTCCCAGGCACCAGGTCCCTCAAGAACACAGCTTCTTCGAGCTTTGCGAGAATAACGCAAGCCTAAACACTCAAATTCTGTGACACGAGATTTCAACAGACCGTTTTGCTACCTGCGTACTGCGTTGAGTGTACGTGGCTTCCTGCCTCAGCATCGTGCGAGCATCGTGCGGCTGCTGAGTGGCAGACACTGAGTACGAGCGTCGAAAAGCATCGTCGGCGCGTCCTTCCGTTCGCTTCAGGTCACCAACCTGACTCACTTCCACTCCAACCGAGTTTTCCGCTTTACTGGCCCTGCGATGGGTGGATGAGAGGCCCGACGCTCGCTCTGTTGGGCGATCACAACAAGTCTCCTCCTTACACGCCAGCTCCAACAAATTTTCGTCTACGCGATGCTTAGAAGGAGATGAGGAAAGGACGTCGCGAAGTAGTGCCGGAGCCTGTACTTGACTGTGAGGCGATCGCTGGCGGCCTGAAAACTTCCACCTCTCGCCATCGTGCTCTGACGCTTCTTGATGCGCCGCCCTGCAGCCCAAGCTATGAGCATTTGCCAACCTGCCGCATTTCGTATGTACTCCGAAGCACCCACACAAAGCCAAACAGTGCGCACCAGCCTTGCCGTTCGATGATCTGCCATCGGGTTCGTATTGGAAGGAAGGCCGTTGCCCGTTGCTGGCGACGTGCAGGATCGCGAGCAAGACAGCTCGGGCACTAAGAACGCCATTATTGCGCCAGTGTCTGATCCATCGGCCTGAAAAGCAATAGCAAGCCAGAGCCAAAATGAACCTCGCATGAACGACTTCCCACAACCTTTGTGCTTTTGCAGTCCCCCGTCGTTGGCTGCGATTATGGAGGGTGGTGTGGAGATGAGTAATGCGCAAATCTACCCCAGCATTTGCCCGGCGCTCCTCCCGTCTCTTTTCCGCCGCATTCTCCACGTCCCGTTTCCTCGCTTTGACTTGCCTTTTTCTTGCTCGGTCGTCATGCTAGAGCGGACTGGCCCTGTCGAAGGTGAGGATGAAAAACTTTTCCAGACCTCGGGTACTTGCAAGACCACGATGATGCCTGCTACACCGACTTCGATTCTAATGGCCAGGACTGATATGCAGTACCCAACCAACCGCAGCTTCATGCCGTCACGCCCTAGATGGTGTGACCCCTGCTGACATGTGAAGCTACCATCAGATGAACATCTTCGGTCAGTAGTAAGTACAAGGTTGCACGCATCCCCACGTGATTCCGGCTCCACCAATCCGCTACAATTCACCTCCGTTCCCAATTCGGCATGCGGAATGCGGCACGAATCACTTCACGAACAACACCAACAAATTGAAGCCCGACCAACACGGTGGTAACACAGGGCTGATGCTGACGACTCTTTGGATTCCAGTGGTCCGCGTCTTACTCAACGAGCCTTCCGGCTCTTGAGATACTCCATTGGGCCATGCGGCAGGGTGTAAGCCTTCTTCGAACACTCTGCATGTCATGCCTTACAGGTAGAAACTTTCCTGTCGAACCGCTGACTTCAGCCGGCGATGATGAGCGGAAGGGATTGGCAAAACGGGTATTTCTTGCATTCAACGTCTGTGCCATTGCTCATCGCAGGCACGCCGCCCCGTGTTTCGAGCACCTCTGTCGTCAGTACGCCTGTCGCGATACGAACATTACGATGATGGGACGTGTGTGTTTGGACCACACGAACAAATGAGCTTTGAGATGTCAGCGCCTTATCCTATGTTCCGCCCATATGTCAGCAGCTCGAATGCGAACACATCGTGGAAAAATGTGGAGGGACCCCGCGGCAAGAGCAGCCCGCTCAATTTCGTTAGCTGCATCTTCGTGCTTGCGCTTCATGCACTGCCAGGAACGAAGCGGAAAAGCGTACCGTGTTATCCTAGGGTCGCATGGCATGACTTCGGACTATCGAAAGTACTGCGAAGTATCGCTAGTCTGGCGCATTCGTGCTCTCTCTCACTGGACAGCAGACATCAGTGACCTGAGACGTGGGCTCGACTTAGCAGTCGTGACTTAACGTCTTGCTCCTTCACATGGCTCATAGTCAAATCCCAACCGATATGTGAACAAGTGTACTCACCATCCGCAGACTAGCAAACGACAAGTCACAGACCTGGCTGTCATGGCCTGCATGAGCTCACATCAAATCACATCTCTGTCGGGCGATCACCAGATCACGAGTTAACGGCGTCCACCACCAGATCCTGCAAGTCTGCTCACTAGTCCTGCATCACCCGCTTAACCATGGAGTACTAGTTTGGGACTACTTCTCGAAGCTCTGGAACCGCTTGGAAGGACGTTGATATGCTATCACCCAATTCGTCCGAAAGAAAATGCCCAGCCTCAATTAAGCCTAAGATGAGCACCACCGACGAACTACGCCCGCGGCTCGCTGGCAGGCGCCTCATCAATCTAATCTGCACGAAAGGCCAGCACAGCCGTTAATAACTCTATTCAGGTTAAGATCCACACCCAGCATTGTCCATGTGCCAAGAACGTATTCGCTTTCTCTGCCCTGGACTACGGCAGCATGGACCCTGTCCTTCTACCATGACCGTTGATACGAAGGCACATATATCATGCAAGACGAGCAATACCGAGCCTATGAGGCTCAATGCCCACCATCCAAATTTCCCCGCAAAATGTAGATCCTGGAGATGTGCGAAACGCCTCTGTGCTTCATCTCATGACTCGGATGCAAGGACCCTTTCTTTCTCTCTCTCCACACATGCTGTCCCACACTTTCCTCCCATACTCCCCATGGGGGCCTCTGATGCCCTGTCATTTAGCCACCGCGACCAAACTTCACTACAATACATCAACCATGTGCGCTCACACGCACCTCATGATCTCGTCCGACCAACGGGACGTTAGTACCGAAGCACTTCCCCTTCACGATCGGTTCCTGAGCCTCAGAAGCCGCAATGCTGGCCAGTGCCACTGACGACGTCTGGGGTAAAGTGTGGAGAACTCACACAGTCACCACTTAGCACCACATGCCCTGCCATGCGATGCCACGCCTTGCTGTAGCCCATCGCCAACATGATCATGCGGCGCTGAAAAAACCACTTTAGATTGCATTCGAGGAGGGGTAAGACGGAGTAGATCGACGTCTCGAAGCCATGGAAGCTTCTGCGCGGAAGTTTCTTTCGCGTCATGGCACTGGTTCAGGTCCAGGCACGCGATGCCGCTCACTGGAGCAGAAGAGCCTTAGCCCTTCCACGCGCGCGCCGTCCCTTGCACACTGCCCTCCGTTCGTGCTAAGTCTGTCTAGTGCGATCCGAATTTCGGATCTGGAGCGCTGCGTTGCCGTGGGCTCAACCCAGATGTCCTGACAATTACCCCATACTCATAGCCCGGTTGATGGCGTTTGCTCTGCTTTGGCCGCGCTTGCCCGCCCGGTGACAGGTGCATATCTTCCGATGTCGCCTCATTCGCACGCTCGGAGCGGCGAAAACGCTCATGCTGTGTTGTGTGCTATTGAATCGCTTGGCTATACAAGTTACATGTGGACAATAGCGGCTCTCCCCTACTGTAATCTCGGACGCGTCGGCTAGTCAGGGCTCAGCAGGTCGCAGGTACAGCAGCAATATACCAGATGCAGGAAGATCTCACGTCGATGCATATGTGGGAGGCGAAACGGTGCCAGACTGTGGAGTTTAGAATGTGGGGTATCATTGACTTTTCATTCGTAGCGTATGGGCATTGATCGGCGTTTGTATCTTTGTGAACAAGTAGAAGGTAGTTTTTACATGAAGAGTTTTTGTGCCCGTGCACACACTTTGGTGGGCAGGAAGGCGAAAATGTAGAAATGTGTACAGCGGCAAAACCGGCAAAAAAGCCCGTGACCCCATCTCGCCACCTTCAAATGGAAGTGTGAAAAGGGATGTTGGACGACAAAAACATACGTACAATAGAAGGGTATACCACCAGCGCCATTGGGCCCATCAAGGCGAGCATTCGCTGAACAGTGGAAGAAGAGAGAAATGCGGCTGATGCGTTCGACGCCACCACGTAGAAGTGCTAGCAATATGAAACAGCCACCAGAAAAATAAAAATGATCGCGGAGTATAGAAAAGCCGTTTTAAGTCGTCAGATCCGAGTGCAGTTGAGTGGCCATCAGCCACGAACACACTCCCGGCGCCCTTTGCATAATTTTGCCGCCTGGCACATGTTGTTCCCTGCGCAGTGCCGCCCGCCCATAACGCCCGCGGGTAAACCGAAAATCCGAAACGCAGCTCAATAGTTCTGCGATAGTTGGTCGTTGTTATCGTCGTTGTCCTGGCTGTGCGTAGAGTGGTGATCCATGACCTCTCCTAGGACGGAGCCAACTCCCGGATACTGCTCGCCATGAGCCGAGTCGTTACGGAGATACGAGTTGGAGAAGCTGCTGAGATGATGTGGCGCGCTCATCTGGGGCATGGCGTAGTTCTGTGGTGTCACAAGAGGGGAGCCTGAGTAAGAGGGGAACTGTGCGGTTTGTGGCGTTTGATTGCTGCGACTTGGTTGGTAGTGGGTGCTCAGCTCAATGCGTCTAGGTACACCGTTGGAGAAGGATCGCATCCGGTGAGTGCTTGACGCTTGGAAACCTGGGACTGGAGCGTAGGAGTAGCCGATACCATATGGCATCATTGAGCTTGAGTAAGATTGTGCCGCGTCTGAGTGGCCATCGCCCCTTGAGGAACCGTTCATACTGTCGTGACCGTAGCTCATGCTTGTGCGCAGAGGAGAGGAAAGGGACTCGGCACGACTCCTTGCTAAGCGATCAGCATGAAGAGTGAGTCTCGGGATACTGTGTTGCGCTGCGTATGCTGGTGGGGCGCTGACAGGCATCGAGAACGGGTTCGACGTCCGTGGGCTGGAGTCGAGTGGTGCTGAATTGTAGCCAAAGGGCGAATCGCCATGGGCTGACACCGGTGAAATTGTGTCGGTCGCTGATTGTGGCGGTGTGAAAGTAAAGCCACCAAAAGCAGGGCTAATGCCAGTAGGAGAGATGTGTGAGTCAAGTGGTCCTCGTCGAAGGGTATCAATGCTGAGAGGACGCATCAAGTTACCGTCAGAATAGCTCGGAGCATATGATCCAGGAGAAGCAAGAGGAGTGCCGAGACCGTGATGATTGCCAAATGGAGAATGCAGTGCTTGTGCCATGTCGAAGTCATCTGGGAGAGCTCGTGATCTCATCATCCTCTCGCGGTCATCGCTAGTCAAGCGCTTGAGCTTTGCACGCCTGCAGCGGTTAACAATGTCCACCATAAGACGTCGGAACTGCTTACCTGTTCTGGAACCATACTTGTACCTGTCGTGGACTCAGACCGGGAATCTCACGAGCGAGACGTTCTCTGTGAGCAGCATCAGGGTGGGCCTGCCGGGCGAACTCGCTCATGAGGAAGCGTGTTTGGTTGTGAGTCAACCTAAAGCGCTTCATCTTACGTTTCGCAGCACGTATCTCGGCGGCGGTCATAGGGGGTCGATCCTCGTCTTTGCAGTCGCTGTCCACGAGGTCTTCCTTGTCGTCAAGAATAAGGTCATCGTCTTGGTCTTCTAGTTGCTCCCCAGACATGCCATCATGCGTTGATGGAGGTGTCAATCTCGAGATGGGGCTGCTAGGCGCCGATCCTCCAAAAGTGATGTTGGGCACATCGTGCTCCTCGATGTCTCCAAGTCCTGATGGAGATTCGGCACCGCCATGCAGATGGCTTTTGTTGTCCAGTAGGTAAGGAAAGCTCTTATGCGATCGCATTGTAGGTCGCTTCAAGTCGAAATTGTGACCAGCTACCTCTGCCTGGAGCATGGCCATGTCGCTATCTGAGTGCGGGGGTGTTTGCTCAAGAGACCGGATGTCCGAAGGTTGCCACTCAGTCTCTACTTGAGCCGTGCTGTACGCAGACATGGGCGGGGAATGGGGCGGAGACAAAGGGATGATGAAGTTTCCGTCAACCATTGGTGCACTGGTGATATTCTGTCCTAATGTAGAGGTAGGGCGAACTGCTGAAAAGATGTCAGTCCATCTTCCTACAATAGGCCACTCCAGTGTGCATTGTAGGCTTACCTCGTGCTTTGCAGATCGAAATCGGGGCTGAATGAGCTACTCGATGTGTGCCAAAGCAGGTGATGTTTGTGTTATGTAGCTCAGCTCCGAATGTAGACTAGTAGTTCAGTCAAGGTCGCGGCACTGTTACAAACAGACAGCGCTGAAGTCCAGCTTGGAGTTGTGAAATTGTCGATATACAGAGCCAGGCTGAATAGATGATGTCGCTGCTTGGGCAGACTGGGGCGCGGAGGTTTGGTGTAACGTTGAGCTCGAAATAGAAGCGGTTGGATTTGTGGTACTGTGAGCCAAAGAAAGATTGACACTGTTTGCGAGCGTCTCGGTCAAGCAATAGTGGGAAGTGGGTACACTTTGGAGACCGAAAGCGTCCACTTGAAGTCAACGATACGAAGCCTTTGTAAGTAGTGTCAGGAACCGTCGGAGCCTATATGGGCGATAGCGGCGGGCAGGGAAGGGGAACAGATCATTCAGATGGAAAGGCTTGATGGCACTCTACTGACGACGATCCGGATAAAATCGAGGTTAAGAGAAGTGCAAAGACTGGGGTGGGACCACGCATGGAACATGATTTTCTATCGCGGATCTGGAGCTTGTTACACAAGCAGAAGCGTGACAGTCGAAGGCAGGCAGACAGGTCCCCAAGACGCCAGGGTACGGTAGCTCGGCCCTGTGAATGAGAGACGCCTGACTCCTGCTCCGGATGGGCTCTGGATCATGTGTGCAAGGTGCCGGGGGCCTTTCCCTCGAAGATGAGTGGCGGCGGTGCGTTAAACATGGGGGTCCTGCAAGTTTCTCAAGGATTGCGTGGAGAAAACCGCCGACGAGCAAGGTGTGCACCGTGGCGTCGAACAATCGACCTTGAATGCAGATGGGGCGCCATTATTGGTTTGATGCATGGCCATAGCACAAACGGGAGCGCTGAAAGGACATGCATCAATAGGGCGACAGGGTCGAGCACAAGTTACAGGGGGCCCTGGCCTCGGCAGAGCTTGTTAGATGTTGCGGGGTGCCTGCTGGCATTGCTGCTTTAGTCCAAGCCCTGGGTGGACGAAGATGGTGGTGAGTGAGGTTGAGCGTCGGACTTGGGGGTGGCAGCCCGCGAGTGTGCCATGGTCTGTGGAGTAACGACGACATTCACGAGAGAATTGGGCTCCATCAACAATGCATGCAGGCGTAGCCCATCGCGAATGGGACGGCGGCTTCTGGAGTGCCCGGATGGCAGCTGTCTTGCCCACGGATCTGGCCTGCAAATTGCGTCAGGAACGCTTTGCATCAGCCTTGCTAGTCCTTTGAGCCGCTAATCGCGCCCGTGAGATGCATGAACATCGAACCTTGAACGCCTTCAGCCGTCATTGTCGCTCTGGGCAGCGTCGGCCAGCAAAGCACGTCTAGCTGATTCCGTGTTCCTGTCGCTGCACACCTGCGCGATTCGTCGTAGCGAGCATTCGGCGCATAGGAGACGCTGCCAATGAGCGAGGCTTGGTGTGAACGAGCTACAGATCTGGCAGAACAAGCGATCCAACGGCGAAAGCCCGGCCCGCTCCGGGGTGTTCTCGAAGCCTGCTTGCTTTGCGTAGTGCAACGCTGGCGGTGTGTCGCCTGTACGTTTGACAGCGGCAACGCGCGATGTGAAAATATACTGCGTCAAGAAGGCGTGCGCGTCCACGCCGTGCTTCTCGGCGATGTCTTTCGTTCCATGAGGCTGCGACAACCGTTCCTCTCATCTCTGCAGGGACAGGGCGTCAGCGCCATGATCGCAAGCCACCCCATGCTTATTTCGTAGGGTCCCTTCCGCGGCGATCGCCAACTTGATTTCCCGTGCCTGATCAGTCCCAACCGACTTGTCGCTCATGTTAGGCGCGGACCTCGAAACAAAACCGAAATGGTACTCATGCATAGCTCGGCACATGCGAACGCGTTAGCAGCGCGAGCGGTTGGGTGATGTACTGCTCGTGGGGCACATAGGTAACCACCAGCGTTTGGGTCATGGTTTCGCAACGAAGAAGAAACCACAACCTCTAGCATCGCAATCTCTAGAAACTATGCCGAGGACGGCATCGTAGTCGACTTGCAAAACGCCGCCAAGACGTGTACGTTGGTCCGATGCGTGGGCAGTAAATGACAGGAGCAGCGAAACCGTGGCGGGTTTTCAAATGACCCATTGGTGGAAGCCGGGAAGCCCAGCAAATGTGGGTTTGATGGCCACAAGGGTATAGCCTACACATCGGCAGAACATGCTGCGTTCAAAATTATGCTTCGACCCACCCGATGTCAAACGCATTGACATTTGCTACCAGCTCATCGTGGTTGGGATGAGTCGTTGCTGTCGTGATGCTGTGTTCGAAACTTGGCATCGAGAACTGTCCCACCACGCATCATAGCACAGCAACGACGTTCTGTCAAGCGGATTATGGCCGTGACACAGCAAGTCCCTTCATTTCGCAGGCTGCAGCAGCCTCCCACGTTCGTGGATCGCTATTTGCTGACAACGCACTTTGAACACCGAATGAGCCTGAACTGAGCGGCCCGGCAAACGGCATTTCTGAGCTCATCTCATTTCTGGAATACCAGGAACACCGTCATTATTGTGGACAGAGACTGCTTCCAGGCCCATCGGTGGTTCTTTCCACAGCACACAACATGAGGAAGATTCCGGGGAAATGTGGTTCGCTCCAAGACTCTGATGCATCGTGCACGTGTTTTTCATTTCTTGTGGTCCTGTCATTTCCACAAGCTTTTTTGTACCGCATCTCGCTGGTCGACGCAAATCGAGGCGTTGCATATTGGGGCAGGCGGCTGCCGACTGCCTGTATGCTCGCCCATGCCTTGACATGGCTGCATCTTCGTGGTCAGATGTCGAAGATCGCTCGGAACATTGCTTCCCCATGATTCGTACAGAGAAGATACCGGCGGCAAAACGCCACAGCCTTCCCCATACTGCACCCCGTTCAAAGGAGGAAAGCTTGAAGTGAGGTGCATAAGCTGCAGAGTTTCGACAATTCATACCTAACTCGTACAGGCGCCAACTGCCCCTGTTGCTACTACGCCGCGGTTTCCGCAGTCAAGTGACTGTGTTGGTCGGGCCGCTGCTCCTCAGCGCTATGATGCTCTACTTGCGGATCTGTACCCTTGTCATCCGTCATTGTGGACGCAAGTTCGTCCCCAGTCGCCTCAATGGTAGACGTAACCGGCTGAAGAGCCTCAAGACCTCTGCCATGATCTATCCTATCAAAGGAGCTTAGTTGTTTCTTGGATGCAAGACGAAGCCCTTTCCAGACGTAACTGGATTTCTTGCTCCCCACTTCACGCGTTTTCTCTTCCGTCCCAGCCATCTCCAAGTCCAGATCGGCCATTCGGACTTTGGTTGCATATGAATCTGCGTTCGGTACATTGAATCTGACAAGCGTAAGAATCTGAATTGAGATGTCAATCGGTCGAGTGAAGCACACACCTTTCAGGCTGTCGTAGCTGCGTAAGCCCTCTTTCTGCTTCATCATTGTAAAGGAAGTTGAGGCTGCTGGGAATGCCCATAGGCTTTGAAGGCTTCTTGACCTGAATAGCTCTCTGGGCACCAGACTTCGCTTGCAGAAAGTCCTGGGTACGGACTCTTTCGCGAGTGAAAGGCTGACAGTTCTCCATTTTCCACCTTACCCAATTCTTGTCGCGAGAGAGGACCGTGTCCACCATCCGGTAGTAGAATTTGCCATCTGGGCCTTCCTGCAGGTAATTTGCGATGGTGGTCTTGGTGCCCAACGCCCATACGGTCTGTGCTTGTGGTCAGCCGGGTGGTGTTGATCGCGGCGTTAGAAGCAGGCTTGGGAGCACAGCCGAGAGGGGAAGGGGCAAAACAAGTTCGATGGAACTCACATCTTCTTCACGCAGGGTGAATTGGTACTGCATTGCCTTTTGTGCATTCTGATAAAGGGGCTTGCTCTTGGACTTTTCTGTAAGAGCCAGAAGAAAGTCGAGGAGAATCAGTGCCTGGACCAGGATATGCCGTTGAAAGGCAAGATCGCTCAACTGGGAGATAATCAGTCATAGCGTCTCAATCAAATCTGCACTGATAGCGTACCTCGAGCTTGAACAGATCGCGGCTTGTGAGATACTTGGGATTGTACGTGTTGGCGAATGCATCGAAACTGTCGTCTGTGCGATCTTTCTGTCCTTTTTTCCAATCAGAGTCCCCGGCCTGTATGACCTTTGGTACTTCTTTGAACTTGGCAATCGTAGCCTCCAGATTCTTCTGAAATTCCTTGAAGTGATCTTCCTCGAACAGTCGCGGAGGGTTGGAGAACGAGTGTTGCAGTGACCAGAACACCGGGTAGAGGGAGTCGATGTCTGCTATGGCCGGTTTCTCGTCCTTACGTACGTCCGATGGATCCAGTTTGGCATTCCGCTCGTCTGACTTGTTCGTAGCATTGGGTTCTGGCTCAGATGCATCAATTTGCATGAGGTCTTCGGTTGCGCTGGTCTCTATTAAAAAGTCCTCGAACGTCGTTACATTTTCCACGTGAAAATTGCCACGAAGGTTGACGGAGCTTTTGTCCCCCAAAGGAAAGCTCTGGAACATGAAGATGTAGACACGTCCGCAGAAGACTGGATCTTCAGCGCGCGATAGCCGGCGAAGTAGCTCGTTGCACAGGCGCAGTATGACCAGGTCCTTGTTTTTGGAGTTGATCTGCGGCACACTTAACGAAGTCACAGTAGAATTTGCTTGGAACGTACGGCGATGATGGCCTCTCTCCGAGACTCGAGAAAGTTGAAAACGTTTCGGCATCCTTCAATGGACTGGCTGTCAAGCAGCTCTTCAATCAGCAGAAGGATCGATTGGGGTGAACAAAGCTCTAGTTGCGTCAGCTCCAGACAGCCCGAACTAAGAATCAGAAGTACCTCGATCGCCACAATACTGTAGTATGTCGAGAAGGTTCCAGATGGCCACGAAGGCGGGCTCTTCGATTGAGGTGGATCCCTAGAGAGGTGAGTTATTGTGTTGAAGGCGATGAACCCATACTGACAAGATACGCATAGAAAACACTCTTCGCCGCACTGTCTACCGCAAGCCATCGAGCCTCTTTTTCGCCCTCCAGATCGTCCAGTAGCGCCTCATCCTCGGGAACAAGCTCAGACACCTGCAGGGGAGGATCGATCGTCGCGACGGGCTTAACAACGCGCGCGCGTTGTAGCAGATGGCCTAGCCTCACTGCAACAGCGTCACGTGGGGATTCGGTAGAAGTCGACATAGAGGCAAGGGTTATGTGTTCTGGTTGGCGTCTGGTTGTGGTCGAAGCGGCTGATTGAGCTCTTGGATTTGGGATCTGTTTGTCCTGGTCTCGGCCCTGGCGTAGACTAGCACGTCGTGCAGACAGTCACTCGTAGCTTGACAGTCGTCCTATTCACTTTCACGTGTTGGACACCTCGCCCAGGGCGCCGCGCGAAAAGCCCTAGTGTGCGATTAGATCTGATACATCCTTGTCGATGATTTAAAGTGCGGCGGCACTAGCGCCAGTCCGTGCGTGTGGCTGATCGTGACAAGACGCGTCGCCCGGCGCGTCGCCCACCACTTTAACATCTCAAAGCGACGGCGCATACGAACTGTCCAATTTCACACCCCACAGGAGATACAATGGCCAACACCGCCTCAGATGATGAGCTTGACGACATCCTCAACGGCATCGCGGAGGGCAGGGACGAACACAACAACAGCAACACTCAAACGCAGCCAGACTTCGCTAGCAGAAAGTCTGGGAACGGAACTGGTGGCGGCGATGGCCTAGGCATAGACGAGGAGATCATCATCACCAAGCAGCGCATACCAATACCGAAGCTCGACGATAATCGGTTGCTCTCTAATCCAGGCATCCCACGACTACGCAAAATATCAAAGGAGCGCTTGCGCTTCAAGGGAAAGGGACATGAGGTGTGCATAAGCTCCTGCGATAGTCACACATGCAGGCTTGAAGATCAGCTGACTTGAACTCAGTACGGCGACATTGCCCGCATGCTGAACATGTACCAACTATGGCTCGATGACCTCTACCCTCGTGCCAAATTCGCGGACGCGCTTACCATAATCGAGAAGGTTGGACACACAAAACGCATGCAGCTGATGCGGAAGGACTGGATCGATGAAGGAAAACCGCGACGGACGACTGCACAAGATGATGAGGACGAAGACGTGGAAGGCATTGCAACAGACAAGGCCACAACGGGAGAGGGAGGAAAACAGATGGAGGGTGTGACACAGGATGCCGTGACACAAGAACCAGAGGTTCGCGAAGAGGACGGACCGTCAGCTCGGGATCACACGAGTCCAGGCTCCACGGGTGCTGGCCCAGACGACGATGAGCTTGATGCACTACTAGCAGAGAGCGCGGAGGCCGAAAGTTCGGTCCCAAAGGCACTCCCGGTGCGGACGGCAGCCACAGAGGATGATCCTTTCGCAGACGCCATGGAAGCCATGGCTGATATGGATGTCATGTGGTGAAGCTAGGCCCTGGCGACCGACTTTTACACAGCGCGGCGTTGGCTGAATTTCTGCTTGGGCGATGGATGAATGATACTTAGTTTCGCCAAACGTGTGCGAACGAGGCTGTGCAGCCTCAATTATTCGTGAGATGGAAGAACACGCATCTACCATGCCAGCGAAGAGTTCTCGAGGTCGTAATGATTGAAAAGATGCGTGCACGTCTAATGCAGGTACGAAATATAGCACAAAATGACATGCATCCACGGTGACTGCTGTCGACGGCTGTGCCCGAACAACGAACTTCAATACACACAAGTAGAATTTTTTGGTCCTGAACGTTCTGAGGCGGTTATTTTCTTTGCAACCAGAAAGGCACTGACAGGCATCACTTTCTTTGAGGCGCCGATTGCCCCGCTACGTGCCCGCTTAGGAAGTGGCGCTACCTACAGCTCACAGCAAACATTGAAACTCGATTACATCATCCACTCACGTTTGCCAAAACATCACCTGGGGTCCAACACTTCGTCATCAACAACGATGGAGGGCTTGTCCGAAGAGCTCGAAAAGTTGCGACTGGCTACCAGCAAAGTAGATTTGGCAGATTCGATAGCCGGCGAACAGCGCCCTCCGAAGCGTCAGCGGAAAACAAAAGAAGCTATCAAACAGGAGCTTGAAGCGGAATTCCTGACACCATCACGCTCGTTCAGCACACAATGGCTAAACCAGCTGCAACAACGATGGGAAGCACCTACAAATTACCGCAGCCTATTCCAGATTGCTCCGACTCAGACACGCACCATCATTCGCTTCACTCGCGAGGGGCTTGAAGGTCGTGTTACCGGCTACAAGGAGGTCACTGTGCCAGCAAACTCAGCAACCGCAAAAAACTCAACTTCCCTGCTCAGGAAGCCGGCCAACAGGGCGGAGTTTGTCCGTGGCGCTGCCGGCTTCTTTCCATTCGCGCCTGGCGGCCTTGATGGCGTAGAAGCAGTCGCAGCTATCGAGGACGAAGCCATCTTGCAGCAGGAGTATGCTGGCTCAAAGAAGACTGGGGGTCTTGAGCGAGTGATCAATTTCAGCGCCGAGGGCGGGCTGCTGGATGTGCCACCCGGCTTCACGCGAGGCTTGGACTTCCAGAAAAAGCAAAACACGGACAGCAAAACAGCCAAAGAGGTGGAAGAGACCTTGGGTGAGGCATCTGCAGTCACCAACGGAAACGAAGATGAGGATGATGTCGAGCGTGCGGACCCAAGGAATGCAGAGATTGAAGAAGGTCAGACTCCCGGCGAGGAAGAAATTGACGCTCTACTGCCTGTTGAGTTCCCAGCTCTGGCACCTCATGGCCCACTTGCAATTGCTGCTTCAAGGAAGGGGGGTCGACAGTGGGCTCACATGGTGGACATCGACCGCGACATCACGAACTTCCGAGAGCTAGTGCCAGAAATGGCGCGCGAATACCCGTTCGAGCTTGACACGTTCCAAAAGGAGGCTGTATATCATCTTGAGAATGGCGACTCTGTATTCGTGGCTGCTCACACGTCAGCTGGAAAAACTGTGGTTGCCGAGTACGCCATCGCTCTTGCCGCCAAGCACATGACCAAAGCCATTTACACGTCTCCTATCAAAGCATTGAGCAACCAAAAGTTTCGCGATTTCCGCCTTACCTTCGATGATGTGGGCATCTTAACTGGCGATGTTCAGATTCGACCAGAAGCGAGTTGCCTCATCATGACGACCGAGATCCTGCGGAGTATGCTGTATCGAGGTGCCGATCTCATACGTGACGTTGAGTTTGTCATCTTTGACGAAGTCCACTATGTGAACGATCTAGAGCGAGGTGTGGTGTGGGAGGAAGTGATCATTATGCTTCCCGAGCATGTCACGCTTATCTTGCTCTCAGCCACGGTACCCAACACTTACGAATTCGCTTCATGGGTTGGCCGTACGAAGAAGAAGGATATCTATGTCATCTCGACACCCAAGCGTCCGATCCCGCTCGAGCATTATTTATGGGCTGGCAAGGGCATCTACAAGATCGTCACTGCAGACAAGAAATTCATTGACAATGGTTGGAAGGAAGCCAACGATGTGATGTCTGGCAAAGACAAGGTCAAGGCACCCGTAGCCAAGGATGCTCCAACAGGAAGAGGTGGCGGTGGTCGCGGCGGACAGCCTGCAAGAGGAGGCCAAAACCAGCGTGGCAGAGGCCAGCAAAACGGAGGTCGTGGTGGCGCGCCTCGAGGCGGAGGCCCTCCAGCCAGCAGGGGACGTGGTAACATTGCGAGAACGGGCCGTGGAGGTGGCCGAACAACAGCTGCCCAGGATCGAAACATCTGGGTTCATCTCGTTAACCATTTGAAAGGCAAGGATCTATTGCCAGCCTGCATCTTCGTCTTCTCGAAGAAGCGCTGCGAGGAAAACGCCGAAGCCCTGTCAAACATAGACTATTGCAACGCCGCTGAGAAGAGTGCCATCCACATGACAATCGAGAAGTCACTAGCGAGACTGAGTCGAGAAGATCGCGAGCTGCCTCAGATCAAGCGACTAAGGGAGCTGCTCAGCCGTGGTATTGCTGTCCACCACGGCGGCATGCTGCCCATTGTGAAGGAGGTCGTGGAGATACTCTTCGCTAAGACGCTTGTAAAGGTACTGTTCGCCACAGAAACATTTGCAATGGGACTCAACCTTCCGACACGAACTGTCGTCTTTTCTGGCTTCCGCAAACATGATGGCCGCGAATTCCGCGATCTGCTCCCTGGCGAGTACACTCAAATGGCTGGTCGTGCCGGGCGAAGAGGTCTTGACACAGTCGGCACTGTCATCATCTGTGCACCCGGCGCGGATGAAGCACCACCTGCAGCCAGGCTACGAAATATGATGCTAGGCGAGCCTACTAAACTGAGGTCGCAGTTCCGTCTCACCTACAACATGATGCTCAACCTGCTGCGAGTTGAAGCTCTGAAGATCGAAGAAATGATCAAGCGCAGCTTCAGTGAGAACGCGACTCAGGCTCTGCTACCTGAGCACGAAAAGAGTGTCAAGCTCTCCGAGGCAGATCTTGAAAAGATCAAACGCGAGCCATGCACAATATGCGACATCGATCTAGAAGTTTGTCATCAGTCGTGCGAGGAATACAAGCGCTTAACCAATGAGATGCACTTGAGCCTGTTGTTGAATCCGGTGGGGCGAAAAGCTTTCAGCAAGAACAGGCTCATCGTGTACAAGAAAGACAACAAGCGCACGGCAGGTATGCTCATGCAAGATGGCACAAGCAAGGGCAACGAACCCACCGTCAAAGTGTTGGAGATCGCTCAAAACCCAGAGCGCAAGGCCGACGACTTGTTGCCATATCTTGGTCCATTCGCGAAATTCTTCCGAAGCCTTCCTAAGCAGCCTCAAGATCTCATTCTTAGGACGGCTTACGTCCCACTGCACGCCATCGAATGCTTCACCAAGACTATCATTGACGTTCCAGAGTCGGTTACAAACCTCAATAAGAAGAAAGAGAGCCTCAAGCTTGCTCAAGATCAGTTTCTACCATTGTGTCAATCGTGGGATTATGACGATTGGGATGAGTTCGACTACAGCCGCATCAAGAACCTCAAATTCCTCGAGATTGTAGAGGCCCGCGTCAAGGAAGGTCACAACGCTGTCGACAGGAAGTGCCTAGCATGCCCAGATTTCTTGAAGCATTTCGAGCTTGAGCACGACCAGTGGCTCATCAAGGAGAACATTCACTCGCTTCGACAGCTCATGTCTGATCAGAATCTCCAGCTGCTTCCGGACTACGAACAGCGCATACGCGTCCTCCAAGATCTTGGCTTCATCGACGACGGCTCGCGAGTGGAGCTCAAGGGTAAAGTTGCCTGCGAAGTATGCCCCCCTTGTTCCCGAGAATAGCTCCCTGTTAATCGTGCATGTAGATCCATTCCGCCGACGAGCTCGTCCTGACCGAACTTGTCCTTGAGAACGTTCTGGCCGACTACACCCCCGAAGAAATCGTCGCGCTCCTCTCCGCCTTTGTTTTCCAAGAGAAGACCGACGTCGAGCCCACACTAACCGCAGCTCTAACCCGAGGTGTCGCCGCAATCGTCAAGATCTCCGAAAAGGTAAATGAGATCCAGACACTGCACCAAGTCATCCTGTCCGCAGATGATTCCAACGATTTCGTTAGCAAGCCCCGTTTCGGCATGGTTGAAGTCGTGTACGAGTGGGCGCGCGGCATGAGCTTCAACCGCATCACGGACCTGACGGATGTCATGGAAGGTACCATTGTGCGGGTAATCACTCGCCTGGACGAGACGTGCAGGGAAGTGAAGAACGCGGCGCGAATAATCGGAGACCCAGTGCTGTTTCAGAAGATGGGAACATGCCAGGAACTCATCAAGCGGTACGTTCGCTTCATTTCGACTGGCATTGCTGGTCCAAATCTTTGTTGGGATTCCGCTGATGAAATTTTGACAGGGACATCTGCAACTGCGCAAGCTTGTACCTATAAAAGCGGGGATGGCGTGTTTCGTTTTACTCGGGAGCACCCGGCTCGGTTGGTGAGGCGGAAGTGTGTTTCGGTGCCGCGTGGTTTCGTACCAGACGGGTGGTTCGATCGAAACATGACGTTTGACACGACATAAGTTACCACATGGCGTGCACGGCGTTATGCGATGGCAGGAGCACAAAACAGAAGCGTGTGGTTGCGTTGCATTGCATGGCTTAGCTTCAGCATAGCGTGGTGTGTAACTCGGTTCTTGGAGGCTCTGCGCCTCGTTGTTTCAAGTTCTTCGATATCGTGTTGGTTTATGCTTTTGTGTTTTGTGTGACATGTAGCGCGGAAGAATCAATGCGTCGGAACTGGCGCCGGCAGTAAAGCCCATCTGCCGGTGATGCTGTCTTACCGATTCGGCGGGACTGACGACGCTCCTACGGTGTTTCGAACTTTGGATACTCGTATGTAGGCTGTGCAAGTCATGCTAGAGGCGGATGTTTCTGGTAATTCACTACTATCGTTCTGCTACAAGGATGGCAGACACAAAGGCCCCGATGGGCAGAGGACACTGCAGTGCTCTCCAGTGGAGTATTCGTAGGTCTTCACGACTTCAGACAATTCTGCGTGTGCAGTGCTATCGCATTCTGGAAACTCATCGATTTGTGAACGCTAAGATTGTACCGGTAGCTGGTGATGGGCGATTCACTGTCTATGAAGTAACTGGTATCTGCTGTGTCAACCTCCAGGAAACATCGAAAGCGAAAATCGGTGGCTCAAGGAACACGAGCACCTGCGTAGCTTGAATGGTTGCGTGTTAGAGCTTCGCAGAGTTTAAGGCTAGAAATAAGATGCACATGCAGTACAAGCAATGTCCGCTCAGATCAGAGACGTTTTCACTGTCGGCGCATAAGCGCAGAGGCGCACTGAGACACGACAGCGGACGAACGCATAATCCCCGTAAAGCGTGAGGTGGTGAAAGTGATGGTGAGGTTGAAGTGAAAAGAAAGTTCATCGATAAGGCCAGCATTGAACGCCAGCCAGCCAGTCTTGGCACACGTGCCGAAATTCTGAACCCTGCACCAGTCCATCCACAAAGTTCAACCCCACCAATATTTTGATCCCGCACAAGCTGGATGCAATCCGCAAGGGGCGCAAAGTAACACGCAGAGACGCCATACTGAGAATATTCCCCCATTCTTAGCACTATCCATCACCGCAACAGCTGCGGCGACCAGAATAGTAACCTCGAAGCCCCGCCTACACCGCAACTGCCTCCGAGAGCTCGTTTGAGGGAACACAACACGCTCCCCTCGATCAACAGTCGCGAACATGGACGTGAGCGTGCTGCGGGACCGCATCCAGGCGACCCTCGATCCAAATGCTGCTATTCGCCAGCAGGCCGAGCTGGATCTGAAGCATGTGCGTGGACTGCAGAGCGATGCGCCTACAACACACACACTGACGGGAGACTAGGCCGAAGAGCAACTTGGCTTCACCGATGGCTTACTAAATATCCTCGAGCAAGAGCAGGACGCTGCCATCCGACTGTCCAGTACAGACATCCCCACCGCCGCTGCTTGGGGTCCTTGAATTGCTGACGCGTGCCTACAGCTGTCGTCTACCTCAAGAACCGCATATCCAAGGGCTGGTCGCCCGCCGAAGAGTACAGCCAGGCGAAGCCCATACCCGAGGACGAGAAGAAATCGTTTCGAAACCGCCTCGTACCCATCCTCGTCGCCTCCCCGCCCCAGGTGCGCCTACAGCTCATCCCCACGCTTCAGAAAATCCTCGCATACGACTTCCCCTCCAAGTGGCCCGACTTCCTCGACATCACCGTACAACTGCTGAATGCTGGAGACATTGCGTCGGTGTTCGCCGGTGTGCAGTGCTTGCTGGCGATATGCAAGATCTACAGGTTCAAGTCTGGCGAGAACCGCGCCGACTTCGACAAGATCGTTGGACTCTCTTTCCCACAGCTGCTTAACATCGGCAATTCGCTCGCGAACGAGACAAGTCTCGAGGCAGGGGAAATATTGCGGACCGTACTGAAGGTGTACAAGCACGCCATCTACGTAAGGTTGATGTTCCTCTGTCGAAGACCTTGTATGCTGACAGACTTAGTTTGACCTCCCCGCTTCCCTTCGTGAGCAGGAGACCATGGTTGGTTGGTGCACGTTGTTTTTGACTGTCGTTGGCAAGGAGCCGCCGGAGACATCCCTACCCGAGGACCTCGACGAGCGAGAAACGAACCACTGGTGGAAGGCAAAGAAGTGGTCGTATGCCAACTTAAACCGCCTATATGTTAGGTGTGTGGGAGTCGCCGTACTTTTATAAGGTCCGACTAACGAATCTCAGGTACGGAAACCCGGGCGCGCTGGGCAAGAACAACGAAGTCGATTACACCGACGTAGCGAAGAACTTCATCGCCAACTTCGCGCCGAAAATCCTCGAGATCTATCTACAACAAGTTGAGAAATGGGTTGGCAAGCAAGTCTGGCTGTCAAAGGCCAGCTTGTACTACACGCTGAACTTCCTCGACGAGTGCATCAAACCAAAGTCGATGTGGACACTACTCAAGCCACACACTGACAACCTGATCTCTCACCTGATTTTCCCTGTACTCTGCCAATCGGACGAAGACATTGAACTCTTCGAGGACGAACCGCAGGAGTACCTACACCGAAAACTTAACTTCTACGAAGATGTCACAGCACCTGACGTCGCTGCCACCAACTTCCTTGTCACATTGACGAAGAGCCGGCGGAAGCAGACTTTCAGCGTACTCAATTTCGTGAACGAGATGGTGAACCGGTATGAGGCTGCGCCAGACAATGACAAAAATCCACGAGAAAAGGAGGGTGCGCTGCGCATGATCGGCACTCTTTCTGGAGTCATACTTGGAAAGAAAAGCCCTATCGCAGACCAAGTGGAGTACTTCTTCGTACGCCACGTTTTCCCCGAGTTCCGAAGTCCCCATGGTTTCCTTCGTGCGCGCGCATGCGACACCTTGGAGAAGTTCGAGCAGCTGGACTTCAAGGACCCCAACAACCTGATCATCATTTATCGCAATATTCTAGAGTCAATGGCTGACAACACTCTCCCTGTCCGCGTCGCCGCTGCTCTCGCACTCCAGCCTCTCATCCGACACGATGTCATCCGAACGAACATGAAGCAGAACATCCCACAGGTCATGCAGCAACTGCTCAAGCTAGCAAACGAAGTCGACGTCGATGCGTTGGCGAACGTTATGGAAGACTTTGTGGAGGTGTTCGCACCAGAACTGACCCCGTTCGCTGTAGCGCTCAGTGAGCAGCTGCGAGACACCTATCTACGGATCGTGCGCGAGCTGGTGTCAAGGAACCAAGAGAAAGGCGACGACAGCGAGTACGGTGACTTCTTGGACGAGAAGAGCATCACTGCCCTCGGTGTGCTGCAAACCATTGGCACTCTCATTCTCACGCTTGAAAGCACGCCCGATGTGTTGTTACATTTGGAGACCATACTGATGCCCGTCATCACCATTACGCTTGAGAACAAGCTTTACGGTACCGTTCCCCGGGTCCGTTCGTTTGGTTCAAATGCTAACTCAGGTAGACTTGTACAATGAGGTGTTTGAGATTATCGATAGCTGCACCTTTGCTGCAAAGAGCATTTCGCCGACTATGTGGCAAGCCTTTGAATTGATACACAGGACATTCAAGGCAGGCGCAGAACTATACCTCGAAGGTAGGAAAATCTGCACGCACAGCGAGGAGCTCTGATACTAACTTCTTCCAGACATGCTACCAGCTCTCGAAAACTTCGTCAACTATGGTACCCAGACGCTGATACAAAACCGGTCCTACCTCGACGCAGTCGTCGACATGGTGCGCACTATCTTCAAGGACGACAAAGTTGGCGGCGTCGACCGCATATGCGGATGCAAGCTTGCCGAGATCATCATGCTGAACATGCGCGGTCACGCTGACGACTATGTGCCGGAATTCATCTCGCTCACCATGCAGGTCCTCACAAATGACGAACCAAAGGTCAAGTCGCTCAAGATACACTTGATGGAGGTTGTCATCAACTCTATCTACTACAACCCCGCTCTCGCATTGCATGTCCTTGAGGGCAATGGCTGGACGAATAAATTCTTCAGCTTGTGGTTCTCGAGCATCGACAACTTCAGCAGAGTTCACGACAAAAAGCTGTGTATCTCAGCCATATGTGCACTACTCACATTACGAGCACAAGACGTACCCATCAGCGTGCAACAAGGCTGGCCCCGCCTCCTTCAGGGCGTTGTACGGCTCTTCCAGACACTGCCTGCTGCACTCAAGAGTGAGTCAATATTCTACCCTACTATGCTGATCAGGCCCGACTAATACACGTAGACCGAGAAGAAGCAAAGCGAGAAGACAACTTCGACTTGACGAACGAGTATGAGGAAGAAGAAGATGAGGAATGGGAGCAAGAAGCCGACTGGAATAATGAAGCAGATGAGACAGAGGACGTCAAAGACGAGAGTGCTGCATATCTGGAGTTCTTGAACGAAGAAGTACGCTACCCTCATTCGGGAAAAATTGCACCCAAACTGACCACGATTAGGCCCAAAAGTTCTCTTCAGTCGAGGAAGATGACGATGACGAGCTGGAAGAGGAAAGTCTTCTCGAGACGCCACTCGACAAGGTCGAGCCATATGGCATGTTCAAGCACGCATTGCTCCGTACGTTCCAAAACCGTATTTCCGTACTTCTCTTAGCTGACAACTATCAGGTCTGCAACAAGAACAACCGGCGCTATATGAGAACCTCACGAAGAACCTCAACCCAGAGGAACAGCAAGTCGTCCAGGGAGCTGTACATCAAGCAGACGTCATCGCTCAAGCACAACAGACGGCAGTTGCGAACGCGAACGGCTCACCGGCACTGCAGCAGTAGCTCTCTCAGGCCTCATCGGCCCGATATATCGCGTCAGCCTTAGATCTTCTCAAAAAAACCTAACCTGGAGTACCCCCTTCTTTCTCTAGTTAGCGAGCATTACCCTGGTACGTACGTCTCCTGACGTTTTCTTGGGGAGGAATTCGTCATTGGGCGGAGATCATTTGGGCTGGCGTTGTTGTTGATTGCGCAAAAAGAGGAGGATTGGAATGAAATGGAATGAAGATGATATCCACAGTGCACGATTATAATTGTGTGGGCGACCACTTGTTTCCTTCGATGCGCTCCGGGATGCAGACGACTGATGTGAGACGAGATAGGAGAGTGTAGGAGTCCTTGAAGTTAAGGAAGAAGTAGATAGCGTTCCTGTCACAGGATTAGAGAAGGCAATGGGATAGCTCTTCAAGTCAAGCGCCGATCTGAATGTGCAAGTGAAAGCATAAACGCCAACGATCTGGGCAGCACAAAGAGGGTAAGTGAGAAGGAAGCCTGGGCATCTGGTCAAGTCAGGTCTCATCTGCGTACTTCGTAGATCATACATCGTATCAAAGCCAGGTGCTAAGATACTATTCCCACGGTTGTGCACAAACCTGCTCGTGAATACATCTTCAGGGTAGGCAGCAAGAAATCTACTAGCGAATGCTTCGCAGAGAACCGTGAGCCATAAATTGAAAGCGTATGTAGTGTACGTATTGCACCAAAGAAGATTGCGATCCGCCTTGAAGATAGACAGGACAGGTTCAGGTAGGTTATTAGGAAGTACGGCCTGCTTCAACACAAGACGAAAATCGCCAAAAGTCTAATGAATATAGACAGCCCCATCAAAGATGTTCAAGAGATACGTAAGCGAATAGTACCTTGTGACTTTCTTTAAAACCCCTGTCAGTTTCCGTCGTGTCTTGCGACAGGCGGCAGAGGGTGGAGGTGCTCGTGGCGATGTCGATAAGGGTCCAAGTCCAGGCCCGACAGCCTGGTCGCAGCTTCGGCGCGTCATCGCTAAGTTCGCTCTATCCCGCGCCATGCAACGTAGACAAAAGCAATTCAAGTTCGCTACACCTGTCCTCCAGCATTGAAGCTATAAACCTGTTCCCTTTCATCTCGTTTCCTACACCTACACGAAAACTATTGCACCCACATATCCCTAGAACATTCTCCGCGCATTCGACACGACTCTGCGATGTCGCGTCCCACGATATCGAAAGCTTCCACGACCTATCCCCTATACGCCGCCAGCTGGAGCAATGGACGACCCGGTTTCCTCGTAGTGGGTGGAGGTGGAGGTGCCGGGCGGCATGGTGTCAAGAACTCCATTGCTGTTTTCGACTTCAGCTCACGAGCTCCCGAAATTGAGGCTTGCGCAGAACTAGAGGTCTCCAAGGACGATTCGGTGACATGCCTGGCTAATCTCGCCACGAAAGACGGTCTCATTGTCTACGGCGGCAGTGGTAGCTCTGTTGATGACAGGCTACAGTCCAAGGATATGCACTTCAAGTCATTCGAGGTGGATCTGCCGCGCAGTAAGACTGCGAGTACCAGCGAGAAGTCGGGCGCGATTCGTCCTTCGAGCAAATGCCAGCTCTTCACACCGCCAAAGGCAGAAAGCGCGAAGAAAGAAGTCTACCAGAGGCTACTCCGGTTATCACCCCCTCCACGAACAACCTCTAGCACACCGAACAAGCGCATCGGCGCGATAGCTACAGGCCTCGCCGGCAGCGAGAACGAAATTGTCATATTCAGTGCGACATCCAACAGACCAGATGCTCAGGACATAATACGGAGGATACCGCTGAAGGAGAAGGAAGCGAATGATCTGGACATACTGGACGAGGGCGAAGGGCGCTTCCAGGTAGCCTACGCCCAGGACTACGAGGTCTACACACAAGACTGTAATTTCGATTTTGCACAGCGGAGGAACAAGACGGAGAAGGAGCGGCGGAAGGTCTACAGCATTCCACAACCCGATGTTGGTGAGAAGAAATTGCGATCGAAAGTCAGAGGCCTCCGGTGGATATCGCCCAAACATCTGCTTCTTGTGGTGAATAGGCCCAGCAGAACCGGAGCGGAGCTTCTCGTGCTGCACATGTACGAGGAGGGCCCGGGAAGCATCGTGATGCGTCACAAACTACCCAAGCACGTCTCGGCAGCAACGGATTTCGACGTGGCACTCTTGGAAGCTGATGCGTCAGGCGCGTATCAGGTCGCTGTTGCTGTTGGTTCAGCAGACAACTCTTTGAGTGTCTTCACGCTAGACTACAGCGGTAATTCTGTCGGCCGCTTTCACAAGTAAAGCTCCCATGTACAAAAGAAACGAACTAGCTGACAAGAGGACAGATACGCTACCTATGACAATGTTCACGAACATCAGATGACAAAGGTATGACCCGTCTCAAAAGTGTGTCTGAGGGTGTGTACTAAGCCATCAACAGGTCGTCTTCTCCCCATTCTTCAAGTCCGAAGCCACCGCCGGAAAGCCCCAATTTCTACGCCTAGCATCCACATCAATAGGCAACACCATCAATGTCGACACGTTCGAACTCGTCCCAGAAGACGACCGCCTTGTCCTCCAGACTGCGCGGACACGAAGGATGCTCTCCGCCGCCACATACGCTGTCATCGCCGTCGTCGTTGCCGCACTCGCACTAATGCTACAATCCCTCATCGACCCAGAAGGCAACCTAACGAAAAGTATCGTTCCCGTAAGTCTCCAGAACACAGCCGGAAAGACCTTTGGCGAAGCCCACCGCGCAAAACGCCACGCAGCCGCCCTCAACAACGCCAACACCCCTGCCATCAAAGTCGAGCGCCGCATACGCGACCTCCTGCACCTGCACAATCCTCCTATCGACTCCGAATCACCTCAGACCGAGAAAGCGCTCGTCATTCACCACGATTCCGGCAACGAGCTGCAGACGGAGGTGCATGAGGGCGGCCACGAATCGGTGTTGAAGAAGCACACCGAAGCCAAGAAGTGGGACGAACTTAGCGATGAAGACCAACTGCGGTGGAAAGAGAAACTGCAGGATGCGGGTATGTGGGCGGCACATGAGGGTGAGACTATCCTCAAGAGCATCTTCTTTGGGCAGATTGGTGGGTTGGTGGGGCAGGTCGCGCAGGGTGTGCTTGGGTAGATTTTGGGCCCGCCGTGAGATTGACGAGTAATGATGGGAGGGGTGTGGTGAGGGTACTGGGGTGATGTGGCTGCAACGGTTGAGTCGTGGTGCTCGGTGATTGGGTGTGTCTCGGGTGGCACAGGACCTTGTCTTTGATATCCTAACATGATTGATATTCTTCACGAACATGGGAATGTTGTTGGGTTTTATCCTGGATCGACAGGTCGCGTGTGACATCGACTCCTACTACTTGACCTTTCATGTGAGGCGACTTGCTTGGTAGAGGTTGGTAGTAGGTATATACTGGTGAATCTGGAGTCGGTCATGAACAGCAATGTAGCGAGCCTAATAGTAATTCTTGAGTCAGCAGCTCGGGCATCCAGTCTTCCAGAGTGACACCAAAGAAACGAGCACCCATATCGGAGCATTTCGACGCACACCATCAGACGGCAAGGCGCTCTAACCGGATCGGTGACCGCGCGCGACAGGGGTCAAAGCTTAGCGGCTCGTGACTGAAGATGGGCGGAACAACGCCATAGCTCGACAAGTCCCAATTCTCCTTGTACATAACAATTGCACGCTCTCCTGTCCTTTCCATGGAAGGAAGGAGCTACTCTCACCTCTCGGCCGGGTCCTCGCAGCGGTGAAGCAGTCAAGATGTCGGTGCAGGCGTCGTCCTCGCTGGACCGCATCGCGCTCGACCTCCGCTCAAAGTGAGCATTGTATTGGCGCATGGCACATTCTGGGAGCTAACACACGTAAGAAACGATGAATTGAGGCAGAAGGGAGCGCATAGCCTACGCCAGATTGTAGAAGCAGCGCATCGCGGTAAGCTTCAGAGCGAGAGACCAGAGAGCAAAGGTCCCCCGCAGGCTTCAAGCTGATGCCGCATAGAACTCGCGCCCACCGTCTTCACCACCTTCTACGACCAGGTCTACGGCAAGATCTCCAACCTCATCGTCGCCGGCAATGACACCAACGAACGCATCGGCGGCCTCCACGCGCTCAATGCCCTCATCGACTTCCGCGGCGACGATGCCGGCCAGAAGACGACGCGCTTTGCCTCGTACCTGCGCGCCGTCATGCGGGGCCAGGACACGACGGCCATGGTGGTAGCCGCAAAGGCACTCGGGCGACTCGCGAAGCCTGGTGGGACACTCACGGCCGAGCTGGTCGAGGCCGAGGTCAAAGGCGCGCTGGAGTGGCTGCAGCTGGAGCGCAACGAGAACCGCCGCTTTGCCGCCGTGCTCATCCTGCGCGAACTGGCGAAGAACTCGCCCACGCTCATGTACCAGTGGATCGCCCAGATCTTCGAGGTCATATGGGTCGCCCTGCGGGATCCCAAGGTGCTGATCCGTGAGTCCGCCGCCGAGGCCATCAGCGCATGCTTCGAGATCATATCCCCGCGCGACTCGCAGATGCGCCAGCTGTGGTTCGGCAAGGTCTACGACGAGATCCTGCGCGGCTTCGCTATTGGCAGCAACGAGGCCATCCACGGCTCCCTGCTCACGATGAAGGAACTGCTCGACAAGAGCCCAATGTTCATGAACGAGCAGAAGTACAAGGAGACGGTAGACACGGTGCTCAAGTACAAGGACCATCGAGATGCGCTGGTGCGGAGAGAGGTGGTGCTCATCATTCCTATACTCGCTGGTTATTCGCCTACCGAGTTTGCGACCAAGTACCTACATCCGTGCATGCTGCACCTACAGGGTCTGATAAGAAAGGACCGCGACCGCGACAAGGCCTTTGTTGCGATTGGACAGATTGCGAACGCGGTTGGTGTTGCGATATCACCGTACCTAGAGGGCATTCTGGGGTTTATACAAGAGGGTCTCCTGGCGAAGGCACGGAACAAGCTGGCTATCAACGAAGCGCCAATATTCCAGTGCCTGAGCATGATCGCGGCGGCTGTGGGCCAGGCTCTGACCAAGAGCGTCGAGCGATTGTTGGAACCTATCTTCTCTTGCGGTCTCAGCGACTCGCTCTTCCAGGCCCTCGTCGACATGGCGCACTACGTACCTCCCTCACGACCTATGATCCAGGAAAAGCTGCTCGACCTTCTTAGCCAGATTCTAGCTGGGCGGCACTTCTTGCCTCTGGGCAGCCCCTACCAGATCGCGCAGACACCGCAAATATGGACACGCGACCACAAAGACCCACAAACGATTGGCCCTCGGGAGGCGGAGATTGCATTGGCACTCCACACGCTTGGTAGCTTTGACTTCACTGGCCATGTTTTGAACGAGTTCGTCCGCGACGTTGCTATCCGCTACGTCGAGGCAGATAATTCTGAAATCAGGAAGCGCGCTGCTTTGACATGCTGCCAGCTCTTCGTAAAAGATCCCATTGTACACCAGACTAGTACTCACGCTACAAAGGTCGTCGGCGATATCATCGAGAAGCTCCTTACAGTAGCTGTGGGTGATGTCGACCCCGACATCCGATTCGAAGTCCTCCTGGCGCTTGACGCTCGCTTTGATCGCCATCTTGGAAAGGCTGACAATGTGCGGACGCTGTTCCTGGCGCTCAATGATGAAGTCTTCGTTATTCGCGAGGCTGCCATGTCTATCATTGGACGGCTCACCTCGGTCAATCCTGCTTACGTCTTCCCGTCGTTGCGAAAAGTGCTGTTGCAGCTACTCACGGAAGTCAATTACGCCAACAGTCCGCGAAGCAAGGAAGAGAGCGCTCAACTCATTAGTAGTCTGGTTGGTGCGGCTGACAGCCTCATCAAGCCACTGGTCGATCCTATCGTCACAGTACTGCTACCGAAGTCGAAGGACCCCAACCCTGAGGTCGCGTCTACCACGCTCAAAGCTATCGGTGATCTTGCTACAGTCGGCGGCGAAGACATGATTAAGTACATCCCGGAGCTCATGCCCGTCATACTTGACTTCATGCAAGACATGAGCTCAGACTCGAAACGGTTTTCTGCGCTGAGGGCACTGGGCCAACTAGCGACAAATGCTGGCTACGTTATCGAGCCGTACAGAGACTACCCTGAGCTGATGAACATCCTGATGAACATCGTCAAGACAGAACCTGAGGGCGAACTCCGGCGAGAGACCGTCAGGCTCATGGGTACTCTTGGTGCTCTTGATCCGGACGAGTATCAGAAGATCATGGAACAATCGCCAGACAAGCACCTCATCATGGAAGCACAAGCCGTCACTGACGTGTCGCTCATCATGCAAGGCATCACTCCCTCCAATGAAGATTACTACCCTACTATCGTTATCAGCACGCTCATGGGACTGCTTAAAGATCCATCGCTGACACAGTTTCACTCGGCGATAGTGGACGCTGTTATGAACATCTATGCCACCATGGGTCTCAAGTGCGTACCGTACCTCAACCAGGTTGTGCCAGGCTTTCTGCAAGTCATTCGATCCACACCAGCCGGACGCTCGGAGGGCTACTTCAATCAGCTTAGCCAGTTGGTCAAGATCGTCCGCCAGCACATTCGTCCGTATCTGCCAAGCATCCTAGCCACGATCAAAGAGTACTGGAGTAGCAGCCCGCAGCTACAAGCTACAATCTTGTCGCTCATCGAAGCCATTGCACGCTCGTTGGAAGGGGAATTCAAGGTATACCTGGCAGATGTCCTACCTCTCATGCTCAGTGTACTCGACTCAGACAACACTGGGAAACGACTTCCGTCCGAGCGAGTTCTGCATGCTTTCCTCATTTTCGGCTCGAGCGCCGAGGAGTACATGCATCTGATCATCCCGGTCATGGTGAAGATGTTTGACAAACCTGGTCAGCCCATGGCCATCCGCAAAATGGCGATAGAAACGCTTGGTCGACTGTCGAAACAAGTCAACGTATCCGAATTTGCTGCGCGTATAATACACCCGCTTTGTCGAGTTCTTGCAGGATCTGAGCCTTCGTTGAAGCAGACCGCTCTGGAGACGCTCTGTGCATTGATCTTCCAACTCGGTCCCGATTACGTTCACTTTGTTCCCACAGTAAACAAGATACTCATCACGCACAAGGTCCCGCATGAGAACTACGGTCGCATTGTGTCGAAATTGCAGAAGGGCGAGCCGTTGCCACAGGATTTGAGCCCAGATGAACGTTATGGCGAAGATGACGAAGACCTCAACCCCGCAGAGATTCTGACGAAGAAACTCGCAGTCAATCAACAACATCTGAAGCAGGCTTGGGAAGCATCTTCAAAGACAACGAAAGAAGATTGGATCGAGTGGATGCGGAGATTCAGTGTGGAGCTGCTTAGGGAGTCGCCACAGCAGGCTCTTCGTGCTTGCACACCATTGGGCAGTGTGTACAATCCTATTGCGAGGATTCTGTTCAACTCGGCGTTTGTCTCATGCTGGACCGAGCTATACGATCAGTACCAGGAGGAGCTTGTGCGGTCAATTGAGACTGCGCTCACGTCGCCTAACATTCCGCCGGAAATTCTGCAGATCTTGTTGAACCTCGCTGAATTCATGGAGCACGACGACAAAGCGTTACCAATCGATGTCCGGATACTGGGAATGTACGCTGGGAAGTGCCATGCTTTCGCCAAGGCGCTGCATTACAAGGAGCTCGAATTCAACGCGGAGCAGAACTCCAGCGCTGTAGAAGCTCTTATTAGCATCAACAACCAGCTACAACAGACCGACGCCGCTTTTGGTATCTTGCGGAAGGCGCAGCATTACAACGATGTCGAGCTGAAAGAGACGTGGTACGAGAAGCTGCAGCGATGGGACGAGGCACTTGAGTCATATCAACTCCGAGAGAGGAGAGAGGGCGATTCTTTCGAAATTACCATGGGCAAGATGCGCTGCTTGCATGCGCTTGGTGAATGGGACCTACTATCTACACTGTCAAAGGAGAAATGGGCGAACGCTGGTCAGGAGTATCGGAAGGCGATAGCACCGCTTGCCGCAACTGCATCCTGGGGTCTGGGTAAATTTGCCGACATGGACTCTTATCTGAGCGTCATGAAAGAGCAATCCCCAGACCGAGCTTTCTTCGCGTCTATTCTCAACATTCACAACAACCGCTTCGAAATCGCCATCGAAGAGATCGCCAAGGCTCGAAAGGGTCTCGATACAGAGCTCAGCTCATTGCTCGGAGAGTCTTACCAACGCGCTTACTTGCCTATGATTCGAGTACAAATGCTGGCAGAGCTTGAGGAGATTATGCAGTACAAGCAAAACGAGAACAACAAGGACAAGCAAGCCAGCATGCGTAAGACCTGGATGAAGCGTCTCAAGGGCCTCCAGCCTAACCCTGAGGTCTGGCAACGCATGATGAAGGTTCGACAGCTTGTCATCACCCCTCACGAGGGCACCGACATGTGGATCAAGTACACCAACCTTTGTCGAAAGAACAACAGGATGAATCTCGCAAACAAGGCGCTTCAGAAACTGCTGGATATCGAAGGTTCAGGCGACGTGCGAGTCGTTGAATTCGTCCGAGAGAACGGTCAGAAGATACCACATCCTGTGGCGTACGCGACGTACAAGTACATGTGGGCGGACAACAACTTCAAGCAAGAAGCGCTCGACTCGATGAAAGACTTCACAGCACGACTTTCGGATGACCTCGCAATGCGCGCAAGGGCTGCGACGAACCCGATGATGGCGCAGAACGGCATGGCGAATGGCCAGCACATGTTCAACAATGTCAATCCGTTCGCATCGACTAATGGTCACAACGGTATGAATGGCTCTAGCATGATGAACGGATCTGCCATGGGTGTCTCTCCGGGCGAGATGGCTGAAGCTCACCGACTGCTTGCCAAGTGCTATCTGAAGCAGGGTGACTGGCAACAGGAGCTGCAAGACGGCGAGTGGGAGCACGAATTTGTTCACGAGATCTTGTCAGCCTACGCCGCAGCGACACGATACAACCAAAACTGGTACAAAGCATGGCACGCTTGGGCACTCGCCAACTTTGAAGTCATCAACTCGATCACGTCCAAGGCCGACCGAGAGACTACTGATGTGCCCTCTAACATGGTGCACGACCACGTCGTTCCGGCTATCCACGGCTTTTTCAAGTCTATCGCGTTGTCGTCTAGTAGCTCACTTCAGGATACGCTCCGATTGCTTACGCTGTGGTTCAGTCACGGTGGACTGCCGGAAGTCAATAGGACGATCAACGAGGGCACCAAGTCTGTGCCGATTGACACCTGGCTGGAAGTCATTCCTCAGCTTCTTGCTAGAATCAATCAGCCGAATCCCACGGTGCGACAATCGATCCACCAGTTGCTGACCGAGGTCGGCAAGGCCCACCCACAAGCGCTCGTGTTCCCATTGACGGTCTCGATGAAGTCCGACGTCTCTCGACGACAGCGATCTGCAAAGGAGCTGATGGAAGCTATGCGCGAACACTCGCCGAGACTGGTTGAGCAAGCTGATCTTGTCAGCCACGAACTCATTCGTATCGCTGTTCTTTGGCACGAGCAATGGCACGAGGGTCTAGAGGAGGCGAGTAGACTTTACTTCGGCGACCACAACATTGATGGTATGTTCGCCACGTTAGCGCCGCTCCACGCCATGCTCGACAAGGGACCCGAGACGCTTCGCGAGATTTCCTTCATTCAGTCTTTCGGTCGCGAGCTGCAGGAAGCGCGCGACTGGTGCAATACCTTTAGGACGTCCGGCGAGATTGGAGATCTCAACCAGGCTTGGGATCTGTACTACCAAGTCTTTAGGAAGATTGCTAGGCAGCTGCCATCCTTGATGACGCTCGAGTTGCAGTACGTCTCGCCGAAACTCAAGGACGCGCATGATCTTGAGCTTGCCGTGCCTGGTACATATCGCGTTGGCAAGCCAGTCATCGGTATCGTCTCGTTCGAACCCGTTGCATCAGTCATCCAGTCCAAGCAGCGGCCGAGAAAGCTCGAGATGCGCGGCAGCGACGGCAAAGCCCACACCCACATTCTCAAAGGACACGAAGACATTCGCCAAGACGAGCGCGTCATGCAACTCTTCGGCCTCTGCAACACTCTTCTCGCGAACGACGTCGAGTCTCGTAAGCGCCACCTTAACATTCAGCGCTACGCCGCCGTTCCGCTTAGCACGCAGTCTGGTCTGCTGGGCTTCGTCCCTAACAGTGACACTCTACACGTGCTGATACGGGAGTATCGTGACAGCCGCAAGATTCTCCTTAACATCGAGCACCGCATCATGCTGCAGATGGCGCCAGACTATGACTGTCTCACGCTCATGCAGAAGGTCGAAGTCTTTGGGTATGCGCTCGACAACACCACCGGCCAGGACTTGTACCGCGTTCTCTGGCTCAAATCCAAATCCTCCGAAGCGTGGCTCGACCGCCGAACCAACTACACCCGCTCGCTCGCCGTCATGTCCATGGTCGGCTACATCCTGGGTCTGGGCGATCGCCACCCGTCCAATCTCATGCTCGATCGCGTCACCGGCAAGATTGTGCACATTGATTTCGGCGACTGCTTCGAAGTGGCTATGCACCGCGAGAAGTACCCGGAGCGCGTACCTTTCCGTCTGACGCGCATGTTGACGTATGCCATGGAAGTTAGCAACATCGAGGGCAGTTATCGTACAACGTGTGAACATGTCATGCGCGTGCTCAGGAGTAATAAGGAGAGCGTCATGGCGGTCTTGGAAGCGGTAAGTCACATTCGTATCCATATCTACTGGACTCAGCTAACGATATAATAGTTCATACACGACCCGCTCCTCACCTGGCGTCTCCACCACACCGCCTCCCCACCCGAACCCAATTTCCCATCCGAGCGCCGCCAATCCATCATGGGCGACATCCACGCCGCCCAAGACCCCGCGTCCTCTTTACAACCGCGCGCGCGCCACCGCTCCAGCGTCGCGCCGCCCGCCAACGACGTCGAGGCCAAGGAAGTGCAGAACGCACGTGCGCTACAAGTGCTTGCGCGCGTGAAAGAGAAGTTGACGGGTAGAGATGGTAGGCCCGGCGAGGAACTGCCGGTGAATGATCAGGTGAGCAGGCTGATTGGCGAGGCGACGAATTTGGAAAACTTGTGTCAGCACTATATTGGCTGGTGTAGTTTCTGGTGAATATGCGATTGGCACGAGTAGGTGGGGGGGATGTGGGTATGGGCATGGGAATGGAGCTTTGGTGTTTTGGTCATTGTTTGATATGCATGGGATAGGATAGGGTAGGGATATTCGCGTATTGTAAGAGTAGTAGCATGGGTTGTTGCGCGTTATAGGGTGCTTGGGCGTTGGGGCTGGACTCGTATGGGTCCGGACGGATATGGAATTGTTGCTCAAGGACTTTGGAATTTGCGTGATTCAAACGTGCTGCTGGGTGCGCGTGGTGTTGGGATCACTCAATGGTCGAACTTCGAGCACAGTCCGGCTCACATGTACTCCATGGCAGTTGATTTCGAAACCAAGAGAAACATAACTTCAGCATCTACATCGACACATTTCGAACCTGGGCACGTGCGCCTTTTGTTGCCGCTCGCCCAGTGAGTAAGTATAAATCCCCATCTGTGCTCGCATTCTCATCTTCTCCATCACGCAAGTCATAATTTGTTCTTTCCAAAAACACCATGGCGGTCATCCCATGAGATTGCCCTCTTCTGTTCTCGAAAAAAAAAACCCGATCCGTTTCAACCTCATGGCGGACTGTCCCGCCTTTTTTCAAAATCACGAAACAATCTTCTCATGAGTTTGTTTTGCAAAAAGAATCACTGACAATCTTGTCTATGGGGAGTGACCTGCCTG
>Ga0265798_10001064_pt1 | contig 43624 bp, 61 predicted proteins | sample P3T30metagenome_FD_192430 | JGI IMG/M metagenome (GOLD analysis project Ga0265798, IMG submission 192430) | Plant litter microbial communities from East Loma Ridge, Irvine, California - P3 T30 | ecosystem: Environmental > Terrestrial > Plant litter > Unclassified | place: USA: California... | reverse complement strand
AGGTTCATAGCCTACCGGGGGTTCGAATCCCCCTCTCTCCGCCAGGATAAGAAAGCCCTTGATTTTCAAGGGCTTTTTGCTTTTCGGTGGTTGAGAAGAGGCGACCCCGACAAGCGTCGGGGAATTCACAGGGAATTTTGAGCCATGTTCATCCGACACACGCAGCATCCTGATATCGAATTCGACCCCTCGGCCGGCCAGCAGGAGCCGAACCTGGTGCACCATTTTAGCGACCGGGCTGGCCCGTTCAAGACGGCGCTACCGGTGCTAATCGCTGGCGCCGGCCAGGACGAAGAGCAGGTGCTGGTGGTGGCGTCGCCGCTGAGCGAGCTGCTGGACACCACGATCTGGCTGCACCGGGAAACGGAGTTCAAGGACAGGGTGGTGGTGGACGAAGTGCATCGCCCGTTCTTCGAGGCGGTGAAGGCGTCGCTCGTCGCGGTTATCGCGAAGCTCGAGCAGATTGAGTTTGCGGTCCTAGACCACGACGAAGAGCACGGTTAAGTTTCTCCTATCTCGCGATACTTAACGTACCCACTTTCTTGGCTTCATGATACTCTGCTACCACTATACGGAGGTAGAGATGGCGTGGGCAATTCCAGAATATGAACCCGAAGAAGTGAATGCGGCCGGGAAGGCTCTCGGGAAAATGTCTTTTCCAGTGACAACGCAAGAAGGCCTCGCCGCGCTTTCCGTCATCAACAATTGGCGTTCGTCGCATGCTTATCCGCTTAACACATTTCAAATTACGCTTCGCAATCGTGCACGTAGAATTGAGCGGAACGTGATTGTCGCCCAGCGGGAAAAACGACTCGATTCGATCCACCGTAAGCTTGTCTCTAAAAAGACAATGCGCATGACACAAATGCAGGACATTGCCGGGTGCCGTGCAGTGTTCAATAAGTTGGCGGATGTCTATAAACTAGTCGAACTTTATAAGACTTCGCAATTTGGCCACAAGTTCCGAAACGAGAAGGACTACATTGTAAACCCGAAACCTGACGGGTACAGGTCATATCATCTAGTATATGAATATGTCGGTTCTGGTCCTGGAATCCCCTATTCTGGTCTCCGAGTTGAAGTGCAGGTTCGCACGCAAATACAGCACGCTTGGGCAACAGCCGTTGAAGCTGTAGGTATCTTCACAAAACAAGCTCTCAAATCGAATCAGGGAGACGCAGACTGGCTTCGCTTTTTCTCTCTCATGGGTACTGCCATTGCTTCAATTGAGCGAACACCTTGTATTCCGGGCACGCCGACGACTAAGGATGAATTAGTTGCGGAAATTCGAGACCTTGCAGACAGCCTTACCGCAAGAGATATGCTTCGGGCATATAATACAACGCTTAATACGCTCGGCTCAGCGAAAGACGCAAAGTATTTTATTGTCGAGCTTGATCCGGATGCCAATAAGGTTACGGTACGCCGGTTTAAAAACAAAGAATCGGCCGAAGCCAATCGGCAGTATACAGACCTTGAAAGCCAAATACCTGAAGGGTCTCGACGTCAGGTTGTCTTAGTTTCAGTTGCCGACATTAATGCGCTCAAAAGGGCGTACCCCAATTATTTTTTAGATACGGCGCTGTTTTCTAGGATCGTCGACAGAGTCCTCAAGGCAGATTTTCCTGACCCTATTGTCCCGACATCCACCTCTGATATAACTTGACGATTTTTAATATCGCATCATCAAAAGCATCATCAGCAGTGCGGGAATTAAGTCGGCCTGCCTCGACTTCATCGATACCTGAGCTACGCAAGGCACTCGAGCTGGCGTGCAACGCTTGGTGAATGCGAAGCGCCATGAGTGATACAGTTTTCCGTGTAACGCCGAGTAGCGAATGGAGCTGGTTCGAGCTATCCGCAGCGCCTGATGTAATTAGATAGATCGCCCGCAACCAAGTATGCATCGGTACACGAGAATTCTCGAAAATAGTTCCGACCTTTACAGTAAAAGGCTTGCGGCACATGTAACATTTATAAGTCCCGTTGCGTGTGCTGTTGCCTTTCATTAGATTAATTCGCGTTGCCCCGCCACAGTGCGGGCAAATCGGCCCGCTAGTCCAGAGACATTTTTCGAAGAACAGTTGAGCTGCGTCTTCGTCGTGAAAGTGGCGGGCAGAAGGGGCAAACATTTTAATTCCTCAGGACGTAAGCTGCTACGTTATCTCAAGATCACTCACATGAGATTGTGACATGGATAAGCGTAAAGATCGTCTCGCCTGCCTGCAAGTTGATTCTGCATTGAACGTAGTAACGTCACATGGCGTTGCTGCTGGCGCCCGAGCGCTGTTCGAGTTCGGACTGCCGCTCGATCTGGCGCACCGGGTTCTTCTCCACCCCGATCGCCGGCGCAGCACGGTAAAACTTCCAGCCGAACGCGCGTACGGCGGCGTAGGCCGCGTAAGCTCGCCAACCAGCGACGCCTAAAACCAGCATCGCCTCCAGGAAGACCTCGTCGGCCAGCGCGCGGCTCACCTCGCCGGTGTCGTACAGCTGGTCGTGGATGACAGCCGCCGGGTTCATCGTGTCCTGCACGATGCGGCGCACCACCAGCAACTTGCGGCCGGTAACAAAATTCGTGCGAAACCCGGGTAGCGCCTCGAACTGCTGTCCGGCTTTCGCCGAGAAATAGACCAGCTTCGCCGTCAGCAGCGCGAAGCCCGTGTCGTCGAGCGGACCGTTTTCCAGCACCGTGAGGAACTCGGCCTTGCGCTTCATTTAGCGACCGCCGCCGGCGCGGGGTATTGGAAAGTGGCCTTGACGGTGACGTTGGCGCAGCCGGCCAGAGTGATCAGCAGCGCCAGCACCAGGGTGCGCTTCTTCATGCGATTTCCTTCACAGTTTCGGTTGCGGTTGCCCAGGCGCCTGCCCAGGTTGAGAGGTGCGGCTTCCCCGGGCGCCAGGCGGCGAGGTACTGCGCCCAGCCTTCTTCGGCGGTGGTGGCCAGCTGCTGCGGCAGCGTATAGATCAGGAGGCGCGCGGCGATCGCGGCGACGATGTCTTGGTAGCGCATCGCTTCCCACAGGCCCTGCGGCGTCGGGGTGACGTTGAAGTCGTTGCACAGCTCGCGCATGCGCTGCGCGGTCAGGCTATGGGACAGCACACCCTTGCAGCCGCCGCCAGCTTCGAACTGCCAGAAAGACGACGCCGGACCGGTCTCGGCGCCGCCAACACCGACCTGGCGTCGGTGGCGGAGCCCGGATTCTTGAATTGCGATCGCCAGCAGGATCCGCCTGGCGTCGGCGCCGTCGCGGATCCCGTAGGGCGCCAGCGCGGCCAGGGCCGGGATGATCGCGGTGCGCAGGAGGCGGATCGGCGTCATTTCGCGGCCTCCAGCTGCGCAAGGCGTACCTCGCGTTCGCGGATGTCGAGGTCGGCCAGGCGCTGCTCGCGCGCGTTTTTCTGCCGGGTGTACCAAGTGTTCAACGCGAACGTCAGCAGCGCGGTGATGATGCCGACCGCGACGCCGAATTCGGTCAACGTGAAGGCCGCGCTGACGGACACTGCGCCACCGGCGTAGCTGCCCACCTCGGGGCCGCTCATTTTTGACATGGGGTTCTTTCAAAAGACGAAAAAAAACCCGCCGAAGCGGGCTTGGATGGTGTTGCAGGACAGGTGGTCAGGTGCCTGGGACGCCGAGCGTCGGCAGTTCGGCGATCAGCTCGGCCACAGTCGGCGCCGCGCGGTCGCCGGCCTGGTAGGCATTCAGCACGTCGTGGCACTTGAGCCAGCAGGCGGACCGCCAGGCGCGGAAGGCGATGCCCTCCTCCTGGAACTGCGGCGCCGCCGGCTCATCCGCGTAGCTGATCGCCGTCATCAGGCTGTCGTAGCCGCGCGCCTGCGCTGCCCGCTCCATGTGCAGCTGGACCTCGGTCTCGTAGGCCGCGAGCTGCTCGGCCTCGGTGGGCTCACGGACGACTGGCGCCACCTCGCGCACCGTACCGATCGCGATGTGCGGCATGCCGGTGTCTACGTTCGGGTCGCGCGCGGCATGCATCGAGTGGAACCATTCGACCGGGCATGCTCGCATAATCAGCTCGTGCAGAGCGTCGCCGCTCGGGATTGGGACAGGCAGCGAGATCGCGTAATCGGTACGCGCGCGGCCGACGTCTACCATGAGTTCCGATTCAGGCAGCTTGTCGCTGAAGAAGCGCACGCTGATCTGCAGGTCGCTCGGGTCGCTTTCGATGATCTTGTAGAAGATTTTGGTCATACAGTGCTCCCTACGATGGTGCCAGTTTGAACAAATTTGATATTGGCCGTACCGTTCACGGCGTAGCCGCGCGTGCCTGCCGAGCCGTCGCTGCCGTAGCGGGTCGTGCCGCGACTGCCGTTTGGCCCGCCGGCGCCGCCGCTCCAGTTTGTTGCGCTCTGTCCGGACGGCGGGACTACGCCGCCCGGTTGCTGGCCGGCGGTGCCCGAGCCTTGATAAATGCCGCCGTCGCCGCCTTTACTGCCAGATGGGCCAGTCGTGCCAAATGTGCGACTTCCGTTTCTACCAGCCCCCCACCCGCCATCGCCTCCGTTCTGCGTGCTGATATACGCGTTGCTAATCGAGTCGCGGAAACTCCTACCGCCGCCACCCCCGCCGCCGCCGCCGCCGCCCGAGCCGCCGCTGCCGATACCGCCCAGCCCGGCCGGGCCTCCATCGCCTCCCGAAATCGTGCCTTCGTTCTTGACAATGATTTTTGACGTGGCGTCGAGTGCAGGCCCTCCCGGCGTTCCGCTGCCTCCGTCAGTCGCGCTGCCCGCGCCCCCGGTGCCGCCGCTGCTACCGCTCTGGCCAGAAGGCGTGCCGCCAGAACCTCCAGAACCTCCGGCGCCGCTCGTGCCAAAGTTGCCGCTGCTGCCGCTGCCGTTCGACCCCGTCGCGCCCACGCTGCCGCGCACAATGCCCTTGTTGATCAGGTGCAGCAGCGAGCCTGGCGCCCAGCCGGTGCCGGTGGTCAGCGCCGGCGTCGCCGTGCTGGTCGAGCCGACCGTACCCTCAACCACGCACCGCAGCCACACCGGGCCGCGTACGTTGCCGACCGCTGTCCGCATGTTGAAGTTGTTCGTATTGCCAGGCTTTAGCGTGATCGGGCGCGGCAGGACGATCGGGATCATCGGGTGTACCCCGGAAGGTAGGAGGCGCGCAGGTAGGTGCCGTCGCAGATAAACGAGAACATCGTGATGCGATTCGGCTCCAGGGATATTTGCGGCTGGATATCGTCGGGGAAGACGAACACCTGGTCGAACGTCGGCACGCGGCCGCCCGCCGCGTCCTGCTTGATGAACATCACGTAGGTTCGCGGCGTGAGGTTCGTCGGGGCAGCGATCGTGCGGTTCCCGCCCAGCACGATGGTAGGGACCTGCACGGCGCCAGCGTCCCATGCAATCGTGGCAGCGTCGGCGAGCGTGGCCGCCACGTCCGGAACGACCGAGACGTTCTTCCAGTTCGTCGGGTCGAGGCGCGGCGACGTCGTGCCCGAGCTGCTAGCGGTACGTTTTCGGTAAAGGAACAGGTCGACTGGATCGATGACCGGCGCGCCCGGCGCATACGACTGCCCCGAGACCCATAGCGAGGCACCGGCCGCTTGCGCCGCCGACTGCGCTGCCGCGGCCGACTGATTCGCGGCTTGCGACAGCGCGTTGACTTCGACGGCAAGTACGTTCATCTGCCCGGCCATGCGATCCATGCCTTGCTGGAGCGGCGGGAGACGATCCATCATCGTCTCTGCGTTGTCGTCGAAGTCAGGGTCATCACGGCTAGGGGAGATTCCCAGGGTAGGAAGAACTTCGGTGATAGGGGTCACTAGGTCAGCTCCTGAATCTGAATATTAAGAAACGAGCCAGCCGGCCCGTCTACAACGACTTGAAAGTCTTGAACGAACCCGAACAGGTTCAACGCGCCGAATTTAGGGCTGCCCAGCCACGCCCGAGGCGCAGACTTGGCCAAGGTCAGCAGCCGGATCGCTTCGTCCACGTTTTCGTTCTCGATAAATAGGTCATACTCGACAACGCGCACCGCACGCCTCGGCGAAAACTTGGTGTTGCCCCACTGGTCGGTCTCGACCTTGGAATAATCGACGGTGCGAACGCTCGGCTTCCATTGCACCTTGCCCAAGAAGTCGAATCGCCCTATCTGCATCTCCGCGACCCTAGGCAAATTGCCGGGCCAGTAAACGATGATCTCGATCACCGCATCTCGATAGGTTGGCAGGTCGGTGAACGAGATATCGCGCCGGAACGTCACGGCCTTCGTGAACCACTCGCTCCAGCTCCTGCAGTTCCTCAGTCGCAAGTTTTGTGTCTTGTCGTATTTGACGACCCCAGCCCTCGTGACCCGGACCCGCACGCTCGATCCATAGACACCAAACATCGCAATCGAATCGACCCGCACACCGGGCGTGAGGACCCATGAAAGGACATCGGACGCGCCGATGCTCGGGGTGCTGATCACGGAATCGAATGCTGCGTACAGATTGGTGGGGCGCACCAGCAGCCATTTCGAACTGTTTTCTGGATAGTCTGCGGATATATTCGTGGCGGTGTGAGCGGTCAGACATTCGTAGACGCGGTGATTCGGCCGGCGCCGCCGCGCGCCGACGGCGAACGTCCCAGCAACCCAAACAGGGGCGTCGACCGTATCGTTCTCGACCAACGACGAGGAACTGAGTACCGCATCGGTGATGGAAATCGGCGTAATCACCTTCATTAATTAACCTCCTCTCTCATTTCGACACCAACTCGATCCATGTTTTCCAAGCTGTTCGCGGCCCGCCCGGCATTCTTGGCCGACTGATACAGCACAGGGAAAACCGCGGCCTGCAGTTCCTTGATCGCGTCGACCACCTGACGGTTGTCCAGCATCCGCTTGGAGTCACTGTTCGAGATCACTCGCGACGGGCCAGTGTGCTCGAGCTCCCAGTTGTTCTCGCCCACGACGCGCCAGCCGCCTTCGTGCGCACCGCCAGCATCGAACCCGGGAACGCCTTTGAATTTCTTGTACTCCTCGCTCTGCTTGATGGCCTCGCGGATCTGGGCAAGCGTCACACCGTCGGCCATGCGGTCGGTGTAGAACTTCATGCCGACGCTATCTACCTGGCGCCCCAGCAGCTCCTTGTACAGTTTCGACAATTCGCCGCCGGCGCTGGCCACTGGGTCAGCCTTCACCGCCTCAATGGCACGATCGAACCCGCCAAGCGCTTCTGCCAGCGAGAAGATCGAGGTGTCGATTCCTTTCAGCGCATCGATCTGCTGCTGGGCGCTCGACAGGATCCCGTCGAGCCTCTGGAGTTGTAGCTCCTCCGCACTCAGGGCCTGGTCGCTCAGCCCGGCCAGGGCGGCGATATCGTTCTGGGTCGCGTAGAAATCACGCAGGTAGTCCTGTTGCGTCGCGAACATGGACGAGGCGTCCTTGCTTACGGCCGACAGGGCACCTTTCAGGCTGTCGGCATCCGGCAACGCGCCGCCCGCGCGCGCGATCGCCAGGGCGGCACGGATCTGGGCCTGGGCGCCCATTCGATCCCCCTGATCATCACCAACAGCATGCATGCTGTCGAGAGTTCCGTGCAGAGCGGACGACAGCGAGCGGTGCGCGGTTGCCGACTCCTGCAGTAGCGCCTTTTCCCTGTTGACCACGCTTTGCAGCACCGAGAACATCGAGTCGAGACCCGACAGCGCATCAGCCCCACGATCCCTTGCCGCTTGGACGGCGTTATTGCGTGCCTCGGTCTCCGCGTTCAATGCCGCCTTCGAATCCTCGATGGCGAAAATGTTGCGTAGGATCGCTTGATTGCTGGCGTCCAGCTGGTCGAGTTCCTTGTCGCGCAGCTGCTGGGTCGACATCGTCATTGCATCGAACCGGTCCTGCAGTGACTTCGCCTCGGCAGCAACCTCCTGCGCGCGGCTCGCCGCTTTGTCCCGGGCCTCAATTTCCAGACGCAGGCCCGCCACGTGGTCGTACAGCGCGACCGTCGAAGCATCCATACCGGCAATCTCGGCCAGGCGGCGATCGTTCGCCGACATCAGCGACCGCTCCAGTTCCGCGATCTGCTCGAGGTACGGTTTGTTGACCTCGGCCAGTTTGGCAGCCGCTTCCGCCGCGGCGTCTACGGTCTTTTCCAGAGCCGGGTACACCTGGGCGAAGGCCGCCTGCATCCCAATCAGCTGGCCGTATTGCTTGGCGCCCGCTTCAGTCGTCAGGTCCAGCCCCTGCACCACCTGCTTGAACTCGTCGCGCGTGTCCACGCCGGCCAGGCCGAGCGCGGCAAGCTGCTCCGTCACGGCCTTGAGCACCGGTGCGTTGCGCTCGGCCTCGGTCAGGAAGTTCTGCTGGAAGCCCGCGGTATTTGCTGAGAATGCTTCCAGGCCTCCGGACGCCGCCACCAGGCGCTCACGCGCGCTGAGCGACGCCACGCCGACGGCACCGAACTGCATGCCGATGGCGGTCAGCGCCTCGTCGACTGTCACGTAGTCGGTCACCAAGCGCTGCAGCGTCGCGCTCGTGGTCTCGCCGGCCAGCGCGAATCCGGCCAGGTTCGGCACCAGGCGCAGCGACAGCTCGTCGCCGATCTCACCGAACAGCTTGGCGATCGCCTCTTGGTTCTTCGCCTCGTCGGCCCCCAGCTGCAGCTTGATCTGCTTGTTGTAGCCGTCGATGACGCCGGCCTCGATGCCCAGCATCGACGCGAAGCCCTTGGCCGCGTCGACCATGGCCTTGTACGTAGCGTCGAAGCTCGCATCCTGGTCGGCGGAGAGGGCTCCCGTTTTCACGTAGCGCTTGTCGCTGCGGAAAACGCCGCCTTTCTCCAGAATATTGGCGTAGGCTTCGCCCGAGAAGCCGGAGCCGCCGAAGCTACCCTGGATTCCCTGCGACTCCACCTCCGGTGCTTTGCGGCCAAAAAGCGCGGTGGCAATGCTCGCGCCCGACAGCAGATTCGCTGTTTTTCCGGACATACCGAGCGCCTGAAACACCTTGTTGAATAGCAGGGATTCGCCGACCAGCGGATGCAGCATGTCCTTTTTCTGGATAGTGCTGGGGTCGGTGAAGCCCTTCTTGAACAGGCCATCAGCCAGAGCCATACCGGCCGCTACCCAGCCCGACACGCCCAGCACTGACGAGAAACTGCCGCCTGCACTCGCCGCGCCACCACTGATTCCGCTGCCCACGCCGCCGGCGCCGAACCCCTGCATGCCTTGGCCGAAGCTGAACATGGCGTTGGAGTTGACGGCGTTGCCAACGTACGAAAGGCCCTGGCCCAGGTAGGACGACAGTCCAGTCTTGAAGCCGCCGAAGATCGACTTGCCCGCTTCGAACAGGTTCGAGGCGGTGCCGAGGATGCTGGACCCGCCCGAGCCGGAGGACGTCAGCGTCTGCATGAGCGAACCGCCCGAGGACGACGTCTGCACGTTGACGATCCACTTCTTCACCGTCATCTGGTACAGCAGTTCGTACAGGCCATTCCTGAGCGCGTCCTTCAGGCGATCGAAGGCCGACTTGCCGCTGTCGAAGATGCTGATGAAGGTGTCGTGCGCGGTGCGCTCGATGTCGCCCCAGATGCGCTTCTGATCCTCGACGATCTGGTCGGCCGCCTTCTTGCTGGCGTCGAGCACTTCCTTCTTCCGCACCAGGTCGGCCAGCTGGCCCAGCTTTTCGATCTGCTGGTCCAGGGCGACCAATTCGGCGTGCGTCGCCGGGCCGAGGGCGAGCTTCGCCTCCAGCTTGGCCTTCTCAGCCTCCACGGCGGCGGCGGCGGAGAGGCCGTGCAGATCGATTTCCCGCTGCATCTGGACGATCCGCTCCTCGACCGCCGAGGTGCTTGCGCGCAGCTTGTCGTAATGATCCGAATCCGCCTTGGTCTCCGCCTCGGTGGCCTTCGCCCGCAGCTTCTGGAATTCCAGGGCTTGTTCCTGCACTTCCAGGCGCTCGATCTCCGCGCGCGCCTGCTTGATGCTGCCGTCGCTCAGCTTGTTCTTGCCGGTGCTAATCTCGGCGTCCAGCTTGATCGTGGCCTTCTGCGATTCGGTCAGTTTGTCGTAGCCGCTAAGCTCGAGCTGGTTGGCGCCGATCTTCTCGCGGATCGAGGTCACCAGGTTCTGGTAGGCGGTCGCCTCCTGCTTGATAGCCGCGGCCGCACCCTTGTCGGCATACTTTGCGCGCACCATCTTTTCCATCTCAGGGGGAATGGCGCCGAACTCCTTCTTCAGTTTGTCCAGCTCGGCCGTCATTTTCTGGGCGTTCGAACCATTCTGGGCGTACCAGTCGGCCAGGCGCTCGTTGCGGGTGCGTGCTGCTGCCTTGGTGACCTCGTCCTGGACCTGCTGGACGCGCTTCAGAGCGGTTTCGTAGTTGGCCAGGATATCGATCTCGGCCAGCTGCCGCATCGTCGCAGACTGGTTTGCCCACTCGCCGGTACCGCTGCGCACGGCGTCCAAGGCTGCCTTCGCACGGGCCAACCCTGCCATGTCGACGTCGCTCATCTGGCCCAGCGATTTGATGCGCGGTTCGGCTTCCGCCAGCGCATTGCGTTCCTTCAGCTTTTCAATCTGCTTGTCGAGGCGCGCGATCATCTCTGGCGTCGTCTCCTCGGTCGACTGCAGGGCCTTATCGTTGGCCTCCTCGGCCTTGTTGCCCCACATCGTCCAGGCGGTGATGCCGCCCATGATCGCCAGGGTGACCAGGCCGATCGGACCGCCCACCAGGGCCAGGGCGCCGGTCAGGACGCGGGAGGCGACGGCCGTCGCGCCCATAGCCGCAGTGAGGGCGGCGTTCGCCGCGCGCATGCGCAGGGTGGCGGCGGCTGCGGCTCCGGTTGCAATGACCTCGGCTTCGCGAGCGGCGGCGATCCGGGCGGCGCCAGCAGCTGCAGCATTCGCCACAGCCTGTTCGCCAGCGATCCGTTGCGCGGCCAGCGCTGCCGACTGCGCCGCCATTCCTTTCTCGATCGCGGCCAACTGGGTTGCCAGGCGGGCCAGCTCGGCGGTGCGCTGTGCGCGGCCGATGCTGTTGATCTGCGCTGCCAGCCGGGTCTGTTCGAGCGCAATTTCTTGACGGACGATGGCTGCAGTTGCGGCGAACTGCCCTTGGCGGGCAACGATCTGCTGCTCAGCTGCCATTACGGCCGAAGCGACGCGTTGTTGGTCGGCCACTACCTCCGCGCGCACCAGCGCCGTGTTCTCCCGGGCCTTGCTTTGGGTGATCAGGGCGGTCTGGCGCTCTGCCTGCGCGCGACGCAGCGCGGCGGCTGCGGCTTCTTCATTTGCTCGGGCTTGCGCACGACTGGCGATGATGTCGTCCATCTTGGCGCTCGCCGTCGCCACCAGGCTGGCCACCATTCGGCTGCCGTACACGGCCGCCACCACCATGCCGACCTTTGCCAGGGCGTCGAGGTTGCTGGCCAGGCCGCTGATCGCGCCGGTGAGCGCCGCTACGGCACCACTCGACTGCGCCTGAACACCGGTGAATTCCATGACGCTGTTCTTCAGCACGGTGAAAGCCCCTCCGATCGTCTGGACTTCCTTCGCTTCTTCGCGAAGTTTGGCCAGGGCGTTGGGCAGCACGTCAGCCATGATTCCGGACGTGATTTGGCCTTCCTCGGCCATTTTCTTGAGCGCGCCCACTGGCACGCCGATCCCGTCGGCCAGGGCGAGCATCAGGCGCGGCGCCGCCTCGTTGACGGCATTGAACTCTTCCCCTCGCAGCGTGCCAGAGGCGAATGCCTGGGATAGCTGCAGCTGGGCAGAGGCTGCTTCGGATGCGGTGGCGCCCGACACCATAAGGGACAGGTTGACGGTCTCGGTGATTGCCGCGACCTGCTTCTGTGCCACGCCCAGCTCGCGGGTGCCGTTGGCGATGCGGGCGTACAGGACGCCGGTTTCGCCCAGGCCCTGGGTTGACTGGGTCGAAATGCGCTTAACGTCCGCGTAAGCGGCGGCGTACTCGCGCTGCGACTGGGTCGCCAATTTGATCTGGGCCGTGAATTTCGCATATTCGTCGCTCATGCGGATCAGTTCGCGTCCGCCAAGTCCCGATGCGATCGAACCGAGCGCGGTTTTTACTGCATTGGCAGCGCGCGTCATTTGGGCAGTCGCGCTGCTGATGATCTGGCTTCCCCGGTCCATGTCACGCTGCAGGCGCGCGACATTGGCAAGCAGTTGAATTTCGATTTGGCCGGCGATCATCGTTGTCTCACAAAAGAAAATGCCCGCGCAAGGCGGGCAGGGTTCAGTCCAAGAACGTATCCATCTTCCGGTTCAGCTCAGCCTGGTGAAGGCGCTGCGCATCGGTCGAATCGGTAAATGGTGGCGCGCAATCAGCCTCCCGAGCCTTGTGCGACTCGGATAGGTAGGCACTGGACAAGCGCCGCAGGGTTTCGCACTCCCAGGGTGTCAGCCGGATGCCGGCGTTTTCCTGGTAGTCGCGCAGCTCGCCGTTCGTGAGCATCTGCTCGCCAAACGTTGGCCCGGCCGCCCAGAAGTGCCTAAGGAGGTAGACGGCCGCGCCCGGGTCAGGCATATCTGGCTCGAAGTCGCCGCCGGCGTCAACTTCCATCTGCTCGGCGCGTGTCTTCACCGGTGTCTTCGACCGGTCCGACTCGTCCCTGTCCGGCGCCGTGCTGAGCCAGGCACAGTGCCGAACGTACAGGCGGAGGTCGTCGCAGGCGGCGTTTAGAAATTAGCCCAGTCGCCGTGGAACTTCGACACCTGCTCGGTGATGTAGCCCAGCTTCGGGTTGCTGTAGAGCTCCTCCGGGGTGAGCGGCAGGCCGTCGATCTGCGCGGTGATCGCGACCAGCTTCGAAGCGTGGGTCTTGATCTTGTCGTCCACGGTTTCCTTGACCTGCTTGCCGCGGATGCCGGCGAAGGTCTTGGCGTTGGCCGCCAGCTCCTGCTTGTGCTGGGCGTTCAGCGCTTCGCGGGTGCCCGGGCTGCGGACCTCGATGCGCACCGGCTTGCCGTTGAAGATCAGGGGGCCGTCGTCCTGCTTGTTCTGGACATCCAGCCAGGCGGTGTCGCGGGCTTCCAGGTCGGCGAGGTTCATGGCGGCGGTGTTGGTTTGATCGTAGTTCATGGTATTTCCTTTTCGCGGGATGGTAATGCCCGTGCCGGCCGCCGCTTCCCGCGAAGGAAGACGGCGGCCAGTCGGTGCTCAGGGATGGCCTAGGGCCGGGGTTATGCTTTGATGGTGTCGGTCTGGCGCAGCAGGGTGCAGTTGCCCTTCACGGCGTCGTTGCCGCCGCCGCCGCTCTCGTTGCATTCCAGGACCTGGGCGGTGAAGTAGCGGATGTCGCCGCTCTGTTTCACCAGCTTGAACGAGGGGATCGAGTAATCCTTCGAGGCGTTGTAGAGGATCACCTGGCCGGCGTCGTCCTCCACCCAGCCGTATTCGAACTGGGCGTTGGGCAGCTTGAAGGTGCCTTTCTTCTCGATATCCTGGGATTCGTCGACGAAGCTCATGGTCGACGTGCTGTAGGTGCGGCCGAGGACGCTGGGCATGTTGCTGATCTTGCCAACCTTGACCCAGGTCAGGTCTTCGAAAGCGTCCACAGTCTGCGCCGCCGGCGCGGACGCGCAGATGAACAGCTGGGAACCGGCGACAGTGTCGAAATCGCTCATGATGGTGATGCCTTTCAATTAAAAAGCCCGCGCGCGTCAGCGACACGGGCGGGCGAAAAAAAGACCGCACACGGCGGCCGGTTGGTGATGCGGGGTTAAACGGGGTCCAGGTAGGTCACGATGAAGTCGCGCGATTGCTGGAATAATCCGGCCTCCGCGTCTTCCAGGTCAGGTCCAACGACGTCGCGCAGCACGCTGCGCACCTCGGCACCGGCGACGGTGCCAGTGAAGACGCCATCATCGAGACGTGTGGCTAGCAGCAGCTGCTTTTGCTCGCCGTAGTCGTGCGCGTGCACTGTCGTCTGCACCCTGGCGGTAACCATGCGGCTGCTGCCGTCGACCGTGTCGGCGTCGCGCCTGCTGATCTCGCGCAAGCCGATGGCTGGGACCTGGCCGGGGTCGATGTCGCCGGCGATAACGTTGTCGCCGACCAGGTCGACCACAGGCGCATGCGCCAACAGCAGCGCGCGCATGATGGCAATCGCGTTCATATAGGCTCCGGTGCTGGTATGTTGATTCCCTCCCTGGTCAACCGCTCCCGGATTTTCGCCGCGACAGCAGCGATAGCCGCGGTGCTTTTCGCATCCAAGGCAGGGCGCATGTAGGGCTTCGGCCGCGCGCCGGGGTGGTCGACGACGCGCGCTATATTGCCGCCGAAGGCCAGGGCCTTCTGCTTTTTCGCCTTGATCTTGTGCGGCTTCGTGCCGAACTCGACCCAGTGCCAGTGCGGCGCCCGCCGGCCACCGGCTTTCACCGATGCGTAGATCGTGCCGCGCTTCATGCGCGTGGTGACGCGAATGCTCGCCTTCAGATCGCCGTCTTCCACCGGTACGTTGTCCCTGGCCTCTTCCCGGAAGACGATGCCGCCGGCACGCAGCGCGGCCCGCAGGATGTTTTTCTCGACCTTCACAGGCAGCTGCTGCAGAAAATTGGCGAGCTCACGCCCGCCGACGATTACTTCATCATCCATTGCCGATCTCTTCGAGCATGCATTCGTTGTGCGTCCGGTCATCCAGCAAGGCAGGGCCAGCGATCACCTGCATGACGCGATCGCCGCGGCCGTGCAGAACGACGCGCATGTCGGCGGCGATCGCGATCTGCTTCCGCAACCGCAGGCGCGCCTGCTTCGCGGCCCTCTTCACGCCGTTCGTCGTCGATTCGGCGCGGCTGGGCAGCACGTCCTGAACCTCGACCCAGATGTTTTCGGCCACGGCCGGCCATGGCGCGCTGGCTGCAGGCTTGCGTCCATACGTCGGATCCTTGCCCTCGGGTGGCTTTTGGACGGTTGCTCGCTCGTTCAGTCGAACCGGGGCCGCCATCAGCCGTACACCTTGAAGCGGTCCAGTAGGCCATCGAGGAACCTGGCGGTGCGACTCTCCGTTGAGTAGATCGCCTCGATCCGCCCCAGGATGTAGCTCTGGATCGGCGCCGGCACCGCCGTGTGGTCGACGCCGAACCCACAGCGGTACTGCACATCGACGGCGTCGGCGCGAACCGCGGTATCAGGCCAGCGGTGGCCGGGCGCCGGGATGACGCGCGCGCGCCCGCTCCCTTTCGGGACCACGTAGTCCTGCGGGTCCAGGGTCTGCAGCTCGCCGTCGACGTCGTAGAACTGCACGTGGTCGATCGCGATCAGCGGCGCAGCCATGTGCAGCGGGATGAACGGAGGGAATGCTGTCATCGTTACCGCCCAGGTCTGCTCGACCAGGGCGCGCTGCAGCTCGTGCTCGACCTCGCCGGCGATGCCTTGCACCTCGAGCGCGATCTCGGCGTCCATGCCGGCGCCGTTGGCGCGCGCTTTGGTGATGGCGGCGGCCAGCGGCACTGGCAGCTCGGTCGGCGGCAGAATCAGGCGGGCGCTCATGGAGCACCACCTGGTTGCCGAATGGCGGCTTCGTGGCCATTGCCCGCCGGCGCACGAGCGTACTGCGGCTCCGCGGGCGCGTCGACTTGCTCGAGCAGCGCGCGCACTGCCGGAAGTTCGGCCACCTGAACCATCGTTGCGCCGCCCTGGGCTGGCGCCGCCGCGGCCGGCGCGGTACCGGAGCTACTCGCGCCGGCGTGCTGCTCGACCAGGGCGCGCACCGCAGGGATGTCGTTCACGTTGATCATCAGTTGTCCACCCTGTTGAAGTGCATGGTGCGGTCGAAGCGCTCGCCATTGGCGCAGGTCACGCGCGCGGTCCAGTAGTTCTCGGCGCCAGCGGTGACATCCATGCCGCCCAGCTTGATCACCACGAACGAGCCCTGGATCTGCGGCTGGATCAGGATCTCGACACCCTCTACCACCGGCTCAACCGAGACGGCTGTGGTGCCGCGATCGGCCAGCTCTTTTGTGACGTTCGCCACATAGAAGCTTTGCTCGTCCGGGTCCTTGTCGACCCACCACTTGCCGTCCTTGAAATACGGCTCTGGTGCATTCGTCATGTTATTTCCTTTGCTTCGTCCGTTCCATGGGACATCGAATGTGACAACCCGAGTGCCGCCGCCGAAGGTGACGACACGGGATCCGCCACCGAACTCGACAACGCGCGACTTAGGGATGTCGATCGCGTCGACCACACCGTCGCCCGGGTCCGGCGGCTGTGTTTGAATCGCTGGCATCTCGCCCAGGGCCAGCTCTCCGTTCGCATACATTCCGAGCATCAGACCACCTCCAGGGCATCAGGGATCGGCCAGAATGGCAGGCCGGTGAACTTCGGCTCCGCACTTGGGTACTGCGCGCTGTCGTACACCAGGTTGCTGACGTCCGGATGGCAGCTTTGTTGCGTGCCGGGATCGCCGCCGCAGTGCTTCACATACGCCTTCTTACCGTTGTCGAAGGTGCCGGCCGGAAAGGTCAACACGATCTTGTTGCCCACGATCGCCACCGAAACAGCGGTGGCTGCGCCCTTGAAGTCGGCTTGGGTGTTCGCATACCAGCCGGTGATCGGCTCGCCCGGCTTGCGCGCGACGAGCGCCCCTTGTGCGCCGAGCACTTCGAACGTGACGACGTTGCCGGCGCGCGTGTAGGTAGTGACCTTCGGACCCATGCCGTCGAATGGCGCCAATCCCATGCTGAACAGCACGGATTGGATCGCGCGGCATAGGCCCCACTCCTGATAGCGTGGGCCGCCGTTTGGCTGGTCGAGGAAATGCAGGTTTGCATCTCCACCGTCGGATGGGTCCAGGTCGATGCAGTTGAACGGTACAACATTGGCCCACGCATTAGCCTTCGAGTACGCGACGACATCAAGCGTGGCACTGCGGATTTTCTCGATCAGACTGAGACCAGAATAGACGCCCAGCACGCCGGGAATGTAGTTGAACTGACCGGGCGCGCGACCATGCGACGAAACGTGCTCCAGATAGCCATCGACCATTTGACGCTCTTTTGCGGCATAGACGGCGCGCTCATTGCCGTTATTCGCTTCGCCTTGGTGCTTCTGCACGAACTCGAAATCGCCCATATTCGGCGACCTTAGGCCGAAAGAACCGCCCGACATGCCGCTGTTGTTGAAGAGGGCTTTTACCAGACCACCATCGGGCAGAATGAAATCCTCGATAGCTCGTCCATCCACGGCGCAGGGGATCAGGGCCACCGGGATTCGACGACCGTGCTTTGCCTCCAACGCCTTCGACAGTACGCGCGGGAACTTGATCGCGCCTCCACGCGCGAGATTGAATTGATGGGTGCCGTAATCCGCCCCAGAGCCGCCGAGACCCTGAGGAACGACCGGGCCATAGGTTCCGTAAAAACCATGTGATGCCCTGATGTCGATTATGTAGTCGTATTCCGATTTGCCGACACCAGGGACGGCATCGTTGTATGACCCGGCCGCCAGGATACCCAGGTTGTTCGACTGACCGAAAGAACCGCCGACCACGCCCACGCCCCACATGACCGTGCCGCTGTAGATCACGGTTGGGCGGCTCGGGTCGCGGATCTGCAAACGGTAATCGCAACCGCTCGGAACCCCTGGCAACCGCCCCTGTCCCTGCTGGCCGGAGATGGTGTTTCCGGTCAGGGTGGTCCAACCCTTCACTTCGGCACCGGTGGTGAAGTCCACAGCGCGCGCCTGCACGCTGGCAGGAGGCGAACCTTCGAAGCCATAGGCGATGATGGGGTCGTAGGTTCCAGCCTGGCCGGCAATCGTGTCGTTGTAGGTGCCGGCCTTGCGCTGCATGATGAAGCGCGCTTTGCTGTTGCCAAGCTTGAAGGGGTCGGCGGTGATCGACTCCGGCCCGCCAGGCTGCGAAACAGCGCCATTGGCGGTCAGGAACCCGGCCTCCAGAATGAACAGCCGCGAATTGATGATAAGTGGCTTCATCACGAGAGCGTCCACAGGCGCAGGGTGCCGTCAGGGTTTTTGACGTATTCAATCGAGCCGTCTGGGAGAATCACAGCCAGCCGATACTGGCCGGGGGTGCCCCAAAGGTACAGGGTGCTCGTGACGCCAAATTTAGCGTAGTGCTCGTGAGTGGTCTGACCATCCTGCCAATCCCCGAGGTGCTGCGTACCCACACCGTCTGCGGCCTGCCCACCAATCTTGGCCCATGCAAACACCAGCGTGCCAACTGGGGCCAAGCCGTTGTCCTTTCGCGTAATTTTCAATACGACGGCGCTACCTGGATCGATGTAAGCACCACCCGAATGAACCCTGTCTGCGGGGAAGAACGTGTAGCTTTCATTTGTCAAATAGTTGTAAACGTCACCTGCAGGCGCGCCATTCAACATGGTCACGCTGTCGCTCAGCACGTTCGAGATTGCGTTTGCCGTGTCGACCGCGCGCACGCGCAGCTGGTCGGTGCTGCCGGCGGCGCGGCCGGTGACGGTGCGGCTGCCGGCTGCGAACGCATGGTCGACCCAGCTGCTGCCGCTGTCGACGCTGCTCTGCACCTTGCTGCCGTTGCCATTCGCATCGGTCGGCGCATCCCATGCGAACGTATAGCCGCTCGACGTGATGTTGGTCTTGGTGATGCTGCCGGACATGACCGGCGTTGCATTTCCACCGGCCGACTGCAACACGACAGGCAAGGTGGCCACGGGCGACGGGTTGCCAGAGGTGTCCACCATCCGGACGCGGACGGTGTCGGTGCTGCCGGCCGTGCGGCCGGTGACGCCGAACGTGTTGCCGGTTGCGCCGCCGCCGACTGGCGTCCAGGTCGACCCGTCGAGGCTCCATTCGCTGCGCGCCACGGAGACGTTGTCGGTGCCGGGCGTGAAGGTGATGGTGTAGCCAGTCTGGCCGGCGTTCGTTGAGGCCAGGTTCGTCGGCGCGCCCGGCGCAGTGCTGTCCGCTGGCGGGGAAGTGCCGCCGATGTATGCCTTCAGCACTGCCGCCGTGACCAGGAATGCTTCATTCGACGGATTCAGGGCCAGCAGGCGTGTCGCGTCGGCAATGGACTGCACCGGCAGCGCCCCTACCTGGATGCCATTCAGGTATTGCGCCGGCGCTGCGCAGAAGATCTGCTTCAGGCCACCGGGAAACGTCACCGCCGCGCCGCCGGTCCAACTGGCCAGCACCTCGAGGCGGGTCAACTGGGTCGGGTTATCGACCCTGTACAGGCTCAGTTCCCACGAAGGGCCGCTCTCGACGCACATTGGCACCTCGTCGCCAATCGCCAGGTCGCCATGGGCGATCGCCTCCGCGATTGTGCGGAAGCCAGTGACGGCGCCGCCCAGGGTGATGGTTGCAGTGCTGGTGGCGTTGAACGATTGGCGGAGACGGTCGACGACTTTCATGCGGAGTGGGCCTTGTTTTCGTTTTCGAGCAGCGCGCGCACGTGGGCGAGCAGCTCGTCGTCGGACTTGCCGACTATGTCTTCGGGGAGCATGCGCAGTTGACCTGCGCACACCAGGATGGTGCCGGGCACCTCCGCCTCGGCACGCAACTTTGCGAGCCAGGCGACGGTGCGGGCGTCCATGGCTTATTTCTTCTTGCGGCCGGCGGCCGGCGCCGCTGCAGGTGCTGCAGGTGCTGGGGCGAGTTCGGGTTCTGGTTCCGACGTTGGCGCCGGCGCGGGATCGGGCGCCGGGTCTGGCGCAGGATCCAGCACGGGATCGGGCCCCGGTTCCGGGTCTGACGCCGGCGCGATCACCTCCGCACCTTCGGGCGTTGCCCAGCCCTCGCGCACGGCCGTGTCGATCAGGTCCTGGTCGTCGGTGTCGACTTCCTGGTCCGGCTCGAAGTGTTCCACGACGATGCCCGCGTGCGCCCAGCTGAAGGCCGCAATTGCGATGAGTTTCATCTGTGCTCCTGAAAGAGAGCGGGCCACCGAAGTGGCCCGCCCTGGTGGTGAATTACGCCGCCGCGATGCGCATGAACTTCATGCACTCCGGGTTTTCCAGGCCGCCGCCGACGCGCTTCGTGGTGTAGAACATCACGTAGGGCTTCTTGGTGTACGGGTCACGCAGTACGCGCACGCCGACGCGGTCCAGGATTTTGTAGGCGCGCTTGAAGTCACCGAACGCGATCGACAGGGCATTCGCAGCGACGCCCGGCATGTCGGGAATGTCGGCGATCGCGTAGCCGCCCAGGGTCGAGGGCTGGCCGGCCTGCAGCGACGGCTGCCACAGGTAGTTGTTGTCCGAATCCTTCAGCTTGCGGATGCGCAGCATGGTGTTGCGGTTCATTGCGAACTTCGCATTGCCGGTGAAGACTTCGGGCAGCGCATAGATCAGGTCCAGGATCGCATCTCCGGTGATGCCGCCGGCGGCGCCGGAAGCGACGACCTCGATGCCGCCCAGGGGATGCAGTGCGGTGCCGCCGGCAGCGTAGGTCAGCAGGCCGCGCGGCTTTTTGGTTCCGTTACCGACGACGAAGGCGTTACCTTCCTGGTAGGCGAACTCGACGTCGACTTCGCCACCCAGCCACTGCTCGATGTTGATCTCACTGTCGTCCAGCATTTGCTGGGTGGCCGATGGGTTGGCGTACAGCTCGCCCCAGCTATACGCCTGCTCGACCAGCTTCGGGGTGTTGGTTTCCGGACGCGCATCGGTTTCGCCGACCCAACCGGAGGTGGTGCCGCGCAGGTTGACCAGCTTCTTGTAGCCGTCGCCGCCCACTTTTTGCACGGTACACAGCGCGCGCATCGGCGACACGATGATCAGCTTGTCAGTGATACTACGATCCCATTCGACTGGCGAGGTGTAGCCGCCGTCGTCCGCTGCACCCTTGTTCAGCGCAGCCTGGACGTCGCCCTTGCGCATGTGCGCCTGGAAGGCGGCGCTGTATTCCTTATCCTTGACCGGCGTAGCGCCGCCAGTGCCCATTTCCATGGCGGCCATCTTGGTGTTGTTGACGTCGATGGCGGCCTGCAGATCTGCGATGGTCTCGTTGATCTTTTCGACCTTACTGGCCTGCAGTGGATCATTGATGCCAGCCTTGATCTCGCCCAGCTGGCGGGTATGCTCGTCCTTGAAGGTGGCGAACGCCTGCTGCAGCTGCTGGACCATCTGGTTGAGGTTGCTGCCGTCGGCACGGACGCCGCCGATAACGCCGCGCGGGACGCGCTTCGACGCGGCTGCCAGTTCAGCGGCCTTCGCCAGCACGATGCGATTGTTTTTCATTTGCTTACCCTTTCAGAGTATTCAGGAGGTTTCGAAGCGAGGCTTCAACTTGGGGGTCGTTGCCAGCGCCCGGCGTGGCATCGGGTTTCACGACAGCGCCCGGCTTGTCGTTGAATAGGGCGTTGAGCGTCTCGCGGCGCGCCGTGCGGCTGAGGCCGGACTTCGCGAGCGAGGACTCGACTGTGGCCAGCACCTTCATGTGCTGCGCCGCCTTGGTGTCTTTCGTGACCGCTGCGCGGTCGAGCTTGCCGGTGGCGAAGCCCTTGGCGACGGCGTCTGACGCGCTGATGAAGGTCTCGTCGTCCATCATCTTCGCGATTACCTTGCTGTCCAGGCCGGTGCGCGCCGCGTACAGGTCGCGCATCGCGTTGTCGAACGGTTCCAGGTAGGCGGCGGCCTCGGCCATGTCGTGGCGGTTGCCAGCGGCGACCACCCAGGCGTTGTGGATCATCAGGTGCGTGCCCTCACCCATGTTGATCTCGTCGCCGGCCATGGCGATCACCGACGCCGCCGATGCGGCGATGCCCATCACGTTGATGGTGACCTTCGCTGTGTGCATGCGCAGCAGGTTGTAGATCGCAACACCTTCGAAGAAGTCGCCACCCGGGGAGTTCAGGTTGACCACCACATCGTTGTCGCCGATGTTGCGCAGCGCGGCGCCGATGCGGCGGGCGGTGACGCCTTCGCCGTCCCAGGTCTGGCCGATCGGTGCGTACATGCTGATCGTCTTCGCATCACCGTCGGCCGCGGCGCGCACGCCTGGCTCCCAGGTGTCCAGTGCGTCCTGGCGCAGGTCGAACTGCGCGGTGGCGATGCGGGCGTCGGCCCGGATTTCAGGTAGTTTCAGCAGGGACATTCGTTTTCCTTGTGAGGGTGCTTTCCAGCGAGTTAGCGGCCGGGTCGTTGGACTTCGACAGGTCTTGCAGGTCGCGGACTTCGTTGGCCTTCATCCAGGGCTGGCTGCCACCGGATCCCAGGGCCTTGCCGAAGAATTCGGCCTGGTCTTTCAGCGTGCCGCGCAGCAGCGCGCGCTCGTTGAACTTGGCGTAGTAGAGATCGCGCTCTTTCTCGCTCAGCAGCTTGAGCGCGATCTCGTCTTCCCAGATGTTGAACCAGTGCTGCAGGCCGTACTGCACGAAGAAAATGCCCAGCTGCTCGATGCCCGAGCCCCAGGAGGTGTCGTCCATCATGAGCAGCGGGCGCGGCACGCCGAACGCGCGGGCGATTTCCTCGATCTGGTGATCACGGCTGCCGCCCAGCTCCGAGTCGCGCGCAGTATTGGCCCACTTTTCGGCAGTGATCCCATCCTCGAGGACCATCCATTTGTGGGCGTTGCTCACGCCGGCGCTGTTCGCTTCCAGGCTCTGGCGGATGTTTTCGATCTGCTGAGGGTCGAGCTTGCGCGGGTACACCAGGGCGCCGCCGGCCATGACGCCGTTTTTGAAAATCCGGCCGGCGGCCTTCTGTGCCTGCAGGGCCAGGCCGATCGCCTCGCGTGCCTTTTTTACACGCGAGAGGCCAACCAGGCCGTGTTCATCGTCAGCCAAGTCGGCCAGGTGCAGCACGTCGCGCGCCGGCAGCGTGAGAATGCCGCCGTCTGGACGCCGATATTCGTAGCGAACCGTGAAGTCGTCGTTCAACTGCGGCGTCACCTTCGTCGAGTCCAGAGGAATCAGCCGGACCGGCGTGGCGCCGCGCCAGATGATGCGCGCGTAAGCGTTACCCCTCAGGAGTGCGCGCAGCTGCATCGTGCTCTTGAATTTGTATGGCCCCTGGTACTCATTCGGCCGGTGCTTGCACAATCGATGCACCGCATGCTCGGTCGCATAGGCCTTCTCGTCGCCCCTGGCGATCAGGTTCAGCGGCAGCATGCCGATCGATTCGGAGATCAGGCTGACGCAGCGCAGGATCGCCATGTTCTCCAGCGCCTTGGACGCTGTGACGTACTCGCCGCTGGCGGTCTCGCCGCCGCGCATGAACGCCGGCAGGTCGGCGCTGGTCAGGGCCGCTGACACCGACGCGCTAGACGGGCGCGACTGATCCTCCCGCCAGTGCGACGTGGCGAGGAGGGCGTCGAAAATTTCCATGGGGTTCCTTAAATCATGAGAATGCCGCGGCTCTGGTAAGCCGAGTCGCCGCGGGCAATCGGGTTCAGCGTCATGAGCTGCGCGGCGTCGAAGGTCGCCATGAGCGGGTCGATCTTTGCGGTGCCGCTGACCTGCTTGTTGATGCCGACCGCATTCCCGGCTTGGTAGGTGCGGGCATTGCCCACGCACCAGGCCATGAGCGGGCGGCCACCGTGGAGCAGCTCGCCGCCGGCCACCGCGCGCTCCGTATCCTTGATCGCCGCGTTCAGCCGCCAGCCCTGCGAGATCGCGACGATGTCGTGCTCTGGCTCAGCCGAGAATTTGCGCAGGAGCAACTCCTTCACGATCGCGCCGATACCAGCGCCGTCGACGCCGATGCCGTGCTTTTCGGGCAGCAGACCGGTGTCGCGAACGCGGCAGACAATGTCGGCGACTGCCTTCACGTCTGGGCCTGGTTTATCGACGATGGTGAGGTCGCCGTCCTTCTCGAAATCTTCCAGCTTTGATGCGATTTCTTTGCGGCGCTCCAGCACGATCCTGTGCGCCCAGGCGTGACACCACAGCAGCCATAGCCCGGTACCGCGCTCGCGGCCCAGCACGGCCAGGCCCAGCAAGTCGTCCAGGCCTCCGCCATCGATGCCGACCACCGCGACTTCGCAGCGCGCCAGCAGGGTATCCAGGTTGATCGACTTGTCGGCCGCCTCTTCCCAGAAGTCGACGCCGGCCCAGCGGTCGGAGCGCAGGTTCAAGCCGATCTCGACGTTGGCGTGCTTCGCCATGAAGCTGCGAAGCGAGGCCTCCCCCTCGAGCGTTGCCTTCCGGTGCTCGCGCTCGAGGAAGGCGTCGTCGACCGAGTACCCGATATTCGGGTTCACCATCGCCATGTTTTCCAGCTTCAGGTGCTCCTTGCGCTTGACCATCTCGGGCGGGTGCTCGTAGATGATTGGCAGGAACTGCGGATCGTGGATCTTCCCATCGCGCACGTCGCGCGCGTATTGCAGCTTTTCCTTGAAGATGCCGGCGGGAGGCTCGTCGCTCTGCGTTGTGATGTAGATCGTGAAGCCTTCCTTCCGCGACGCGAGGCCGCCCAGGGCTTCCCGGAACATCTCCTTCGCGTTCGGCATTTTCCCGAACAGCCACAGCTCCTCGATCAGTGTGCCGACTGACTTCTTGCCCGCTGCGGTCTTCTCGTCGGCGGCGATGACCTTGAGCTTCGCCCGCTTTTCGTGGTGGGTCAGCGTCTTGACGTGCGTCTGCACCTGGATCAGGTCGACGAGCTCGTTCGGCTCGTCGCCTTCCTCCTCGTCCGGCTGGTACTGCACCATGTCCTGGGCGGGGCCAAAACTGTTGTTCGCCACCTCCAACGTCGGCGCCAGGATCGTGAATTCAGCCGACTGCCGCCAGTTCCGGATCAAGCAAGTCAGCATGATCGATGCGGCCAACCCAGACTTGAAGTTCTTCTTCGGCAGCATCACGAACCACTCCGTGATCAGCCGCCGCCCACTCTCAGCGTCGTAGGCGCCGAAGATGGTAGCCGCCAGGTCGAAGATCCATTGCCCGCACGCGTCATCCATCCTGGGGCTGCCGGGTGCGTCGACGATGCGTAGGTCGCGCATGATCGCCAGGCCGGCCTCAGCCTCCTCGGGGAAGATCGGCGGGGGAATGATCGAATCGCCGCGGCGCAGCCTATCCGCCCAATCGGGGCATGCTGTTGTCCACTCGACCATTTAGACCTTCTTCCCGCCGGCAGCGGCCAGGCGCGGCGGCGCGGCCGAAGCGAACTTTCCGGCGCCGGCCGACTTCGCCTTGTCAGCCCTCTCGTCCTTCTTCCCGCCGTCGCCCCGCTTCGTGTGGGTGTACTGCACCGCGGCGATCGCGGCGCGGATTTGGCCAGCAGTCGCGTCGATGTGGCCGAGGGCGATCTTTTGCAGCAGGTCGAGCATGTCGCTGGCCTCGACAGGAACGGGTACCGCCTTCTTCCGCTTCAGCGCGCCGCCGCGGGGCTGGCGCTCGAGCTTCACCTCGACCGACGACGCCGTCTCGGCCTTCGCATTTGCTGATTTCGATGCCTCAGCCTTGGGCTTGCGCCCAGCACCAGGACGGGCACCGCCAGAGTTGGGGCGGGGCCCTCCGCTCTTGCCTTGTACGCCTGCCATTTGCTGATTTCCTAAATCAAAAAGGGGACTTTTTTCCGCGCGTGGGGAAGCAGGCGGTGTCCGTCGGGGGAGGCTCCAGACTTTGAAGCCCCCCCTGGGATCTGCCTAAATTTTGTGCTGCACAATTTCTGTGCGATGCCTGCTTTTTGAGCAGGCTCAGGCCCGGCGGTGCTGCTCCCCGACCTGGCGCAGGACCTCGCGCACGACGTGCTGGTCGTAGCTGCTGGCCGCGCGCTGCGCCGCTTCAACCTTGCTCTTGGCGTCGTGGCAAACCGGGCACAACACCCACTTGTTGTCGTCCTCATCAGATCCGCCAGCCCATAGCGGCTTCTTGTGGTCGACCACGCTGCCGAGGTGGCCGCAGTTCTGGCACAGGCCACAGTCGCGCTTCCGGATCCGGTCACGGTCACGCACGCCGGCCGAGCCGCGCTTGCGCTCGACGGTGCCGGCTGCGACAGGCAGGGAGGAGAGCCGAGGGCCAACCTTCTGCAGCCGAGACTTCAGGGTGGTGAGCTTGGTCATGGGTTGCGCAGCGGCGGCTTGCTGTCGCATACCTGTCGTGTCGGGGGAGGTGGTGGCGGTGGCGGAACGAGGCCTGCTTCCTTGGCGACGTCACCCTGCGGGTAGTACTCGCATTCGACGACAACCTGTCCAGTAACGGATGCGCGCACGGTGAAGCTGCGCAGCCCCTTCGGTAGGCCCAGGAGCGTGACGAGCTCCTGAACGATCTGTCGTTGATCCATCTTCATTCCTTCTCAAGGAGCTGCGCCACCACCTGCTCAATGTCCATCCCACGCGGCCCGAAGCCGTGCACGTGCAGCAGCTCGGCCACACGCTCGGCTCGGGCCAGCACTTCACACAGCTGCTCCAGCCTGTCCGGATCGGCCACGGCTACGACGATGGCCGGGCGCTGGCCGCTGATGGCGCGAATGAGCAAGCCTCGGTAGATCTGGGCTTCGTCCGTCATGGCCCGACCGTGCAGCGCACGCCCAGGTTCGTCAGCCGGCGGATGGCGTTCGTGCTCGGCGCCCAGCCTGTGACCAGGTGCACGACGAGCAGCAGCTTGAGGGCCGGGCCGAACCACCAGCGGTGGTGTACCTGCAGGGTGATGCTGAGCTGAGCCATGCGGACCTCGAATAAAAAAGGGCCTGGCTGTTGGAGGCCAGGCCCGAAGCCCCGATTGATCAGCGGGGCGGAGACACCAGGGATTTACCACACGGGAGCCGACTGGTGCGCTCTACCAGGAACCCCCAGTAGCCAGTCGGCTTTCGTTGTGGTCACCGGTTACGCCGGTGAGGCGCGAAGCTCCCATGAGGCAGGGTTGTCCGTACGACACCTCTGCCGTTGGGTTGAGGGTGGCAGCGGTGCCGATGCGCTGCGCTTCGATCACGGGTTCGCTCACATGATCGCCTCCTCGGATGGATGGGCCCAGAATGCAAAAAGCCCGCTGACCTTTCGGAGCGGGCTTTCATCTGGTCGTGCGAGGGGCTCCCATTTGGGAAACCACGCGCGTCGAATTTCTGGACGGAATCAAGTTGTAGGCTGCGAATGTACTGCTGAGTTTTCCTGTGGTCAAGAGATTTTTATGCGCTGTGGAAATTTTCACTACAGCTGGCAATGGCTTCGATCGCAGCCTGCGCCGCTCGGAATGCGGCGACGAACGCTGCTGGGGGGCGGTGTGGAATGCTCAACACACGGCACACGACATGCGGCTCGCGCTGGTCGATGTAGCACAGCTTGAGCAGCTGGCGGTCGCGGTGCTTCAGGTGACGCATGGCCTGCTCGATTACGTCGGCGTCAGCCTCGTCCACCTTGCGTCGCTCACCAGTGGCGCCTTCGCCTTCCTTCTCACGCTTCAGCTGGTCGCAGTAGGCCGCCGTCGGGCTGATCCCGATGGTCCGGCCTGGGCGGTAGACGCGCGCCCAGTTCTCCAGGCGCGCGCCGATGTCGTAGGTACGGCGGTCGGTCAAGGCTGGGCCTCCTCCGGCACCTGATCGACCATGCCGGCACGGATGCAGCAGCCGGCCACCAGGCCGACAAACGGGGAGAGCGCGAGCCAGAGGGCGAGGGCGGTCACGCTGCTTCTCCCAGTAGGCTGGCCTGCGGCTGCGCAGTCGGAATCGCCGTGATCGTCACCACCACGCGGGCCTGGCCATCCGGCTCCATGCGCTCGCTGGTGAGGCGCCGGACCCACTTGTCATCCTCGATGGCCACGTCCTTGAGCGCGTCGAGCAGCACCTTGTTCGCATTGTCGATGTCGATGCACATGACGGTGTCGTCCCAGGCGGCGCCGGCCTGGCGCATGCGCTTCTGCCAGTCGAGGGGGCGCTTCGGGTACAGCTTCACGTCGACGTGCACGCGGCCAGTGATCGCCGTGGTCACGCCCTGGTCGCGGCAGCGCGCGGCAATGTCCTTGCGGAAGTCTTTCGCCTCCTTCGTCGGGACGATGCTGATGTGGGCGCCGAGCTTCACCGGGCGCCAGTAGCGGTTCGCCGACAGCGGGTAGGGCAGGGTGAGGGTGATCGGGTTCATAGGTTCTCCGTGTCGTTGTTGTGGCCCGGCGCTTCGTCGGGCTGGTGGTGCTGGGTTAGTCGTAGTTGTCGTCGTAGTAGCCAAGCGCTTCCAGTTCCTCGTGCACCTGCTCGTTTTCCCTGCGAACGCAGGCGCCACAGACGTCGTAGACCCGTCCCGACATGCCTTCTTCGTAGTCACGCCTAGGGCGAAGGTCGGTTGCATTGGATCCGCACCAGTCGCAGCGGCCAGCGCTTGCTGCGTTTCTGGCTTCCCGCATTTCGGTGGCGCATTCCTGGCATGCGTCGACCATTTCCGAGCCAAACGCGTCAGTCTCGCCCTGTATGCGTGCGACGGCCGGTCGATGAGGATGGCTGTCACACATCGCCGCCTTCGGGCTCTCGTGGCGGCTTCCTGGTAAGGTCGAAATTGGTCCGGTCACATCTGCCATTGCTCTCTCCGTTTCGTCGTGGTGCTGTGGTTGTGCGCTCGCGCGCGAAATGGTCTCGTTGGTCAAACCTTCGCCAGCTTCCGATCGCGCGGGAACTGGCTTTTGCTGATGTCCCGCTCGACTTTCCGGGCCTGCCAGGTATCGCGCTCGAGGAACAGCACGCATGGGCGCTCGACATTGGTCGGCAATACGGGCTTCTCCCAGCCGCTGCAGTGGCCTGGCCGCTCCTCGGCCTTCACGGCGGACGGCGTGAAGCGGTTGCACGTGCTGCAGGGCTGGTGGTCGCTCATGCCGCTTGCCCTTGGCGCTTGGCGATCTCGGCGTCGATGCGCGCGGCGAACTGGTTCCAACTCTCGCCAGCGCGAGCCATCATCCCGAGCTCGCGGCCCTTAGCCTCGATACCTTGATCGGATCGGCGCCAGGCGTGGTTGTCGACCTTCGCGGGCTTCGGCGCCGGCGGGTTCAGCAGCTCGACCACGATCGGGCTCAGGTACGGGACCTGGAAGGGCTCGTCGCCCAGCGATTCCTTCGCTCGAGCAACGGCGGCCAGCAGCAGCTCGTCGGTCACGCGCTTGTCCTGGGCCCAGGTCACGGCGACGGCGGGGTGGAACGCGGTTACTTTGCGCACGCCGGCGCCGGTCAGCAGGGTGGCAATTGCGACGGCGCGCATGTCAGGGCTCACGCCCTGGTGCTGAGGGCGGCGTGGAAATCGATCGTCGTCGTCCTCGCGACTACTGTCGTTTGCGCCGCCGCTCATTGCTTTTGAAGTTAACTCTCCCTGTCTCTGTCCCTCTCCCTGTCCCTTGGATGGTGTTTCACCGGGGACGCCCAGCACTTCGTCGAGGGACAAAGGGGTGTTGTCCCCAGGGACAGGGCTTTCTGTCCTCGGGGACAACGGGGTAATGTCCTTCGGGACAGGCAGGGGTTGTCCCACGGGACAGCCTGCCGCGAACCACGCGTCGAACTCGGGAAACGCGATGCTGGTTTTGTGACGGTCGTTGTGTTTCTTGATCCGCGCGCATTCCGTTTTCAGCCGCTGCTTGAGCTTGCTGACCCACGACTCGTTCGCTTTCTCGCAGACCACCGGGTGGTACCAGCGGCCGTCGCTGCACAGGACGAAGCCACGCATGGCGCCTGTGCGGACTTCCTTCCAATGGGGATCGATGCGACCGCGCGAGAGGTAGCCGGCCGCCTTCGCGATCCAGTTGTCGCTATCCGGAATACTGCCGGCGGGGACCTGGTGCCACGCCGCGGCCCACAGCAGGACCGCGGACCAGTTCTCCTCAGGTGTCTGCTCGCTGGCCATGTCGCTGTCGCGCAAGCGCGCCACGTCGAGCGGCATGAACTTGAAGTCCTGCAGGTCGCAGTCGGCCGGGGTGAGCGGCGCCGGCAGCGCCTGGAGGTCGGAGGGTTTCATGGCGCCTACGCCCCCGCCAGCTCGCCGGCCAGCTGCTGCTCGGCGAGCCAGGCCTGCGCCGCCTCGTCGAAGCCGGCCAGCCATTCGACCAGGGCCGGCGAATGCCAGTTCATGTTGTGGGAGTCGCGCGAGCGACCTTCGTTGAACGCCTCGGCGCCGCGCTGACGCATGGCTTCGCGGGAGATGATCTGGTCCATGATCACGCCCCCGGCTTCTCGGCCATGCCGTTCACGCGCGCGAGCAGCTGCATCATCGGGCGGAAGGCGGCGAAGGTGGCCGCCTCGATGCTCTTGACCTCGTGCTGCTCGATGCGGCCGTCGACCAGGGCGGCGTGCACCGCGGTGCCCAGGTCGCCCAGCTTCGCCCAGATGTCGGTGGTGGTCTCCAGCACGGCCATGTCGCCGGCGGGCTGCTCGTCCACCTTCGTGCAGGTGAAGCCGTGCTCGCGCGCCAGCGCGTGCAGCACCTCGTAATCGCCAGTGATCTCCATCACGCGCGAGGCATCGTCCATCGTCAACACGTTGGTCGAGCTGTTCGGGTTCGCCTTGTTGCGCAGCAGGCCGGCGGTATAGCCCATGCGCACGGCCAGCGCCTCGCAGCCGCCTGGGGTGTTATGCACGGTTCTATGGAAGGCGTCTTTGTAGTTCATGTGGTTTTCCTTGAAACAAATGAGGCGGGGAAACTTTGTCAGCTGGACAATGCGAGCATGGAAAATCTGAGTCTCAAGTTCGCAGCCGTGCCGCAGCCCGCAGCGTGCTGCGGCGGCTATTCAGGCGCGCGCCGACGCTTCTGTCACGGTGAAGCGGTCCGGGTACAAAATTTCCATCTCGGTGATTTCGTTGTCGAAGTGTTTGGCCAGCTTCTCGGCCAACTCAGTCGAGGCCTTCTGCTTGCAGTTTTCGATGCGCGACAAGTTCCCGGGATCGAGCGACACCGCGCGGCCGACCTCAACAATGGTCTGGCCCTTGCGCTCGCGGATTTGGCGAAGTGGTGATTTCATTTTGTACCTGAGTGAATTTGCGTAGTACGCATATTACGCACGATCCAAAATTTGCGCAATACGCTTTGCGTCTCCCGCAAGAAAGCCTGATGATGAAATGTATGAGTATTGGCAACACAATCCGCAAACTCCGCAAGGAGAAGGGCCTGACGCTGAACCAGCTGGCCATCCAGATCGATAGCGATGTGGGGAATTTGTCACGCTTGGAGCGGGGGATGCAGGGCTACAGCGACCAGACGCTAAGCAAGATCGCTGCGGCGTTGAATGTTCCTGTGGCAGCCCTGTTTCTGGAGCACATAAAGCCGCTTGGGGAACGCGCTGTGGAAGAAGGCAATCTCGTCACTATGTCGGGCGACGAGCACTTCCGACTATACGGGCGGGCGCCCTTTGATGAGAACGTCAAGCCTGCAGTGATAGGTGCGCGTCCCGTGCCCGTCATTTCGGCAGTTCAGGCCGGGGCGCTGACCGATATGGAGGAGCCATACCCTCCTGGATCGGGCTATGCGTACGAATATGTCGACAGCGATTTATCCGAGTGGGCGTTCGCGCTCGACATTGAAGGTATCTCGATGATGCCGGAATTTCGACCCGGCGATCGAATCATCGTTGACCCAGAGATAGCGCCGAACCCGGGTGATTTTGTTGTGGCGAAAAATGGTAAGGCTCAGGCGACATTTAAGAAATATCGCCCTAGAGGAATCGATGCGAACGGGAATGACGTTTTCGAGCTCGTTCCTCTTAATGATGACTATCCGAGCCTACGTAGCGATATCGAAAAGTTGATAATCATTGGCGTGATGACCGAGCACCGAAAAAAATATCGGCGAACATAATAGGAGAAGTTCGTGAAGGCAATCGGGATCATTATCTTGGTCGCCGGGTTATTGCTCGGTGCATTCGCTTTGAATATGGACGTGAGTGTGCATGTCCCTGCTCAGGATCTTGGGTATGGCCTCCGAACACCGGCCGCTGACATTGCGAATGTTGACAAAATGGCGCAGCGGCAGAACTTCCTTATCTTTTCTGGCGTACTCGCTGTCGTGGGCGCAATCTTGACTGGTTTCGCGTCAATGCAGCCGAAGTCCCCGCCGCCGCACCCGGTCGTATTGAGGGAGGGTGAGGGTCTGCTCGACTTCCTGAACGAGAAGCCGCACGCTCAGGCCGCAGAGCCTGCGGCAGTTTCCATTTGTCCTAAATGCCGCAGCATGGGTGGCGCTGACGATGCCGAGTGCGGTCGCTGCGGAGCCGTACTCAATGGCTGAAATACCAGTGATAACCGGCCCAGGCCATTACGCCATCGACGTCGCTGGCGAAAGCTTTTACCGCGACAGCTTCACCACGATCTGCGGCCCATATTGCGAGGACGGCTACAACCTCGAAGTGCGCGCACACCTAGTGCTGCAGGACGATAACCCGCACGACAAGAAAGCTGTTCAGGTCCGCATCAACGGCCTGCCAGTTGGGCACCTATCGCGAGACATGGCGCGCGAGTTTCGACGCGCGGTGCGCTACGGGAAGCTGAGCGAATACGAGGTGTTCGAATGCGCTGCGATTATCCGCGGCGGATGGGATCGCGGCCCTGGAGATCGAGGTGATTATGGCGTGCGCCTCGATTTGCCGCAGGATAATGATTAACGTTTCTCTCATCATTGGAGAAAATATAATGCCAGCGGCGAATGGTGCGATTAGAAACGCGAGCATACCTTGACGGACTTCCTCACCAGTTTCGCCTCTTGGATTTCCACTCCTGGAAATGCTTTGCTGTGGTCGGCTGCCACTTTTCTTGCTGGAGCGCTTGTTGGAAACTGGCTTAGCCGCGACTGGGATCGGGCCAAGGAATTCAACGGACTTGCCACTCCTATTTCCGCCCAGCTACTAGAGGAGCTGGCAAATATCAGCCCTTATGTACGTTATCCCGATCTGAGTGACATAGTCACCCTGGGACTGCTGATGCGAAGAGGGCAGCGGCTGCGCTTCAATAGGGCTTGGGAAGCCTACAAGCTGGCTAGAACCGAGAATCAAGTGAATCATATAGGCCATGTCAGCTATACGCGTACGGATCACATAGAGGCCGCTATTCACGAGCTTCTCCGTCACATCAAACGACGGTAGTCGTTTCATCTTCCCTTCCAAGCCCGCCGCACGCGGGCTTTTTTGCATCTGTGCGCAGGTACCTTGCTCCCTGGCAGTTCGTGTGTGTCCGTTTCATCAGAAATTTGCGCTTGACGCATATTCGAAATATGCGTAGGATGCAAATTAACGGTTCGCCCCGAGCCGCCGACTGGAGACCACCATGGCCCTGCACGACCCTACCGACGACCTGCACCACCAAGCTGAGCTTGACCGCCTGACGCGCGAGAAGGCGCACGTGATCCTGCTGGCACTCAAGGCCGGCAGCCGCCTGAACACCGCCGTGATGATCGAAGACCTGGGCACGTTCCTCGGCGACGACCAGGCGCTTGCCGCGCTGATCCGCGAGACTGTCCAGGGCAAGAACGCCTTCCTCACGTTGCTGCAGCAGCCGGCCCTGGACGAGGGCGAGCGCCAGGCGCGCAACGAGATGGCGGCTGGCGCCCGCCGCCGCAAGGAATCCCACGACGAACAACGCATCGAGTGCGCGGTGGACGCGCGCGCCCCCTGATCACGGGCGCGCCGCGCCCCTAGTTCAACGCGCGGATAGGCAGGCCCGGCCGAATCAACAGGGACAGTGGGAACTGAGCATGCCCTGGCAGCCGGGAAGACGGCACCAATTCGAGAGCCGGCCGCGCCGGCGCCAACCAGGAGAGCAGGGATGCAGCACACGAAAACGCCATGGCGCGTCGGCGCGCCGAGCCAGATGGGTTCCGTCGTCGCCGACGAGCCGGTGCCCGAAATTCGGGGAAGTGACGCCACCCAACATTACGGCGGCCACCTGATCGCCGAGTCGATCGCGCCGCGCAACGCCGAGTTCATCGTCCGCGCCTGCAATGCGCACCACCAGCTGGTCGACGCCTTGCGCTCGGTTCGCCGCGAAGTTCACGGCGCCGATCCGTTCTCCGCCGACTCGTACCTGCCAGCCGAGATCCTCGACCTGGTGAACGCCGCCCTTGCCGCCGCTGCTGCCCCGGTAGGTGCTGCATGACCGCCGCCCGTATCCTCCGCGGCCCGGCCCGCGTCCTGCGCCGCCTGGTGCGCCGCGCCACGAAGCCGCTGCGCCTGGCCGTCGTGCGTCACCAGTTGGCGACCGCCGAGCAGGACATCGACTACTTCGAAGGCGTGCGCGTCGAGGCTTCGGTCCTCAAGCAGCAGGCCGCCGAGCAGGTAGCCCGCCTGGCCGCGCGCCGCATGGGCATCGAGCGGGGTGTCCTGTGAGCCCGCTGAAAATCATGATGCTCCTGCGGCTGCACGTGCGCGCCAACCCTTTCGTGGACATGCCGCTCGAGCAGGTCAACGCGCCCGCCATGGAAGAGGCATTCGAGTACTTCGAGGCGAATGGCCTGCTGGCGGCGGGCGTCAACTGGTTCACGGTAAGCCTCGGGCGGGTATCGCACCCCTTCCTGAGCTCGAAGGGGCTACAGCTGGTCGATCGCCTGCGCGAGGTCCAGCCGTGATCCGCCACTTCTACCAGCAGTACCGCCACGCCTGCCGCGCAGGCCTTCGCCGTGGCGCGATCGCGCGCGCCGTGCACACCTATTTCACCGGCTTTTAACCCACGAAGGAAACCATGAACGACCTCACCACCACGGGCGAACAGACGTTCTCCCTTGCCCCGCGCAACCTGGCCGAAGCCATGGAGTTCGCGAACATCATTGCCAAGTCGGACATGGTGCCCAAGGATTACGTCGGCAAGCCCGGCAACGTCCTGGTCGCGGTGCAGACCGGCGCCGAGCTGGGCCTCAAGCCGATGCAGTCGCTCCAGGGCATCTCGGTCATCAACGGCCGCCCGGGCGTGTGGGGCGATGCGATGCGCGCATTGGTGATCAGCCACCCCGAGTTCGAAGACCTGCAGGAGGACAAGCAGGAAACCCAGTGCACGGTCACCTTGAAGCGGCGCGGCCGCTCGCCGGTGGTGACGACCTTCACGATGGAGGACGCGAAGAAGGCAGGTCTGGCCGGCAAGCAGGGGCCATGGCAGACGGCGCCGAAGCGGATGCTGCAGATGCGTGCCTTCGCCTTCGCAGCACGCGACCTGTTCGCCGATGCGCTCAAGGGCATCAAGTCGATCGAGGAGCTGCGCGACTACCCGGCCGACGAACGCGTCGAGCGCGACATCACGCCGGCGCCAGCAGCAGCCGCTGTGCGCACCGCCCAGGTGGCCGCGCCGCTGCCGGAGTGCACGCCCGAAAAGTTCGCCGAGAACACCCCGGCGTGGCGCGACATCGTCCTGTCGGGCAAGAAGACTCCGGCCGCCCTGGTCGCCATGCTCAGCACGAAGACCATCCTCACCGAAGACCAGAAGCTGACGATCGATTCGTGGGCTCACGAAGGCGAATAAGGAGAACACCATGCAGATCCACGATCTTACCCAGGGCACGCCGGAATGGGCAGCCTTCCGCCTCGAGCACCGCGGCGCCAGTGAAGCGGCCGCAATGCTCGGCCTGTCCACGAAGGTGAAGCGCACCGAGCTGCTGCACATGAAGGCGACCGGTACCGCCCAGGAATTCAGCGACTGGGTGCAAGAGAACATTCTCGACCATGGCCACCACGTGGAAGCGCTGGCGCGCCCGCTGGTCGAAGACCTGATCGGCACCGAGCTGTATCCGGTGACCTGTTCAGATGGCTTGCTGTCGGCGTCCTGCGACGGCCTGACCATGGCCGAAGACGTCGCTTTCGAGCACAAACAATGGAACCAGGTGCTGGCCGCGGCCGTCGCCGCCGGCGTGCTGCCCGACGAGTACATGCCGCAATGCCAGCAGATCATGATGGTGACCGGCGCCGGCAAGGTGGTGTTCGTCTGTTCGGACGGCACGCTCGACAACTTCGTGCAAATGGACGTGCTGCCGGATCCGGCCTGGCATGAGCGCATCCGCGCCGGCTGGGCGCAGTTCGAGCAGGACCTGGCCACGTACCAGCACGTCGAAGTTCTGCCGCCACCGGTCGCCGCCGCGGTGCAGGACCTGCCGGCGCTGTCGATCCGCGTCGACGGCCAGCTGACCCTGAATCACAACCTGGTGCTGTTCGGTGAAAAGCTGAAGGCGTTCGTGGCCGACATCGACACGAACCCGAGCGACGACCAGGCCTTCGCCGATGCGGAACAGGCGATCAAGGTGATGGAGCGCGCCGAGGATGCGCTGGGCGCGGCCGAGGCATCCGCCCTAGGCCAGATATCGACGGTCGACGAGATGGTGCGTACCGTCGCCAGCTACAAGGACCTGGCGCGCAAGACCCGCCTGATGCTGGAGAAGGTGGTCAAGGCACGTAAGGAGACGATCCGCGTCGAGATCCAGCAGGCCGGCAAGGACAAGGCGGCAGCCCACATCGCCTCTCTGAACGCGCGCCTGGGCAAGCCATACATGCCGGCGATCGCCGTCGACTTCGCCGGCGTCATGAAGGGCAAGAAGACCGTCACCAGCCTGCGCGACGCCGTCGATACAGAGCTGGCGCGCTTCAAGATTGAAGCCAATGCCGTGGCCGACCGGATCCAGATCAACCTGGGCACGCTGCGCGAGCTGGCCGGCGGCCATGCTTTCCTGTTCGCCGACACCGCATCGATCGTGCTGAAAGCTACCGACGACCTGGTGTCGCTGGTGAAGATGCGGATTGCCGAGCACGAAGCGGCCGAGGCGGCGAAGGCCGCGGCGCTGCGCGCCAAGATCGCCGAGGAGGAGCGCGTGAAGGCCGAGGCGGCGGCCGCGGAAAAGGTTCGCCTGGAGCAGGCGGAGGCCGCACGGGTCGCCGAAGAAGTGGCAGCGGCCGAGCGTGCCCGGGTGTCGGCCGAAACGAAGCGGCAGCTCGAGGAGCAGGCCGCCAGCATCGCCGCTGCCCGCGCACGCGACGAGGCTGCTGCGCGCGCTGTGCAGCAGGTCAGCGCTGCGCCGGCGCCAGCGCCAGCATCGGAGACGCCGAAGGGTGACCCGGACTTCCAGGAAGTGCAGGCCGCCCAGGTCACGCCGATCGCTGCGGCGCGCCCGGCCAGCACCAGCACCCCGCCGTCCCTGCGCCTTGGCCAGATCAACGAGCGCTTGGCGCCGATCGCCATCACCGCCGAAGGCCTGACCCGCTTGGGCTTCGCGCCGGCCGCGACCGACAAGTCGGCCAAGCTGTACCACGAGGCGGACTTCCCCTCGATGTGCGCCGCGCTGATCCGCCACGTGACCAACGTGGCCCAGGCGAAGGCCGCCTGACGATGGCCCGCCCGCTGCTCTCCCGCTGGGTCGCGCTGCGCTGCCGCGAGGCCGACTTCCAGCGCTTCTTGCGCGCGCCCGACGAAGCGACGGCGGCGCACAGCGTGCGCGCCATCTGCGGCGTGCGCTCGCGCGGCGATATCGATCGCGACGCGGCGGCGGAGAAGCGGTTCCACCAATTCATCCGACTGCCGTTCATGCAGTACCAGCAAGACACGAAAAACAACCCGACCACCCAGGAGAAATAGCATGACTAAGAAAGCACCAGCAGCAGCAAACGACAGCGCCCTGAAGCGCGACGAGCATGGCTACGGCGCCGCGCCGGGCTTCGAAGACTTCTACCTGCCGGAAGAGGAACTGGCGGAAGGGGCTGTCATCGACGGCCGCGAGATCGCCGTTCGCCGCCTGGTGGACGACACCAGCACGAAGGCTATCGGGATCGGCGCAGCCTATCTCGCCGGGCACAGGGACGTGAGCGCATGGGAGCCGGCTGCGCCGCAAGGCGACGGCTGGAATCTTGCGGTCGTGTCCGAGGATGACCAGGGTCCGTACGCCGTCTTCGCCCGCCCTGGCGTGCATGGCGCCGCTGACGGCAAGGCCTACGCCGCCGAGTTCCTGCTGGGCTCGCTGATCAAGGCGGCCACGAAGCACCTGAAGACCCTGTCGAAGCCCTGGATCGAACTCAAGGAAGGCGAGCAACAGCGCGTGCTGAGCGCCGTGCAGCAGGATTGCCGCCGCGCCGTGCAGGACGCGATCGACATCATCGCCAGCAACGCGCGCTTGACCTTCCAGGCTGCGGTCGACCAGGTCGTGTTCAAGGATGGCGTCAAGGCAGTGCTGACCCTGGCCAAGGGCGACTGGGCCCACAGCCTGGCTGACGCCGAAGGCGGCTTCGTGACCATCGTGATCGAGGAGCGCTCGAAGCTGCTGGACGAGGGCGACGCGCTGAAGGTCGAGAAGGATCAGAAGTCGCTGCTGGACGAGGCGGCCTGATCATGGCGCGCGGACCAGATCACCTGCCATTCCAGCCCCGGACGAAGGAGCAGCAGCTGGCCGCGCGCGCCGACGCCGTGGCCAAGATGGAAGCGCTGCTGATGGAAGGGCGGAAGACGGCCCATGAGCTCTTCGACGGATGCGAAGGCATCCGTGCCACCCTGGCCAACTACCTGCGCTACATGCACAAGGACCGACGCACCGTGCGGCCGTCGGGCGAGAAGGAGGGGTCCTGGATCCTATGGGAGCTGGGCACCGATCCGGCGCTGCCCACGCCGGACGAGGCGCTGGACGAGTACTTTGCGCCGAAGCGCGGCATTGGCCCGGCGCGCCAGCTTGGCATGCACCGGGATCCGCTGATCGCGGCGTTCTTCGGGCCCGCGCCAACCAACAACAACCAAGGAATGCAGCATGCCGCGTGACGCAACCCTGACCCGTGAGGTCACCCACTTCCACTTCTGCTGCGGTATCGGCGGTGGCGCCAAAGGCTTCAACAAGGCGAACCCGCGCGTCGGCGCCGTCGCTGCGCGCTTCCGCTGCCTGGGTGGTGTCGACGTGTCGCCCGCAGCGATCCGCGACTTCAATCGCATCGCCGGCGTGCCCGGCACCGTGATGGACCTGTTCAGCCGCGAGCAGCACATCGCCTTCCACGGCAGGCAACCGCCGGCGGACTGGCGCGAGATGGGCCCCGCCGACATCCGGCGCGCGGCTGGCAACGAGCGTCCGAACATCGTGTTCATCAGCAGCCCGTGCAAGGGTGCGTCAGGCCTGCTGTCGGAGAAGAAGAGCCAGACCGCGAAGTACCAGGCGCTCAACGAGCTGACGCTGCGTTGCATCTGGCTCATGGCCGAGGCCTGGGCCGATGACCCGGTCGACCTGATCGTGTTCGAGAATGTGCCGCGCCTGGCGTCGCGCGGCCGCCATCTGCTGGACCAGATCAACCAGGTGCTGCAGCGCTACGGCTACGCCGTGGCCGAGACCACGCACGACTGCGGCGAGCTGGGCGCCCTGGCACAGTCGCGCAAGCGCTTCCTGCTGGTAGCGCGCCATACCGAGAAGGTGCCGGCCTTCCTTTATGAGCCGGCGAAGAAGCGCTTGCGCGCGGTCGGCGACGTGCTCGGCCGCATGCCGTTTCCGGGCGACGAGGCGGGCGGGCCGATGCACCGCATCCCGCGCCTGCAGTGGAAGACCTGGGTGCGCCTTGCGTTCGTCGAGGCCGGCAGCGACTGGCGCAGCCTGAACCGCCTGGCGGTAGAGAACGGCCACCTGCGCGACTACTTGATTGTGCCGGAGATGCGCGGCGGGACGCTGGGTGTGAACGACTGGTCGGAGCCGATCGGCACGATCACCAGCCGCGGCACGCCGACCACCGGGAATTTCTCTGTGGCCGATCCGCGCCATATGGGCCCGGACAAACACAGCAACGAGCTGCGTGTCGGCGAATGGGATGACGCGGCGCGCGTGGTGTCGGGTGCCCACGGCACTGGCCAATGCATCGCAGATCCGCGCTACTCGAACAGCGGCGACTACGGCCAGCTCGGTGTCCGCGGCTGGGAAGAGCCGACCGGCACGATCACCGCGCAGCGCTCGCCCATCCAGGGTGGGTTCTCGGTAGCCGACCCGCGCGCCGGCGGCGCCGACACGCACAAGAACGTGTATCGCATCGTGCCCTGGGCTGGCCCGGCCGGCACCGTCACTAGTGGCCACAGCCCGAGCAGCGGCGGCGGATGCGTCGCCGATCCGCGGTCGACCAGCGCATTCGACGGCGCTGGCAAGTACCTGGTCACGCCGTTCGACCAGGCGGCCGGAACCGTGATTGGCGCCAGCACCACGGGGCAGGGCGCGTTCGCCGTCGCGGACCCGCGCTCCAGCCTGAACGCGAGCCGCGGCGCCGGTGATGCGTTCTTCGGCGGCGGCCACTATGGCGTGGTGCCCTGGGATTCGCCGAGCGGCGCCGTGAGCGCGGCCGCGCGCCAGGACAACGGCCGCTGGTCGGTTGCTGATCCGCGTGCGCTGCCGGCGCTAGACCAGAAGACGGTCGCCATCATCCGCTCGCTCGACGGCACCTGGCACCGGCCGTTCACTACGCTCGAGCTGGCCGCGTTGCAGTCACTGATCGAGCCCGAGGAATACCTGCTGCTGGACGGCGCGAGCGACAGCGTCTGGCGCGAGCACATCGGGAACCTGGTGCCGCCGGATGCGGCGACCGCGATCGCCGAGGTGATGGGAACGACGCTTCTGCTGGCTTGGGGCGGGGAGACCTTCGTGCTGAGCGCTACGCCGATCTGGGTGCGGAACGTGGCGCTAGCGCTAACGATGCCAGGACATGCGCCTTAAAGCGAAACGATAAATTATCTTGTGGAATTAAGATGATGGTCCGTGAACTTCATGCAAAGCTGAGATGCGGTACTCATTTCGTTGAGCGAGAGCTCGAGCTGTTCGTGGTAGGAGCGATATGCATCTCGCAAGCGCACGGAGTCACCTGCGGTTCCCGTTTCCTCGCACATGTCGGCTATCCAGAGGTTTCTCCCAGAAGCTCGGGCAAGCATTACCGCTGCATTTCCAGGAACAATGACGAGGTTCTTGAGCGATTCTTCGTTCCACGTAATCGCTGTGCGAAGCTTTTTCGCCGCTTCTATGTACCCGCTACCAGGCCCATCGGCGGAGTGCGCGAGCATGTGGCTCATAGCCTCCCAGATAACAATTTTGGCACTCATGATTTGCGTAGGAAATCCGGCTGCGTAAATCAAGGCGAGATCTATCTTTTCGCGCCTCCGCCTCCTTTCGCTGTCTGTGGCAAGCCAAATAGTCCCTATCAACGTGGCTACCGTGCCAACTGCGCCTACCCATGCCGGCCACTCGTCGTCCTTGAGCCCCAGAGATGTGGCGGTATGCGTTAGCCCAACTACGACTGCGCCCAGCAGCCCCCAAAGAAGGTAGCGATTAATCATCGATCGACAAGGAAATTTCAATAAAGGAATACTAACATGAGCGATATTGCCCCCGAACTACTCGCCCCGTACAAGATCGCCCTCGTGACCGCCGCCCGCGACCTGCTGCGCGCCGCCGGCACCGACGGCATCGCGATCGAGATCCCGGCCAGCGTGCCGCCCTGCGTGATCCTGCTTGGCGCCGAAGACCGCATCGGCCAGCTGCTGCGCGCGCCAGTGCGCGAGCCAATGGTCGGCGGCCGCCGCGCCAGCGATCCGCCAGTGCCGGCGCTGTCCTTCGACGAGCCTGTGGCGGTCGCGGCCGGCCTGACGCACGCGCAGCTGTCCGCCGCGGCGCGCCACATGTGCAACCGCAGCGCCGACGTCTGCGGCGTCAACCGCGACGACAACTGGAAGATTTACGGCCAGGACTTCATCGACGAGCTGCGCGAAGCGCTGGAGATCGGGATTGGCCAGGAAGGCAGTGCATCGTGATCCCGGCATACCCACTCCAGTGGCCGGCCGGGTGGCCGCGCACGCCTGCAGCTGAGACGCGCGCAGGGCGATTCGGCGTCAAGCGACAGGACCGCTCCCACACCTCGTTCGCGGAGATCACCGTCGCCGAGGCGACGAAGCGCGTGCTGGGCGAGCTGTCCCGCATGGGCATTGACCGCGCCAACGTCGTGATTTCGACCAACCTGGCCCTGCGTCTGGATGGCCTGCCGCGCTCCGGCCAGGCCGCGCCACGCGATGCCGGCGCCGCCGTCTACTGGCAGACCCGGAAGGGCGAGCGTCGCGTAATGGCGATCGACCAGTACTGGAAGGTCGAAGAGAACCTGGCCGCCGTCGCGGCGACGCTGGACGCCATGCGCGCGATCGAGCGGCACGGCGGAGCCCGCGTGCTCGAGAGGGCGTTCACCGGCTTCACGGCGTTGCCGGCGCCAGACGCGCGCAAGCACTGGCGCGAAGTGCTCGGCTTTGCCGCCGCTGCCCAGGTCAGCGCCGAGCTGCTCCGCGACCGGTACCGGAAGTTGGCCAGCGCGCGCCATCCGGACCGTGCCGGCGGCAGCGATGCCGCGATGTCGGAATTGAATGTGGCCCTGGCTGAGGCCGAGAGGGAGATCGATAATGGAAAAGGAGGATGAGATGGGCAATCTGATCGTGCAACTACAATGGGTGCTGCTGCCCATGTTCTGTAGCCTGACGGGCTACACCGAGAAGGCGGTGCGCCGCAAGATCGAAGACGGGGTCTGGCTGCAAGGCAAGCACTTCCGGAAGGCCCCTGACGGGCGGATCACGTTGGATATCCAGGAGTACTACAAGTGGGTGGAGCAGGCGGAGTAGAACTGCGCGCGAAGAGCATTCGCGTGCGCTTCGAGTGGAGGGGGAAGCAGCGCCGGGAGACGCTGTACATCGACGACGAGCCGATGGCCCCGACGCCAGCGAACGCGAAATATGCGAAGCGCCTGGTCGCCGAGATCCGGCAGAAGATCGAAAACGGGACGTTCGAGTACGCAGCCTATTTCCCGAAGTCGCAGTACGCGGACGAGCCGGAGGAGGGCGCGCCGATGCTGCACCAGGTGATGGATCGATACGTCGAGCTGTTCGAAGGGAAGGCGTCGACGAAGCGACAATACGGGAGGCGGCTGGAAGGGTTCTGGAAGAAGGCGCTGCGCAATCGCCCGATCGGGGAGGTCAGCTATTCGGATATCCTGGCCGCACTGAACTCCGGCACCTGGAAGAGTGGGAAGAGCCGCAACAACGAGCTGTCCCTGATCAACGGAGTGTTCGAGTTCGCGCGGCTCGACAAGATGATCAAAGAGAACCCCTGCGCGGAGGTGAAGCGCGCCGGTTACCAGAAGCCGGCGCCGGATCCGTTCGACCTGGCCGAGGTGCACGTAATCCTGGCGCACCTGGTCGAGCACCGATCGGAGCAAGTCCTGAACTTCGTGCAGCTGATGTTCTTCACCGGGCTGCGCACGTCAGAGGGAATCGCGCTGCGCTGGCCAGACGTCGACTTCCGGAAGAAGGAGGTGCTAATCGACGGGGGTAACGTGTACGACGAGGAGTCGGACACCACTAAGACCTACGAGCCGCGGATCGTGAAGCTGAACGGCATGGCGATGGAGGCGCTGCAGCGGCAGAAGGCCCATACCTACCTGGCCGGCGCGCACGTGTTCCACGACCCGAAGACGGGCGAGCCTTGGGCCTATGCGAAAATCACCGACGTGCGGTCGTTCTGGCAGGCGACGTTGAAGAAAACCGGGATCCGGTATCGAAGGCCGTACAATATGCGGCACACCTACGCAACCATGGGGCTGATGAGCGGGGTCAAGCCCGGCTTCATGGCTGGCCAGCTGGGTCACAGTCTGCGCATGTTCTTCACCGTCTACGCGAAATGGATCAGCGGATCGGACGACGATCGAGAAATGGCGAAGCTGGAACGGACGATTGCGAGGTCTGGGGAATTTCCCGGGGAAATCGAGGGGAAGGCGAGGGAGGCATAGGGGTTGCTCCCCTATGACGGAGTCCCCGCAATTCCCCTTGTTTACCCTGCGTTAGAGGTTCATAGCCTACCGGGGGTTCGAATCCCCCTCTCTCCGCCAG
>Ga0265798_10001063_pt1 | contig 43666 bp, 38 predicted proteins | sample P3T30metagenome_FD_192430 | JGI IMG/M metagenome (GOLD analysis project Ga0265798, IMG submission 192430) | Plant litter microbial communities from East Loma Ridge, Irvine, California - P3 T30 | ecosystem: Environmental > Terrestrial > Plant litter > Unclassified | place: USA: California... | reverse complement strand
CATCCCGAACAGGACCGTGAAACGACTTTGCGCCGATGATAGTGCTGCAACCAGTGTGAAAGTAGGTTATCGTCAGGCTAGTTATATAGAAAAGCCCACTCAGTGATCTGAGTGGGCTTTTTGCTTTTGGTCAGTTAATTTAACTATCCCACGGGGCTTTTAATGCTCCGTGTGATACGTACGGCGAATCACCAAGCACACAATCATATATTGGACAACTCACGCGGCACAGGGCACTCTAGTACTCCCATTTTGTTGCCGCTTCAAGGAGTCCTGCATGCCGACCTATCGTTCCCGCACCACCACCCAGGGCCGCAACATGGCCGGCGCCCGCGCCCTGTGGCGCGCCACCGGCATGAAGGATGGCGACTTCGAGAAACCGATCATCGCCGTGGTCAATTCCTTCACCCAGTTCGTGCCCGGCCACGTGCACCTGAAGGACCTGGGCCAACTGGTGGCACGCGAGATCGAGGCGTCCGGCGGCGTGGCGAAGGAATTCAACACCATCGCCGTCGACGACGGCATCGCCATGGGCCACGGTGGCATGCTGTACTCGCTGCCTTCGCGCGACCTGATCGCCGACTCGGTCGAGTACATGGTCAACGCCCACTGCGCCGATGCGATGGTGTGCATCTCGAACTGCGACAAGATCACGCCCGGCATGCTGATGGCCGCCATGCGCCTGAATATCCCGGTGGTGTTCGTGTCCGGCGGGCCGATGGAAGCGGGCAAGGTGGTCAAGGTCGTCAACAACGACCGTAAAATCATCAAGCTCGACCTGATCGACGCCATGATCAAGGCCGGCGATGCGTCCGTGTCCGATGCCGACGTGGCCGAAGTCGAGCGCTCGGCCTGTCCGACCTGCGGTTCCTGCTCCGGCATGTTCACCGCAAACTCAATGAACTGCCTGACCGAGGCGCTCGGCCTGTCGCTGCCGGGCAACGGCACCATCGTCGCCACCCACGCCGACCGCAAGGAACTGTTCCTGCGCGCCGGCCGCCTGATCGTCGACCTGGCCAAGCGCCACTACGAGCAGGACGATTATTCGGTGCTGCCGCGCTCGATCGCCACCAAGGCCGCGTTCGAGAATGCGATGGCACTCGACGTCTCGATGGGCGGTTCGACCAACACCGTGCTGCACCTGCTGGCGGCCGCGCACGAGGCGCAAGTGGAGTTCACGATGGCCGACATCGACCGCATCTCGCGCCAGGTACCGTGCCTGTGCAAGGTGGCGCCGATGACCGACAAATACCACATCGAGGACGTGCACCGCGCCGGCGGCATCATCGCGATTTTGGGCGAACTGGCGCGCGCCGGCCTGCTCGACACTTCGCTGCCGACCGTGCACAGCCCCAGCCTCGAGGCCGCAATCGAGAAGTACGACATCCGCCGCAGCGACGACCGGGACGTGCACCAGCTGTTCCGCGCGGCGCCGGGCGGCGTGCCGACCCAGGTGGCGTTCTCGCAGTCCGAACGCTTCGACGCCAACGACATCGACCGCAGCAGCGGCTGCATCCGCGACCGCGCGCACGCGTATTCGCAGGATGGCGGCCTGGCGGTCCTGTACGGGAACATCGCCGAGAAGGGCTGCATCGTCAAGACCGCGGGCGTCGACGAGAGCATCCTGAAATTCTCGGGCAAGGCGCGCGTGTTCGAAAGCCAGGACGCGGCGGTCGAAGGCATCCTCGGCGACACGGTCGCGGCCGGCGATGTCGTCATCATCCGCTACGAAGGCCCGAAGGGCGGTCCGGGCATGCAGGAGATGCTGTACCCGACCTCGTACATCAAGTCGAAGGGCCTGGGCAAGGCTTGCGCGCTGTTCACCGACGGACGCTTCTCGGGCGGCTCCTCGGGACTGGTGATCGGCCACGCGTCGCCGGAGGCGGCGGAAGGCGGCGCGATCGGCCTGGTGGAAGAGGGCGACCTGATCGACATCGACATCCCGGCGCGCACCATCCAATTGCGCGTGTCCGCGGAAGAACTGGCGCACCGCCGCGCGGCGATGGAAGCGCGCGGGCGCGATGCCTGGCAGCCGGTCAACCGCGAGCGCGTGGTCTCGCAGGCGCTGCAGGCGTATGCCGCGCTGACGACGTCCGCCGACCGCGGCGCGGTGCGCGACCTGTCGCAGCTGAAGCGCTGAGCGTATTGGTAGCGCCGGCGGCAACCCTCAGCTCAGGTTATCCGCCAGGTGCTGCGCCAGAGCGCACACGGTCAGGGTCGGGTTCCACGACCCCGCCGTCGGGAACAGCGCGCCGCCGGTGACGTACACATTGTGCACGCCGTGCGGCCGGTAATCCAGGCCGACGACCGAGTTGCCGGGATCGTCGCCAATCCACAGCGTCGACGCTTCATGCACCACAACCGGCAGGCGCACCTGCGCGCGCGGCGGTCGCACCGGCTGCCAGCCGCCGTTGTCCTCATCCTCTCCCACCCAGTATTCGATCAGCGGTTTTGAACCGTGGCGGCTGGCCAGCGCCTCGATGGTCTGGCAGGTCGCATCGTCGAGCAGGTCCCACAGCGCCAGCTCCATCGGCCCGGCCTGCAGATGAAGACTGGCGCCGGCGTTGCCGTCCGGGCGCACCCGGTTGCCGGCGCCGGTTTCGCCGATTTCGCCCAGCGCCGTGCACACGAACAGCACGTGGTCTTCCGAGCCGCGCAGCTGGGCCAGCGACGCCATCGCCGCCGCATCCGGCGCTTCGCAGGCGATGGTGGGGTAGTCGTGCTGCGGCTGGCTCGAGGCGAAGGCGCTGACCTGCACGTGGTATTGCAGATCGTTCTTGGCGCGGCCGTGCAGGTAGTGCGCGCCCAGTTCCAGCGCCGCCAGGTCGCGGAAGGCCGAGCGTTTTACGCGCGCCGTGAAGCGCGACATGAAGTGGCCGGTATAGCGCCTGCCGGCGTTCGGCAGCAGGCCACCGAAGGAGTGCATCAGCAGCGTGGCCGGCGGAATCGTCCCCATCGCCAGCACGATCTTCGCATCCCCGATATCGAGCTGGCCGCGTGCGGTCGCGAGCGCGGTGACGGTGCCGCGGCCGTCGTGCAGCAGGCGCTCGACCGGGCAGCGGTCGACGATCGTCAGTGCCTTGCCCAGGCCGCGCGCCGCCAGCGCCTTCTGGCGCTGCTGCAGGCCGAGCAGGGCGCCGACGCTGGAATACTTGTGGAACTTCACGCCCTGCCACTCGCTGTGCCCGACCGCGAGCGGCGCCGCGTACACATCCTCGGCCGACGGCACGAGGCGGCCGACGTTCTCGCGCAGGTTGATGTCGAGCTGGCGCTGCAGGCAGCCGTAGACGCTGTCGTCGATGCGGTCGGCGGTGGTCACGTGCAAGAAGGCGCGCGCCTCGTCCCAGAAACCGGGGCGCAGGGTCAGGTCGACCAGCGCCTGCGGCCAGCCGCGCAGCTGGTCCGGTTCCGGCGCCGGGCACCAGGCGCCCCAGCAGGTCGAGCGCCCGCCCAGCATCGCGACGGTGCCGGCCTGCTCGAAGGGGACACCGCCCGAGGTTACCGCCACTGGTGCCGTAGTCGGTGCCGACACGGATGCCGGCACCGCGGCGCGGGTCCAGGGCCAGTCGAGGGCCGGCGCCTTGACCGCGTCCTGGAAGGCCGGCGGCAGCATCTGGTAGTGCAGCGGCAGCCAGTAGCCGCCGCGTTCCAGCACCAGGATGCGAGCATGCGGGTTGTTCTCCAGCGTGCGTTCGATGAAGGCGACGCCGGCCGGGCCGGTGCCGATCACGATGACGTCGTGGCGCGCGGCGCGCACCCGGTCCCAGTCGGCCGTGAAGAAGGCGCTGCCGACGGCGCCATCGGCGCCTGCCGCCCGCGTACCCGCGGCGTCCTGCCGCGCGGTGAAGCGCTTGTACAAGTCGTGCATGTCGTCTCCTTCTTGTTGATTTCATTTGGAAACTAACCCATTAGAAATGTCACATTCCCTCAAAGCGACGAAAGCTTGTGCTAAATCAAAGAATGCGGTCCAGGTAGGCTGATGCATTTACAACACCGCCCATGTCATCAAACCGTTAAATTCCCGTCATCAAGTTGACATACGCGTGTCCTATGCTCTCGGGGTTTTCCGCGCCGTAGCGCGGCCTCATCAACGTGAACCCTGGAGTATTGACGAATGAATCCGAATACCGACCTGTCCCGCCGCCGCCTGCTGCGCCTCCTGGGCGCCACCCCGATGCTGCCGCTCGGCGCCGGGGGCGTGGCTGCGTTGCTGGCGGGTTGCGGCGGCAGCGACCATGACGACGTCGACAGCCCGGTCGCCACCACTCCGGCCCCGGCCGTCACGCTGGCCGGCGTCAGCTTCGCCTCGATGGCGGCGCCGAACCTGGCGACTGCCGCGGCCATGGCCACTACCACCGTCGGCTCGACCATGACGGTCAATTTCAGCGATGCCAGCAAGCTCGATTTCAAGCTGGCCTATAAACCCTTCTTCATCACCGGCGACCGGGTCTCGAACGGCACCGGCGGCACCATCCTGGCCGGCGGCTACTACGACATCAACAACCAGCCGATCATCGACCGCAGCGTGGCCGGCAAGGAGCGCCAGTTCTTCTCGGACTCGCCGGACGGCACTTCGCTGCTCACGGTCGCCAATCCGACCGTGAGCGGCGTCACCGGCAACGCCGTGTTCGCCGTGGTCCAGTTCGAATACACCACCTGGGCGCAGGACGAAAAGACCAGCATGTACGGCCAGCTGCCGTCGCCGATCGCGGTGCTGACCCTGGACCAGGACAAGAGCACCGGCCAGCTGAAACTGGTCAAGTACCACAACGTCGACACCTCGGGCGTGCACGGCCTGTGGATCACCTGCGGCGCCAGTTTGTCGCCGTGGGGCACCCACCTGTCGAGCGAAGAGTACGAGCCGAACGCCTTCACCGCCGGCACCGACGCCCAGTTCAAGGGCTTCAGCAAGAACGTCTACGGGGACGAGACCCGCGCCAACCCCTACAACTACGGCCATCTGCCGGAAATCACGGTCAACCCGGACGGCACCGGCAGCGTCAAGAAGCACTACTGCATGGGCCGCATCTCGCACGAACTGGTGCAGGTGATGGGCGACAACCGCACCGTGCTGATGGGCGATGACGCCACCAACGCCGGCTACTTCGTGTTCGTCGCCGACCGCGAAAAAGACCTGTCCTCGGGCACCCTGTACGTAGCCAAGGTCGGCGCCGGCTACTCGCTGGACCCGGCCGCCGCCGCCGCGCCGCTCACCTGGATCAAGCTCGGTTCGGCCACCAGCGACGAGATCCGCGGCCTGGCCGCTTCGCTGAAAGCCACCGACATCATGGACGTGAAGACCAGCGACCCGCAGGATGCGACCTACACGAAAGTGGCCGCCAACGGCCGCATCGAGTGGATCAAGCTCAAAGCCGGCATGGAAAAGGCCGCCGCCTTCCTGGAAACCCACCGCTACGCCTCGCTGGTCGGCGCCTCGATGGGCTTCACCAAGATGGAAGGCACGACCGTCAACCTGAAGGACAAGATCGCCTACTCGGCGCTGGCCAACGTCAACGCCTCGATGGTCGCGGGTAACGCGCTGAACGTGGCCGGCAACGGCGTCTCGGTGCCGAAGGCGCTGACCGCCGGTGCGGTGATGGCGCTGAGCCTGAAGGGCGGCCTGAAGGACACCGCGGGCAACGCCATCAACAGCGAGTGGATGCCGGCCGACCTCAAGACGCTGCTGGCGGGCGAGGACATCACCGCCGATGCCCTCGGCAACACCGCGAATCCGGACAAGATCGCCAGCCCGGACAACCTGAAGTTCTCGGAAAAGATGCGCACCCTGTTCATCGGCGAGGACAGCGGCAACCACGTCAACAACTTCCTGTGGGCCTACAACGTCGATACCAAGACGCTGTCGCGCATCCTGTCGACCCCGGCCGGCGCCGAATCGACCGGCCTGCACGCGGTGGACGACATCAACGGCTGGACCTACATCATGAGCAACTTCCAGCACCCGGGCGACTGGGGCAGCATCCACAACGTGGTGAAGGGCACGCTGGATCCGATGATCCGCCAGAACTACAAGGACAAGTTCGGCGCCGCGGTGGGGTACCTGACCGGGGAACTGAGCCAGTTCAAGCTGGCCAAGGCGTGATGTAGCGAGAGAGGAGGGCGGCGCAGCACCGCCGCCCTACCGTCGCCGCCGTGCCTACCCGTCGTTCCCGCGAAGGCGGGAACCCATGCCGAATAACAGAAATCGGTCCATTGGAAATACTCCGGTGTTTCAAAATACCGTCTTCGGAAGCTCAGCTTGGGTCCCCGCCTTCGCGGGGACGACGTTTTGGGGCTGCGGGACCGAACTATCGCATCACGCCTCGAACAATCCCGTAAACGCCCTCACTGCCGCCCCCACATCCCCCGCCCCATACACGCTGCTGATCGCCGCCACCATATCCGCCCCCTGCGCCACCAGCGGCCGCGCATTCTCCGCCGTCATCCCGCCGATGACCACCACCGGCATCCGCAGTTCGTCCTTGGCGCGGGCGACGATCGCCGCCGGCGTCGTCACCGGGTACACCTTCACGCGCGACGGATAGAAGCCGCCGAAGGCGACGTAGCTGGCGCCGGCCCGCTTTGCCGCGAGCGCCAGCCCGAAATCCCCGTAGCACGAGGCGCCGACGATCCTGTCCGGTCCCAGCGCCTTGCGCACCGCCGCCAGCGGCGCATCCAGGCCGCCGACGTGGACGCCGTCGGCGTCGAGGCGGATGCACAGCGCCACGTGGTCGTTGATGACCAGCGGCCGCTTGTGGCGCCGGCACAGCGCGAGCAGGGCGCGCGCCTGTTCCTGGCGCAGCGCGTCGGATGCGGTCTTGTGGCGGTACTGGACCAGGGCGGCGCCGGCATGCAGCGCCTGGCGCGTCGCCTCCAGCAGGCGGTCGGTGTCGTCCCAGTCGGGCGTGACGAGATACAGGCCTCGCATGTTGTCTCTCCTTTCAATGCGCGATTTTTCAATGCGCGATGCGGCGCGGAATGCGCTGGCCCGGCGCGATCGCGTACGAATCTGCCAGGGTCTGGTTGCAGTAGCGCTGGGCGTTTTCCAGGGCCTGCGCCATCGCTTCGCCCAGCGCCAGCCGGGCCGCCAGGCTGGACGCCAGCGTGCAGCCGCTGCCGTGGAATGCCCCGGGCAGGCGCGGCCAGCGCCATTCGCGCACGCTGCCGCCGCCGAGCCAGCGGTTCACGACTTCGTCGCCATCGCCGTGGCCGCCGGTGACCAGCAGGTGCTGCCAGTCCGCAAGCGCCGCCGTACCCGCCAGCGGCCGGTCCGTTGCGTCTGCCGCCAATAGCCCCAGCGCGGCCGCCTCCGGCAGGTTCGGCGTGATCACGCTGGCCAGCGCCAGCAGCGGCGCCAGGCTGGCCGGCGCATCGCCGCGCGCCAGGGCGTCGCCGTGGCCGCTGGCCAGCACCGGATCCAGCACCACCGGCAGGCCGGGCCGGCGCGTGCGCAAGGCCACGACGATGCGGGCGATGGCTTCGGCATTGGCGCGGTTGCCCGGAATGCCGATCTTGACCGCCCGGATCGGCATGCCCGCCGCCAGCAGCGCTGCCTGCCGCTCGAGCAGGTCGGCGGCGACGGGCGCCACCTCGTGCACGCGGTTGTTGTCCTGCACCGTGAGCGCGGTCACGATCGCCAGCGGGTGCGCGCCCTGGGCGGCGATGGCTTCGATGTCGGCGCCGATGCCGGCGCCGCCCGACGGGTCCAGCCCGGCGAACACCAGCACGCAGGGCCGCGCCGCTTCCGGCACCCGCTTGCGCATCGCTTCCTGTATCGACTCCGGCACTGGCGCGCGCATCGTGCGCACCGTCACACGCGGCCCGCCATCGGCGACGAGGGCGACGCCGCGAAGCGCCGCGCCATTCTTCCGGCAAGGTACGCTTCGCGGCCGGCTTCCACCGCCAGGCGCATGGCGCGCGCCATCCGCACCGGGTCCCGGGCCAGGGCGATGGCGCTGTTCATCAGCACGCCGTCGCAGCCGAGCTCCATCGCAATCGCCGCGTCGGAGGCGGTGCCCACGCCGGCGTCGACCAGCACCGGCACCCTGGCCTGCTCGATGATCAGGGACAGGTTCCACGGATTCAGGATGCCCATGCCGGAGCCGATCAGCGAGGCCAGCGGCATCACGGCGACAACGCCGATCTCCTCCAGCATCCTGGCCTGGATCGGGTCGTCGCTGCAGTAGACCATCACGTCGAAGCCGTCGCGCACCAGCGTCTCGGCGGCGCGCAGGGTTTCGGGCATGTTGGGGAACAGGGTTTTCTCGTCGCCCAGCACTTCAAGCTTCACCAGCTTGTGCCCGTCCAGCAGTTCGCGCGCCAGTTGCAGCGTGTAGACCGCATCCTCGGCCGTGTAGCAGCCGGCGGTGTTGGGCAGGATGGTGTAGCGCGAGGGCGGCACCACGCCCAGCAGGTTCGGCGCGTCCGGGTCCTGGCCGATGTTCACGCGGCGGATCGCCACCGTGATGATCTCGGCGCCGGCCGCCTCGGTCGCGTCCCGGGTCTGTTCCAGGTCGCGGTACTTGCCGCTGCCGACCAGCAGGCGGGAACCGTACTGCTTGCCGGCGATGACCAGCGGACGGTCTTCGTGCACGGGCTTGTTGCTTACGTCAGTCATTGCATTCATCTGTGTCTCCGGATAATTGGGAAGGGCTTCAGCCGCCGCCGATGGCGCGCACCACGTCGACCCTGTCGCGCGCCTGCGGGCGGGTGGCGGGCCAGCGCTCGCGCGGCACCACATGGCGGTTCAGCGCCAGCGCCAGCGCCTGGCCGGCCAGGCCGAGCGCATCGACCAGGTCGGACAGGGTGGCGCCCTCGGGCAGCGCGTGGACTGCGCCGTTCAGTTCGATCTCGGGCATGCTCAAGCTTTCTGGTACAGCTCGGCGCCGCGGCGCACGAACTCGACCGCCTTCACCTGCATGCCCTGCGCCAGGGCCGAGGAGGCGTCGGCGATGCCCTGCGCGGCGGCGTAGTCGCGCACTTCCTGCGTGATCTTCATCGAGCAGAAATGCGGTCCGCACATCGAGCAGAAGTGGGCCACCTTGCTTGACTCCTTGGGCAGGGTCTCGTCGTGGAAGGCGCGCGCCTTGTCCGGATCGAGGCCGAGGTTGAACTGGTCTTCCCAGCGGAATTCGAAACGCGCCTTCGACAGCGCGTTGTCGCGGATCTGGGCGCCCGGATGGCCCTTGGCCAGGTCGGCCGCGTGCGCCGCGATCTTGTACGTGATGATGCCGTCCTTGACGTCGTTCTTGTCCGGCAGGCCGAGGTGCTCCTTGGGCGTGACGTAGCACAGCATGGCGGTGCCGTACCAGCCGATGTTGGCGGCGCCGATGCCGGAGGTGATATGGTCGTAGCCGGGCGCGATATCCGTCGTGAGCGGCCCCAGGGTGTAGAAGGGCGCTTCGTGGCACTGCGCCAGCTGCAGGTCCATGTTCTCCTTGACCATGTGCAGCGGCACGTGGCCCGGCCCTTCGATCATGGTCTGCACGTCGTGGCGCCAGGCGATCTGCGTGAGCTCGCCCAGCGTCCTGAGTTCCGCCAGCTGGGCTTCGTCGTTGGCGTCGTGGATGGAGCCGGGGCGCAGGCCGTCGCCCAGGCTGAAGGCGACGTCGTAGGCTTTCATGATGGCGCAGATCTCTTCGAAATGCGTGTACAGGAAGGATTCCTTGTGGTGCGCCAGGCACCACTTGGCCATGATCGAACCGCCGCGCGAGACGATGCCGGTCAGGCGATTGGCCGTCATCGGCACGAAGGGCAGGCGTACGCCGGCGTGGATGGTGAAGTAGTCGACGCCTTGCTCCGCCTGTTCGATCAGGGTGTCGCGGTAGATGTCCCAGGTCAGGTCCTCGGCCTTGCCGTTCACCTTTTCCAGCGCCTGGTACAGCGGCACGGTGCCGATCGGGACCGGGCTGTTACGGATGATCCATTCGCGCGTTTCGTGGATATGCTTGCCGGTGGAGAGGTCCATCACGGTGTCGCCGCCCCAGCGGATGGCCCAGGTCATCTTTTCGACTTCCTCGCCGATCGAGGAGGTGACCGCCGAGTTGCCGATATTCGCGTTGATTTTTACGAGGAAGTTGCGGCCGATGATCATCGGCTCGGATTCCGGGTGGTTGATGTTGGCCGGCAGGATGGCGCGGCCGCGTGCGATCTCGTCGCGCACGAACTCCGGTGTGATCTGGGCGGGAATCGATGCCCCGAACGACTGGCCCGGATGCTGGCGTCCCAGCATCGCCGCCATGCGCGCGCCGGTGGGGCCGGCCGCGGCCAGCGTGGCCAGGTATTCCTGGCGGCGCAGGTTTTCGCGGATGGCGACGAATTCCATCTCCGGCGTGACGATCCCCTGGCGCGCGTAATGCATCTGGGTGACGTTGCGCCCCGGCAGGGCGCGGCGCGGGGTGCGCTGCAGGTGGAAGCGCAGTTCGGCCAGCCTGGGGTCGTTCAGGCGCTCGATGCCGTAGCGCGAGGTGGGCCCAGGCAGTTCCTCGGTATCGGCGCGTTCGCGGATCCAGTCGGCGCGCGGGCAGCTCAAGCCGGAGCGGATGTCGATGCGCGCATCGGGATCGGTGTAGGGGCCGGAGGTGTCGTAGACCCAGACCGGCGGGTTGGGTTCGGGGCCAAAGGTGGCCGGCGTGTCGGACTGGCGGATCTCGCGCATCGGCACGCGCAGGTCCGGGCGGCTGCCCGTGACGTAGGTCTTGCGCGAGTTGGGCAGTGGCGCCACGGCCGCGGCATCGACCGTGGCGCTGGCGGAAAAGAATTTCGGATCGGCGTTCAAGTGCACTCCTGTTGGTCACTGAAGATCGGCGATCCAGCTCGAGGAGTGCAAAGGCAGGCGTGCGGACGAAGGATAGGCGCACGCGTTACTCTGTAGCTTCCCTTCGCTGGCATTATCCAGATCAGGTTCGGAGGGTATTTCTCACCCGCGCATCAGCGCAGGACCCCTAGCGTTGTGCCACCTCATCGAGAGGCGACGGTGGCGAGTGTACGCCGGTTTTGTTGAGTTGGCAACGGCCGCCGGCAACGGCGGAGTAGTCCTGCCACGCATTTGATGCGATACTGTCGGCCCCCGTTCCACAGCCTGTTCGCCATGCCCACCGTCACCCAGCTGCTGCTGTACCCGATCAAGTCCTGCGCAGGCCTGTCCGTGCCGTCCGCCACGCTGCTCGAATCCGGCCTGGCAGCCCAGGGCGTGCACGACCGCGAGTGGATGCTGGTGACGGGCGACGGCCAGTTCCTGACCCAGCGCGAGTTCCCGCGCATGGCGCTGGTCGTGCCGCGCCCGGACGGAGACTGCCTGCGCGTCGGCTTCCCCGGCCAGCCCGATTTGCTGCTGCCGCTGGCCTGGAGCGAGCAGGACAACCCGCGCCGGGTGCGGATCTGGGACGACGCAATCGACGCCTTCGACTGCGGCGATGCGGCCGCGGCATGGTTCGCGCAGGCGCTGGCGACCACCTGCCGCCTGGTGCGTTTCCGGCGCGACGTGGTGCGCCCGACCAGCGTCAAGTGGACTGGCGGCGTGGCGGCACGTACCCTGTTCTCGGACGGCTACCCGCTGCTGCTGATCGGCCAGGCTTCGCTCGACGACCTGAACGCGCGCCTGCGGGCCGCCGGCCGCGCCGCGCTGACGATCGACCGCTTCCGCCCCAACCTGGTGGTCGACGGCCTGGACGCCTTCGAGGAGGATTACGCGGCGGCCCTGCACACCGAGGGCATCGAGATCCGCCCCGTCAAGCCTTGCGCGCGCTGCCCGATCCCGGCAATCGACCAGGCCAGCGGCATCCCCGGCCCGGACCCGCTCGATATCCTGCAAAGCTACCGCGCCAACGCCAGGATGGAAGGGGCGGTCTGCATGGGGATGAACTGCATCGTCACGCGGGGCGCCGGCAGCGAGCTGCGCGTCGGCGAGGCGCTGGACGCCGAACTGGCGTTCTGAGCGGCCGCCACGCCGCCTTCACGATGCACGCGCGCGCCGACGCTCACCGTCCCCTGGTCATCCTGCTGCATGGCGTCGGCCAGGCGCCGGCCGACATGGCGCCGCTGGGCGAGCGCATCGCCGCCGTGCTGCCGGCTGCCCGCATCGCCGCGATCCCGGCCGCCTTGCCCTACGACCGCGGCGCGCAGGGCTTCCAGTGGTTTTCGGTAGACGGCATCAGCGAGGACAACCGCCCGGGGCGCATCCGGGCCGCGCTGCCGCTCTTCCTGGACACCATCCGGGCGGTCCAGCGCGAACAGGGCGCAGGGCCGGACGACACCACGCTGGCCGGCTTTTCCCAGGGCGCGATCATGGCTCTGGCCGCCTGCGCGGAGCACTTCCTGGCGCGCCACGTGGTCGCCATCGCCGGCCGCTTCGCGCCGCTGCCGGCGCAGTGGGAAAAGCGCACGGCGGTCAGCCTGGTGCATGGCGCAATGGACGGCACCATGCCGGCGGCGCACAGCCGCCACGCCGCCCGATGCCTGGCCAGCCTGGGCGCCGACGTGCGGCTGGACCTCGCGCCGCGTGCGATCCACCTGCTGTCGCCGCCGCTGGTGGAGCGGGCCGCGCAGGCGGTGCTGGCCGTTCCTGCAGGCGCCGTCCTGCCGGCGGCGGCGATCGACGACGCCGGACGGGCGTATTGACAACGCTTGCCGGGGCATGACGTGTTTTTCGTATGCAATCCGCGCCGCTTGGCGTAATGTGGCAGCTATTGCTGAAAGGGAATGACAAATGCTTGAGCGTGGCGCCACCATGCGCGAACTGATGGCCGAGAACGAGGCGCTGCGCGGCCAGCTGCGCGCCCTCATCGACCAGGCCGAGAACAACCATGCGATCATGATGCGGCACCAGGCCTTCGACCTCGAGCTCGTGGCCGCGGGCAGCTTCCAGGACCTGGTCACGACCATCTTCCGCCAGTTGCCGGTGATCTCGGACCTCGACATCGTGACCCTGTCGCTGGTCGACGCCGACGCCGACATCTATACCGTCATGCACAAGCTGGGCGTGGACTTCGAGATCCTGCCCAATTTGCTGTTCCACGAAGACGCCAGCGCGCTGGGCTACGACCGGCCGGACGGGCGCCTGCCGAAGCCGCGCCTGGGTGTCCACGATCCGGCCTTGCACCGCGCCGCCTTTCCGCAGCCGCCGGCGCAGCTCGCCAGCGTGGCGCTGGTGCCGCTGCTGCGCAACGCACGCCTGCTGGGCAGCCTGAACCTGGGCAGCCGCGACCCGGAGCGCTTCACGCCGCAGCTGGGCACCGACTTCGTCGAGCACATGGGCTCGATCATCGCGATCTGCCTGGAAAACGTGATCAGCAACGAGATGCTGAAGTACATCGGCCTGACCGATGCGCTGACCGGCGTCTACAACCGCCGCTACATGGACCGGCGCCTGGTCGAGGAAATCGCACGTGCGCGGCGCCAGTCCTACCGCATCTCGTGCATGTACATCGACGTCGATTATTTCAAGCAGGTCAACGACACCTGGGGCCACGGGTGCGGCGACGAGGTGCTGCGCGAAGTGGCGGCACGCATCAAGGCCGAGCTGCGCATCTCGGACGCGCTGGCCCGCTTCGGCGGCGAGGAATTCGTGGTGCTGCTGATCGACGCCGACCTGAATAGCGCCAGCATGGTGGCCGACCGCATCCGCGCCAGCGTGGCCAACCAGCCGTTCGTGATCGGGGCGGGGACGATGCTGTCGGTGTCGGTGTCGATCGGGGTGGCGACGCTCGACGATTTCGAGCGCGATCACGCGATCGAGGGCGTGGCACAGCAGCTGGTGGCGCAGGCCGACCAGGCGCTGTACCAGGCCAAGGAAGGCGGGCGCAACCGGGTAGTGGCCAGTGTATAAGAAAAATTTTATTTCAAATCTGGCCGGTTTTTGAAATAATATTTCACGACTTCAGCAGCCGGCCTTCCGCCCGCGTCACCGCGTCTCCCGTCCCGCGCAGCACCACCACGTCGCCTGCATGAAGTTCGGTCTCCGGCCCCGGCTCGATCCGCTCGTGCCCGCGCCGCACCGCCGTCACCTCGGCGCCCACTTCATCCAGTTCCAGCTCGGCGATGCAGCGCCCGACCGCGCCCGCGTCGCCCTTGATGGTCACCGAGTGCAGGCGCACGTAGCTGTGCTCCGGATCGTCGTCGACGTCGCTGGCGCCGTGGAAGAAGCCGCGCAGCGAGGCATAGCGCTCGTCGCGCGCGGCCTGCACCCGGTGCACCACACGGCGCAGCGGCACGCCCATCACCACCAAGGCGTGCGAGGCCAGCATCAAGCTCGATTCCAGCGCTTCCGGCACCACCTCGGTGGCGCCGGCCTTGCGCAGGACGTCGAGTTCGGTGTCGTCGTGGGCGCGCACGATCACCGGGAGCTTGGGCGCCAGCTCGTGCACCAGGTGCAGCACCTTGAGCGCCAGGCGGGTGTCGGCGAAGGTGATCACCAGCGCGCTGGCGCGGTTGATGCCGGCCGCGATCAGGGCTTCGCGCCGCGTGCAGTCGCCGTAGGAGACGTTGACGCCGGCGCTGCGCGCTTCCTGGACCCGCTCCGGATCGAGGTCGAGCGCATACCAGGGCAGTTTTTCCTCGGTGAGCAGGGTGGCCAGGCTCTGGCCGCTGCGCCCGAAGCCGGCGATGATCACGTGCTTTTGCGCCGCCATCGTGCGGCTGGCCAGTTGCGTCAGCTGCAGCGACTGCAGCATCCATTCGTTGCTGGCCACCTTCATCGCGATCTTGTCCATGTTGGCGATGACGAAGGGCGCCACCAGCATCGACAGCACCATCGAGGCCAGTACCAGCTGGATCAGGAAGGGGTCGACCAGCTGCGAGCCGGCGGCAAGGCTGAGCAGCACGAAGCCGAATTCGCCGGCCTGCGCCAGGGCCAGGCCGGTGCGCATCGCCACCCCGTCGGACGAGCCGAAGGCTTTCGCCAGCGCCGCGATCAGCGCGAATTTCAGCAGCACCGGCAGCACCAGCAGCAGGAGCACGACCCACCAGTTGTCCAGCACCAGGCGCAGGTTGAGCAGCATGCCGATGGTGATGAAGAACAGCCCGAGCAACACGTCGCGGAAGGGCTTGATGTCTTCCTCCACCTGGTGCTTGTACTGGGTTTCCGAGATCAGCATGCCGGCAACGAAGGCGCCCAGCGCCATCGACAGGCCGGCGTGCTCGGTGATCCAGGCCGCGCCCAGCGTCACCAGCAGCAGGTTGAGCATGAACAGTTCCTGCGAGCGGCGCTTGACCACGATGGTGAACCACTGGCGCATCAGCTTCTGGCCGAAGAACAGCAGCAGCGCCAGCACGGCGGCGGCCTTGATGGCGGCCCAGCCCAGCGTCATGGCCAGTTCCTCGGCCGGTTTCGCCAGCGACGGGATCAGGATCAGGAGCGGCACCACGGCCAGGTCCTGGAACAGCAGGATGCCGATGATGCGCCGCCCATGCTCGCTTTCCAGTTCCAGGCGCTCGGTCAGCAGTTTCGATACGATGGCGGTGGAGGACATCGCCAGCGCGCCGCCCAGCGCCAGCGCGGCCTGCCAGCTGATCGCGACGGGCAGCGGCGAATACCGCAGCGCCAGCGCGCCCAGCACCGTCACCAGGATCGTGACCGAGACCTGGGCCAGGCCGAGCCCTAACACGATGCGCCGCATCGCCTTGAGCTGGGCCAGCGAGAATTCGAGGCCGATCGAGAACATCAGGAACACCACGCCGAATTCGGCCAGTGCGTGGGTGGCGGGGCCGTCGTCGGCCAGGTGCAGGGCGTTCGGACCGATCAGGACGCCCACCGCCAGGTAGCCCAGCATCGGGGGCAGGTGCAGCATCCGGAACGCGACCACGCCGAGGACGGCGCTGCCCAGCAAAAGTAAAGTCAGTTCAAGGCCGGATGTCATGCGGCGTAGGAGGGCAGGGGCAGGATGTTGTTGTTTGTTACGACTGGCAAGTTTTTTGCTTTCCCAATTCGGATATACTTTCACCATGAGTGTAACCCATGAAGAAATAATGCTGACAAGTTTTGACGCGGCCCAGGCGCAACGGGCCCTGGAACTGGCCCGCGCCACCCTGCAGATCGAGGGCGACGCGATTCGCAAGCTGGAGCAACGCCTGGATCAGGACGACAGCCTGCCGCGCGCGGTGGCGCTGATGATGGCTTGCCGCGGCCGCGTGGTGGTCTCGGGCATCGGCAAGTCCGGCCACATCGGCCGCAAGATCGCGGCCACGCTGGCCTCGACCGGCACCCCGGCGCTGTTCCTGCACCCGGCCGAAGCCGCCCACGGCGACCTTGGCATGGTGACCCCGCAGGACGTCCTGATCGCCATCTCGTATTCCGGCGAAAGCAGCGAACTGGCGGTGGTGCTGCCGGCGGTGAAGCGCATGGGCGTGCCCGTGATCGCGATGACCGGCAAGCCGGCTTCGCGCCTAGCCACCGTGGCCGACGTGCACCTGGACGTCTCGGTCGAGAAGGAAGCCTGCCCGCTGAACCTGGCCCCGACCACCAGCACCACCGTCACGCTGGCGCTGGGCGACGCGCTGGCCGTCGCGCTGCTCGAACTGCGTGGCTTCAAGTCCGAGGACTTCGCGCTGTCGCACCCGGGCGGCGCGCTGGGCCGCCGCCTGCTGACCCGCGTGCGCGACGTGATGCGCAGCGGCGACGCGGTGCCGGCGGTGAAGCCGGACGCGCTTCTCACGGACGCATTGCTGGAAATCTCGCACAAGGGCATGGGCATGACCGCCGTGGTCGACGCGGACGGCCGCCCGGTCGGCGTGTTCACCGACGGCGACTTGCGCCGCCTGATCGAAAAGGTGCAGGACTTCAGCAAGGTCGTGATCCGCGACGTCATGCACGCCAATCCGCGCCGCATCGGCCCGGACCAGCTGGCGGTCGACGCCGTCGCCGTGATGGAGGAGTTCCGCATCAACCAGATGCTGGTGACGGATGCCGACGGCAAGCTGGTCGGCGCCCTGCACATCCACGACCTGACCCGCGCCAAGGTGATCTGATGCTGACGCCTCTCGCACACATGGAACGCGCGGCGCGCGTAAAGGTCATGATCTTCGACGTCGACGGCGTGCTGACCGACGGCAGCCTGACCTACAACGCCGACGGCGAAGCCACCAAGACCTTCTTCGTGCTCGACGGCCTGGGCATCCAGCTGCTGCAGCGCACCGGCGTGAAAACCGCCATCATCAGCGCCCGGAATTCCCCGATCGTGGTGCGGCGCGCGGCCGACCTCGGGATCACCCACGTGTTCCAGGGCCAGCACGACAAGCGCATCGCGTTCGCCGAGCTGCTCAAGGAAACCGGCGTGACGGCCGAGGAATGCGGCTACATCGGCGACGACGTGATCGACCTGCCGCTGTTCAACCGCGTCGGCTTTGCCGTCACGGTGCCGAGCGGCCATCCGGAAGTGCGGCACCGCGCGCACTACGTCACCCAGAACCCGGGCGGCCGCGGCGCCGTGCGCGAAGTGTGCGACATGGTGATGCGCGCCCAGGGCACCTACGAACAGGCGCTCGCGCCGTATTTCGGATAAACGTCGATGGCGCCGGCACACTATAAGCGGACCGCGCACCGGGGACGACTCCTGGCACTGATGCTGACCGGCGTGTTCTTCGCGTTCGGCAGCTTCTGGCTGGTGCAGGTCATGAACCGCGACGAGGGCGGCGGGCCGGGCATCAACGTGGGCAACGATCCCGACTACATCGTCGACAATTTCAGCTTCGTGCGCATGTCGGAAACCGGGCGGCCGCGCTACGTGATCTCGGGCACGCGCCTGACCCACCGTCCGGGCGACGACAGTTCGGTGATCGACAAGCCGGTGGTGCAGGGCCTGAACACCGAGCACCCGCCGATGACCATCACCGCCGACCGCGCGCTGGTGACCCGGAACCAGAGCCAGATCGACCTGGTGGGCAATGTCGACATCCAGCGGCCCGGCACGGCCGGCGCCAAGCCGATGCGCCTGCGCACCGAGGCGCTGACCTTCCTGCCGGACGAGGACATCGCGAAGACCGACAAAGCGGTCGAGATGACGGTCGGCGGCGCGACGATGACCGGCGTCGGCATGACGGTCAACAATGCCAACCAGCAGATCCGGGCCGGCCACGGCCAGGCCGTCTTCCCGCCGCGCCCGCCGCGCTGATCGCAAGCTATTCAAGGACAAGCCAATGAAAAAAATTCTCGCTGCCGCCTGTGCCGTCTTCCTGCTGGTCCCGTTGGCGGGCCAGGCCGAACGGGCGGATGCGCTCAAGCCGCTCAAGGTCGACTACAACGACATCTTCGTCGACAACGTCACCCAGAACACGATCGCCACCGGCAACGTGGTGATCACGCGCGGCACCATGATCCTGAAATCGGACCGCGCCGAGGTCAAGGAAACGCCGGAGGGCTACCGCACCTTCATCCTGACGGCGGCGCCGGGCAAGCTCGCCACCTTCCGCCAGAAGCGCGACGGCGGTCCCGACCTGTGGGCCGACGGCCACGCCCAGCGCATCGAATACGATGAGCGCGCGGACGTCGTCAAGCTGATCTCGAACGCCATGATCCGCCAGCTCGAAGGCCAGAAGGTGACGCAGCAGATGGAGCAGGCCTTCATCTCCTACGACAGCCGCAAGGAAGTCCTGCTCGGCCGCAACGACGCCAGCGGCGCCGACGTGCCGGGCAAGGGGCGCGGCAGCATGATCTTCGAGCCGAGCCGCAGGACCACCCCACCCGCGGCGGGCAAGCAATGATGGAGGTCCGTGCAGAAGCCACCGCCGCCATCGAATGCGGCGGCAGCACCCTGGTCGTCAAGGGGCTCCAGAAAAGCTACGGCAAGCGCCTGGTGGTGCGCGACGTGTCGCTGCAGGTCGCCTGCGGCGAAGTGGTCGGCCTGCTCGGCCCGAACGGCGCCGGCAAGACCACTTCGTTCTACATGATCGTCGGCCTGGTGTCGTCGGACGCCGGCAGCATCGACATCAACGGCACCGACGTGACCAGCCTGCCGATCCACCGCCGCGCCCTGCTGGGGCTGTCGTATTTGCCGCAGGAAGCCTCGGTGTTCCGCAAGCTGACGGTCGAGGAAAACATCCGCGCCGTGCTGGAACTGCAGCGCGAGAACGGCAAGCCGCTGACCAAGGCGCGCATCGCCGAACGCCTGGACGAACTGCTGGCCGAGCTGCAGATCGAGAAGCTGCGCGAGAGCCCGGCGCTGTCGCTGTCGGGCGGCGAACGGCGGCGCGTGGAGATCGCGCGCGCGCTGGCGACCAACCCGCGCTTCGTGCTGCTGGACGAACCGTTCGCCGGCGTCGATCCGATCGCGGTGATCGAGATCCAGCGCATCGTGCGCTTCCTGAAGGAGCGCGGGATCGGGGTGCTGATCACCGACCACAACGTACGCGAGACGCTCGGCATCTGCGACCGCGCCTACATCATCAACCAGGGCGCGGTGCTGGCATCCGGCCGTCCCGACGACATCATCGCCAACGAATCCGTGCGCCGCGTCTATCTGGGTGAACACTTCCGAATGTAGTCATGAAACAGACGCTGCAACTCAAGACCTCTCAGCACCTTGCACTGACTCCGCAACTGCAGCAGTCGATCCGCCTGCTGCAGCTGTCCACCCTTGAACTGCACCAGGAAATCGAGCAGGTGCTGAGCGACAATCCGCTGCTGGAACGGCTCGACGATCCGCTCGACCGCTCGGTGCGCCTGCTGGCCGACGGCGCCATCAACAACGCGTCCTCGTCGTCGTCCGGCGACGCGCCGGCGCCGGCCAACGACAGTGGCGCCAGCACCCAGGAAGGCGCCGGCAGCGGCGATCCTGACGCCGGCGAAGGCGGCCCTGATGAGCACGGCGGCGCCGATGGCGGCGACATGGACTGGGGTTCGGCCAGCGGCAGCGGCAGCGGCGGCGACGACGAGGATGGCCGCCCGCAGCTGGAAGCCAGCCCGGTCACGCTGCGCGAACACCTGATGGAGCAGGTGCGCCTGACCTGCCTGGCCGCGCGCGACTGCGCGCTGGTGGAACTGGTGGTCGATGCGCTCGACGACAACGGCTACCTCGAGGAATCGCTGGACGACATCCACGCGCGCCTGCCGGAAGAAATCGAAGTCGAGTTCGACGAGCTGCGCACCGCGCTGTCGCTGGTGCAGAGCATGGACCCGCCCGGCGTGGGCGCGCGCAGCGCGGCCGAGTGCCTGGCGCTGCAGATCCGCCGCATGCCCGGCGTGCCGCTGGTGACGCGGCGCATGGCGCTGACCATCGTCGAGCGCTACCTGACCTGGTTCGCCCAGCGCGAATTCAACAAGCTGAAAAAGGCGCTCGATTGCGACGACGAAGACTTGCGCGAAGCCCAGGCCGTGATTCGCCAGTGCAACCCGCACCCGGGCGCGGCCTTTGCCGGCGACGTCTCGGACTTCGTGGTGCCGGACGTGATCGTGCGCCGCGCCAAGGATGGCTGGAGCGTGCAGCTGAATCCGGAAGTGATGCCGCGCCTGCGCGTGAACAGCCTGTACGCGCAGGCGCTGAAGCAGGGCAAGTCGGACTCCCAGCTCGGCGCCCAGCTGCAGGAAGCCAAGTGGCTCATCAAGAACATGCGCCAGCGCTTCGACACCATCCTGCGCGTGGCCCAGGCCATCGTCGACCGCCAGCGCAACTTTTTCTCCCATGGCGCGGTTGCCATGCGTCCCCTTGTTTTGCGCGAGATAGCTGATACACTAGGCCTACACGAGAGCACAATTTCTCGCGTTACAACTCAGAAGTACATGCTGACGCCGCACGGCATGTTCGAGTTGAAGTACTTCTTCGGGAGCCACGTGGCCACCGAGGCAGGCGGCGAAGCCTCCTCGACGGCAATCCGGGCTCTGATTGTGCAACTCACAGGAGCAGAAGACCCCAAGAATCCATTATCGGATAGCAAGATCGCGGAGATGCTCGGGGAACAGGGAATGGTCATTGCGCGCCGTACTGTCGCCAAGTACCGTGAGGCACTGAAGATTCCTCCCGTCAGCCTCCGCAAATCCTTGTAACAGCGCTGTTCGCTGCGCGTCGTGGAGTGTGCGCTCGAACAGCCGCCATCTTCAAAGGAGTGTGTATGAATCTCACCATCAGTGGACATCATCTCGATGTAACCCCCGCAATCCGTGAATACGTACAGAACAAGCTGGAGCGCATTACCCGCCACTTCGATCAAGTGATCGACTCCCATGTCATCCTCTGCATTGACAACCTGACCGAGAAAGACAAACGCCAGCAAGCCGAGATCAACCTGCGTGTCGCAGGCAAGATCCTTCATATCAAAAGTGCCGCGCACGACTTGTACGCCGCGATCGACATGCTGATGGATCGCCTCGACCGCCAGGTCGTCAAGTACAAGCAAATGCTGAAGGACCATAGTCATACAGCGATCAAGCGCCTCCAGGAAGATGGAGGAGAAGCTGCCGCCACGGCCTGATCAACGTCAGCCGGCCGCAGCACCAACGACGAAGGGCGCATCGGCGCCCTTTTTGCTTTTCACGCCGTCGAATCCGCAAACGAAGCCCGCGCTACAATTCGCTCACCAACACTCCAATAAGACGAGACACATGAGCGACTACGTCCAGACCCGGATCGCCAACCGCACCGGCATCCTCACCCTCGACCGCCCCAAGGCCCTGAATTCCCTGTCGCTGGACATGGTCCGCGCCCTTACCGCCACGCTGCTGGCCTGGCGCGATGATGGCGGCATCGACGCCGTCGTGCTCAAGAGCACCAGCGAAAAAGCCCTGTGCGCCGGCGGCGACATCCGCTTCTTCCGCCAGGCCGGCCTGGCCACGCCTGCTACACCTGGCTGTGGCAGCGCGCTGCTGGAAGATTTCTTCACCGAGGAATACGCGCTCAATCACCTGATCCACTTCTATCCGAAACCATACATTGCGCTGATGGACGGCGTGGTGATGGGCGGCGGCATGGGCATCGCCCAGGGCGGTCCCGCTTGCGGCCTGCGTATCGTGACCGAGCGCACGAAAATGGCCATGCCCGAGGTGAACATCGGGATGTTCCCGGATGTCGGCGGCAGCCACTTCCTGTCGCATGCGCCGGGCCGCCTCGGCGTCTACCTGGCGCTGAGCGGCGCCACCATCGGCGCCTTTGATGCCCTGTACGCCGGGCTGGCCGACGTGTTCGTGCCGGGCGCGCAGATGGCCGCGCTGCATGCGCTGGCCGAGTCGACGCCGGGCGCCGAACTGCCGGATGCGATCCGGGCCTTTGCCGCGCCGTTCGCCGCATCCATCGCGGCGCAGGCGGGAGCCGGGGAATTGCAGGCCGCACGCGCCGTCATCGACGCCCACTTCGGCGCGGAGTCGGTGGCCGCGATCATGGCTTCCTTGGCGCGCGACCCGGACCCGTTTGCGCAAAAGGCGCTGGCCGCGATGCGCCTGCGTTCGCCGCTGATGATGTGCGTGACCCACGAGATGCTGGCGCGCGGCGCCGGGATGGACGTTGCGGATTGCCTGCGCATGGAGCGCGCGCTGGTGCGCCGCGTTTTCGAGCATGGCGAGATACTCGAAGGCGTGCGCGCGCTGGCAATCGACAAGGACAATGCGCCGCGCTGGCAGCCGCCGACATTGGGTGAGGTCACGCCGGAGATGGTGGCGCGCTTCTTCGAGCCGGTGTGGCCGGCGCATGCGCATCCGCTGCGCCATCTTCGAGGGGAGTGCAATGACACGGAATGACCTGGATACCGTCGGCACCGTCGGCACCGTCGGCATCGTCGGCGGCGGCCTGATGGGCGCGGGCATCGCGACCCGGTTCGCGCTCGCCGGTGTCGTGGCGGTCGTGGTCGAGGCGAATGCCGGGCGCGCCGATGCGATTCCCGCAATCGCGGCCGATATCCTGGACCAGTTGCTGGATGCCGGCATCATCGCCGAGGAGGCGCGCAGCGCCGCGCTGGCCAGGCTGCACGTTTCGGGCGAACTGGCGGCACTGGCGCGGGCCCCGGTCGTGATCGAGGCGATCCACGAAAACCTCGCGGCCAAGCACGCGCTCTACGCGCAACTGGAAAGCATCATGGCGATCGATGCCATCATCGCCAGCAACACCAGCGGTTTTCCGCCGGACGCGCTGGCCGAGCACATGGCGCAGCCGCAGCGCTTCCTGGTCGCGCACTTCTGGAATCCGCCGCACGCGATCCCGCTGGTGGAAGTGGTGCCCGGCCGCGCCACCGGCCCGGACGTGGTCGAGCGCACGGTGCGCCTGCTGGCCGATGCCGGGGCCGAACCGGTGGTGCTGAAGGCGGCCATCCCCGGCTTCATCGGCAACCGCCTGCAGTTTGCCGTGCTGCGCGAAGCCCTGCACATCGTGCGCAGCGGCGCGGCCACGCCGGAGACCGTGGACGCCGTCATGCGCGCCTGCCTGGGCCGCCGCTACAGCATCATGGGACCGTTCGAAAGCGCGGACCTGGGCGGCCTGGGTACGCTGCTCGGCATCGGCGCCAACCTGATGCCTGAACTGGCCAAGGACGAGGACGTGCTGGACCTGATGCGCGCCCACGTGGACCAGGGAGAGCTCGGCGCCGCCAGCGGCCAGGGTTTCTATACCTGGGACGAGGCGCGCATCGAGGACGTGAAGGCGCGCCGCCGGCGCCAGCTGCGCCAGGGTTGATACAGTGTTGCGTCCAGGATCCGCTAAGCTGCTCTTTTGCTAATTTCATGGGATGATCTCAGCACATCCATAACGGAGGAGCTGTCTTGTCATTCCTGATCGTCCTGGCCGCCCTGGCTTTCCTGATGCTGGCCGCCTACCGCGGCTACAGCGTGATTTTGTTCGCGCCGGTGGCCGCGCTCGGCGCCGTGCTGCTGACCGACCCCGGCGCCGTCGCCCCGGTGTTTTCCGGCATCTTCATGGAAAAGATGGTCGGCTTCGTCAAGCTCTACTTCCCGGTCTTCATGCTCGGCGCCGTGTTCGGCAAGGTGATCGAGATGTCCGGCTTCTCGACGGCGATCGTGCAGGCCGCGATCCGCTACATCGGCCGCTCGCGCGCGAATGCCGTGATCGTGGCCGTGTGCGCGCTGCTGACCTATGGCGGCGTGTCGCTGTTCGTGGTGGTGTTCGCGGTGTACCCGTTCGCGGCCGAGCTTTACCGGCAGAGCAACATCCCGAAGCGCCTGATGCCGGGCGCGATCGCACTCGGTGCGTTCTCGTTCACGATGGATTCGCTGCCGGGCACCCCGCAGATCCAGAACATCATCCCGACCACCTTCTTTCAAACCACCGGCTGGGCCGCGCCGGCGCTGGGCACGATCGGCTCGCTGTTCATCATCGTGGCCGGCCTGGGCTACCTCGAGTGGCGCCGGCGCGCAATCATGGCGACCGGGGAGGGCTACGGCAGCGCCCACGCCAACGAACCCGAAAGCACCACGCGCGAAGGCTTGCCGCATCCGGCGCTGGCGATCCTGCCGCTGGTGCTGGTGGGCGTGGCCAACTTCGTCTTCACGCGCATGATCCCGGTCTGGTACGGCGCCGACTCGTACACCGTGGCGCCCGAGGTGCTGCCGGGCGTGCACGCGCCGGTCACGGCCTCGATCAAGACCGTGGTCGCGATCTGGGCGGTGGAGGCGGCGCTGCTGCTCGGGATCCTGCTGGTGATCGCCACGGCGTTTCGCCGCATCAGCCAGCGCTTCGCGGCCGGATCGAAGGAAGCCGTGGGCGGCGCGCTGCTGGCGGCGATGAACACCGCGTCCGAATACGGCTTCGGCGGCGTGATCGCCGCGCTGCCGGGTTTCATCGTGGTCAGCGATGCCTTGAAGGGTATCCCGAATCCGCTGGTGAACGCCGCGGTGTCGGTCAGCTCGCTGGCCGGCATCACCGGCTCGGCCTCGGGCGGCATGAGCATCGCGCTGGCCGCGATGTCCGATTTGTTCATCCGCGGCGCCGAGGCCGCGCAGATCCCGATGGAAGTGCTGCACCGCGTGGTAGCGATGGCCAGCGGCGGCATGGATACCTTGCCGCACAACGGGGCGGTGATCACGCTGCTGGCGGTGACCGGGCTGACGCACCGGGAATCGTATCGCGAGATTTTCGCGATTACCGTCATCAAGACGGTGGCGGTGTTTTTCGTGATCGGGGTGTTTTACGCTACCGGGCTGGTGTGATGTCGTGCCGGGCGGCGTATCAATGCGAACGCGCGGAAGGCGCATCCGTATGCTGCTCGCGATGCCGCACCACCACCCGCTCGGTATCCCCGAAATACGCCGCCAGCCGCTCGGCCATGTACACCGAGCGGTGCTGCCCGCCGGTGCAGCCCACCGCCACCGTCAAATAGCTGCGGTTGTCCTTCTTGAACGAGGGCAGCCACTTGGCGACGAAGGCGCGGATGTCGGACAGCAGTTCAACCGCTTGCGGCTGGGCGTCGAGGAAGGCGATCACCGGCGCATCGCGGCCGTTCAGCGGGCGCAGCGTCAGGTCGTAATACGGGTTCGGCACGGCGCGCACGTCGAACACGAAGTCGGCGTCCAGCGGCACCCCGTGCTTGAAGGCGAAAGATTCGAAGTACAGCGTCAGCGGCGCATACTCCACCTCGGTCAGTTCCTTGACCCAGGCGCGCAGCTTGTTGGCGGACAGTTCCGAGGTGTCGATCACGTGGCCCAGCTTTTCGATCGGCAGCAGGCGCTCGCGTTCCTCGGAAATACATTCGATCAGGGTGCGGCGCGAGGCCGGATTCTCGCCCGGACGCAGCTGGTGCGACAGCGGGTGGCTGCGGCGCGTCTCGGAAAAGCGCGCCACCAGCGAATGGGTGCTGGCGGTCAGGAAGATGACCCGCACTTCGTGGCCTTCCTCGCGCAGGGCGCCGACCGTGGACGGCAGTTCCGCCAGCGACTCGGCGCTGCGCGCATCGACCGCCACGGCGATGCACTTGCTGCCGACGCCGTCGACGGTCTTGACCAGGGCCGGCAGCAGGGCCGGGGGGAGGTTGTCGACGCAGTAGTAGCCTGCGTCTTCGAGGACGTTCAGGGCAACCGATTTGCCGGAGCCCGAGATACCGGTAAGGAGTACGATGCGCATGGCCTGATGATACCGTAATTCACGCGGCGATCAGGCGTTTGTTTGATTTGCAACACTATGCTAGTCGCTGGTCATCGCCTGTCTTTGCCGCTCCATGAACTCCTGCAGCGTATCAATCCCGCGCAATTGCAGGATGGTATTGCGCACCGCAGCCTCCAGCAGCACCGCGATGTTGCGGCCGGCCGCGACCGGGATCACGACTTTGCGGATCGGCAAGCCCAGCACGTCCTCGGTCGGGAAGTGGAAGGGCAATCGCTCGACTTCCTCGTCCAGCGCGCCGCGCTTGACCAGGTGCACGATCAGTTTCAGGCGCATCTTGCGGCGCACCGCGGTCTCGCCGAAGATCGCCTTGATGTCGAGCAAGCCCAGGCCGCGCACTTCGAGCAGGTTCTGCAGCAGCGGCGGGCAGCGTCCCTCGATCATGTTCGGGGCGATGCGCGAGAACTCCACCGCATCGTCCGCCACCAGGCCGTGCGAACGCGAGATCAGTTCCAGGCCCAGCTCGCTTTTACCGAGGCCGGAATCGCCGGTGATCAAGACGCCCACGCCCAGCACGTCCATGAACACGCCGTGCATGATGACGCGCTGCGCCAGCTTTTTCGATAAATAGACGCGCAGGAAGTCGATCACCTGCGCCGCCGGCAGCGGCGTCGAGAACAGCGGGATGTTCTGTTCGTCGCAGATGGCGAGGATGTCCGGCGGCGTGTCCAGGCCCTGGGCGATGATCAGGGCCGGCGGACCGCCCGCGATCAGTTCGCCGATGACATGGCTGCGCGAACCCGATTTCAGGCGCTGGTAGTAATTCAGCTCCTGGTGGCCGAACACCTGGATGCGTCCGGGGTGGATCAGGTTCAGGTGGCCGACCTGGTCGGCGGCCGAGACGGCGTCGCCCGAGATCAGGCGCTCGCCGCCGGGAAAGCCTGCGAACCAGCCGAGTTGCAGGCTGTCGCGATTGTCGTCGTACAGCCTTTGGATGGTCAGCGGAGTCTGCAGCATATGTTTGTCTTCAGCCCAGTGCCTGCAGGCTTGGTTGCCAGTTGATGATGCGTTCGTGCACCGATCTCGGATCGGGATCGGTGGCCAGCGCCGTGCGGATCGCTTCATCCGAGAACAGCTCGGCGATCTCGGACAGGATCTCGAGGTGCTGTTGGGTCACGTGGTCGGGGATCAGGAGGAAGAACAGCAGCTTGACCGGCTGGCCGTCCGGCGATTCGAAGGGAATCGGCTCGACCAGGCGCACGAAAGCCGCCAACGGCGCCTTCAGGCTCTTGCTGCCCTTGATGCGACCATGCGGTACGGCAACCCCATGTCCCAGGCCGGTGGAACCGAGACGCTCGCGCGCGAACAGGTTGTCCGACACGGTCGAGCGGGCGATGCCGCAGTTGTTTTCGAAAATCAGGCCAGCCTGTTCAAAGGCGCGCTTCTTGCTCGACACTTCAATGTCCAGCTGGACGTTTTCGAGCGAGAGGATTTTGCTTAAATTAGTCATAACACGCTTCGATATTGCAGTGCACCAGTGCTTGCGATCGGGAATTATAGGCCTGTTTCATAGCCGTGTAATTCGATTTTGCGTCTGGTGCGCCGGGTGTTTTGTCTCCACCGCAAACAGCGCGTCGGAGGCCTTGTAACCAACAAAAGGCCATGCGCAATTTCCTCAACAAAATCCAAGATTTCGCGCACGAAATGCTCAAGCCGGGGCGTCTTTGCCGATTTTTCTAGCGCCTCGCGTAACCCCTCATGCACGGAGCGCAATGCACCGCCGGGTAGTCGGCACCGGTCGTCGAGGACCGGTCCTTGTCGTCCGAATCGAACACTAGATGGGGTCTGTGCCCCAAAAATCACCGGCTGCGGCGCGGTTTACTGGCGCGCCGTGCGCAAGTTCGATGGCTTGCCGGTGCTGAAGTTGGCGCGCCACGGGTTGATGTCGAGGCCGCCGCGACGCGTATAGCGCGCATAGACCGACAACTTGCTCGGTTTGCACTGGCGCAGGATATCCGTGAAGATACGCTCCACGCACTGCTCATGGAATTCATTATGCTCGCGAAAGCCGATCAGGTAGCGCAGCAGGCTTTCCTGGTCGATCTGCGGTCCGACGTAATGGATCTGCACGCTGCCCCAGTCCGGCTGGCCGGTCACCAGGCAGTTCGATTTCAGCAGGTGCGACACGAAGGTCTCTTCGACCGCGGATTCTTCAAAATTCGCCTTGAGCAATTCCGGCGCCGGGCTGTAATTGTCGATCTCGATGTCCAGGCGGTCCAGCAGCAGGCCGTCGAGTTCGCCCATCCCGAGTTTGCCGAACTCTTCCGCCGGGGTGAGCGCGATGTGGACCGGCGCGCCGAAGGCGTTCGACAAATCGTCGCGCAGCAGGGCCAGCAGGGCGTCGCTGTTCGCCAGGCGGGTCTGGTTGAAGGAATTCAGATACAGCTTGAAGGATTTCGACTCGACGATGTTGGGCGAGTCCGCCGGCGCGGTGATCGTCGCGATCGCCACCTGCGGCTTGCCGCGCATGTTCAGCCACGACAGTTCATAAGCGTTCCAGATGTCGACGCCGAAGAAGGGCAGCGTGCCTTTCAGGCCGAGCTCGTCACGCTTTTGCTGGCGCGGGATGGGAAACAGCAGCTCCGGCGCATACTGGGTCTGGTAGGCCGAGGATTTGCCGAGAGGCGATTGATCAGGAGTATTGGTCATGGTGTGGTCTCGATATGCCGGAAGGTCGTGCGCGGGATCACCGGTCCGGCGGCGGCAAAGCGGCGTATCGTACACCTTTCTGGACAAGGGTGGGGCGCAGGGTGGGCCGCCGAGCCGCCCCGTGCCTACCCAACTCTTGCGTCGTTACAGGAACAGCTTGTACACCGGATTCGCGCTCTCGTCCCAGTGGCGATAGCCGAGCGTCGCCAGGAACTGACGGAACTCGTCCATCTCCCCGGCCGGCACCTGCAGGCCGACCAGGATGCGCCCGACATCGCCGCCCTGGTTGCGGTAGTGGAACAAGGAGATGTTCCAGTTCGGCGCCATGCTGTCCAGGAAACGCATCAGCGCGCCCGGACGCTCGGGGAATTCGAAGCGGTACAGCAATTCGTCGTGCGCCAGCGGGCTCTTGCCGCCAACCAGGTGGCGCAGGTGCTGCTTGGCCAGTTCGTCGTGGGTCAGGTCGAGGGTGCGGAAACCGTGTTCCTCGAAGGTGCGCCCGACCATGCCCGATTCGCTGCGGTTGCCCACCTGCACGCCGACGAAGACGTGGGCCTGGCGCTCGTCGCTGATGCGGTAGATGAACTCGGTGACGTTGCGCGGCCCCACCAGCGAGCAGAAGCGCTTGAAGCTGCCGCGCTGCTCGGGGATGGTGACGGCGAACACGGCTTCGCGGTACTCGCCCACTTCGGCGCGCTCGGCAACGAAGCGCAGGCGGTCGAAATTCATGTTGGCGCCACAGGCCACCGCCACCAGCGTCTCGTTCTTCACTGGCTGTTTCGCCATCTGCGAGCGTTCCACATAGGCCTTGGCGCCGGCCACCGCCAGCGCGCCGGCCGGTTCCAGGATGCTGCGCGTATCCTGGAACACGTCCTGGATCGCGGCGCAGATGGCGTCGGTATCGACGATGATCACTTCGTCCACGACTTCCTGCGCCAGGCGGAACGTTTCCTCGCCCACCAGGCGCACCGCGGTGCCGTCCGAGAACAGGCCGACGTCGGGCAGGGTCACGCGCTGACCCGCCTTCAGGCTCTTTGCCATCGCATCGGAATCGATGGTCTGCACGCCGATCACCTTGATGTCCGGGCGCACCGCTTTCACGTAGGCGCCGACGCCGGCCACCAGCCCGCCGCCGCCGATGGCCACGAAAATCGCGTGGATCGGGCCGGCATGCTGGCGCAGGATCTCCATGCCGATGGTGCCCTGGCCGGCGATCACGTCGGGGTCGTCGAACGGATGCACGAAGGTCAGCTTCTGCTCGCGTTCCAGGGTCAGCGCGTGGTTGTAGGCGTCGGTGTAGGAATCGCCGTGCAGCACGATCTCGACGTTGGCGCCACCGCGCGCCTTGACCGCATTGATCTTTACGGGTGGCGTGGTGGTCGGCATCACGATCAGCGCGCGGCAGCCGAGGCGGCCGGCCGACAGCGCGACGCCCTGCGCATGGTTGCCGGCCGAGGCGCAAATCACGCCGCGCTTGAGCTGCTCGGGCGCCAGGTTCGCCATCTTGTTGTAGGCGCCGCGCAGCTTGAAGCTGAACACGCTCTGCATGTCCTCGCGCTTGAAATAAATGCGGTTGCCGATGCGTTGCGACAGGGTCGGCGCCAGTTCGAGCGGGGTTTCTTCGGCCACGTCGTAGACGCGCGCGGTCAGGATTTTCTTGAGGTAGTCGGTAGTCATGGTCGGATGCGGGCTGTTTCTGGATTCCGGGGCGACGAAGGACTGTCCTGCCTGGCGGGTAAGCAAGGGGTGCAGTGCGGCGGGCGGCGCCGGGTGAGCGTAGCCAACCGTGTCGATACGATGGGTTGCGTCTCATTATAATGTAGGCATCTATCCTTGCAGTATTTCCTACTGACCAGCCAATGATCGAATCCGCCGTCCTCTGGTTGCTGAAAGTCCTTGCCGCACCGAGCGTCGGATTGACGTCGGTATTCCTGATCAGTTTCGTATCCGCCACCCTGATACCGCTCGGCTCGGAGCCGGCCGTGTTCGCGGTGGTGAAGGCCAACCCGGCGATGTTCTGGCCGGCGATCTTCGTCGCCACCATCGGCAACACGCTGGGCGGCGTGCTCAACTACGGGATCGGCTACCGCGCCAAGGTTGCCTTCGCCAAGGAGCGCAAGTCGCGCTGGTTCCACTGGCTGGCGCGCTACGGCGCCAAGACCATGCTGCTGTCCTGGGTGCCCGGCATCGGCGATCCGCTGTGCACCCTGGCGGGGTGGCTGCACCTGCCGTTCTGGCCGAGCGTGATGTACATGGCGATCGGGAAGTTTGCGCGTTACATCACCATGACGGCGCTGCTGCTGTATGTGCCGGATGGCTTGTGGAAGTGGATCGGGGGTACGACGAGCCGCCTGATCGGGTAGGGTAGGCCGCCCAACATGGATAAAATGTCCTGCGGCCCGCCGGGCCGTGTTTTTGCCGCAAAAAGCAGAATTTCTCAAAAGGAAATTTGCATCTACATGCCGTTTTCCGTCGTTTTCTGCCCTTAAACCGTTGCAAAAATCACCCCTCCCTCAGCGTGGTGCATCGCAATAAGCTAGAATGGCTGTCCTACGCGCAGTACGACAGTCGATCTCCCCATGAACGCACCTGCCAATATCCACGCCCTCCTCGAAGAAAACGCGCCGGCCCGCCTGCGTGAAATTCCCTATAACTACACGTCGTTCTCGGATCGCGAAATCGTGATCCGCCTGCTGGGCGAGTCATCGTGGCGGCTCCTCGACGAGCTGCGCGGCGCGCGCCAGACCGGCCGCTCGGCGCGTATGCTGTACGAGGTGCTCGGCGACATCTGGGTGGTGCGCCGCAATCCGTACCTGCAGGACGACATGCTGGACAACCCGAAACGCCGCGCGAAATTGATCGAGGCGCTGCACCACCGCCTGGCCGAAGTCGACAAGCGCCGCTTGAGCATCGATGCCGGCGACGGCGATGCAGCCGCTTCCGCGGCGCGCAGCAGCGCCGTCGAAAAGCTGCTGGCGGCGGCGCGCAAGGCGGTCGACGATTTCGGCCGTGAATTCTCGGACATGTACGATTTGCGCAAGCGCGCCGTCAAGGTGCTGGGCCGCTACACGGACAAGCGCAACATCCGCTTCGACGGCATGCACCGCACCTCGCACGTGACCGACGCCACCGACTGGCGCGTCGAGTACCCGTTCCTGGTGATCGTGCCGGATACCGAGGACGAAATGGCCGGCCTGGTCAAGGGCTGCATCGAACTCGGGCTGACCATCATCCCGCGCGGCGGCGGCACCGGCTACACCGGCGGTGCGATTCCCCTGTCGCCGATGTCGGCCGTGATCAACACCGAAAAGCTGCTCGGGATGGGCGAGGTCGAGATGACCCGCCTGCCGGGCGTGGATCGCGAGTATGCGACCCTGTACACCGGCGCCGGCGTGGTCACCCAGCGCGTCTCGCAGGCGGCCGAGAAGGCCGGCTTCGTGTTCGCGGTCGACCCGACCTCGGCGCACGCGTCCTGCGTCGGCGGCAACGTCGCCATGAACGCGGGCGGCAAGAAGGCCGTGTTGTGGGGCACCGCGCTGGACAATCTCGCGTCCTGGCGCATGGTCGACCCCAACGGCGACTGGCTCGACGTCATCCGCACCGACCACAACCTGGGCAAGATCCACGACGCGCCGCTGGCCACCTTCCAGCTCGAATGGCGCCATCCGTCGGAAAAGGGCGCGCCCAAGGGCGAGCCGTTCCGGGTCGAGACGCTGGCGATCGAAGGCCGGCGCTTCCGCAAGGAAGGCCTGGGCAAGGACGTCACCGACAAGTTCCTGGCCGGCCTGCCGGGCATCCAGAAGGAAGGCACCGATGGTTTGATCACCTCGTGCCGCTGGATCCTGCACAAGATGCCGAAGTTCACGCGCACCGTGGCGCTGGAATTCTTCGGCCAGGCGCGCGATGCGATCCCGTCGATCGTCGAGATCAAGGATTACCTGGACCAGCTGCCCAAGCAGGGCGGCGCCTTCGAGACGCTGCGCCTGGCGGGCCTCGAGCACCTGGACGAGCGCTACCTGCGCGCGGTCGGCTACGCCACCAAGTCCAAGCGCGGCGTGCTGCCCAAGATGGCGCTGTTCGGCGACATCGTCGGCGACGACGAGAACGCCGTCGCGCTGGCCGCCTCGGAAGTGGTGCGCCTGGCGAATACCCGCGTGGGCGAAGGTTTCGTTGCCGTCAGCCCGGAAGCGCGCAAGAAGTTCTGGCTCGACCGTGCCCGCACCGCGGCCATCGCGCGCCACACCAACGCCTTCAAGATCAACGAAGACGTGGTCATCCCGCTGAATCGCATGGGCGAGTACACCGACGGCATCGAGCGCATCAACATCGAGCTGTCGATCAAGAACAAACTGAAGCTGGTCGACGAATTGCACGCCTGGTTCGCGGCCGGGAACCTGGAAGTGACCAAGGCCGACGACGCCACCGGCGAAGGCGTGTCGAAGGAAGAGATCCTGGGCGACCGTCCGCAGCAGGCCGATGAACTGCTGGGCCGCGTGGCGGCGCGCTGGGGCTGGCTGCTGGCGAATCTCGACCAGCCGCTGACCGAGGTGCGCTCCAAGCTCGAGGAATTCGGCCTGGACCGCCAGCTCGCGGCCTTCGAGGAACGCATCGGGCGCCAGCCGCAGGCGACGCTGTTCGACGTGGTGCAGGACCACACGGTGCGCGTCTCGTGGAAGCAGGACATCCGCGCGCCGCTGCGCCAGATCTTCAACGGCGCGGCCTACAAGCCGATCCTGGATGAAGCCACCGCCATCCACAAGCGCGTGCTGCGGTCGCGCGTGTTCGTGGCGCTGCACATGCACGCCGGCGACGGCAACGTGCACACCAACCTGCCGGTGAACTCGGACGACTACGCAATGCTGCAGGACGCGCACAAGGCGGTCGAGCGCATCATGAAACTGGCCCGTTCACTGGATGGCGTGATCTCGGGCGAGCACGGCATCGGCATCACGAAACTCGAATTCCTGACCGACGAAGAAATCCGCGAGTTCCGCGAATACAAATTGCGCGTCGACCCGGAAGGACGCTTCAACAAGGGCAAGCTGCTGAACACGACCGCCGTGGCGGCCGATTTGCGCAACGCCTACACGCCGTCGTTCGGGCTGATGGGCCACGAATCGCTGATCATGCAGCAGAGCGACATCGGAGAAATCGCCAACAGCATCAAGGACTGCCTGCGCTGCGGCAAGTGCAAGCCGGTGTGCACCACCCACGTGCCGCAATCGAATTTGCTGTACTCGCCGCGCGACAAGATCCTGGCGACCTCCGCGCTGATCGAAGCCTTTTTATACGAAGAGCAGACCCGCCGCGGCGTCTCGATCCGGCACTGGGAAGAATTCGAGGACGTGTCCGACCATTGCACCGTGTGCCACAAGTGCGTGACGCCGTGCCCGGTCAACATCGACTTCGGCGACGTCTCGATGAACATGCGTAATTTGCTGCGCAAGATGGACAAGCGCAGCTTCAAGCCGGCCAACCGCGCCGCGATGTTCTTCCTGAACGCGACCGACCCCACTACCATCAACGCCACCCGCAAGGCGATGGTGAACTTCGGCTTCAAGGCCCAGCGCATGGGCAATACGCTGCTGAAAGGCCTGGCGAAAGAGACCACCAAGGCGCCGCCGCCGACCACCGGCAAGCTGCCGATCCGCGAGCAGGTGATCCACTTCGTCAACAAGAAAATGCCGGGCAATCTGCCGAAGAAGACCGCGCGCGCGCTGCTGGATATCGAGGACGACAAGGTCATCCCGATCATCCGCAACCCGAAGGTGACGACGGCCGACACCGAAGCCGTGTTCTACTTCCCGGGCTGCGGCTCCGAGCGCCTGTTCTCGCAGGTTGGCCTGGCCACCCAGGCGATGCTGTGGGAAGTGGGCGTGCAGACCGTGCTGCCGCCGGGTTACCTCTGCTGCGGCTACCCGCAGCGCGGCGCCGGCCAGTACGACAAGGCCGACAAGATGATGACGGATAACCGCGTGCTGTTCCACCGCATGGCGAACACGCTGAACTACCTCGACATCAAGACGGTCCTCGTCTCGTGCGGCACCTGCTACGACCAGCTCGCGACCTACGAGTTCGAGAAGATCTTCCCCGGCTGCCGCATCATGGACATCCACGAATACCTGCTGGAGAAAGGCGTCAAGCTGGAAGGCGTGACCGGTACCCGCTACATGTACCACGACCCCTGCCACACGCCGATGAAGATGCAGGATTCGATGAAGACCGTGAACGCGCTGGTGCAGACCGCCGACAACGTCAAGATCGAGAAGAACGACCGCTGCTGCGGCGAGTCGGGCACCTTTGCCGTTTCCCGTCCGGACATCTCGACCCAGGTCCGCTTCCGCAAGGAGCAGGAAATGGAGAAGGGCGCGGATAAACTGCGCGCCGACGGCTTCAGCGGCGACGTCAAGATCCTGACCAGCTGCCCGTCCTGCCTGCAGGGCCTGTCGCGCTACAACGAGGATTCGGGCACCACCGCCGACTACATCGTGGTCGAGATCGCGCGGCACCTGCTGGGCGAGAACTGGATGCCGGACTACGTGGCCAAGGCCAACAGCGGCGGCATCGAGCGGGTGCTGGTATGACGACGGCATCGAACGTCGTGAGCGGTGCCGGCTGCGAATTGTGCGAGCTGGTGGCCGCGGCGCCGGCGGCGGGCGCGGCGGCGTCGATCGTGCTGCGCCACGAGAAATTCGTGGTGATCCTGGTCGACGACGCCAACTACCCCGGCTTCGCGCGCGTGATCTGGCACGGGCATGTGCGCGAGATGAGCGACCTGGACGACGAGGACCGCCTGCTGCTGAACGACGCCGTCTGGAAGCTGGAACTGGCGCTGCGCGAAGTAATGGCGCCGGTGAAGGTCAACGTGGCCAGCCTGGGCAACGTGGTGCCGCATTTGCACTGGCACGTGATCCCGCGCTACACCGACGACGCCCACTTCCCGGCGCCGGTCTGGGCCGCCGCCCTGCGCCAGACCGAACCCGAGGTGCTGGCCGCGCGCCGCGCGCTGCTGCCGGAATTGGCGGCGGCGATCACACGGCAGTTCGCAAAGCAGTAAAATCCCTTCATACACTGCGTCATGAGCCGTTGCGCTCAGAGCCGCACTAAATACCGTCGTCCCCGCGTCCGCGGCGACGACGTGATTCATCCTTTCACGTATAGCTCATCATGCCTACCCCCACCGAACTTACCGTCCACCAGAAATCCAAACTCCTCGACATCGCCTTCGACGACGGCGCCGCCTTCTCGATCCCGTTCGAACTGCTGCGCGTCTATTCCCCGTCCGCCGCCGTGCAAGGCCACGGCCCCGGCCAGGAAGTGCTGCAAATCGGCAAGCGCGAGGTCGGCATCAAGGGCATCGAACCGGTCGGCAACTACGGCGTCAAGCCGATCTTCACCGACGGCCACGAATCCGGCATCTACACCTGGGATTACCTGTACAAGCTCGGCAACGAGCAGAAGGCGCTGTGGCACGACTACGTCGGCCGCCTGCACGCCGCGGGCTATTTCGGCGACAGCGGCCGCGAGCCGGTGCCCGAGGAACCGCGCGCGGTGTCGGGTGGCGGTTGCGGCAGCGGCAGCTGCGGTTGCCACTGATTCGAATCGGGTCGCAGCAAAAGAAAAAGCGCCTCCCAACGGGACGGCGCTTTTTTTGGTGCTGCGAACGGCGAACCGTCCGCAGCGAATCTGGCACGACTTAAGCGGGCTGGATGTTCGCGGCTTGCTTGCCTTTCGGGCCAGTGGTCACGTCGAAGGTGACGCGCTGGTTCTCCGACAGCGATTTGAAGCCTTGAGCGTTGATCGCCGAGAAGTGCGCGAACAGGTCTTCGCCACCGCCGTCCGGGGTGATGAAACCAAAGCCTTTTGCGTCATTGAACCATTTAACAATACCAGTCGCCATTTTTTCTCTCACAAGTAATAAGTTTTGATCTTTGCCCCGGATATCGGGTGGTTACCGGCGCTTGGAAGCCGATGTTTGCAAAGTCAAATAATTATAGAGAGATTTTGGGCACAGCAGAGCACAATTAAATAGAAATATTTACAGTGTCACTTAAGGCCAACAACCAAAAGTAAGTGTGTCTGGTCACGCCATTCGATGGGGGCCGGGCGCCGCCGCCGGGGCCACGCGCTCACTCATGCAGCGCGCTTGTATAATGCGGCAACATCAATCCGGCTCCCAACTATGACCAACACCACCCATTTCGGCTACAAGACCGTCTCCGAGGACGACAAGGTCCACGAGGTCGCCAAGGTATTCCACTCGGTCGCGTCCAAGTACGACGTGATGAACGACCTGATGTCGGGCGGCCTGCACCGCATCTGGAAGGCTTTCACCATTGCCCAGGCCGGTATCCGGCCCGGATTCAAGGTGCTCGACATCGCCGGCGGCACCGGCGATTTGTCCAAGGCCTTCGCCAGGCAGGCCGGGCCGAGCGGTGAAGTGTGGCTGACCGACATCAACGAGTCGATGCTGCGGGTCGGCCGGGACCGCCTATTGAATAAAGGTCTGGTGACCCCCACCTTGCTGTGTGACGCAGAAAAATTGCCGTTCCCGGACAATTACTTCGACCGGGTCAGCGTGGCCTTCGGCCTGCGCAACATGACGCACAAGGATCAGGCGCTGGCGGAAATGCGTCGCGTGCTGAAACCCGGCGGCAAGCTGCTGGTGCTGGAGTTCTCGAAGGTGGCCGCGCCGCTGCAGAAGCCGTACGACGTGTATTCGTTCTCGGTGCTGCCATGGCTGGGCCAGCGTATCGCGGGCGACGCCGAAAGCTACCGCTACCTGGCCGAATCGATCCGCATGCACCCGGACCAGGATACGCTGAAGTCGATGATGGAAACGGCAGGGCTGGAACGGGTACAGTATTTCAACCTGACGGCGGGTGTGGCCGCTTTACACACCGGCATCAAACTCTGAGGTGACGACCATGAAAAAATTCTTGGCCAGCATGTTGATCGCGGTGACCACGATGTCGATGGTCGCGGAAGCGTTCGCCCGTCCGGTCGGCGGCAACCGTTCCTTCGGCCGCCAGTCGCAATCGGTGCGCCAGATGCAGCGCCCGGCGCCGGCCCCGGCCCCGAACTACCAGCAGCAGGCGCCGCGCCAGGCCGTGCAGCCGGGCGCCGCCGCACGTCCGCCGGTGCAGCAGCAGCGTCCGAGCATGTGGAAGGGCCTGCTGGGCGGCGCGCTGCTCGGCCTGGGCCTGGGCGCACTGTTCTCGCACCTCGGCATCGGCGGCGCCATGGCCAGCATCCTGTCGACGATCCTGACGATCGCGCTGCTGGCCCTGGCCGTCATGTTCATCGTGCGCATGTTCCGCCGCAAGGACACCCCGGCCAACCCCTCGTTCCCGTCGGCGGGCGCCGGTTTCAACCAGCAGCCGCTGCCGGCGGGCGCCACCCCGGAAATCGGCGCCAACCTGAAACAGGGTTACCAACCGAACCCCCACCAGGGCGGCTACATGCAGCCGACCTCGAACGTGTCCTTCGACAAGGGCAGCGCTCCCGCGCACCAGCAATGGGGCGTACCGGCCGATTTCGATAACGAGGCCTTCCTGCGTCATGCCCGCGCTTCCTTCATCCGCATGCAGGCCGCCTGGGACAAGGGCGACCTGGCCGACCTGCGCGAATTCACCTCGCCCGAGGTGTACGCCGAGCTGTCGCTGCAGATCCAGGAGCGCGGCGGCAATCCGGACTTCACCGACGTGGTCTCGATCGATTCCCAGCTGCTGGGCATCGAAACCACCGACCGCGACTACCTGGCGAGCGTGCAGTTCAACGGCATGCTCCGCAATGCGCCGAACGCGCAGGCGGAACCGTTCGTCGAGGTGTGGAACCTGTCGAAACCGCTGCAAGGCAACGGCGGTTGGGTACTGGCAGGCATCCAGCAAATCACTTAAATATTTGCATGGATGGCACGATAAGCGTTCGTGCCGCCGGGTTTGTGCCCCTGCGAACTGGTAAGATCGACACCGCCCGCGCAGGGGCGGACAAGACCGCCCGCACAACGGGCGGTTTTCTTTTATAGATACGATACGTCATTCATGTCATCGATTCCCTCTCTGCTGTCGCCGCAACGCGGCCTGTCGGCGCCGGCCGTGGCGACGATCAACCATCTGCTGGCGCAGGAAGCCTGGGCGCGCGATGTCCTGGTGCGCCATGTCGGCAAGGTGGCCTGCATCAACATGGGGCAACCGAGCGGCCACCTGCGCCTGTGCATGCGCGTGGCGCGCGACGGCATGCTGGAAACGGCCGATGCAGATGACCTGCCCAGCGTCACCATCCACGTCAAGCTGAGCGACCTGCCGCTGATCCTGCAGAACCGCGAGCGTGCGTTTTCCTATGTGCGCATCGATGGCGACGCCGAGTTCGCGAATACGATCTCGCAGCTGTCGCAGGGCTTGCGCTGGGATGCCGAGCACGACCTCGAGCGCCTGCTGGGGCCGATCGCCGCCACCCGCCTGGTCGGCGGCGCGCGCAGCGCGGCGTCCGGCACCTTTGCCGTCGGGCGCCGCCTGGCCGAGAACGTCGCCGAATTCCTGCTGGAAGAGCGCCGGGTGCTGATCCGGCCCACCAGCGTGGAAGGCTTCGCCGACGAGGTCACGCGCCTGCGCGACGACGTCGAGCGCAGCGCCAAGCGCATTGCGAAGCTGGAGCAGAAGTTAAGCCAGCAGCTCGAAAAACAGCAGCTGGAAACGAAGCTGGCAACAAAACCGGAACCCGAAGCGGCGCCGCGCAGCGCCCTTCCGGCGCCAATGAACGACCCCACCACGGATAGCTGATGATTCTGAAATTCCTGCGCCTGCTGAAGATCCTGACGGTTTCCACCAGGTATGGCCTGGACGAGATTGCGATGTCGGGCCTGCGCGTGCCTCGTACCACGCGCCTGATCAATACCGTATTTTTCTGGCGCCGCATCACGTCCCCGCGCGCGATCCGGCTGCGCCTGGCGCTGGAAGAGCTGGGGCCGATCTTCGTGAAATTCGGGCAGGTGCTGTCGACCCGTCCCGACCTGATGCCGCCCGATATCGTGGCCGAACTGTCGCGCCTGCAGGACCGCGTGCCGCCATTCCCGTCCGAGCAGGCGGTGGTGCAGATCACGCGCGCGCTCGGCGCCCATCCGGAAGAACTGTTCGCCAGCTTCGAGCACACCCCGGTGGCCTCGGCCTCGATCGCACAGGTCCACTTCGCCACGCTGAAGAACGGCAAGCAGGTGGCGGTGAAGGTCTTGCGTCCGGGTATGAAGAACACCATCGACGAAGACATCGCCCTGATGCAGATGGCGGCCAGCCTGATCGAAAAGGTGTGGCCGGACAGCCGCCGCCTGAAGCCGCGCGAAGTGGTGGCCGAATTCGACAAATACCTGCACGATGAACTGGACCTGATGCGCGAGGCGGCCAACGCCAGCCAGCTGCGCCGCAACTTCGCCGGCTCGTCGCTGCTGATGGTGCCGGAAATGTATTGGGATTACTGCTCGAGCAGCGTGATCGTGATGGAGCGCATGAACGGCATCCCGATCTCGCAGACCGACCGCCTGATCGCGGCCGGCGTGGACATGAAAAAACTGTCCAGCGACGGCGTCGAGATTTTCTTCACCCAGGTGTTCCGCGACGGTTTCTTCCATGCGGACATGCACCCCGGTAACATCCTGGTGTCGGTGGATGAGGCCACCTTCGGGCGCTACATCGCGCTCGACTTCGGCATCGTCGGCACCCTGAACGATTTCGACAAGGATTACCTGTCGCAGAACTTCCTGGCCTTCTTCCGGCGCGACTACAAGCGCGTGGCCGAGGCCCACATCGAATCCGGCTGGGCGCCGCGCGACACCCGCGTCGATGAACTGGAAGCGGCGGTGCGCGCCACCTGCGAGCCGATCTTCGACCGGCCTTTGAAAGACATCTCGTTCGGCCAGGTGCTGCTGCGCCTGTTCCAGACCTCGCGCCGCTTCAACGTCGAAGTCCAGCCGCAACTGGTGCTGCTGCAAAAGACCATGCTCAACATCGAGGGACTGGGCCGCCAGCTGGATCCCGACCTCGACTTGTGGAAGACCGCGAAACCTTACCTGGAGCGCTGGATGGCCGAGCAGGTCGGCTGGCGCGGCCTGGTCGACCGCCTGAAGGTCGAGGCGCCGCATTACGCCAAGCTGATTCCGCAGCTGCCGCGCCTGGTGCACCAGGTGCTGCATCACAAGGCGCTGTCCAACGTCGACGAGGGCCAGATGCTGGCCATGCTGCTGGTCGAGCAGCGCCGCACCAACCGCCTGCTGGCCTTCGTGGCGTGCGTGACCGGCGTCGCGCTGCTGGGCGCGGCGGTGATGCATTTCGTCTGAATAAAAAGAAAGGCCCGCGAGCGGGCCTTCGATTTGAAGTGTTCTTGTACGGCTTGGCGGCGTAACGGCAGGACCGCACGCGCAAACTTCTGTTTCTTGGATTCGGCGCCGCAAGCGGGCTTGTGGTGTCTAGGGATGCTATTTAATCAGGTAAGTTGATGATGGGCAAACGGAACCTGTGCTCGTCAGTGACGAAAAACAACACTGTTGCCAAAACACAGCGGCCGCCGGATATCAGGCAAGGCCAATCGCACGCCGCCAAAGGTCAACACCTTTCGTAAAAGCTTTATAATTCAGGGTTTTGATGATTTTTGCGGAGTATCCAGATGCCGATTTACGCCTACCGCTGCGCTGAATGCGGTTTTGAAAAAGATGTACTGCAAAAGATTTCCGATCCGGTCTTGAGCGTGTGCCCATCGTGCGGCCAGTCGTCGTTCCAGAAACAGGTGACCGCCGCCGGTTTCCAGCTCAAGGGCACCGGCTGGTACGTGACCGACTTCCGCGGCGGCAAGGCGCCGGCGACCGGCACCGCGCCTTCCACCGACGGCGGCAGCGCCGCGGCCAAGGAAACGCCGGCCGCAAGCACGCCGGCGGCAAGCACGTCGGCTACACCCGCCGCCGCCCCGGCATCGACCACGCCGTCGAAAGACGGCAGCAGTACCTGATCCATGCGTAAATATTTCCTCACCGGTTTGCTGGTGCTGGTGCCGCTGGCGATCACCGCCTGGGTGTTGAACCTGGTGATCGGCACGCTGGACCAGTCGCTGCTGCTGGTGCCGAAGGAATGGCTGCCCAGCCACCGGGTGCCGGGCCTGGGCGCCGTCATCACGCTGGCCATCGTGTTCCTGACCGGCCTGCTGACCAACAACCTGGTCGGCAAGTGGATCGTGCGCATGTGGGAACGCCTGCTGCACCGCATTCCGGTGGTCAACTCGATCTACGGCAGCGTCAAGCAGGTGTCGGACACGCTGTTCTCGTCCTCGGGCAATGCCTTCCGCAAGGCCGTGCTGATCCCGTATCCGCACGAGCATTCGTACACCATCGGCTTCCTCACCGGCGTGCCGGGCGGCGACGTCAGGAACCACCTGGTCGGCGACTACGTGAGCGTGTACGTGCCGACCACGCCCAATCCCACCTCCGGCTTCTTCCTGATGCTGGAGCGTTCGCGCGTGGTCGAACTGGACATGACCGTCGACGCGGCCTTGAAGTACATCGTCTCGATGGGTGTCGTGACGCCGGCGGACCCGGTGCCGGCATCCACCGCTGCGGCCATTAAAATAGAAAATTAACGCCTGCCGCGCAGGCGACCGAACAACCAACCTGGATCGAAAAACTATGTCCTCCATGCGTACCAACTACTGCGGCCTCGTGACCGAAGAGCTGCTGGGCCAAACCGTCAGCCTGTGCGGCTGGGTGCACCGCCGCCGCGACCACGGTGGCGTGATCTTCATCGACCTGCGCGACCGTGAAGGCCTCGTGCAGGTGGTCTGCCACCCCGACAACGCCGACGTCTTCAAGGCCGCCGAGCACGTGCGCAACGAATACTGCCTGCGCGTCACCGGCACCGTCGTCAACCGCCTGGAGGGCACCGCCAACGCCAACCTGAAGTCGGGCAAGATCGAGATCAACACCACCGGCCTGGAAGTGCTGAACGCATCGGTCCCGGTGCCGTTCCAGCTGGACGACGACAACCTGTCGGAAACCACCCGCCTGACGCACCGCGTGCTCGATCTGCGCCGCGACCAGATGCAGCACAACCTGCGCCTGCGTTACAAAGTGTCGATGGAAGTGCGCAAGTACCTGGACAACCTGGGCTTCATCGACATCGAGACCCCGATGCTGGGCAAATCGACCCCGGAAGGCGCCCGCGACTACCTGGTGCCGTCGCGCGTCAACCCGGGCACCTTCTTCGCGCTGCCGCAGTCGCCGCAGCTGTTCAAGCAGCTGCTGATGGTCGCCAACTTCGACCGCTACTACCAGATCACCAAGTGCTTCCGCGACGAAGACCTGCGCGCCGACCGCCAGCCGGAATTCACGCAGATCGACTGCGAGACCTCGTTCCTGACCGAGCAGGAAATCCGTGACCTGTTCGAAGACATGATGCGCACCGTGTTCAAGAACGCGGCCGGCGTCGACCTGCCGAACCCGTTCCCGGTGATGGACTTCGCCACCGCCATGGGCTCCTACGGTTCGGACAAGCCGGACATGCGCGTCAAGCTGCAGTTCACCGAACTGACCGAGCTGATGAAGACCGTCGAGTTCAAGGTCTTCAATTCCGCCGCCAACATGACCGGTGGCCGCGTGGTCGGCATGCGCGTGCCGCAGGGTGGTTCGATGCCGCGTTCGGAAATCGACGCGTACACCCAGTTCGTCGCCATCTACGGCGCCAAGGGCCTGGCCTACATCAAGGTCAACGAGAAGGCCAAGGGCCGCGACGGCCTGCAGTCGCCGATCGTCAAGAACCTGTCGGACGAGGTGCTGGCGCAAGTGCTGGAACTGACCGGCGCCCAGGACGGCGACCTGATCTTCTTCGGCGCCGACAAGGCCAAGGTCGTCAACGACGCCATCGGCGCGCTGCGCGTCAAGATCGGCCACTCGGAATTCGGCAAGAAGGCCGGCCTGTTCGACGACGTCTGGTCGCCGCTGTGGGTGATCGACTTCCCGATGTTCG